>JAABUK010005354.1_pt1 | contig 20084 bp, 15 predicted proteins | sample 5559141 | NCBI WGS metagenome assembly JAABUK01 (sample SAMN10711869, study PRJNA513367) | rock metagenome | isolation source: Antarctica rocks | place: Antarctica: Victoria Land, Pudding Butte nord | collected 2016-01-03 | reverse complement strand
CCCTGGGGCAGCCAGCGCTGGGTCATGTTCCAATAGCGCCGGAACTGGGCGAAGAAGTCTTGGGCCACCTGCTGCACGACCGGCACAGCGTAGTGCCTGGCTCCAACCACTGGCGATTTCGGCCGGTCAGATCTACTCGCTCGCGGCCACCTCCCGCCCGTGCCCCGATCTAGAAGGCGAGGATCGTCAACCTGGCTAGCCCTCCAAGCTCCCTGAGCAGTTCCTGTTCGCGGCCGCCTGCAAGGGCTGACGGCCCCTTAGGTGTTGCAGCGCCTGCCGCGCTCGAACACGCGCTCGACCCCGAAGCGGGTGACCAACTTCAGGAAGCCCTTTTTCTTCGCGGTCACCCGCGTCCAGTCGCCGTCGCGCTGCACGCAGCCGCCCTTGGCCAGCCAATAGGGTGTGTAGCGCACCCGGACCAGCGCTGAGCCCGGCTTGCGCACACGCAGCAGTACCTGGTCTGACCCCAGCTGTTCGAGCTGGATGTTGGCGTCGCCGCGCGGGATGACCAACGGCGTGGGAAGCGTCACCTCGTAGATACGCCAGTGCTCGAACCTGGCCCGCAGCCGCAGGTAGGGCAGGCCGTTCTCGATCAGCGCGCGCTCGCGATAGGCGCTGCGGTCGGGCTTCGCGTCGGGCAGCGCCACGTAGCGCACGGCGTTCTCCGACAGCCAGTTGGCGTAGGTCAGCTCGTTCAGTCCGCCCTTGTAGAAGATCGGGTTGCGGCCGGTGTCGAGCTGGCGCAGCCACCCGCGCGCCAGCGGGAAGTCGAGTCCAACCTCGGCCCCCTCCCAGTGACCGAGGGTGAACGGGATCTCGACGCGCCGCTGGTCTGGCAGTAGCTTGAGGTACTCGCGTACCGGGTCGAAGTAGGACGCCTTGGCCACTGGGTCGGTTGCCGCCTTGTACAGGTCGCGGCTCGCCGCGGACCACTGCCAGACCATCAGCAGCGCGAACAGCGCGACCACCAGGGGCATGGCCATCCGCCGCGTGCGGCCCGAGAGCGCGCACGCCACCAGCGGGCCGCCCATCAGCGCGCCAAGCCGCACGGCGTTGCCGCCCATCGCGGTGGGCACGATCAGCGCCAGCGTGGCTCCCAGCGCGTAGAGCACCGCGGCCACGCGCAGGGTGTGCTCGCTGCGCGGCAGGATCACCAGCGCGGCGATGGCGAACGCCGGGATGGCCACGTAGGCGGTGAACGGGAACGGCGCGTATCCGCCTTCGGGGAAGGCGAACGTGAGCAGCACCGGTGGCACGAGCCCGCCGGCGGCCAGCGCCAGCCCGTCGCGGCGCTTGATCGGCACGCCCTCGCCGCGTGCCGAGATTGCATAGGCCGCGCCGCCCATGGCCACGAACAATCCGGCCACTGGGCTCGAGATCGCCGAGAGCACTGCCAAGAGCGGTGCCACCAGCCGCCGCTCGCGCTGCACCGCGAGCACGCATGCCACGCCGAATGCGACGCCGAGCGCGAACGGGAGGCGGTTGGTGGCCATGAGGGAGGCCGATCCGAGACCGAACCACAGTGCGCCCCACCGGTACTGGGGGTCGCCGAAGTGGCGACGCACCAGTTCGGTGAACCAGATGGTCGCGCCCACCGAGGAGATCGCCCCCATCAGTTGCGGGCCCAGGAGCCAGACCAGCGGTGGCGAGAGCACCGAGTAGGCCGGCGTGTGGTGGCCGCCGTACCACTGGCCGTTCCAGATGGTGAAGCCCTCGCGCCCGAACAGCTCGGCCCGGAAGACGTGCGCGGCCAGGTCGGGCGACCGCGGCTTGACGATGACGTAGACCACCGCCAGGACAAGGGTCAAGAGGGTCGGAGCGACCCTCCACCAGTCGATCCTCTGTCTCAGGCGACGAACCTTGCCGGGCGGCGGCGCGACCTTCGCGGACGCATCGCCGGCGGGCCCCGGCTGGCTATCGCGTGCGGGGGTCGCGACTGAGAAGACGGGTCGCGGCACCGGCTCAGGCTAGCGGCTGGCCTTCGCCGGGATGGGCCCGGACGCCTGGTCCAGCGCCGAGTAGCGCCTACGCGAGCGTTCGAGCTTTGGGTCCGTGTAGAGCCGCCGCCCCCAGCGCGAGTTGGGACGGCCGAGGCGTAGCGCGCCGACCAGCGCGACCACGGGCACGAAGATCCCGATCAGGGCTGGAAAGCGTTTGCCCTTGAGGAGGCAGATGCCGGCCAGCAGCGCGCTCCGGTCGACTGCTGCGCGGGCACGAGGATCGCGGTGCTCTCGCCTGGGGAGGGTGATTCCCCACACCATGTGGTGGATGTGGGTGCGCCTTTTGTCGAGACGTTGCCGGGCCACCAGCTCACCTGGGCCTTGATCATGTGCGTGCTGGTGCGGATGAACCCGAACGACGCGAGGAACGAGAGCAGGATCAGGAAGTGCACCTCCGTGCCGTGCGCCTCGATCCCGGTCGAGTAGGCGTGTTCCAGCCGGCGCCCGAGGTCGTCGAGCATCAGACGGCCAGGAAGCCGGCCACCGAATCGATGACCGACGGGTCGCCGTGCCACGTCCAGTGCCCGCCCCCGGGCACCGTCAGGACGGTGGTCTCCCCGCCCAGGGCGGCGGCGTAGTCGTGGGCGAAGTGCTCGGGGAGGTAGGGATCGGCGTCGCCCCACACCACCAGGCTCGGGCACGTAAACTCGCCCAGCTGGGCCCCGGCCCCCTCGAGTACCGCCGGCGGCGCCGACCGATACAGGCGCAGGATCGCCCGCTGGGTGCCGTGGTCGAAGTGGCGCCAGATCTCGTCGAGCTCCGGTTCGGGATACGGGCTGCCGTCGGGCAGGCGCAGCTCGCGCCGCAGGATCCACTTGAACGTGAAGCCCATCGCCATCTCGCCGACCCCGAAGCGGCGCCAGCGACGTGCCCACGCGTGCCACTCATAGCCCGGCAGCAACGGCACTGCGTCGAGCAGCACGAGACGCTCGACCCGGTGTGGCTGGCGCTGGGCGAGCGCGAGTCCGACGGCGCCCCAGTCGTGGCACACGAGTGAGTACCGGTCGATCCCGTGCGCGGAGATGAACTCGCCCAGCCAGTCGGCGTATCCCTCGATCGAGTGATCGAAGTCGCCGGGCTTGCCCGAGGCACCGAAGCCGGGGAGGTCGGGCGCCAGCCCGCCGGTTCGCGCCAGAAACGGCTCCCACATGCCGCCGGTGTTGGGCACCCCGTGCAGGTAGAGCACCGGCGTGCGTGCCGGCGCCTCCCACCAGTGGCATTCCACGCCTGCGACGGTCGCCGTACGTTCTATGGCCTCGACGCTCACGCGCGCCATCCTCGCACCTCCGCCACTAGGCTCGGCCGGTGGAGCAACTGGTCCAGATCGTCGGTGCGTTGCTGATCCTCGTGGCCTTTGCCGGCGTCCAGTTCGGTCGTATGGATCCGGCCACCCGTGGGTACCTCTGGCTCAACTTCGTCGGGTCGCTGATCCTGGCGGTGCTCGCCTACACCGGTTCCCAGTGGGGCTTTCTGATGCTGGAGGGCATCTGGGCGATCGTGGCGGCGTGGGGGATCGTCCAGGTCGCGCGCGGGCGCCCGCCAAGCGGCGCCCACTGACGCTGATGGCCGCCCCCGCGTTCACCCGTCCACCTCCCGCCCGCCTGCACAAGATCCTTGGCCGGCTGGCCGAGCGCTACGGCCGGGCGCACGGGGTGCCCCACCACGCCCCGATCGACGAGCTCGTGCTCACCGTGCTCTCTCAGAACACGAACGACCGCAACCGCGACGTGGCCTACGAGCGGCTGCGCGAGCGCTTCGAGTCGTGGGAGGAGGTCCGCCAGGCACCCGCGGAGGAGGTCGTGGAGGCAATCCGCCCCGGAGGGCTTGCGCCGTCCAAGGCGCCGCGCATCAGGGCGATCCTCGAGGCCCTCGACGGCGACGACCTCACGCGCATGGAGCACGAGCCGCTCGCCCAGGCGCGCGAGGAGCTGTGCCGACTACCGGGCGTAGGCCGCAAGACGGCGGCCTGCGTGCTGTTGTTCGCCTTCGGCCGCCACGACGTGCCGGTGGACACCCACGTCCACCGTGTAGGCCAGCGGCTCGGCCTGTTCCGGCCCGGCGGCCCCCTGGAGGAGGCTCACGACGAGATGCTCAGGCTCTCCGTGCGCGAGGACCCGTTCGAGTCGCATATGGCGTTGCTGCGACACGGCCGTCGCCTGTGTGGCGCACGATCCCCGCAGTGCGGCATCTGTCCCCTGCGGCGGATGTGCCCGTACGCGCGCGGCGAGCTTTGACCGACGCGCGCGGCGCCGCACAGCGGCTCGTCGTCACCTTTTCCGTGCTGGAGCACTGTAGATGCGCCCACCACATCGATCGGGAAGAAATGGGCGGGGCAGAGATGATCTGCCATAGTAAGACTTAGATTTTCTACTCACGCTGAAACGAAGCAAAGGAGATGCAGCGATGGCAAGAACCATCGGAATCGATCTTGGCACGACCAACTCGTGCATGGCGGTACTCGACGGCGGGGAGCCCACCGTCATCGAGAACGCCGAGGGCGCGCGCACCACGCCGTCCGTCGTGGCCTTCACCGAGGGCGGTGAGCGCCTCGTGGGCGCCCCGGCCAAGCGGCAGGCCGTAACCAACCCCGAGAACACCATCTTCTCGGTCAAGCGCTTCATGGGCCGTAAGGAGGCCGAGGTCAAGGAGGAGGAGACGATCGTGCCGTACGCGGTCGTCCGTGGCCCCAACGGCGACGCGCGGATCAAGGCGGGTGGCAAGGAGTACGCACCGCCGGAGATCAGCGCCATGACGCTGCAGAAGCTGAAGGCAGACGCCGAGGCCTACCTCGGTGACACCGTGGACTCCGCGGTCATCACCGTGCCGGCGTACTTCAACGATGACCAGCGCCAGGCCACCAAGGACGCCGGCAAGGTCGCCGGGCTCGACGTCAAGCGCATCATCAACGAGCCCACCGCCGCGTCACTTGCCTATGGGCTCGAAAAGGAGGTCGAGGACCAGACGATCCTCGTGTTCGACCTCGGTGGCGGCACCTTCGACGTGTCCGTGCTCGAGATCGGTGACGGTGTGTTCGAGGTCAAGGCCACCGCGGGTGACAACCACCTGGGCGGGGACAACTTCGACAAGGCCATCGTCGACTGGTTGGTCGACGAGTTCAAGCAGGCCGAGGGCCAGGACCTGTCCCAGGACAAGATGGCCCTGCAGCGCCTGTACCAGGAGGCCGAGAAGGCCAAGGCCGAGCTCAGCTCCGCCCAGGAGACCCAGATCAACCTGCCGTTCATCACGGCGGTGGACTCGGTTCCCAAGCACTTAAACCAGCGGCTGACCCGCGCCAAGCTCAACGAGCTGGTCGCGGATCTGCTCAAGCGGGTAGAGGGCCCCACCAAGCAGGCGTTGAAGGACTCGGGCGCCAGCATCGACCACGTGGTGATGGTGGGCGGCATGACGCGCATGCCGGCCGTCCAGGAAAAGGTCAAGCAGCTCACTGGCAAGGACCCGCATCGCGGTGTGAACCCGGACGAGGTCGTGGCCGTAGGCGCCGCAATTCAGGCAGGCGTGCTGGCCGGCGACGTCAAGGACGTGCTCCTGCTCGACGTAACCCCGCTGACGCTGGGTATCGAGACCAAGGGTGGCGTGATGACCAAGCTCATCGAGCGCAACACCACGATTCCCACACGCAAGTCAGAGGTGTTCTCGACGGCTGAGGACAACCAGACGAGCGTGGAGGTACACGTGCTGCAGGGTGAGCGCGAGATGGCCACCTACAACAAGTCGCTTGGCAAGTTCCAGCTCACCGGGATCCCGCCCGCGCCGCGCGGTGTGCCGCAGGTCGAGGTGGGCTTCGACATCGACGCCAACGGAATCCTGAACGTGTCCGCGAAGGACCTGGGCACGGGCAAGGAGCAGAAGATCGAGATCAAGTCCGGTTCCGGTCTCGAGGACGCCGAGGTCGAGCGGATGGTCAAGGACGCCGAGACGCACGCCGACGACGACCGTCGCCAGCGTGAGCTCGTCGAGGCTCGTAACAACGCCGAGAACGCCGCTTACCAGGCCGACAAGCAGCTCGAGGAGCTCGGTGACTCGGTGGATGCCGCCTCCAAGGAGGAGATCACGGCGGCGATCGCCGACGTGCGCGGGTCGCTCGAGTCCGAGGACCCGGCCGAGATCAACGCCAAGGCCGAGGCGCTTCAGACCTCGTTCCACAAGGTGTCCGAGGCGATGTACGCCAACGCCGCGGCCCAGCAGCAGGCCGACGCCCCCAACGGTGGCGGCTCTGAGAATGGCGGCGAGGCCTCCGACGACGCCGAAGAGGTCGTCGACGCCGAGGTCGTGGACGACACCGAGGCGCGCTAGTGGCTGACGATCGCCAAGAGGGCAAGCCGGCACAGGCGGGTGAGAGCGTCCCGGGAATCGACGCTCTCACCGGTCGGCCGGTCACCCGCTACTCCTCCGAGCCAGGCGAGAACACCGCCAAGATGGCGGCGGTCTCGCCTGACGAGGTGATCGACGAGGGCGAGGACGGGGAGGTCGTGGAGGCTGAGCCCGAACAGGAGCCGGAGTCCGAGCTCGACATCGCCGTCCGCGAGCGTGGGGAGTTCCTCGCGCTCGCCCAGCGCACGCAGGCGGACTTCGAGAACTTCCGCAAGCGCGCCACTCGCGACATGGCGGCTGCGGGTGAGCGTGCCCGCAGCGGCGTCGTAAAGGAGCTGCTCGCCGTGGTCGACAACCTCGAGCGGGCGCTTCAGTCGGCCAACCCCGAGGAAGGGCACCTGGCCGGCGGGGTGCAGCTCGTGCACTCCGAGCTGCTGGGGATCCTCTCGCGAAACGGCGTGGAGCAATTCGATCCAGTTGGCGCGAAGTTCGATCCGGCCCAGCACGAGGCGCTAACGGTGCGCACCCAGGAGGGTGCGGATCCGGGCGTGGTGCTCGACGTGGTCGAGAAGGGCTACCGCGCGGGCGAAACGGTGCTCCGTCCCGCGCGCGTGGTCGTATCCGGTTAGGAGCCTCTGCACATGCCAGCCGTCAAGAATCCCTACGAGGCACTCGGCGTCGATCGCAAGGCGTCCGACGACGAGATCAAGAAGGCCTACCGCAAGCTCGCCCGGCAGTACCACCCCGATCACAACCCGGGTGACGAGTCGGCGGAGGAGCGTTTCAAGGAGGTTCAGAACGCCTACGGCATTCTGTCCGACCCCAAGAAGCGCAGCGAGTACGACTCCGGCGGCGGCATCTTCGGCGGGGGTGGCTTCGATCCCGGCTCCTTCCGTACCGGTGCTCCCGGTGGGTTCGGTGGCGGGATCGGCGACATCCTCTCCGACCTGTTCCAAGGCGGCGGCCGCGCCGGCGGCCCGGGTACACGCCCTGAGCGCGGCAACGACCTCGAGACCGAGGTCCACGTCTCGTTTGATCAGGCGATGGAGGGTGCGCAGGTCCCGGTGAGCGTGTCGCTCTCCGCGCCGTGTCCCACCTGTCACGGAACCGGCGCAAAGCCTGGCACCACCCCGAAGGTTTGCAGCCGCTGCCACGGCCGCGGAGTCGAGGCCGAGTCTCAAGGGTTGTTCTCGATCTCCCAGCCGTGCCGCAAGTGCGGCGGCACCGGGACCGAGATCACCGATCCGTGTGTCACCTGTCACGGCGCTGGGTTCACCCGCCAGGTCAAGCGTTACAAGGTGAACATCCCAGCGGGCGTGCGCGACGGCAGTCGCGTGCGGTTGGCCGGCAAGGGCGAAGCGGGCCGGCGCGGTGGGCCCCAGGGCGACCTCTACGTGGTCACGCGCGTGGCGGACTCCGACCTGTTCACGCGCAAGGGCGAGAACCTCGAGATCGAGGTGCCGATCACCATCCCCGAGGCGATCCGGGGGTCAACGATCGAGGTGCCGACCCTGAACGGCTCGAAGCGGATCCGCGTCTCGCCCGGCACCCAGCACGGCACCGTTCAGCGGCTCCGCGGAGAGGGCCCACCCAAGCTCGGTGGTCGCGGCCGCGGCGACATCCACTACCGCCTCACCGTCGACGTGCCGAAATCGCTGTCGCGTGAGCAGCGCGAGGTCGTCGACGAGCTGGCCACCGTCCTTGACGAGAACCCGCGAGAGAAGCTCCTCAAGGGCAAGGGCGCGTGATGGCCGACGAGCGTGAGCGCGGCGTCTACATGATCTCGGTGGCGGCCGAGCTTGCGGGGATGCACCCGCAGACGCTGCGGATCTACGAGGCCAAGGGGTTGATCCAGCCCAAGCGCTCGCCCAAGAACACCCGGCTCTACTCCGACGAGGACGTTCAGCGGCTGCGCCGCATCCAGGAGCTCACGACCGAGCTCGGCATGAACCTCGCGGGCGTCGAGCGGGTCTTCGAGCTCGAGCAGGAGGTCGCACGCATGCGCCGCCGCCTGGGCAACATCGAGCGCGCCGCCGAGCGCGCACGGGAGGAGATGGAGACCGAGATCAGGCGCATCCGACGTTCGGTAAAGGCCGAGCTCGTGCCCTACAAGCCGCCCGGGCAGGCACTCGTGGCGCCCTCCAAGCCGCCCGTGCGAATCCGGGTGCGGCGCGGCCGCTGAAGTACCGGCTGCAAACTTGCGGCTGACGTAGGTTTGACGGACCCGGTGCGTTGGGAATGACCCTTCCGCACCGTCTTCGACCGAGGCTCTCCACGGATGGATCACACCCTTGACCCACTCGCAAGCTCCGAGCTGCAGCGGGCGCTCGCGTTCGCGCGCGCTCGTGAGTCCTACCCTGGCATCCCCAGCGAGCTTCTGCTGGAGCTGTGCGACGCCGCTTGGGAGCGCGCCGCGGGCGAGGCCGGAGACGGTCGCGCCGTGGACCGCTTCGAGCGGGCGATGCAGCTGGTTGCCCGGGGATATCGCGTGGGTGGGGGGCGTATCAGCGTCGCGGAGGTCGCCGAGCAGGCGATACCGCGCGCTGCGCTACGGCGCTACGTGCGCCCGGCAAACGCCCGCCCTGCTCCCGTCGAGGAGGAAGAGCCGATGCGCGAGCGCCGGCCGCTCAGCGAGAGGCTCGCGCGCATCCCGATAGCGCGGCCCGCCCCGGTGGGTGCCTCGGTGGCCGCCGGTCTCTTCGGCTTCGTCGCGGCCGCGCAAGCCGGTGTGCTGCCCGCAGGGCCGCTTGGCTTCGCCGGCGTCGGTGACGACGGGTCGAGCTCGCACGTGCGACCCGAGGGCGACCACGCACAGCAGTCGTCGAAGCGCGCCGGCGCGCCGACCACGCTCGGCCAAGCGGCCTCGCCACCCTCGAACGGCCCCGCCAGTAACACCTTCGCTCCAACATCCGGGCCTGACGCGGCGCACCGGACCGGGGCCGGCGGCGAGACCGTCGCCGACGATCAAGCGACAGCGCCCCAGTCATCCGGCGACACCGTGGCCGGCGCTCCGGTCGCGGCGCAGCAGATCAGCTCGCCCCAGGTGGCTCCCGCTCCCGCACCGGCAGCGGCACCGGTGAGTGCCCCCGCGCCCGCCATGACACCCGCAACCGGACCGGCCGTCGCACTCGACACCCCCGAGGGCGACGTCGAGGTCAATGTGCCTACCGAGGCTCCGCAGCCCACCGGTGAGCGGGCCCCGCACGGCGATCACCATGGTCATGATCACTCGGATGGCGGCGATCACGGCGGGCCTGTCCAGCCGGTCACCGACCTTCTGACGATGCTTGTCGGTGCAGGCGACGGCCAGCAGAGGGACCCGGCCGCGGACCAGCAGGGCGACGGCGGAGATCCGCCCCCCGCGGCCAGCGACGGAGACGCCACCAGCGCGACTCCGACAACGCCCGTTGCCGACGAGGTCGACCAGCCACCGGCCGACGCGGCTCCGGCAGCTCCGGCGGCGCCCGCAGTCCCGGCGGCTCCCGCGGCGGCTCCGGCAACGCCTGCAGCTCCGGCCGCGCCCGCGGCGGCTCCGGCAACGCCCGCAGCTCCGGCAACGCCTGCAGCTCCTCCGGCGCCCGCAGCCCCGGCGGCGCCGACCGCTCCTCCGGTCGGCTAGCGCCCCCGCCGCCTCAATCCAACGCCAGCTCGAAGCGGTGTGGCCCGGCCCCGACGCTGAGCTTGGTGGCACCCTGCGACACCGCGGGTACGAACGCGGTGTCGCCGCGCAGGTGCTCACCGGCCAGCCAGCCGCCGCCCTGGGGGGTGTACGCCGTACCGACGTCGTCCCACAGGGTGAACGACCCAGGCGGTGCGTGGCCGGCGCGCTCCGCAGCGGGTCCGCGGCCGCGCGGGGCGACGAAGATCCAGCGTAGGAGCACGCCGTCGTCATAGAGCTCCGCGGCCAGCAGATGCAGACCCGGCGCGTCCGGATGATCGCGAGCCACCACGGTACGAACGAGTTGCAGCCCTTCGAACGGAGCGTACGTGGTGCTCGTGATCTCGCGCAGGCGCTCGAAGAACTGGTCGCGGTCGCCGTCGGTCACCAGTCCGAGGCTGGCGAGGGTCTCGAAGGCCACCGTGACGTTCACGACGGCCTGGTCGGCCTCGGTCCGGACGAGGTTGGGATCCAACGGGCGCCGGGGTGTGCTCTCGACGCGCGCGACGTTGTCGCGCAACAGGGCGAGGGCCTCCCGGCGGAGCTTCTCGCGGTAGACGGCTGCGGGGTCGGGAGCCTGCGACATCGCAGCGGGGCTTCAGGCGGCCGGAGCGGGCTCGGTGGCCGCGGCGGGATCGGCCTCGCGCAGTTGCCTGTCGATGATCCGCGCGGCGCGGCGGCCGTCGGCGATGGCGTTCACGATGAGCGACTGCCCCATGCGGGCGTCGCCCGCGGCGAACACCCCCTCGCGCGAGGTGGCGAACAGGGGGCCCTTGATGTTGCCCCTGGCATCGAGGTCGAGTGCGAGATCCGAGATCACGCCCTGGTGCATTGGGTGGGTGAACCCGATGGCCACCAACACGAGGTCGGCCTCTTCGACGAACTCCGATCCCTCGATCGGCTTCAGATCCCGCGACGACTTGCCCTGCACGCGGCGGCCGTGCACGCGGGCGACCTGGCCGTCCGCGCCCTCGATCTGGGTGATCTGGGTGCCAAAGCGGCGTTCGCCACCCTCGTCGAGCGCGTAGGTAGTGGCGGTGCGCCGGGGCGCCTGGGGCCACTGACCCTCCTCGTAGCGGCCGCTGGCGGGCAGGGAGCGGTAGACGTCGAGCATCAGCGCGCTCTCGGCGCCCTCGCGGTTGGCGCTGGACAGGCAGTCCATCCCGGTATCGCCCCCGCCGATGACCACCACGCGCTTGCCGGCGGCAGTGATCTCCTGCTCGGCCTCGGGTGCCTCGTAGCCCTCGGCTCGGGCGACGGCGCGGTTGCGCTGGTAGAGGTAGTCCATCGCGAAGTGGACGCCGTCGAGCTCGGCTCCCGGTGTCTCGAGCGCGCGCTCCACGCGCGAGCCGATCGCAACGACTACGACGTCGTGGTCCTCGGCCAGCCGCTCGGCATCGACGTTGCGGCCAACCTCCGCCCCGTAGCGGAACTCGATGCCCTCCTCCTCGAGGATCTTCACGCGCCGGTCGATCATCCACTTCTCGAGCTTCGCGTCGGGCACTCCGAAGCGCATCAGGCCTCCGGGCGCCTCGTCGCGCTCGTAGACGGTCACGTTGTGGCCGATTGCGTTCAGCTCAGCGGCGGTGGCCAGGCCCGCGGGTCCGGAGCCGATCACCGCGACCGTGTGCTGCGAGCGCACGGCGGGCGGGTTGGGCACGATCCAGCCCTCGGAGAAGGCGCGCTCGACGATCGACCACTCGATCTGCTTGATCATCACCGGGTCGCCGGTGATGTCCAGCACGCAGGCCGATTCGCACGGCGCCGGGCACACCAAGCCGGTGAACTCCGGGAAGTTGTTGGTGGCGTGCAGCTGGTCGATCGCCGCGCGCCAGTCACCCTCGCGCACGAGGTTGTTCCAGTCCGGGATCAGGTTGCCGAGCGGACAGCCGTTGTTACAGAACGGCACGCCGCAGTCCATGCAGCGGCGGGCCTGCTCGCGCAGCTCCGGCTCGGGCAGCACGCCGAAGATCTCGCTTGAGTCCTTGACGCGCTCGGCCGGATTGCGCTCGGGCATCGGCACGCGCTGCACCTCGAGGAAGCCGCGCGGGTCGGCCATCAGGCGGCCGCCCCCTCGGTGCGGCGGTCGGCTTCCTCGGCGGCCCTCTTGAGCGCCTCACGGTAGTCGCGGGGCATGACCCGTACCAGGCGCGTGGCCCACGAGGCCTCGTCGGCCAGGAGCTCGGCCGCGTACGGCGAGCCGGTGCGCGCGCGGTGCTCGGCGAGGAGGTCGCGCAGCTCGGGGATGTCCTCGGTGGCCGGCGGCTCGAGGTCGACCATCTCCTGGTTGCAACGGTCGGCGAAGTCGCCGCCGTCGTCGAGTACCCAGGCGATGCCGCCGCTCATACCAGCGGCGAAGTTCACGCCCGTGGGCCCGAGAATAAGGACGCGGCCGCCGGTCATGTACTCGCAGCCGTGGTCGCCGACGCCCTCCACCACGGCGCGGGCGCCGGAGTTGCGCACGCAGAAACGCTCGCCCGCCAACCCGCGGAAGAACGCGCGGCCGCTCGTGGCGCCGTAGAGCGCGACGTTGCCCGCGATCACGTTCGCGTGGGCGTTGAAGTGCGCGCTCCGTGGCGGGCGGATCGCGATCACGCCACCGGAGAGCCCCTTGCCGGCGTAGTCGTTCACGGTGCCCTCGACCGAGAGCGTGACCCCCGGGGCGAGCCACGCGCCGAAGCTCTGGCCGGCCGAGCCGTCGAACACCACGTCGATGGTGCCCTCGGGCAGCCCGGCGGGTCCGCGGCGGCGCACGATCTCGCCCGACAGCATGCCGCCGACGGTGCGGTCGACGTTGGCGATCTCACGGCGCAGGCGGATCGGCACATCGCCCTGGATCGAGTCGGCAGCCGCGGGCAGCAGCTGCAGGTGGTCGACGGAGTTGTCGAGCACCGGGGTGGGAGGGTCGGAGTGGCGCCGGGGGCGTTGGGAGCCGCCCTCCGGGAAGGACAGGACCTGCGACAAATCGATGCCCGCCGCCTTCCAGTGCGTAAGCGCATCCTTGGTCTCGAGCAGCTCGACGCGGCCGACCATCTCCTGGAAAGTGCGCACCCCGAGCCCGGCCATGATCTCGCGGACCTCCTCGGCCACCGCCAGCAGATAGCGCACCACATGCTCGGGCCGGCCGCGAAACCGCTTGCGCAGCTCGGGATCCTGGGTGGCGATCCCAACGGGGCAGGTGTTCAGGTGGCAGACGCGCATCATCACGCAGCCGGTGGCCACCAGCGGGGCGGTGGAGAAGCCGACCTCGTCGGCGCCGAGCAGCGCGGCCACCACCACGTCGCGTCCCGTGCGCATCTGGCCGTCGGCCTGCAGCATCACGCGCGAGCGCAGGTCGTTGCGGATCAGCGTCTGCTGGGCCTCGGCGAGTCCGATCTCCCACGGCACGCCGGCCGAGTGGATCGAGGACAGCGCAGCCGCGCCGGTGCCGCCGTCGTGGCCGGCGATCACGATGTGGTCGGCGTTTGCCTTGACCACGCCCGCGGCCACCGTGCCGACGCCGACCTCGGCGCAGAGCTTCACAGAGATCGACGCGCGCGGGTTCGCGCAGCGCAGGTCGTAGATGAGCTGCTTCAAGTCCTCGATCGAGTAGATGTCGTGGTGGGGCGGCGGCGAGATCAGCTCGACGCCCTGGGTGGAGTGGCGCAGCCGCGCGATCTCGGCCGTGATCTTGTGGCCCGGCAGCTGGCCGCCCTCGCCGGGCTTTGCGCCCTGGGACACCTTGATCTGGATCTGGTCGGCGTTCACCAGGAAGTCCGTGGTCACCCCGAAGCGGCCGGAGGCCACCTGCTTGATCGCCGAGCGGCGCAGGTCGCCGTTGGGGTCAGGTGAGAAGCGGCGCGGATCCTCGCCGCCCTCGCCGGTGTTGGAGCGCCCGCCGAGGCGGTTCATCGCCACGGCCAGCGTCTCGTGGGCCTCGGAGGAGAGCGACCCCAGGCTCATGGCGCCGGTGGTGAAGCGCTGGACGATGTCGGCCACTGGCTCGACCTCCGACAGCGGCACGGCCTCCTGATCGTCGCGGATCTTCATCAACCCCCGCAGCATTCCGTGGGAGGCGTTCTCCTCGTCGACGCGCCGGCTGAACTCCTTGTAGGTGTCCGGGCCCGCGCCCCGTGCGACCTGCTGCAGCCCGGCGATGGTCTCGGGGTCCCACATGTGGCGCTCCCCGTCGCGGCGCCACTGGTACTGGCCGCCCTGTGGCAGCAGCTTGCCCGAGGCCGCGGGCAACAGCGCCTCCTCGACATGGTCGGGCAGCGGCTCGCCGTGCTCTTGGGGCCAGGCTCGCGCGTGGCGGTGCAGCGATTCGCGCGCCAGCCCATCCAGGCCGATCCCGCCGATCCGCGACGGGGTGCCCGTGAAGTGGCGGTGGACGAGGTCGTAGTCGAGCCCGACGGCCTCGAACACCTGCGCGCCGTTGTAGGAGCGAATGGTGGAGATGCCCATCTTGGAGATGACCTTGAGCAGCGACTTGCCAAGCGACGCGGTCACCTTCTCCTCGAAACCGCCAGTGGCCTCGAGCATCAGGTACGGGTTCACCGCGCTGGCGCCGTAGCCGATCAGCGCCGCGATGTGGTGGGGCTCGCGCGGCTCGCCGGACTCGACCACGAGGCCGGTCCTGGTGCGCGTGCCCGCGCGGACAAGGTGGTGGTGCACCGCGGACAGCGCGAGCAGCGACGGCACCGCCGCACGCCGCGGCCCGATCGTGCGGTCGCTGAGTATCAGCACGCCCGCGCCGAGGGAGAGGGCGTGGTCGGCGTCCGCGCACAGGCGGTCGATGGCTGTTTGCAGGCCCCCCTCGCCCTCCTCGATCGGCCACGTGGCGTCGAGGGTGCGGGCCGTCAGCGGCCCGCTCTCGACGGCACGCAGGCGGGCGAGGTCGTCGTCGCTGACGATCGGCTGCTCCAGCACGAGCCGGCGTGCCTGCTCCTCGGTCTCCTCGAACAGGTCGCCCTCGGGGCCGACCACCGAGCGCAGGCTCATCACGATCTTCTCGCGCACCGGATCGATGGCCGGGTTCGTGACCTGGGCGAACAGCTGCTTGAAGTAGGAGAACAGGGGCGGCTGACGCTCCGACAGCGCCGCGAGCGCGGCGTCGTTGCCCATCGACCCGACGGCCTCGGCCCCGTCTTGGGACATCGGCGCCAGCACGGTCCGAATGTCCTCCTGGCTCCAGCCAAAGGCCAGCTGGCGTTGCATCAGCGACAGGGTGGGGGCCTCCTGCGGCCGCCCAGCGGGAAGGTCGTCGAGGCCCAGCGAGTGTTCTGCGTACCAGGCGCCGTATGGGCGGCCCGCGGCCACTTCGCGCTCGGCCTCGCGGTCCTCGAGCAGGCCGCCGCGCGCCGGGTCGACCACGAGTAGTCGGCCGGGCAGCAGCCGTCCGACGCGCTCGACGTCTTCGCTGGGCACGTGGAAGGCGCCGGCTTCGGACGCGAGCGCGAACCAGCCGTCGCGGGTCATCACCCAGCGGCCGGGGCGCAGCCCGTTGCGGTCGAGCGTCGCGCCCAGGATGCGCCCGTCGGTGAAGGTGACCGAGGCCGGACCGTCCCAGGGCTCCATGAGCATCGAACCGTAGTCGTAGAAGTCGCGCAGCTCGACGGGCATGTCGGGGCGCCGCTCGTGTGCCTCTGGGGTCATCAGCATCACCGCGTGGGGCAGTGTTCGTCCGCCGCGCACGAGCAGCTCGAGCACGGCATCGAAGGCGGCGGAGTCGGAGCTGCCCTCGGGGATCGCCGGCAGGGTGCGCGCGATGTGCTCGCCCAGTGGTCCCGCCGCCAGCCGTGCTTCGCGGGCGCGCATCCAGCTGACGTTGCCGAGCAGCGTGTTGAACTCGCCGTTGTGCGCGCTCATGTGGAAGGGGTGCGCGAGCGCCCAGCTCGGGAACGTGTTGGTGGAGAAGCGCGAGTGCACGATCGCCAGGGCGCTGGCCAGGCGGGGATCGGCGAGGTCCGGGTAGAAGCGCGAGAGCTGCGGTGCCGAGAGCATGCCCTTGTAGACCACGGTGCGCGAGGAGCAACTGGGCACCGCCAGCTCGCCCTTGGACTCGTTCTCGGCGCGGCGGCGCAGCACGTAGAGCTGACGCTCGAACTGGTCGGAGTCAGACGACCCGCCGCTCACGAACAGCTGGCGCATCACGGGCGCGACCTCCAGCGCCCGCACGCCGCACTCGCTCTCCTCGACCGGGACGTCGCGCCAGCCGAGCACCGTGAGGCCCTCTTTGGCGGCCGTCGACTCCAGCAACTGCTCCATCGTGGCGCGCGTGCCGGTGTCGCGCGGGAGGAAGCACATGGCCACGCCGTAGCGGCCCGCGGCAGGCAGGTCGAACCGGACCTCGGCACGCAGGAACGCGTCGGGGATCTGCATCAGGATTCCCGCGCCGTCGCCGGTCGAGGGGTCGGCGCCCTCGGCGCCCCGGTGCTCCAGGTTCACGAGGGCATCGATGGCGCGCTCGACAGTCTCGCGCGTGACTTGACCGTCCAGCCGGGCGAGGCACGCCACGCCGCAGCCGTCCCGTTCGTTGCGGGGGTCGTAGAGACCGCCCGCGGCCGGGTAGCCGTTCAGGGCATGGGACGGTATGCCGGCTGCGCCAGTCATCGATGAAAGAGTACGTGGGTCTGGGCGGAAAAGCCTCTGCCGGATGTCCAAGCCGGTCGGCCGATAGGGCCAGTGGGAATTCTGGACGTTGGGAACGTGACCGTCTAATCTAAGTCTTAGCGACTTAGATCTGTCATGCGACCGAACTCGTAGAGGAACCGCCGATGCAGCCAGACCGATTCACCGTCAAGACGCAGGAGGCCCTCGCCGCGGCCCAGCGGCTGGCTCATACCCGCCGTAACTCCCAGGTCACGCCCAACCACCTTCTGATCGCCCTTCTGGAGCAGGACGGCGGCATCATCGTGCCCGTGCTGCGCCGGGCCGGCGCAGATCCCGACGCGATCCGCCGACGCGCCAACCAGGCGCTCGACGCCGTCCCGACCGTGACCGGCGACACCCCGGCCAGCCCCGCCCCGGACTCCGATCTCACCGAGCTCATGCGCTCCGCCGACGACACCGCACGCGGCATGGGCGACGAGTACGTGTCCACCGAGCACCTGCTGCTCGCGCTGGCCGCCGACCCCAAGGTCGATGTCGGAGCCACCGCGGAGCAGCTCGGAGAGGCCGTCCAGGGCGTGCGCGGACCCCACCGCGTGACCGACCAGAACCCCGAGGACCGCTACCAGGCGCTGGAGCGTTTCGGCCGCGACCTGACCGAGGCCGCAGAGCTTGGCAAGCTCGACCCCGTGATTGGCCGAGACGACGAGATTCGGCGGGTGATCCAGGTGCTGTCTCGCCGCACGAAGAACAACCCCGTCCTGATCGGCGAGCCCGGCGTCGGCAAGACCGCCATCGTCGAAGGCCTTGCCCAGCGCGTGGTGTCAGGCGACGTGCCCGACTCGCTGCGCGACCGCCGCGTGATCGCGCTGGACATCGGGGCCCTGATTGCGGGCGCCAAGTACCGCGGCGAGTTCGAGGACCGGCTAAAGGCCGTGCTCAAGGAGATCTCCGAGTCGAACGGCCAGGTGATCCTCTTCATGGACGAGCTGCACACGATCGTCGGTGCCGGCGCCGCCGAGGGGGCCGTCGATGCCGCCAACCTGCTCAAGCCGATGCTTGCCCGTGGCGAGCTGCGCGCCGTCGGCGCGACCACGCTGGACGAGTACCGCAAGCACATCGAGAAAGACGCCGCGCTCGAGCGTCGGTTCCAGCCGGTGCAGGTCGGCGAGCCGACCGTCGAGGCCACGATCGCGATCCTTCGTGGTCTCAAGGAGCGCTACGAGGTGCATCACGGTGTGCGCATCCAGGATGCGGCCATCGTCGCGGCGGCCACGCTGTCTCAGCGGTACATCGCCGACCGCTTCCTGCCCGACAAGGCCATCGACCTGATCGACGAGGCCGCATCGAAGCTGCGCATCGAGATCGACTCGATGCCCGAGGAGATCGAGGTGGTCGAGCGCCGTATCCAGCAGCTCGAGATCGAGCACCAGGCTCTGAAGAAGGAGTCAGACGTGACCAGCGCCGCGCGCCGCGACGCGATCGAGCGCGAGCTGGCCGACCTGCGCGAGCAGTCCGACGAGAAGAAGGCCCACTGGAAGGGCGAGAAGGAGGCCATCGACTCGATCCGCGCTTCGAAGGAGGCGCTCGAGCAGGCCAGCCGCGACGCCGAGCGGGCCGAGCGCGACTCCGATCTCCAGCTGGCGGCCGAGCTGCGCTACGGCAAGATCCCCGAGCTCCAGGAGCAGGTCTCGGCCCAGGAGACGCGCCTGCGCGAGCTGCAGTCCGAGCAGACCTTCCTCAAGGAGGAGGTCGACGACGAGGACGTGGCCGAGGTGGTAGCGCGCTGGACGAACATCCCGGTCTCGCGGCTGCTGGAGTCCGAGGTGGCGAAGCTCGTGCACATGGAGGACCGTCTGCACGACCGCGTGGTGGGCCAGGACGAGGCCGTCGAGGCCGTGTCAAACGCCTTGCGCCGCTCGCGGGCAGGACTCCAGGATCCGGACCGGCCGATCGGCAGCTTCCTGTTCATCGGTCCGACCGGAGTCGGCAAGACGGAGCTCGCGCGGGCGCTGGCCGAGTTCATGTTCGACTCCGAGCAGGCGATGATCCGCATCGACATGTCCGAGTACATGGAGAAGCACTCCGTGTCGCGGCTGCTGGGTGCGCCTCCCGGCTACGTTGGCTACGACGAGGGCGGCCAGCTGACCGAGGCGGTCCGCCGCCGGCCCTACTCCGTGGTGCTGCTCGACGAGATCGAGAAGGCCCACGCCGACGTGTTCAACGTGCTGCTCCAGCTGATGGACGACGGCCGCCTGACCGACGGCCAGGGCCGCACGGTCAATTTCACCAACACGGTGGTGATCATGACCTCCAACGTGGCCGGTGGGATCGAGGGCGTGCAGGCCACCTTCAAGCCGGAGTTCGTCAACCGGCTCGACGAGATCGTCGAGTTCGACCGCCTCTCACGCGACCAGATCGGCCACATCGTCGAGCTCCAGGTCGACGAGCTGGTGGCCCGGGTCCGCGACCGGGGCGTCGAGGTGGAGCTCACCGATGCCGCGAAGGAGCTGATAGGCAACCTCGGCTACGACCCGATCTACGGCGCGCGGCCGCTCAAGCGCGTGATCCAGAAGCGGCTGATCGACAAGCTGGCCTTGAAGCTGCTCGAGGGCGAGTTCGGGCCGGGCGACACAGTGCACGTGGATGCCGCAGAAGGCGAGCTGACCTTTGAGCGCTCGGACGCGGCCAGGCCGGTGCCCGCCTAGCGATGGGCCGCAGGTCACGTAGGCGTAGGCAGCAGGGCACCGACGGGCCGGCCAAGACCACGGACTACACCGGGCCCGAGGGTGACGTGCTCACGCTGCGCGACGAGCTCAGCCCGGGCACCCGGCGCAAGCTCGAGGACCTCGACGCGAAGCCGGGTGCCGACGCCGAGGACCGCTGGCAGCGCCGCGTCGAGTTCCTGTTCGAGCGCCTAGCCGTCCGCTGGGTGATCGCGGATCTGCCCATAGAGGGGCAGAAGGAGCTCCTCGGCCGCTACCGGATGGCCTCAACTGAGGAGCGCCGCCGCGTCCGCCAGGTGCTCGATCAACACCTAAATCCCATCGACTGATCCGGCATCCTTGCCGGATCAGTAAACGGCCCGTGTCCTTCCCTGATTGGGCTTCTTGCCTCAGCGCCTTTGCTACTTGACCTGGGTCCAGACCGAGCGAAGGCGGTTCGAGCCCGTCGCTGAGGCCGCGGACGCCGCCGAGGCACGGCGAACGATCCGGTAGACCCGCACGCGGAAGCGGACCCGCTGGACTGTCTTCGAGCTGTACTTGCGCGTGGTGTCGAACTGCACCCGGTAGGTGCCGGTCTTCGCCGTCTTGCGGAACAGCCGCCTCTTGAAGCTCAGCGTGTGGCATGCCGTCTTGAGCGTGCCCTGACGGCTGTTGCTGACTCGGCGGCCGCGCACGGTGTGGCGGTAAAGCGTCTTGCCGGTGGTGAAGCCACGGGCGCTGAACCGGCGCGTCTTGTACGTGCTCGCGTTTTGCGGCTTGACGGTCACGCGCAGGATCGAG
>JAABUK010005353.1_pt1 | contig 20085 bp, 18 predicted proteins | sample 5559141 | NCBI WGS metagenome assembly JAABUK01 (sample SAMN10711869, study PRJNA513367) | rock metagenome | isolation source: Antarctica rocks | place: Antarctica: Victoria Land, Pudding Butte nord | collected 2016-01-03 | reverse complement strand
TGTATGTATGTATGTATGTATGTATGTATGTATGTATGTATGTATGTATGTATGTATGTATGTATGTATGTATGTATGTATGTATGTATGTATGTATGTATGTATGTATGTATGTATGTATGTATGTGTGTATGCATGTTACTTCAAAGTTGCTGTGACTACACATGTCACATCTTTCTGTCTGACCAGCACACCCTTCCTGCTCCAGCTTCAATGATGTGCACGTCCCATGACTTTTGGTTCCCATTGCCTGTCGTCAACAACAAGGGTCTCTGACTCATGCTCAGCTGATGATTTCCTACCCTTTGTCTTCTTCCACCAGCCGATGGCCATGCTGCCCATCTTCCTCTGGGCGCTGATGGCCACGTCGCTCTTCTTCCTGCAGGGGGCAGAAACAAATGGAGGCTGCACCCCTATGCCCCCATCGATGTCAGGCTGCTCACTGCTGCTCTTGTGGGCCTTGGTGCATATTACTATTATGCCCCCTATGGCCTGCCGCCAGGGAGGGAGCAGCACCAGCCCAATGCTGGGGATGGTAGAATCTTCGGGTCCCCAGAGTCAAGAGAGCCTGATTCAGAACAGCTGGATGATCCAGAAGGTAGAGACCTCTTAGCATCCACAGACTCATGAAAGTAATGTCAGTTGTTGAAGCTTAAAAGCAGGCTTGTTTGACATGGCATCAAGTGCAATCCCTTGACCAGGTGGTATCACTGTATGTGTAACAAAAGCCACATTATACACCATCTGGTTTGACTGGACACTAACGATCTACACATCAATGTAATATGACCCAGACCATGTCAAAAGATAAGTGTGGCGCGGCCACCAGGTGACACTGTTTGCATTGTGTCATCTAACCCCTCTGTGACCAGCCCTCACAATTGCGTCTGAGTGTTGATGGGCTATTGTACAGGCGAACCCCTTCCATTAGACATGGACGCTGTCCGAAAGCACCAGCAACGCTTGAATCAGCGCACAAAGGGAAGAGGAGGAGCAGGAAAAGATGAGCAGCACCAGCCCAATGCTGGGGATGGCAGGATTTTGGGATCCCCAAATTCCAAGGAACCTGAGCCCGAGCAGCAGGGTCCCAAAGGTAAAGCTTTTTGCCTTGATGGCCTTTGATTGTTAATGTTAATAACAATAACAATAATGAATTTGCTTTCCAGCTCATGATGAGCTGGGTACGTGCGGGACAAGTCTTGTCTCTCCAAAGCAGTCTGTCTTGGGCATCTCTATAAGGTTTTCCATTGTTGAGATCAGATAACGTACTTGGACCGATAGCGTATTGACTGATTGGAGAGTTGAAACATGACATCACTCCATTTCCTTCCCCATGACTTGAGGGCAAAGTCTGCTCAGGGTGTTCACTACTCTATCTGATGCAACCCTTGACCCCTTGCAGTTTTCACTGCCCTACCCTACACAAGCCTGAACCCCCACATATCTCAAGGTAAAAGCATGTGGGAGTTAAGGCTTGTGTAGGGTAGGGCAGTGAAAAGCTTGAGGGGTCAAGGATTGCATCCCTTGCTGTGCTGTGCCACAGAGCTTCGGCTTACATGCGCAGCCTTTTGATTTGCAACCATGGACACACGCGTAGGAGCCAATCATAGCCAACAAGTGTGTCTGGTATAACATATATACTGGTAACATGTACTGGTAACACTGTTAACACTTGTATAACATATTACTGGTATAGCCAAGAAGCCCGCCTAGTAAGACAACACTAGAGCCGCACATATTTTGTGCTGGAACGTACAACTTTTGCCATATTGTTATTGTTACTACTGCTGTTCTTTATCTCATCTTTTATCATTTTCATTAGTTCTAGTATCAACATCATTATTGTTGTCGTCATCAGTACCCAACATGGGATGCTCTGACAAAGAAGTGGTCACAGATGAATGTCATAGTTTCAATAATTTGTTGATTATGATATATCAAACTTATCAGAAACATATAAGATAGGTCTGATCAAAATAGAAGCGTTCCTGTCATCATGATTGAGGTGGTGATTGGTTCACTATTTCCTTCTTGACCTGGACCAAACTTGAACCTGTTTGCATTCCTTATGTGAACATCTTCCTTTCGTGTGAACATATTTTGTTGTCATGTAGACATGAGGTTTTCCCCCCTTTCTTGGTACTTTTCATGTATGAGTAAGACCATCACAACACACACAATTTTTCTCATGCTGCTTGGGTAAGAAATGAAAAGAACAAACTACCTCTTTTGGTGTCAATTCAATGAGAAGCCAAGTATTGTACCGGGCTGCCCATAATCATGAGAGTGAGCTCATTCTGCTTGCACTTTTGTCTCAGGTGGACCACTCCCACTAGATGTTGACGCTGTTGACAAGCACCAGCAGCGCCTACAGCAGAGAAGAGGAGCAACAGATGAGCAGCATCAGCCAAACGCTGGGGACGGCAGGATCCTGGGATCCCCAGATTCCAAGGAGCCCGAACCTGAGCTGCTAGCAAATGGCGAACCTCTGCCCTTTGATGAGTCAGCTGTTGCCAAGCACCAAAAGCGTCTCGAGCAGCATGCAAAGCAGTCCCAGCATCAGTCACATGGCCATGGCAAAGAAGAAGAGCAGCAGCACCAGCCTCGCACGGGTGACGGACGCAAGCTGGGATCCCCAGACTCCAAAGAGCCTGCTCCGGAGGGGTTGCCTTCTGGGGATTTGGATTTGGATGCCATTGACAAGCACCAGCGGCGTCTTCAGGAGCAAGAAGAGCAGCGCAGGTAAGGCAATTTTCAGTGCTGTGTACATTGTTCACATCAATTGTGTGTATTGTTCAAGCCAATCTAGCTCAATGGTAAAGCAGCTGACATACAAGGTGTATGAGGCAGGATGTATCAGATGTAATACTTTTGTTACAGCAATGCTCAGAAATGTGTACATACTCACAGTCAGATGACATCATACAGGATACATGATGTGCATAGTGTAACAGAATATGTGTGAATCCATCAACATATCATATAGAGAAATATGAACAGGCACTACTTGTAAGTGTTTGAAGCTCAGAACATTTTATTGTTGAAACATTATATTTTGTTAGTTGACAAGTTACCTGTGATGGTCACAGGTTCAAAGCCCGCTTCAGGTTTTTTCCAAACAGCACCAGTCTGACAGATGTGATGACATCATGCCAGTAACAACAACAGTAATATTAACTATACATGCCAGCAATCGCTAGATGTGTGTGGCACAAGTCTTTAGCCAGTGCTCAAAACAAGTCACATGACTAAGATTTAAGACTAGAAGGGAATGTGTGGACATGACTCACTGTTGACAAGGAAGTCGCTATGCAGGGCCAAGACAGAAGAAGAGCAGCACCAGCCCAGGGCGGGTGACGGGCGCATCTTGGGGTCCCCCAACTCCAAAGAGCCCGCCCCTGTCATACTAGAAAACGGCAAACCTCTGCCAACAGATGAAGAAGAAGTTGCCAAGCACCAGAAGCGGCTGGAGGCGAAGCAGGCTCAGCGCTCGGCTCGCCATGAGAACGCTCACTCGGATGAGTTTGCTCTGTCTGGTGATGAGGAGGACAAGGGTGCCAGGGGCAGTAAGGAGGGCAAGGGCAAGGGAGGGAAGGATGAGAAGCTAGTATATGTCGATGCAGCGCCTCTCGCAGCCTTGTTTCAGGTCATTTAATACTTTGACAGTTGCATCATGCATGACAGTTTTGCCACCTCGGGTACAATATGGTGTCTTTTGCATCATGCATCATAGGTTTGCCACCTCAAACTTGCTGCATCATGCACAACAGTTTTGTCACCTCAAATATGATATGATTTCTTTTCAATCATGCATGCCAGTTTTGTCACCTCAAACATACTACATATGATTGCAGCATGCAAACCCCTCCAGCTATGAGTTTCAACCCTTTCAGGGTGTCTAAACAGTAGCTATGTTTATCACAAAGCAGTAGTGCATTGCCAATTGCTTACATTTGACCCTTTGACGGCAATAGAGTCCTTTAGAAGGCAGGGCATGCGTGCTTCAGTATACTCACTGATAGTTGCACAAGCAATTGTGCACTTCAACATGAAGACTATCAGCTGCAATCACAAACTTATCACGTATATTATAACTTGAGTAGCTTATATATTGGAGTATTTTTAATGCAACAAACCTATTCAAGACTGTGTACACAACGCTGGAAGGTACATGAAGCGTTTTGCTGGTGTGACAAAAATCTTTGGGACGCCTGACCCCTGATCCATACTTCCACTTGACTCATCTACCATTCAATAACACTTGTTGTTTAGCGCAATTGCTGGTATTCACCACAAACGCAGCAACACCTGAATCAGCTAAATAGAATGCAGATATCACTGCTGATTTGAGATCTGTTTCAGTCATGAAACAAATCTCAAATCAACAGTCATGTCTGCATTCTGCTAGGCATTGACACACATTGTCTGTTGGATGCCCCAGAGGGCTTTAGCAGGGGTATCTAAACCTGGCCACACACAGCACAGACAGACATATGCTAAAGTTTGAGTGCAGCCAAAACAGCCAGGCTCGCCCCTTGGATGCATGTGTCCATCATCAATGTCTTAGATGATTGTGTGTGCTTGCAGGAAGCTTTGGGGGGGTCACCCACCCCTGCCCCGGCCCGGTCAGATCAGCTGAAGAAGTCTCACACTGCTGATGAGATGAACTCAGACAACCTGCAGCAGCAGGCCAAGTCTGTCAAGGATGATGCCAAATCTGCAGCACAGGACACAGCAGACAAGGCTGGTCAGCAAGCAGATTCTGCCAAACAGAGTGCTCAGCAAGGTGCACAGGCTGCTAAAGACAAGGCAGGTTCTGTTGGGGACAGCCTCAAGCAAGGCGTGGGGATTGTCAGGGACAAAGCAGAATCTCTAAAGGACAGCGCAAAGCACGGTGCTGAAGAAGCATGGGACAAGGCTAAGTCGCTGACACAGTCTGCCAAGGACAGCGCACAGCAAGGTGCTGACGAGGCAGGTGACGAGGCAGGTGACAAGGCTGAGTCAGCCACACAGTCAGCAAAGGAGACTGCCAGGTCAGCAGGTGACAAAGCAGAGGCTGCCAAAGATGATGCCAAGTCTGCTGCAAGCAACAGCAAGCAGAAAGCTGGAGAGCAAGCAGAGTCTCTGACAGACTCTGTGACGGACTCTGCCAAGCAAGCTCTGCAGACAGCGCGCAGCAAGGCAGCGTCTGTGCTGGATAGTGCAAAGGACAGCGCACAGTCTGTGAAGCAGTCTGTGCTGGGCAGTGCAAAGCAGGCAGGCGACAAGGCAGAGTCTGCCAAGGATGATGCTGAGTCATCCTTCAGCAGCACCAGGCAGAAAGCAGAGCAGAAAGCTGCGGTTAGGAAGGACAAAGCAGAGTCTCTTGCAGACGACGCTAAGTCTGCAGCCCAGGATGGCAAGCAGAAGGTTACAGACACAGCCCAATCTGTTCAGGATGCTGCCAAGGGCAGCGCTCAGGCAGCAGGCGCTAAGGCAGAGTCTGCCTGGGACAGTGCAAAGGCAGCTGTCAGGGATACAGCACAGAAAGCCAGGGAGAAAGCAGAGGCTCTGAAGGCTTCTGTCTTAGGCAGCGCGGAGAAAGCAGGCGACAAGGCAGAGTCTGGCAAAGACAGTGCTGAGTCTGCTGTGCAAGACACTGCTCAGAAGGCTGGAGACAAGGCAGAATCAGTCACAGACAGCGCCAAGGCTGCTGTCAAAGACAGAAAGCAGGAAGTTGGCAAACGAGCGCAATCTGCTAAAGAGTCTATGAAAGAAGGCCTGGACAAAGCTGGCGACAAGGCAGAGTCCCTGAAAGATGATGCCAAATCTGCTGCTCAAGACACAGCTCAGAAAGCTGGAGACAAAGCAGAGGCAGTCAAAGACAGCGTCAAGTCAGCTGTCAAGGACGGCAAGCAGAAAGCTGCAGGCAAAGCAGAGGCTGCCAAGGACAGTGCTGAGTCTGCTGTCAAGGACGGCAAGCAGAAAGTTGCAGGCAAAGCAGAGGCTGCAAAGGACAGTGCTGAGTCTGCTGTCAAGGACGGCAAGCAGAAAGCTGACCAGCAGGCCGAGTCTGTCAAAAGCAGCGTCAAGGGCAGTGCAGACACAGCACAGAAGCATGCAGACTCTTTGAAAGACTACGTCAAGCAGTCTGCTCAGACAGCTGAAGAGAAGGCTGACTCAGCACAAGACTCTGCCCAGTCTGTTGCCAAAGACAGCAAGCAGAAAGCAGGCGAGCAGGCAGACTCCCTTGCAAAATCAGCCAAGCAAGGCATGCAGGCCGCAGGCGACAAGGCAGAGTCTGTGAAAGACAGTGTCAAGGCAGCTGTCAGTGATGGCAGCCAGAAAGCAAGGGAGCAGGCAGAGTCTCTCAAGGGCAAAGCAAAGGGTGTGAAAGACAGTGCTGGGTCTGCTCTCCAGGATGGCAAGCAGGCAGCAGAGGAGCAAGCAGGCTCAGTCAAGCGCAGTGCAAAGGACAGCGTACAGCACGCTGGTGACAAGGCAGAGTCTGTCAAAGACGATGCCAAGTCTGCTGTGAATGACAGCAAGCAGAAAGCTGGCAAGCAGGCAGAAGCTGCTAAGGACAAGGCAGTCTCTGTCAAGGACGATGCCAAGTCTGCTGTCAGCGAGGGCAAGCAGAAAGCTGGCAAGCAGGCACAGTCTGTCAAGGACAAGGCAAAGTCTGTCAAGGACGATGCCAAGTCTGCTGTGAGTGACAGCAAGCAGAAAGCTGGCAAGCAGGCAGAAGCTGCCAGGGATTCTGTGAAGGAGGGCATAGACAAGGCTGGCGACAAGGCAGAGTCTGTGAAGGATGATGCCAAGGCTGCTGCGCAGGACACAGCAGCCGCTGCGGAAGGTTGTGCTCCTGCTTGGTGTATGCATGTAGATACACACCATACACACAAATTTTCTTCACCCTGACTGAGCCTACATACAAGCCTGAGATGCACATGTGGTGCCTCAACTTACTGAGTGAATTTACTGAGTAAATTTTACTCAGCTCTTGTTGTTTGGAAGGATGTCTGAGTTATGCTGAAGTGAAGTTTAGTTTCAGTCTGCATGGCTGGAAAATTACCAAAGTGTATATACTGGAAAGGACATGGCTAGATTGTGTCATTTGGATTGACCAGTTGGGCAGTTTGCCGTGTTTGTGAATCACTTCTAGCCGTGTTTTGACTTTGGTTGACGTTGTGCTGTAGATGTGGCCACGAAGAGCAAGAACAAGGGGCGCAAGGCCATGGATGAGGCCATGCATGTGGTCAAGCAGTCCATGAGCGATACAGGCGGCCTCGGCTACTTCCATGTGCGCTCTTCCTCCTCTTCTTTGCACACTGTCTCTGAGTGAGTGAATAGTGATATGGATGGCCTGGCTGCTTTCATTTGCGCTCACTTTTTCCTCTTGTTCACATGCTGGTTGTCAGAAAATGTGATTCCATGAAAGCGCCGGCGGTGTGCAAATAGCGATACAGGTACCTCAGCCGCTGGCATGTGCACTCTGCTTCTTCGTGCATTATCTGTCTATGACAATGTGCCTCTGTGAATGTGCTGGGAGTGTGTGGTGCATTGCTTTTATGTGCTAATCAAGACCCTCTCTTGGGTGATGAGTAATACAAGCGGCCTAGGCTGCTTCCATGTGTGCTCTTTCTCTTCTTCTTCACACACTGTATGTCAGAGCCAATGTGATCCTCAGAATGTGCCGGCAGTGAACAAATAGCGATACATGTGCCTCGGCTGCTAGCATGTGCACTCTGGATTCTGTGCTGACACATACTGGAACATGCTTTCAGTGAGTGACGTCAACGATTCTGTAATGAACTCTTCTCTGCTTCCCTGTCTGTCCTGGTCTGTCTGTGCCTACATGTCTGTGTGGACGCTGATACTCAATGGCACAATGCTTGTGTTGCTGAAGATCAGCACCACATATGCCTGTAGACACAGACAGACAGTGATATGCAGACAAGCATACACAGCAGAAGCAGGGGCTTGTTTTTGATCTGCCCTGCTTGCTGCAAAGCTTGGCTAGTTGCATTGTCTGGTTTCTCAGGCTGCTGCTCTACCTCTTCTTCTAGCTGCTGAATCCAAACCATTAGCTATTGAGTTGCTTGGCCAGTTGCGTTTTTGCATTTCCTGGGGAGTCGCTGTGTTGCTACTGTTCTTGTTCTTCTTGGCATATGTTTTCTCAAGCTTGTTGGTGTTGCCCTGCTGGGATGGGGATGACCCCATTGGTCAAAACGCAAAATCTTGGTCCCACAGCCTCAAGCCAATTTTGACCAAAGCCCATGTAGAGGGCACACGCTGACTGTATCACAAACTCAATACACCTAGACCCTAATCCCTCATATCAGTAGACTCAAACCTAGACCCTCATCCCTCATAACAGTAAATTCGAACCTTGACCCTCATCCCTCATAACAGTAGACTCGAACCTTGACCCTCATCCCTCATAACAGTAGACTCGAACCTTGACCCTAACCTCATATCAGTAGACTCAGACCTAGACCCTACTCCGTCATATCAGTAGACTCAAACCTAGACCCTAAAATCCCTAAAGTCAGTGTGTCATGACTGCAGGACAAGACCAACAAGGTGAAGGATGAGGAGGTGGAAGAAGAGGTAGAGCAGCAGGGCAGCCCTGAGGAAGCCCAGCAGGCAGCTGTGCAAGCAGTTCAGCAGATGACTGAGTCACATGGCCCTGCGGCAGATCTGCCCAGCAGACCCATCCTGGGGGTGGACCAGGACCTCTCTGGGGCTGCTCTTGTCAGAAAGGTGACAACTCGCAACAAATAACGATACAAATAATCGCAATATATATATATATATATATATATATATCTCATATTTTCTAACGACAATAAAATTAATAATAAGCACAACCGCACTAATCACAACAGCTTTGGATGTCAACAGTAGTCTTAACGAAATAAAATGGTAACGACTACAGTTATGATAGTGAATGCATATAGTAAATGCCAACAGTAATTTACACGCGGGCTTAGCCAGCAGGCAACAGGTGCACGTGATGCAAATGGGCTGCCTTCCAGACAGACTTGTTGTCAGCTTCATGAGTGTAATGGCTCTTTTCAAGTCCAAAAGGTCAATTACAATTCAGAAACACCATCTCTACACTGGAAATGTAAACTCAGAAATGTCTGGGGACAGAATAAACGCATTTCTACATTGTGGAGATGTGAAAGTTCCACTTCAGCTGGTGAACACCAGACCATGCAGCATTGTTCCAAACAGTCCTGTTCAGAGAGAATGACAATTGAATCTGAGGAAACAAGTGTTAAATGCTGAGAGTGGTGCATAATTCAATCACAATTTTGCCGGAAAATGCATCTTCGGGGTGGACCAGGCCCTGTCTGGTGTTGGCCACTTCAGGAAAAGTAACAAATAAATAGTTCAACAACTATATGTGTCATTGGATATACAAAAGAGAAGGCAAGGAAGCAAGTCTGGGATTCTGAGGGCGTTTCAAGTCTCCAGCACATGTTTTCTGTCAATGTCAACCTGTCCGGGTGCTGCTTGTGTCAACAATGAAATTTCAGCAGTTTGTTTTTGAGTTGGGCGTTGGCGGGTGAGGAAGAAGTGTGGATGCGCCAGCAGAGAGGCTTGGCAGATCTCGACTTCTCATCTCCTACCAACAAACAAATCTAAGGTCAAGCACTGAGACAGTGCTGCTATAACAGCAAGAGTCAACAACTCCAACAACTTCATCTTCTTGTCTCTAGCACAGTACTCAAAAACAAAGCAAGCAGTATTCTTTTGGGCACACTGTGAAGGCCTCCCTCTTGTCACAGCAGGCATCCTTAGGGTTTTTTAAACCTCACCCAGAAACCCTAAACCCAACACGTGCTCTCTTGAGAATACACAGACCCTCTTCTATAGCAGACGTGCTCTCTTGACAGTACACAGACCCTCTTATTATACCAGACATCCTTTGTGGACAATACACAAAAAGTTTCTGTCGGCTTGCAAGCTATAGAGGCAGGTTCTCTTTTGTTATAGCAGATATTTCTCTTGACAATACAGAGACACAATTTCTGTGGCTTTGCAGGCTATAGAGGCAGTTTCTCCCTATTTATAGCAGACATCCTCTCTTGACAACACACAGACAATTTTCTGTGGATTTGCAGGCTATAGAAGTAGGCCAGGGCTCCAAAGATGACTGGGCTGAGTTCAAGTACAGGCACCGCCAAGCCGAGCAAGACTCACACCTGCTGTACTCAGTGCTGCAGCAAGCCGAGCAGTTCCATCAGGTATGCTGCTGCTGCTACTACTGCTGCTGCATGGAGTAGCGACCTGATTGATATGTGTCAACAGCAAAATTGTAGTACACCAACATATGGTTGTTTTGTGTGTTTGAGTTTGGTGATGAAAAACTGCCATTTGACAGTAGGTTTGATGCATGAAGAAGAATGTTACAGCACTGATGGGTTTAAGCAGTAATCACTGGGAATTCTGAACTGCATTGCACATGCCATGACTTTCTGAAATACACCCTTTGGTTAATGCCAACGACAAAACTTGTAATGTACAACAACAGTATCACGCACAACAATATCTTGTTCAGCTGTTCTTGTGCTGCAATGGCAAGCAGAACAATGTCAGAAGGTAAGTGTGCTATTTCAAGGCTGTCGCGTCATAGTTACAGGATTTGCATGTCCACTGCAGCCTTGCAATTATTCAAGGTTGTCTGCAAGTCACACAAGAACAAAAAGAATAAGATTTGATTGACTTGATTTCTATTGGCTTTTGTCTTCAAGACAGAAGCTTGTTGTTACAGCAGTCTACAGTAGACAAAACACACAATATATATAATTGGTTCACAAGCACATACATGCACAGTGTTACCCCCCCCCCCCCCCCCTCCCCCCCAATACATGCCAGCCTAGACCCTATAAAGCAGACCCTAACCACCTTTGCCTAGATCCCAGACCCCAACCCATCATACAAAACCATCACGCTACTCTGTGCTCTGCAGACTGAGGTTGACAGGCTGGAGATGTTCATAGATGCAGAAGCAACCAGGGCAGACTGTATCCTACATGCTGCAGATGCAAAAGAGAAAAGGCCTTTACGGAGAGAAAACTACAACCTGACAGTCTGGATCTTACAGTTGTTTCCTTTACTGTGCAGGCTGAAGTTGACAGGCTGGAGGGGTTGGTTGATGCAGAAGCAGCCCGGGCAGACTACATCCTGGATGCTGCTGAGGACAACACAGAACAGCTTTGCACAGACCCTATATAGCAACCTGACAGTCTGAATCTCATCTCTACCCTGTGCTCTGCAGGCTGAAGTTGACAGGCTGGAGGGTTTGGTAGACACAGAGGCAGCCAGAGCAGACTACATCCTGGATGCTGCAGAGGACAACATAGACGCCTTTGCAGAGAGCTTGCACCAGCAGAATCAGAGGCACCAGCGCAGGAAGCAGGCTGAGCTGCAACGGCAGCGCCGAGTCTTGGCTAGAGCAGCTGCTGAGGAGCTGGTGCGAGAACGACGGCAGAGGATGTCTGCCTTACGAGAGGTGAGGCTTTGTCACAAGAAGCGTGATGCTCATGTTTAGTGGGAAGGCTTGCGCTTGTAGTGGTGGTTGACAAGTTGCTGCTGAGTAGCTGGTGCGAGAGCGACGGCAGAGAATGTCTGCCTTGTGAGAGGTGAGGCTTTGTCACTACAAGGGTAATACTCATGGTCAGTGGGAAGGCTTGCGTGTGCAGTGGTAGTTGGCTAAAGTCTCTGGCCAGAGCTGCTGCTGAAGAGCTAGTACAAAAACGACAGCAGAGGATGTCTGCCTTACGAGAGGTGAGGCTTTGTCACAACAGACTACAATGTTGATTTAGTTGTGACTGGCCTGTTGTACATGGCATAGCCCAATGGGTGCTGGCATAAGTTTACGTTTCTGCCAAGGCCAAGAATGCATCCCGCGAGGGGGGCGATGGCTCTTGTGTCTCTGTCTGTCTGTCAGTCTGTCTGTCTTAGATTCTCTGTGTCCTGTCCACCTGTCTGTCTGTCTGTCAGCCTGAGTGTGCACCTCTGCTTGGCCCCAGGCGTCCATCAGAATTAGCCAAGGCAGTTCTCACATGGTCTGATGCAGACTTGTCTGGAAGCAGAACATTCAGACTGGTTGCTGCCATGCATATTGCGCCTTGTAGCGTTTATTAGTGTTCAGTATTGATGCTCTATGTCTCCAAAACCGGATACAAGCTCATGCTCATCTCAATTCCACAGAACAGGCAACCTGTCATTTGTACCAGACACAAAGCTGTGTTTGAGTCTCAATGAATCACGACTAGAAAGTATCATGAGAGTATCATGTCCACATATGGCATGGTGTGATGTAGATCCGGAAGAAGCTGAGGAGCCTGGAAGGGCTGCTGCAACTCTCTGGGTTTTGATGAATTACGGCTAGAAGTGTCGTAACACATCCAAATATGGCATGGTGTGCCTGGGCAGCCCGGTATAATACTTGGCTTTTTATCAAATTGACGCTGAAAGGCGTAGTCGTTACTCCCCTTTTCTTATGGCGTGTTGCGATGCAGATCCGGAAGAAGCTGAGGAGCCTGGAAGGGCTGTTGCAATTTCGAGGAAACGAACAAGAAATCAGTCACACCGCCCACAAGCTGTCTGTGGGAGCCTTTGCACTGCAGAGCGCCCTGGATAAGGTGCGCGTGCTCCCAAACCAAATGTAGTAAAAGGGTACAGCTGTCGTTGTCATGGGAAATGCAGAGCCCATGTGCGCAACCTAGATGCTTCAACCGACTTAGGTATGCACTTCTTCTGTTGCCACTGCTGTGGCTTGGATTGGTAAAGGAGCATCAAGCCACAGACACAGATGCTGTGCTCACATTTTGTCCAGTTTGGACTTTTTCAAAGGTTTTCCTGGAGAAACAGTATTTCAGAGGAAAAAGGTATTGAAAACAACTTTTTTCTGTACACTTTTTGTCAGCCGTTTTTTTGGAAAAGACAACAGGTTTAGGTTTTCCTAACAACAAGCGTGCCTTTTCCAAAGTGCACTCAGCACAGACAGACTAAGTATGTTCCTTGTCCACTTCTGTTGTCACTGCTGTGGCTACTATTATGGGTGCACCAAGCTGCAGACACAATTGTTGTGCTCAGCGTGCAGACTTCTCAAAACTTGTCAAAAACCCACTTGGCAGAAACTAACCAAGTGTGTTCCTTGTCTGCGCTTCTTTGCCAATGCACTGCATGCTTCTTGATTAGCACATGTAGTCATTGTACCAATAAGTGCACTGGCAAAATCTGTGTTTGGTTGCCAATGCGCTGCATGCTGTCTGAACGGCAAGTGTGCAGAAGAGGCACCAAATTGCATGTGCGGTCAATGCACAAGGTTGCCTTAGCTGGCAGCCCATTGCCCTTCACTGCATTGTCTGAGCCAACAGCGCCATTCTTGTAGATAGAGGCTTGCAGTCAACAACATACCATTATGTTTGGTATTCTGTTGCTTTCAGGACATTTGCAAAGCCCAGTCATAGATGAGAGTTTCATACATCATCTCATATCAAATATGATGAGACAAGGCATATCAACTAGATGTTGATGTAGTGACAGTCATGTATGTGTAGTCACGTACCTCAATCTGGTGCTGCATACAGATCTGTTTTGTGCAGGGTGCGCCTTTTGAGTCAGAGTTAGAGTATCTGGCATACGGCTGCCAAGGAGACCCTCTGGTGCAGACTGCTGTGCTCTCCTTCCAACAGCAAACAGCCCTACAGGTCAATTCACCATTCCCGTGAGCTGTTGAGAACAATGTCAATCACAGAAATAATCAGGAACAGTGACAACAGCAATAGTTTGTAACAGGAATACCTAATAGCAACAGTGATAACAGTGACAGTAGCAGTAAAAATTACAGGCATGTGAAGCTTGAAACGGCAGCAAGCCCAGCGGCTGTAAGAAATCCTACCTGCTGCAGACTACAACTTTTTCTGTTAAAAAAAGCTTGTCGCGTTTGTTAGTACTGTTCAGCACCATCTCGACAGCACAGGCAGCAATCAATAAACCGGTGGCTAACTGCAGCTTTTGCAGTCTCACAGTGCAACATGTTAAATGGCTTTGAAAGCTGTTTTCCTGTCTGAAAGCATCAGATTTATCTGCTAAGCTGCATTTACCCGGCCTGAAGCCTCATGGCTGTACATGTTTGTCTGGTTGATTGGTTGATAGTTTTATTTATTTACTTATTTGGTTCATTAATCATTTGTTCATTCATTCATTTGTTTGTTCATTCGTTCGTTCGTTCGTTCGTTCGTTCGTTCGTTCGTTCGTTCGTTCATTCATCCAACAATTTATTGGTTGATCAATTCATTCATTCATTCATTCATTCATTCATTCATTCATCCAACAATTTATTGGTTGATTGATTGATCAATTCATTGATCGATTCATTGATCTTTAAGGTTACAACACAGTGCGTGGTCTCTCATCTTGTGAACACCGAACATGCATTTGTGGTTTACAATGTCACATACTTTGCCTTTCCAATTACAGTACTGCATCACAGCATGAATTTGGAGATTGTCATAGACATTACCTCTTCATGGTATGGATTCTTCACGGCACTTTCATGTAAGCAACAGCTGTGATGCTGATGTGGCAGGGAATCCCCACCAGAGCACAGCTGGTGGACAGATGGTGGGGGGTCAGCCGGGTGACCCGCCAGCTGGCAGCCATCCCCCAGGGTCAGGGGGGACCCCTCTCCATTGCTGTTGCCAGCCTTGCGTCTGCCCTCAAGGTGCCATATAACGCATTTCCCCAGTGAATGCATTTGCCCCATTAGTGAGTGCATTTTCCCAGTTGATACAGCATATGTTGGCACACGCCGCGGTGTGGATGTACACTGCGTATGTGCCACGAAAGACCCGTTCAGCAGTGTTGACAGTCTGTGACAGCAGTATTTGGGGTGTTCACAACCCACCCGTCAACTGTATGAGCTGTTTCTAGTCCCTGCCTCTGGTTTTGCTCTTCTTATGTGATGCAGGTATGCCTGAATTTACTGGCAAACCAGCTCAGCCAGCAGACACAGAGCGCACTGCATTGCCAACACTCCTTTTGCTGTTTGATATAGATTAGGGAGGGCCCCAGCAGACCCAGGAGTGCTGCCCTAGGGGCGGGGGGTCTGGAGACTCGCTTGGCGCAAGCTGAGGCCTGCTTGGTCAGCGGCCAGCTATCTGCAGCTGCATCCCAGCTACAGAAAGTGGTTCAGGTGATGCACTGGTGTCCTATCTGCTGTGACTGTGCATACATTGATTTGCTGTCTGCAGCTGTAGGATATTGTAGGCTTGCTGTTGGCACGATGCACAAACTTGACTTCTGTCTTACTACACAGGCTAGCAGGTTGCAAGACAGTCATGCTGCCACAATAGGTCATTGACCTTTCAGGCAATATAGTCCAGCATTTTGACAGTGGTACTGCTTAGGATTTGGACACTATGAAAGCGCAACATGTTGCTCTTTGCCCTTGATACGCTTGCAACATCAAGCCATGGTCTGCATCACCTACACACCTTTGGCTGCAGGGCACAGAAGCAGCGTCAGTGGTGCAGGATTGGGTGCAAGCAGCTCAGGCTCGAGCTGTGGCTGAGCAAACCTGTGCCTTGCTGCAAGCACATGCTGCAACCCTTGCTGCCAGCCTGTCTCATGAGTAGACCTGTGCTATAGTAGCTGGGAGCCACAAGGGCATGTGCACATGAAATGTATCTGAGCAGATAGCTACCACGAGTCATCTCACTTCGCTTGCTTAAGATTTTGCAAGTGATGGCAATCACCCACGCACTTGAATGGTCAGGTCAGGCAAAGCAGTACAGTTTCATCAAACAGCTACAACATACAAAGCATGATGGTGTCCCAGGAAATGCTAACAATAGACTGTGCCTCCTGATTAGCAACAGAGTCCTCAGTATGTTCAGCATGCTCATCTTCTACCAGCTAAAGAACGCTGCCGTCATAAAAGGATATACCCATTGATGTCCATTTGCACTGGCAAACCTATAGTACATTTTTGAAATCAAATTGTATGGTGTAAACCCTAAATTGTGAGACAATCAAATCACAACAAAGTCTGATTTGTCAGCAAACAGCGCCTTGTCTATGTCAGTGACAGGCAGTATTACTGACCTGCCATCAGTTTCAATAATCATCTGAAATGAAAAAAACTGCTGCTGCACAACATCTGCAAGCCCTGGGGATGAGGAAAATGGCATCTTCCATCCTGGGATGGAATGTGCAGAATGAGGGCTGACGAGGTCAACACAGGCAAGGCAGCTAGTATTCATGTCGACCTGGAGAATCATGTTGCGCATCCTCGGCATAGGAAGATGATCATTACGCCTTGCGACCCCTGCAGCCCAGGACCCGCCTCCTCGAACCCAACCATATGCGCTCTGACCTGGGTCATAAGCAACGGTTGGGGTGTCCTTAGCAATGCCCACAAACCTGTAAAAAAAGTGAGTTCTCCAGCTGTAGCGCTTGCATATGGACCAGAACAAGTTCTCAGGACGCTTCAGGCTGTCAGCACAATGTTGAACATGCCAATACCTTCAGACAGCTTCAGAGAGGTCACCCTGGCTGCCAGTGACAGACTGTTTTGTATGAGTCCAGACACACTGCATCAGCGTGTGACCTTTTTCTGCCAGACGTATGCCACTGGGACCCATGTAGCCAGGACAGCACTCACAAGGGGCGTTTTTTTGATGCCAGAGCCTGTGATGCAACGTAGAGCAGCAAAGCTTCAACAACAGCTGGGCTGGGACAGTGAACAGCTCAAGCAGAGGCTCAGTGCTGAACCGAAAATTTTGACGTATGAGCCTGTCACGCTTGCAAAAAACATTCACGACATGCAAGGTGCAGGCTTTTGTCTGACCCAAGTCTGGGCAATGTGCACTCAGCACCCAACCTTGCTTGCTCACAAGTGGACCTCTGACATAAATATTGGGAAGCTACAATTCCTCACATGTTTGCTAGGCCTGAGTCTTGATGACATTGCTGCTAAACCTCACTTGCTGGCTTACTCGGCCAGCAGCCACCTTGGCCCTCGAGTCTGGTTCATGTATCAGACTGGTGCCATTGAGGCACCCAACACCGTGATGACATCAGGCTTTTTCGGTTATGTCTCTGGCGGCTCAAAAGCTCAATTTGCTAGCAAATTCAAAGTATCACCCAGCAACCCAAACGCTGTGACATGCAGGTCACCTCATGACAGAATTGGTAAATGGGAAGACAGTTCATCTGCCATACCTCCAAAACGCCCATGCATGCACAATCATATCAGACACACGCTCTGTCAGTGAATCATGGCGCCAGCGAGGACACAAGCCCGCACAAATGCAGCATGCCATTACAGAGGAACAAATCAACCCAGATGTGTGTCAGAGCTGCTGCTGTAGCTGTCGATCCAACCAGATTAGTCATGGCCACTGAGTCAGACAAGATAGGTCACCTCTGCGGGGTTGGCTGCATGTTAGCGCGGCTGACTTTCCGTGGATTGTCAGCGCTTAGTTCAGCGTGTTGGTTCTTTAGTCGTTGCACGTGTTCATTGCTCCAAAAGTTGTTGTTGAGTACCTCGTGCTGTTGCCGTGTGTTGTCAGCTTGCAGTTCTCCAGTAACCAGATAGGCACTGAGTGCACAGCCCTGTATTGAAAGTCTACTGACACACGCACACAAGCACCCACCGTATCGACCAGACCGCAGTAGTGGGACGGCTGATCACATGCTTACGTCTCCACGGGCTGCAGTGAGTCAAAGTTGAAGACCAGAACTACATTCGGGCTTCAACAAAGGATGTGAGATGACTTTACACGCTTCCCCGGGCTGGAGCAATTGCCATGTCCTGTAAACATATCGTCTTGCTCTGCAGGCTGTCAAGTACCTGTGCACAGCAGAAGTGTATAGTCAGCAGACATGGCGTCCTTTGCTGCGAGCGTCGCAAGGTAGTATTTGACATAAGCTGTGTAGTGTTGAAAGCTCGCACATAGCTTGACGTGGTTTGCACAGCACTTCTGTCCAAACTCTTCCTGCAGCATGCTGCTCCACTTCACAATTCTTGTGATCATGCTTCTTTTGTTCCTTGCAGGCCGCCCCTCACAAGCCTTCCAGAGCGCAAGACTTGCCATTGCTGCCCATGTGCACCAGTCTGCCCTTGTCCAGTCGCGGCCTCTGCTGTGGCAACAGTCACTTGTCACACCAGCGTTCGTGCAAAACAGTGCGCCGTAAGCTTATCACGTCAGCTACCAAGTCAGCTTCTGCTGGCACAGCTGATGCTGTTCAGGCAGAGTTTGCCAAGGCAGGCATATCTGCTGAAGTCACCCAGAAGGTTTTGGCCAAATACAAGCCCTACCTGAACTGGGACGCGGAGACCAAACTGCGACCTGCCCTGCAGTCATGGCTGCAAGAGCTGGGCACTGAGCAGCTGTCTGTGCAGCTTCAGAAAGTGCAATGCTTGCTAGTGTGCATGCCCGAGGAGCGCAAAGAGGTCCATGCATGGCTGCTTTCAAAGGGAGTGAACGCTGCAAGGGTACAGCAGAAGGCACCCGTGGTCATGACAAGGGAGCTCAGGGCAGTGCAGAGCACCTTTGAGGCTCTCCAGCAAGCAGCTGCCTTCTCAGATGAACAGATGTGTACCCTTCTCCACAAGCACTCTGCAGCTCTTGCATTGGGACCAGGACGTGTTCTTGGCACGCTTCAAGTTGTCAGTTCCATGTTGGGCATGTCGATGACATCAGAAAGCTTCAGACAGGTTGTCCTAGCTGCCCAGAACAGGCTGTTCCTTCAGAGTCCAGACACCCTTCATCAGCGTGTGGCTTTCTTCTGCCAGATGTATGCCACTGGGCCCCATGTTGCCAGGACAGCGCTCACAACTGGTGTGTTTACGACTCCAGAGCCTGTGATGCAAAGTAGAGCAGCCACGCTTCAAGAGCAGCTGGGCTGGGACAATGAACTGCTCAAGCAGAAGCTCAGTGCCCACCCAAACATCCTGAATTCAGAGCTTTCCACAGTTGCCCACAATGTCCAGGATATGCAAGGTGCAGGCTTTTCTCCAACCCAAGTTTGGGCTATGTGCACCAAGCAGCCGTCCCTGCTGGGCCGCAAATGGACCTCTGACACAAATGTTGAGAAGCTGCAATTTCTCACGCTCTTGCTAGGTTTGACCTTGGATGACATAGCTGCCAGACCCAAGCTGCTGACTTACTCAGTTAGCAGCTCTCTTGGCCCTCATGTGTGGTTCATGTATCAGATTGGTGCCATTGAGGCACCCAACACCATCATGACATCAGGCCTTTCTAGCTACTTGAATTTTTCAAATGCAGCGTTCAGCAAAAGATTCAGTGCTCCACCTGCTTTCTCTAGCATGGTATTTGACTCAGCTTTTGTTGACCATTGGAAACAACGCTGGGTGTATTTGAGACGGCACATGAAGCTGTCTGTCGAGACCATTGCTGCCCACCAGAATCTGCTGCTCACATCTCTGCCTGACAGGCTGGCTCCCAGATGGAAGCTGCTGTCCAGGATAGCATGTGAGCAAGCAGACTTCAAATCAGAGGACCAATCATTTTGAATTCAGAGCCTTCCACAGTTGCCCACAATGTCCAGGATATGCAAGGTGCAGGCTTTTCTCCAACCCAAGTTTGGGCTATGTGCACCAAGCAGCCGTCCCTGCTGGGCCGCAAATGGACCTCTGACACAAATGTTGAGAAGCTGCAATTCCTCACATGTTTGCTAAATTTGACCTTGGATAACATAGCTACTAATCCCATACTGCTGATGTGCTCTGTAGAGCGCCATCTTGGCCCGCGAGTGTGGTTCTTGTTACAGAGTGGTGCTATTGATTCACCCAACAACATCATGACATCAGGCAGTTTTAGCTGGATCTCTGGCGGCTCAAAAGCTGGGTTTTCCATGAAATTCAGTTCACCAGCCAGGAACCCTAGTATGGTGTTTGATACAGCTTTCATTGACCACTGGAAACAGCGCTGGATGTTTCTGAGACAGCACATGAAGCTGTCAGTTGAGGCCATTGCTGCCCAGCAGGAACTGCTGCTCACATCTCTGCCTGACAGGCTGGCTCCCAGGTGGCAGCTGCTGTCCAGGATAGCA
>JAABUK010005352.1_pt1 | contig 20088 bp, 10 predicted proteins | sample 5559141 | NCBI WGS metagenome assembly JAABUK01 (sample SAMN10711869, study PRJNA513367) | rock metagenome | isolation source: Antarctica rocks | place: Antarctica: Victoria Land, Pudding Butte nord | collected 2016-01-03 | reverse complement strand
CCAGGATGCTGGAAGATGCCTTGCAGCGGTGGGGATGACTTGGTCATTGTCTGCAAGTCTTTGCCACTATGCATGTACAAGCAGAAGGCTCCATCTGGTTGGCGCTCAGCCAGCTTGTTCGTGAAAGATTCCAACGTAGACCAGCGTTTTTTCCATGTTTTGTGTCTGGTGTTGGGACCCTGATCAAACACCTCTGCATTGGGCAGCTGCTGGCTTTGCATGACAATAGGGAACACAAGCAGGCCAGGGTGCTGTTTGTGCACTAACTCATCGCGAAAGAACTGTATCGCTCACACATCTCCAAATAAAGCTTACAAAGCACTGGAAGCATACATATGGCAGTTGTGTTTGCGGTCAGCAAAGACGGCAAGTGCATGCCCACCCACTCTCTGTACAAGCTGCTCTGCCTTCCGTAACAGCTTGTGACCGTTCTTATCAAAGTTGGCTGAGAACTGAACAGCGGGTTCTGTAGCCATCGACCAGGCCATCGATCCTGCGGGCAGAAAGCGACCAGTTGCGCTTCAGCTGGCCTCAAGGCAACACACGTACCGCAGATACCGTGTACGGATCTAGTTCACAAAACTCAGCACACCTTGCTATAGCCGCTCTGCAGCTTCAGTGTCTCACCTGGGGTCAAGCATGCCCCATATATGTACGGCAGATCAGACGCGAGAGCCCATCAACTGAAAACTGAAGCTGCGACGGCACAAGCGCACATGCTGTCTGCAAGGTTGGCCCGAGGGTTGGCCCCGGCCATGGTCCCGAACAGTGCCGAGCCAGGCTAGGAGGGTCGTCCAATCATGGTGGGACGACCCTCCTGATAGCGGGGGTGACACAAGGAAAAATCATAACAAATGCAAAAAATGCTGGAAACTGCAAGAAAACAGGGGTCCTTATACGCATTGGGCCCCTCATGCCAGACTTTTCCCGGACATTTGCAACATGCGTCAGTGTCTGTAATTACTATAAATGCTCAATGTTTGTCTCTAGAGATCAACAGCGCTGCTAGCAAATGCAAAACAAATCATGTGCAGCTTATAAGTATATGTGACTCTAATTAGAGCACAAACATTGGCCAAGACTTATTTGAAATTTATCAACACTTTCCATTCGGTTGCAAATCATTTGCTTTGCACCTGAAAGCCCCTCATTACTTTATAAACATTGTTGCAAGAGATGCTAGATACTAGGCGTGTTTGTGTATGTGCAAGAATTCTTCGAATTCGAGGAACCTTTTTGCTTGCTTTGCTTGCTTTATTAAATCTTCTAAATAACCTTAATGTTGTTGCGACGCACTTGTAATTTGGGCCATCCAGGCTTGTTAAGTAGTCACAAGCAATAAAGGGTGTGTGAGCCTGTGGAAAATGTTGTCGTTTATCTGATCGCTGGAAGTGGGGGTGACCACGCTGCGTTCTGGCCGTGGCGCACAAAGGCGTTGTCTGGGCAAACCCTTTGATTCTGTTGCAAGCTTTCAGAGGCTGCTCAAGCAAATGCGGGACGGAGGCAACGTTGTGCAACTGCAAGCAGCTGGTCGACGACAACAGTGGCTGCAAGTCCAACTTTCCGACCGATCCAACGCTGCTGATCGCCATTAGTTTGCCCATAGATTTGCTGCTTTATCTCTGGCCAGTGAACGTGGCGCCTGACTGCCAAGTCGGGGTCTTGTGACGTGGGGAGCATGCATCGTACAACACCCAACTACAGTGCGACTCGAACAACATTCCGCTGAACCAAAGGTAATAAGGCAGCTTGACACAGCTCAAGAGGCTTCGACAGGAGTTTGACAGTCGCGCACTGGAAAAAGAGCGCGAGCTCGACTTCACAGTGCATAGCCTTACGCGAGGCTGTGCGTGAACAGCCCAGCCGCCGCGCGACATAGGGCGGCACTGCTTTGCTTCAGTGTGCCAGCTGGGCTTGCGCTTTTTTGTCAGTGCGCGACTGTCAAGCTCCTGTCGAAGCCTGTTGAGCTGTGTCAAGCTGCCTTGTTACCTTTGGTTCAGCGGAATGTTGTTCGAGCCGCGCTGTAGTTGGGTATTGTACGATGCATGCTGCCCAAGTCACAAGAACCCGCCTAGGCGGCCCTAGACACTAATTGCTTTCCCATATGTATGTTGTATCTGTTTCCTTTTGTGACTGGTGCTTGGAATGGACCACCAGAAGCTGCTCTTACCTTAGTACACGTATGGGTCAACTGTTCTCACGCTTCACTGTGTGCAACTTCTAATAGCTGATTCATCATGCATAACATCAATCTTATGTGTCTATCACAAAAATTGCATGTACCAATATTGTCAGCAGACTATGACGAATGGCAGTTATCGAGTTGGGCAACTGCAGACCTGTCTGAGCTACTGATATGCAACAGTGGTACATATATATATATATATATATATAATACATATATATATATACATATAGCAACACAAGACCAGTAAATGTGTTGAGAAGCTTGATTTTGCCCTTAAGGCTTTTTTCAAAGATCGAATTCCACTGGTAACCTCATGGTCTGGCTCTGCTGCTACCTTCATGCTGCTTTCTTCTGCTCTGAAGGGGGAGAGTCGTCGCATTATCTTTCTAGAATACTCGTGTGGATTCCTTAAGGTCTAGAAAGTCTAGCAGAAAGTCTAACAGGCTACTGCTGTCGTCAAAAGTGGTGTCCAGAGTACGAAGCAGGTCTGTTCAAGACTATCGTACAGCACACAGCTGCTAAGCTTTTCGATGCTGCGACTCAGGACAGGTCAACGACCGATAGAACGATGCGTGTTGGGGTTGACCGCCGCGCAAAGCGACCACAGCGCTGATTAGGTGCTGTCAAAGCCAAAGGTACTGTCACAGCGAATCAGAGGTGAAAGCACAGGCTACACTTGTGAGTTATGCTGGGCTCGAACGGTACAGGGAAGGATACCTTGGAAGGCCCAAGGTTTGTGGCAAAACAGCACAGCTGTGAAACGTAGTATCCAGATTTTGCAGCAAAGCAGCGAGCTGCAAACAGGAAGCGTTGCACAAGAAGTAGCAAAGACCTGCTGCCTGGACAGCCTCTCCTCTGACAGAGGGTGAGGCTGTACAGGCAGTACACCTTTGTTTTCAGAGCAGCAACTTGCAGTGGTTCACACAACAAGAGACCTACCTGTGCACGGGTTGTGCAACAAAAAATGCCAGAGTCTAGCCCTCCCCTTGACTTTGACTTGACTGCGTCAGCCTTTCCTACTGTTTTGTCTGGTGGTTCAAATTTTCAAAGGGATTCTAAATTTCAGAGGGATTCAGATTGAGTCATGCACAGGCAATCATGCTGTCAGTATGGTGAGTCATGCTGCATGCATGATCTGGCGTAGCATCCTGTGTAATCACACTGGGAAATGCAAACGTGCTGGACATTACATATGCCTATAACTGTATTGTCGTGCCTGTTCTAGAAGAATCTTGTGGGTCCCTATATATAGTTTTGAATTGACACTCTGACACAAACTCACTCTCTCAGAAGAGTAGCTATCTGCTGCTGTCACACCTTGTAACTACCTCCGTTCCGACTTTACCCGTGTGCGCTCCCTGCACTGCATTGCATCCACATGCACTTGCACGGTGACGCCGTTGAGCGTCACAGATCTACATCTAAAGACAAGGGACTCAGCAATAGCAGCTTCCTTTCACAGCAATCCTGCAGAGGGACAAGAGCCTGCCTTGAAGACGTCCTTTGGCATCAATCAAGAGATCATCAGCATACCTGTGAAGTTCTCCAGCTCGTCTCGTGATGGCTTCATCAGAAACCTTGGAGTGGATGCTGTGCTCAATGCAAATGGTGGTAAGGCCAGCCAGTGTTAGCAGACCAGCCTGCGCACTTGCTGCTGTGACCGTTGCCATTGAAAACGCTTGTGTTGCGAGCTGCAAGGCTTTGGCTAAAGCAGGTGAGTGAGGCAAAACAGCTGGTGGCAGCCAACAGTCAGGTTTGAGGTTGCCCAGCAGGCAGGATTCATAGGAAGCAATACTGTGTGAAGGTCAAAACAGGTCAGTTGTCCTGCCTAGTATGTAGTTTTCTCAGCAAGGCAGCCAGCAGGAGGCAATGGCTTACACCAGGGGTAGCAATATATCATGACATGTCTGCAGGATTGCAAGGGAGCTTGTGCTGACAATTCAGCTTGACTGACGTCAATGAGCTTTGCAATGCAGATTGACACTGGCAGCAGAAATGTAACTAACAAGGGGCAGCAATACAAAGACTGGGAAAGGCTGTACCATGAAGACCGTACCAACACAAAAGCAGAGATCTGTGTGGATTCTCTTGCCTGGTCTGCCAGTAACTACAGGCAGTATTACTATTTGGAGGCTAGATCATTTGTTGCAGCAGTGCATCCGGCATGTTTGGCTATGCTGTTTGCTGTGATGTTTGGTGTGGCGAGCTAGGTGTCTTGTGAGACAGGCTTGATGTTTGCTGCTGCTTACAAGCATTTGTGCCATTTGCGTGACAACACTGAACTTTTGTACCTGTCCTTGTAGTGTGTACGTACCTTCTTTTGTAGTGTGTGTGCACCTTTGCTTGTGGTGTGTATCATCAGGTGTAGGCAGAGTGCATGTGTATATGTACAGCGTTTAGGTCAGTGTAACTTTGCAGAGTAAGGGCAGATGCACTTTAGACAAATTGAGGTATAGGGTAGCCTGTACAGCTGCCCGCTTTCAGCCTAGACTTGCCTGTTGCAGACAAGGTGTGGGCAGATCTGATGAGCGTATCAGCCTCAGTCAGATCCTATCTGATGTAACAAATATGACACGATAAGACCTGTCTGATATGGCACAACGTGGTCCACTACAGATAGCATGAAAGGCGCTTAGACTCCAAGACAGTGAGACATTTTAGGCATGGATCAGACAGCGTTCAGCCGTGCTTTGTTCTTCCAGTGAGTGGATGTTGCAGAATGGTGTACTTGCACTTGAACTGAACACACCTGCTTGTGTTCAGTTCAAGTGCAAGTACACCATTCTGCAACATCCACTCACTGCAAACATGACATTGCATGACATGCCTACATGGTCAACTTAGGTCATGTTCCCTTAGGTCATGTTGTTTTGCAATGTCACTCACAAAACCGCAAACTTGTCATGCATGTTGTGGCTCATTAGCAGCACCCTGCGCTGTGTCAGAGCTGTCATGACTTGCGCTAATCTTAGCATTGGCAGGAATGTATATATATGCTGGCAAACATGACACAGTGCCGCTGTTGACAGGCAGAGCACGCGGCAGGTGATCTGGCATGGCTGCTGCTGTTGCTGTGCACACTTCCTTGCAGCAGGTGCATAACTCATGCGGAGTTGCCACGTTTTTGCAGTACTCAATCATGCTTCTGGCAGTTATCAACATTGCTTATGGCAGGGGCGTAGCACAGATGACTGTGTGGCGGGGCTTAGTCTAGTCGCAAATACCATGCAAGTCGAAGGAACAGCTCTCACAACTGGACATAGGCAGCTGCACAGCATTGTTGTGCATGATCTTCACTGTATAAATTGCTGTGCTGCTGTCTTGCACTTTATGAATAGGCTGTTTTTTGCAAAAAAACTTGCGCACATCCTGTTGCTGCAACCATCGCCCTGGCAAAGGGGCATGCTGACACTGTTGAGAAAATCCCCGGCATCATGACAGTGCAGCTGAGGAGCATGTATAGCGACAGCCCAGCTAGAACAAGTACAGGCGGGTGTGGCGTATTGATTGATTTAGTCGAGATTGACCTGCTGTACATGGCATATCCACTCTGTTTTGGCAGACAACAGCCTGCGCCTTTGTGTTACAAGGGATTGTGTGTGACACGACACTGCTTTTCATTTGCTCACATGGATGCAGTCTGCCAGGCGCTGTGCAGGGAGGCTTGCCATAGCTAGGCAAAGCACTGATTGCATGAAAAGCCCAACAATCGAAATGGACACAAATCACTAGATACCCCGTGTATTTGCAGCATGGTTGAACATGCATACAGGCTGTTGACCACAACAGCCTGACATGAAGCAGGCATGCCCTGTTATGCATACAGTTGGTGCATACACCATGCCATGTGGTACACCATGCACTTTGATATTCACCATACAATGTGTGGTTATTACTCAAGTTAGATGTGCACGCTTTTGCAGAATCTGCACTTTGTGCACAAAGCTTCACTCAACAGTCAAAAAGATCTTGCAGGCTAGTTGATTTGTAGAGACTGTACGCATACTTACGCATGTGTAATATTATGCAGTCCCGCTGTCATTTGCTCAGATGTTGCACTCTTAGCTAGGCTATAGCAGCCTATAAAGTCATATTAGGAGAGAACAACTGCTCATTCAGGCAACGCACATCTGAGTGCCTGGACGTAGCATTGCAATTGACTATTGGATGCATGAAGTGGCTGCATCTGGACCTGAAACTCGTCTGCACGCAAACAGGACTTTGGCCCTCATGGCGCACATACAGCACTGCATGCATCACAAGACAGTGTGTAAATGGTCACACGAGTATGATATGAATGAAGTAGCACTGTCAGATTGCCCTGATACTGGAATGTCACCTTGCATGTTTGAGCGGTGCTTTGTGCTTCACGACGCACTCTTTTTGCGTTCAACCAGTGCCATAGTGTACACAGCATGTTGCCCCTGGCTTATCATTGTGACACTGGCTCATGGAATTGTCATGTCTGCTGCTTGGTCCTGCCAGTAGATAGCCTACACAGACACACCACTGAGCCGGAGGCAGAGACTGACATCATATCCATCCACGCAGATAACGTTTGAACCAAGCTACTAGGCCTTTGACAGCCTGGGGATGCCCATTATGTTCTGTTACACAGTTGTCATGCACACGATGTCTCATTGACATGCAGGTCAGCAGTCTCAGGCTGTCTGAATGCCACCATGGTGCCTCCCGGTGCAGGTTGCAAGGGGTCAGTGGCAGCCTCCTGTATTGAGCGCTCAGAACTTGACAAAGGTGCATGCAGGGTCGAGGCAGAGGCTGCGACAAGCCTCAAAGTGGCAACCGGTCTGCTTGTGTGACGCAACGACTGCACATCTGTGTTGGTGCCAACACTGAATGAAATCCTCGCAGGCATTTATCAACAAGAAAGCTGCACAGGAAAAGCCGTGCAGGCATCACTTGTACATCATGATATAAGCTTACAATAACCCCCACAGCATGTGGTATAAACGTCTGCCTCACAAGCAGGCCGTCGGCGGTTAACTCTCGGGTTTTCGGAACTTGGTTTATGAGCTGACGGCGGGTCAAGTAGGTATAGGCTCTGCCTGGAAAAAAACTTTTACGCCTGTCGGCGTAACCGGGTGCAGATGTTTAAAGCTTACAATGCAAACATCATCCACACAAACTTGACCAGAAGAAGTTATGTGCTGTTTTTAACAACTGTCTGCTTTGCTTACCCCTTGTAAAAGTGTCATCCTGTCCTTGTAGCAGTCAGCATGCATCCCGCCGCTTCCATCAGCATTGTAATGTCTTGCTAAACTGAAATTCACCTGCATCATCTCAGAGCGGCAAATCTGCATTCATCACAGCATCTCCCTCCAATCTCATCATCACAGCCTGGCAAACCTAACCCCCGGTTTGGTATAATCTATATCAGGGCACTCAATCTGTCCCCGAAAAAAAAAGAAAAGAAAAAAACCGACATTTGTGTGCAGATTGAAGACACACAGCCAGCACAGGCAGGCAGGAGGGCATTGAAGCCAATACACCTCATCATTCATCCTGCACAAATACCATCTGTCTACCTGAGGTCACCTGGGACCCTGGCAGAGCCAGAGCCAGAGCCAGAGCCAGAGCCAGAGCCAGAGCCAGAGCCAGAGCCAGAGCCAGAGCCAGAGCCAGAAAGGGGCTGTTGGCTGTCAGGACCTACGCAGATAATGGCACAGGTGGTGCTGCAGTGGTGACAGGCAGCAGCTGTCTGCTGTAGTCCCGAGGCTCTGCCATGCCTGATGACAGAACTTCCTGTAGTAATGCTGCGATAGTAATACTGCAAATAAGGCGGACCCTGGTCTGCCTGATGCAACCTGCTGATGATGTCTTGGCAAACGCATACGAGGTTGGGCCATCATCTGCAGCAAAATGTGCCTGAGCCTGTTGCGCAATATGTATGTGACAGCATTCAAAGGACTTCAGATGTGTACAAGCAAGCATATTGCACCACTATTGTGACCACAAATTAGGTACTGCAGCGCCAAGGAGTGGAAGCTTGTCGTATGGACAAGTACGTCTCACAGAGCTGCGAGCAGAACTCAGCCAGTTTCTGCATGACAATTTTGACTTTCCAGGACAACTGTGTCGGTCATTGACAGTGATTTCCTCACTGAAGGTCCCTTGTTGAAGCTATGTACCTGCGATTCGGAGCACGACTAACAGTTCCCCGAACAATTGACATATGGTTGCCTTGTTGCCGGTCGGCTTCTTTCTGTTTCGGTGACAGTTGAAGAGTAGGTCGTTACACCTTTCATGTTCTCCTCCTGTTACATTTTGTAACTTACAAAGCATTCATGAACGCTCTTGGAATAAAATTATCAGTTGTTAGCCTTTGGTGCAGATTAAAAAGCAATTGCTATACAATTGGCCAATGGCATTTCACGTATCTGAGTAATAACATCGCCTTTGCATGAGTCCTGTTACATGCCTAATATGCCTGCAACTAAAATCAATATCTCTCGGTGAAACCCAAGGAGGAAAAATCCACCAAGATGAATCAAGGGGTTGTGGCTCTGGATAGCAAGACTTTTCTTGAAAGATAAATGCTGCAATATTGCTCGTACCCACGAGCTGCACAGAGCCTTGCTTGGCCAACTTGCACCTTTGGGCAAACACTTGTTGTAGCAGTAAACGATAAAATACAGTTAACAATGAGCACTGTTCCTAGCAAACGAATGCCCCCAGTACTAATGCTAGGATTGCTGCAAGGAAACTGCCAACTCCAAGGCGAGCGGCTCCACCTGCAGAAAATTAATGAAGTGAACAATAAGTCTCAGTGTGTCGTAGCGATTGAAAAGAACAAACCTTAGCAGGACTTACTTGGGTTCGACACCGATTCCGTGGTGACAGATGTGACAGTAACGGTGCCATAAACAGAAGACGGGAAAAGGGCAGAAACAGAAGTGCTATCGCCAAGGGCTGCTTCGAAATCTGCAGCACCGGTTGCGGAGCCGTCCAGGAATTCGGTGGTGCTTGTGACCAATATGGAGCCTGCTGCTGCTACAACATTTATTACTTGAACATTGTACCCAGCAGCCTTCAAAGGGCTCTCAATTGCTGATATGAACTGCAGCGATACACACCATGAACAAAATCACAAAACAAAGCTTTAGGTAAACATAAAGCTAGTTATACCAGACTTACATTGCTTTTGGCGGTTGTGGTAAAAGCTGCCACATTGGCGAAGCCTGTGAAATGTATTGTAGAAACAACAGCTGGCACTGTTGCATTTTTACTTACGGTGGTGCTGGTTTTGTTGGATTTGGTGATTTCTGCATAACAGTCAACGTCAAATCAAGACTGGTAGAATGCAGGTTATCTTGAAAAAACAAACAATACATGCCTGTGACTGTGGTAGGAGGCGGTGGTGGTGGTGGTGTAGATGAGCTTGGTGCGATGGCAGTATCGGCATACTCAACGTCGTAGTCCACCGCATCAGACAACAGAGATCGCTTGTGAGCGGGCCTGGCCACGTGGCCTGCAGTATGATATCAGGTTGCACTGTTGCAGAGTGACCATCCACAATCACGAAAACTAAGAAGATGTACTAATTACCGTGAACAACCTGGAAACAGCTTTGAGCCACCTGCACAATGTTAGCAAAGTCAAAGGCATAGCAAGCAAAAAGCACAACTACCGCGTGCAGTGTATGTGCCTTACCAAGAAAGATAAGCCGGTTGCAAACAACAATTTGGCCATTGCGCTCATCGCCTATCACGACTCACTTAACTCGACACAAGCCTGTGTTGGAAGCGTCGCGGATCACACTTGGAAATGTATAGTCTGGCGTTAGTTTTGTTCACATTTGCCCCATATAAGCTCAGAGACAGAGGGGAGGGGGATTGTGTGGCCACCCACCGTGGGGGGGCGAGCAAACTCAATTGATTATGATCTTGATTAGAAAGAGGCTGTGCTGCAGAGCATGATACTACGCACGCCTAGCGCATTCGCAATTCTGCTTGATGATTAGCTCCACCTGAGTGCTCTCCTTTCAAAGTAAGATTTTGGTTTCGGGTGTGGCCGCATATGGAAGCGTAGTCTCACGATGTCCGATCGACCGTTGTTGCAGAGACCACTTGTGATAGGTCATGATGGTGTGCTCCTTACCTTTGGCGATCTTACCAGTCATTCAGAGGACTTTCGTTGGTGACGTTTGCCATTTCAAAAGATGGTCTGTAGATGGTACAAAGGCGCCTAGGGCATGCTTGTAAATGTACAGATTGGAGGCAGGCTGCAAGCAAGCCACAAAGGCTCATAAGACATTGCTAAAACAAATTGGTAATTTGAGCAGATTTGCCTTGGATGGCTGCATTCTGCAGCTGACGTGCATGCCACATCCTATCTGCTGAAACAGGTACAGCCTTTGAATCATATAGATATGAATAATGGTATGGGCATTATCTATTGCACGTCTTCTGTGCCAACTGGACTTACCAAAAAAATCTATGCCTTAGATCTTTAATAAAACATTTAAACCTGTATACATTCAAGCCAGGCACAATGCACAAAATAAACGTGCGGGACATTGGGTCCAAAATGGCTTCCTTGGCACCAAACACACCTGATTAAAGTCTAAGAGCATCAAGACTTTGAAAGGGGGACACTTTCACGATCTAAGATACCAACAAAATATTGAATACACCATACAGCATTTGAAGCCTCTCTTAAGGCCTATGGACCCATTGGATACAGTTGGCAGAAACTGACATCAAGTTGGGCTTTGTAAGATTCAGACAACTAGTGCAGTCTTGGCAGAGCTGTAAAATTCTTAGGGCTTGCGTTGGTAATGCCTACAGGAACAGTCTGGGTTACTGCCTCTCATAGCCCTGGGAACTTTAGCACACATCTTAAGTATGCAAGTGTACGTACCCACAAATCTGAGCCTTACGCCGCAATCAATAAACATCCAGTCTGCATGCAGCCAATTTTCAAATTTCACAAGATGTACACATCGATGAAATATCTGAAATGATAGATCAAACAGACAAAAGCAGCTAGAATAGGCCTAATTCACCATAAGTTCCATACACAGTTTGCATCAATTGGCAGAGAAGCATAGGCACTGGGTGTGTGTCACAACTTTGGCAACAATTTCGGCCAATGGCAATGACATGTTTCACATTTGCTGCTGCAGCTTGCTCAAAAGCATTTCAGCGCTGTCTACCCATGGCACCATGCTCTTTCTTGACAGATGCAGTTGAGCTAGCTTTATAAAGCTTGATCCTCTGCTCAAACTACGAGATGATGCACTTGTCTGAACTTAGATAGTCCTGTCTATCTTCCAGTGAAAGGCCCTCGTCCTTGTGTGGCCATTAGACAAGGCCCCATTTGGGAAACCAACATACACCAAATTCTGGATGTGCAAGGCACGCAGCAGTAGAGCACTACAGAAACTGCAGCAGCGATGCTGTGATGATGAAAAGTGCTTGTATTGCAATGCCACATGCTGTACTCTAATGCACCTCTACAAACTTTGAAAGCCAATGTAACAGTGGACTGGTCAACACAAACGGTCTCTGTGCAAATCAAATCTGTAGGTAAGTGCCTTACATGTTGGGCTGGTTAGTAGCCAGAAAAGCTGCTATGGAAGACGAATTGGATGGGAAAGGGTGCACAGTGTACTGCTCACATATGTAAACATCTTTGGAGGAGCCAAGATGCTCTGATCTTCCACTGAACCAAACACGCACACAAGGCAGACCCTGCCTCTCTGCTGCAATGTTCAATACCTATAGGTACACTGGGCCCAAACAGCCTTTGTCCACGTGTGATGGCGACTGCATCTCAACCAACTGATCAGTCTCCTGTGTGGACTTGACAGTGGAGATATAGTCAGAGTTCTAGTGAACTGATTGACCAGCTTTGCAATCAGTCCTATCCAGTAGCAAGGTGCTATGTCTGTGTCACACAGGAAGGTTTCAAGACTAGCTGATCTTGACTGAAAGTATTTGTCTGCAATTTTTAGACAAACAGGCTGAAGCCAGCCGAAAGTCCTGAACCTAATCTATTGTAGCTGAAACATGTGCATCACCAAGACCGCACTAAAGTAACTGATCAGCTGCACACACGGTACTGCGACTCATCAAGCTGACTTGCATGCATGCAACACGAAAGCATACAGCTATCACTGTTCTGTGCAAAACCAACATAAAACAAGGAAGACCTAGCATGCTGGGCTCTAGGTCTAGCTTACAGATAGGGCCTACAGGTATGTAGGTACAAACATGTGAACAGAAAGAGCAAAGGGAAACGGTGGAAAATAGGTAAGACAGATCACTTAGCTACTGGGCATTGAATTCAGTTACACCTGCGCAGGCCTTGTGTGCAGAAGATACAGATCACAAGCCATGCATTGCACTCAAGCTGAGGGTTCATCATTATGAACAGAACTCCTGCATGGCATTTGGCTGTCGACTGCTGTCAGCTGTCTCATGCACATCTTCCAGCTATAGGCAAACCCTTTCCAAGGGACACTGTACTACTCACTCATCTCAGCCTCCTCCGAGCCATCAAGACCACATACAGAGCTCCCAGCTGGAGGGCATGCAGATGAGCACATCACAGAGGCTGCTCTGGTAAATTACACATCAAAAGAAGTCACAAATGCAAGGCTTATCATTCTCAAGTCATGTTGACATGCTATTCATTCACAGCTTCAGCCTCCTGCACCCTCAACAGTCATTGCCAAGATCATACTATTGCTAAGTTGCCTGCGCACTGGTTCCATGCACGTCAAAAGGGTTGTTACAAGACATGCAGCAAGCAAACGGCAGCGTAGCTCACATGGAACTTCTAGTATGTCATTGGTATGTCTGATTGGGATGCAGCATAATACAGTATGTCACAGGTCATCAAAGTGATTTTAGCAGTCAGATGATGGCAAATATACAGTAGAGATCAAAACTGCATTTTAGGCTGTACCCCACATTGACTCCATAATCAATAGCCAGCTGCATTGGCCCTGAAATTGCTTGTGGCCAACAGTTCAAGCTGGAAAATGCTGTTACAAGCTCTGCAAGCAATGTGCAAGGTATGTAGCTGCTCATGGATTTGCAACTCAGGTTTTAAGTAGCTGAGATGACATGGCGGGTTGTCACCGTTGTCTTTGGTTTTCAACTCGCAGTCAAAATGTACTCATCGGTCTAGTGGACTCCAACAGTATGTGCCAGTCACATGAACGTTGTTCTGAGCTTTGCTCACTTGCCTATGTGACTGCCTTGCAGCTTCACAACAAGCTGCTTCTATCATCCATACCATCAAACAGGTCATGCAACTGTGTGAGTGTGATTGAGTCCCTAATGGCCATCAGCCTACATTGCAAGTCATCAGTGTTGTTAATGCCCTCTCTGTCGCCCAACTGCTGCTCCTTCCAAGCCCAGAGATTCTCAATGGGAGACAAATCAGGTGAGTTAGGGGGCCATTCCAGGAAGAGCCCTCCTGGGACATGAGCTGGAGCATTGTCCTGCTGTAGCTTCCACTTGTCTGCCCTCCTGCCAGCTTGCTGGAACAATCTCTTGCCTTCTGGGGTGAGATGCTGCTGCAGAACATCATTGTACTCTTTTGAGCCAACTCCCGCAAACGCCCGCTTTGTCTTGGGGTTGATGTACTTCTGTGCCAGTGTGTGCCTGTCACAAACCTGAGGGTGGTGACCCCCCAGTAGGTCATGCCCATGTAACAATGCGCTCCCAGGCTGTGCTTGGGCTTCCCTACTGTTCCCCTTGTGGCTTGGGTACACCAGCTGCCAGCTGGCTTTCCCACGGGATGCATTCTGAACACGCTGCTGTCTGTGATCATGGTGTCGAGCCAACACACTGTGTCTATTCTCTGGGCTACAGTGCCAAATCTGGTCCTTGTGTGTCTCTGTTTTGCTGTCAGGATTGGCACAACCTTGGGCCTGAGGTGCTTCAGGCCCTCTCTCCTGAGAGCACGCTGCACTGTGTTCACACTCACTTTTGAGACAGATTTCTGCTGAACTTTGGCGGTAATAGCAGCAGCGGATTTGAACTCCTTTTGCTTTGCTGCTGCCAGGATATGCTGGATTGCTTCTGCATTCAATTTATGTGGCCTGCCTGACCTGGGCTGATCAGCAACTGAGTTGTGCAGCCTAGCAAGCCTGATCCACTTCCTTGCAAAGGGCTGACTTTTGCATATCTTGCTGCCAATTTGCCTGTAAGACAGCTCTGGATGGAGCTCTTTGAGGTTCACAGCCTGCCAACGTTGTTTGTGGGTTGCTGGTTGGTTTTTGGCCCCCGGCATTTGGCTGCAGTGGCACTGAAAGCTGCTCAAGCAAAGCTACAAAGAGTTGCAGTCTGACCAAGTGATCACAGCTAAGCCTGGCTATTGCCGCTTTTCTGGTGCTGCACAGAAAGCAGAATTTCATGCAAATCCTATGCAATGCCAAAGCGCAACAGGTTCGTGCGAGACTATACAAGCTGTACAGAACGCAAAGACTCATTGTGGACGATCTATCGCCCACCTGAAGGCGCAGATCAACAGCTGCCGTCAAAATCCTGCTTACAGTCATGGCACTGCTTCAGCAGAAACCTTGGAGTGAACGTTGTGCGCAATACAAGTAGCGGTGAGCCCAGCCAGTGTCAGCAGACGAGCATGCGCACTTGCTGCTGTGACCGTTGCCGTTGAAAACGCTTGTGCCGCAAGCTGCAAGGCTTAAGCTAAAGCAGGTGAGTGAGGCAAGAAAGCTGGTGGCAGCCAACAGTCAGGTTCGAGGCTGCCCAGCAGGCAAGATTCATAGGCAGCGATACCCTGTGAAGGTCAAACCTTCTGGCAAAACAGGCCAGCTATCTTGCCTAGTATCTGGTTTCCTCAGCAAAGCAGCAAGCAGGAAGCAGTGGCTGTTGACACAAGAGGTAACAAAAGCTTGCTGCTTGGACAAGCTTGCCTCTGACAGAGGTTGAGCCTGATCAGTCAGCAAACCTTTGTTTTCACTGCAACCACTTGCAGAGGCTTACACAGCACATTGCACAGCCTGTACAGAACAAATGCGAGAGTTTAGCCCCAAGTTCCTAATGACTTGGACTGCTGACGGCGCCAACAGCTTATACCGTGCCTGGCTGAAAATTTGAATCTGGCTAGGGTTTGCAGGAATCTGACCAGCTGTGGTTGCAAAAATGGGTCTGATGGTATGGTGACTGATGTTCATACCGTATGTCAGTTTGGGATGCACAATAATGTTCAAGGCCACGGAAATGCAAAGGCGTGTAAGCAGACTTTTGGTGGCAGCTGATACAGCTGTTGAGTACTGATACCTTTCGAACAAATGACGGCCATCCTCACCATTCAATCTAGACGTAGCTGCTCATACTGGGACACATAGTGATGATCTTTTCACAAAAGCTGTATATGCACTAAAGGAGAAGTGAGGAGGCCGAGGAACATGCCAGCAGTTCCTACCCACCCAGCACGGTGCCTGGGGTGCGATGGGAAACGGGAGGTGCCATTTGTTTGCCTGTCAGAACCTTATGGCCTGCCTTGCCCTGCTGTATATGCCGCCTGCTCAGCACGTGCATGCTCACCTGCTCTAGCAGCAGACCTGGCGGCAGTGTCAGCTACAAGGTCAGCAGCTTTTGCTCTGCTGTACGTGCAGCTTGCTAGGAACAACGGCTCCTGGGCGGTGTTGCTTTCCGGGCAGCTTCAGCTGCGTCCACTGAGTCAGACCTCTCTCTGTAGAGGCAGGTGTAATACAAGCTGTTTATTCGGTACATTGACATTGCTTGATGGTCATGTGTCGCAAAGGCTGGCAATCACTGAGCAAGAGAGCTGGGCGCCTTCAGACTGTGTTGTAGTTGCACACGTGTTAGTCTGCTAAGCAAGGACTGGTTTTGGATACAGACTTCTGACGACCACTGTATCTGTGCAAGTGACGGACATTTATCACATGATTTAATTCCGGTAGTGTCTCTGTAACAGCCTTACAGGCCACTATTCTTTTGTAGTGTCCATTTTATTTACAGTTTGCATTACGGTCAAATTTGAAATCGCAATGATATCGAGTCGACGCGCCGACGAAAGAACGAACTTAGGTCAGTTCTGATCACAACATCAGTAGTGAATACAGCTTACTGTTTATAATAATCTCTATAAAGTCGCGGACCATTATACACAAATCACCCATATAGAGTTTGTTTTTCCCATCCGGATCATGTCGACATTCAGCCGTGTATCAACGCTCTTACTAGCATTTGTAGCTTGCATGGCGTTGTGGCTTGAAAGTCCTTGGCCCCGCAACCTTTCCACATCACATCAGGACCCTGTTGACTGGCTGCCACGGGCTGCTTTTGTGTATCTTGTGCATCCGGAAAGGGGTGCGTTGCTGAACAGGAGCCTTACTTCGTTGCAGTCGAACTTCTTAGACTTGTACCCTGGTTACGAAATCTTGTTGTTCCACGATCGCGATCTCCACGATTACCGGGATTGGGTCCCAAGTGACATGTCGCGGGCGCGTTGGATACTTCTGGAAGACTTCAATCAATTTCCATCACAGTACAAGTGGGAGCCACATCCCGCCCAGCATGAGTGGTGCGAGTGGTGCCCTAGCTGAGTGTTTAAGCAGCCTTTCGATTGTGTGCATTCGCCACCTATACCCTTTGATATATTGTACAGGCCAGTAGGAGGGTACCAACACATGATAGACTTCTGGTGGTCACGTGTATTTGTACACCCAGACGTGCGTGGCTTGGACTACTTTTGCAGGTTGGACACCGACTCGGCTTTTGTCGCCCCGGTGCCGCTGGATATTTTTCAAAGTATGCGAGCACACAAACATGTGTACGGGTATGTACACCAAGCCATCGATACAGCTGAGAGCGGTGTGATCGACGGGTTATGGGATTTTGTTGAGGAGTATCTCGAAGCACACCCTGATGTTAATGACAATGTCGTTAGCAACGAATGGCATCTCCCCTCTAAAGCCGAGCGTGACTCAGCTCCTATGAGCATCTATTATAACAACTTCGAGGTATGTTTAGGGCGTGATGCTCCTCTACTATGGACTTTTCCATTAGCAAGTGCTGTTGCAGGTGGTAGATGTACAAGCGTTTAACGCAAACGAACCCCTACAAGATTTCACGCATATGACACCAATCATCAACAACATATACAACAGAAGATGGGGCGATGCGCCCTTGAGATATGTGGCATGCCAACTGTTCCTCAATGTTGCAGTACAAGTGAAACATTTTTGTGAGATCAGCTACCAGCATGATCAGATTTTTGAAGCATCCTGTTGACCTGTGCGTCATCTCAGGGTTGACCATGCTTTCTATTTCCTAAGCATTCAAGCACCAGGACTTGACCATGCCGATGACTTTGCTGCAAATACCAAATCTGGCACTGCTCTTAGTAAGTATGGTCTCAAGGACCAATATGCTGGTGACATTGCTCAATTTCATGTGACAAAGTGTCTAGATAACAATAATCTACCATCATAACAGGAGCTTCCTGAGGCGGCAGCTCAGAGCTAAAACAGTACTCTTTACAGTGGGAAAAGCAATAGCCTATGTGTACAGATCAGGCCTATTCTTTCTGGTGTAGCTCTGCATTGCCCTTTTCGGACATCAGTTTGTTTGAAGATCCATAATCTCTACCAACTTGTGGTAGGTGTGCACAAACTTACCCTGTGTCTGTCTGGTTGCTAAGGCATGACGTTGACAAGCCATGTTTACTAACTCTCCTATACTTGAAGTATCTCCCTTGTGTGGTAATGATCCTGGTGACATGGTTCACTGCCACCCGCTAGCATGGCTGGAGGTGCAGTGACTCCTAAGTCAACAGCCCAGCTTATGCTTGTTATGCAAACTCTTCCTCGCTGAGTCAACTAAGGCCTTTATTTACACCTGCCTTCCTGAACGACTACTCCAGGCTCTCCATTGTCAGAACCTTGCCTCAGAAGTCCAATGTGACCCAAGCAGTGCAACAAGTTCTTCAGATGCTGGAGGACTGCACAGGCAACAAGCTGCAGACCGTACCCACAAATAGAGGCAGTGAGTACCTGAGGGTTGAGAAAGGCAACACCAGCACCATGAGAAAGGCAACACCAGCACTGTGTACCCTTTTGTAGAAGTCACTATACAAGTTGTGTTAAGCACCAAGAGCATAGCACACACGGCTGAAGCAGGATCTGGAGCACATGGGCTTCACAGTTTCAAATGCAGACCCTGGACTATACACAGCTCACTACAAGTATACCAGTATATGTGTGGACGATACTCTCATTGCCGCCCACAGGCTCAGGAGGTTGTTGAGCAAGTGAAGGAAAAGCTCACAGCCGCCTTTGATGTGACCTGGGCCCAGCCAAGTATGGCTTTGAGCTTGGACAGTAACAGACATATGCAAACTCTCAAGGTGACTCAAGCGCTTATCTACATAGCTTGTACACAGGCATGGCCTCACTGAAGGCAAGACCAACAGTGTACCTATGAGCCCAGTCATCAAGCTGAATCAGGCAGGCAGCACTCTAAACAAGGAGAAATTCCCTTTCTGTGAGCTGGTGGACAGTCATCTATACCTTTCAGTCTGCACAAGGGCAAACATAGCTCAGTTTGTGGGAGTATTGGCAAGACACATGACCGAACCAGCCCTGGAACATTGGCCTGCAGCAAAGGCTGCATCTGGTATATTGCAGACCCCTGTCCTGTCTGACCTATTCATTGCGGTTTTGCAAGTCTAATTGGAGGCCCATGCTCCAAGCGCCAACCATGCATGCTGCAGGTTTCCAGTGCAGTAGTCAATGCCTGCAAGGCGTGACGAAAGTCGAAATATTATTTGTCAAGTGGAAGTACCAGTACAGCGCCAATCTGGTGATGATGTGTCCCCTATCGCAAGCTATGGCGCTATGGCAAGCATGAGTGCAGAGATGAAACATAAGTTGTTGATTGCAGAGCAAATCTCTTGTAATTTGTACATTTGACAGGGTCGCATACTGCCAATTCATATGGCCAGGTCAGCTGTGGCTACACTTGCAGTCAGTCACTGAGAATGGTCCACATCGATTTAAGAAAAAGTCAGTATACAGTAGGGCCCATAAGTATCGGTCGGAGCAGGAACATTTGCGAGCTCAGACACTAGTGCGATGCGCAAGTCTATGTTTAAGCGGCGGTCTTTGCAAACACAGTAAGTCAACCAGCACACTCTGTGCACGGCTTCACTGGCGCAGAAAGCGCTTGTAGCGCATTTGTAGCGTCGGTAAAAGCAACAGGTCTGTGACAGTGAAACAAGGCTGACACCAAGGCCCCAACTTGGCAGCTGTGCTGCACGCGAAAGACATACACAACGATAGCCTGTGACACCCTGGGTCTTCGGTAAAACTAGTCAGCTTTGACTTGTCGTATATAGTTCTCTCAGTGAAGCAGCAGGCATAGAACAAGAGCGTTTGCACAAGAAGGTCCAAGAGCTTGCTGCCTGGACAAGCTTTCCTTTGTGAGAAGGAGAGCCTGTTCAGTCAGCAAGCCTTTGCTTTCAGTGCTGTAACTTGCATCGGCACAAAACAGCAGTCTACTGACCATTGCAAAAACATTTGCCAGAGTTTGGCTTTCCCTTGCCCCTTGACTTTGACGCAGACGCTGACTGCTGTCCGCGCCAGCAGCTTTCTCGCTGAGCAAATTTTTGTCTAACGGCAAATAGGGGTAAAGCTGTGGCTTTCAATCTTGGTCACGCAAGAGGCAATACCGTGCTGACTCAATGGCTTGTGATGGTCTTAAATTGCAATGTATCATGCCATCTTCCAGCAATGCAAATATCCTGATCAGTGTACAGCTTGCATCATAAGTTTAGGTCTGGACCATTGCATTGCTGGAGATTGCAATGTACATTGTGAATCCCATTTGTGGCTGCATCCTGAGTCAGCACGCCCTTGAGGATTGCACAATCAAGTT
>JAABUK010005351.1_pt1 | contig 20089 bp, 28 predicted proteins | sample 5559141 | NCBI WGS metagenome assembly JAABUK01 (sample SAMN10711869, study PRJNA513367) | rock metagenome | isolation source: Antarctica rocks | place: Antarctica: Victoria Land, Pudding Butte nord | collected 2016-01-03 | reverse complement strand
AACTCTATATCCCCCCCCCCCCCCCCTGCCCTTCCTCTTCCTCGTCGTACCTGCCCATCCGTCCAGACAGACTCATCCCTTTCCACGTAACGTTATCCTGGGTGCTTAGTCTTTGCGTCCCAGCCAAAGCGGAGTTCTACCTCGTGGAAGACGGGGACGAGCTTGACGATCCCGAAGCCTAGGGAACTGAAGAGACAGATTGACGGGGTGTTGGTGGTTCGTATTCTTGCTATCAGGTGGGAGGGGGTGATGGGAAGCTTTTCCACCGCGAATGATAGGCTAGGGCTCCAGTCAGCTGAGAATGACGAGTAAACGGAGACAGACATCATGTCCAACGCTTCTGGGCCGTAGCCCTTTCCCCGGTCTTGAGACGCTGCAGCGTGCTTCAGCAAAGAGTTAAAAAGAACAGGAAAAGAGAGGGACGTACAGGCAATCATGATCTCGGACTCCCCGTCTCCATCCAATCCGTCGGGCAGGAACATATTGACATCCCCCACCATCTTGAACCCTTTCACGTCGGCCGGAGCGCGGCTCGAGCTTGGGGGATCAAGTGGTCGAGCCAGGATGATGAAGGTGAGTTCTGACGCTCGTCAACCTTGATCGTGCCAGATTGGATTGGGACGGACTATCGTGATCGATGTGCCATTTCCCTGGCCCACAATCAGCTCAAGCTAGGTACACAGTAAGGACGAACGCTGCATCCCGATCTCCTCTGCATAACTCAACGGTTCACTCGCCGTCATCTCGCGCAATGTTGGAGAGCTCATCCAAGATAGGTCTATCGACATCGGCGGAATGTCAGAATATCCGACGTATGAGTTCAGCGGCTGACGGGGACATGCTCAGGTCTGGTGAATCGGGCATTCAGTGAGGATAGTAGGGCGGAGGCCACGGACCGACCGGTAAGGGACGAGGATGAACTTGTCACCGAAGATGACGGTATTCTCATTGAGCCGCATCGGACGGTGCGACCGCACCTTGAGCTCGTATCGGCGGGTATGGGAGAAGATGTCGAGATCCCATCGGCGGATCAATGGCATTCATTTCAATGGCTCAATATGTCAAGCCCGCTTTCGCGCCTGACGCTGGTTTGCGGAAGCGAGCCTGTCTTGCATGACCAAGAACACAGAACACTTTGAGCGACAGATTGTCAATGATAAGAGGGTCGGATGACGTGGATTGATTGGCGACGCCGCGTGTTGGATCGTTGAAGTCCTCGAGCTCCAAAAAGATTCACTGACACAACCAATACCTTTCTCAGCTCGGCCATTTGACGCACCCAAAGCAAGCTCACACCTTGAGCGAGGTCATAGGAAGCCGCGCAAGAGATCGACAATTATTCCATTGCTTGAGGGTCTCTTCCCTTTCCATCCCCGGACCCATCATGTCGTCCATCGGGACAGGCTATGACCTGTCTGTGTCAACCTACTCTCCAGACGGGCGATTATTCCAGGTGAGCTGGACGTCTCCTTCCTGTCTGCGCTTGAGGGACTCGAGAGTGAAACAGGTGGGATGACAGCTGACATCGTCTCGCCAGATCGAATATGCCAACAAAGCAGTCGAAGCCGCTGGGTGAGTACTCTCCTTTCGCTCCCCTTGCTCGTCCTCATCCCCACCCTGCGTTCCTTCTCTTATCCCCTATGCTGATTTTCTTCTCATCTTTCCAAACCTCGTTGCGTCTGATTTGGTTATACTGATGCTGACTGACCCAGCGTCGCCGTCGCCCTCCGCTGCACCGACGGTATAATCCTCGGCGTCGAACGTCTCCTCCACTCCAAACTCCTAGTCAAAGGCGCGAATCGCCGAATACAGTCCGTCGACGAGCACATCGGGATGGCCACCGCGGGACTGTTGGCGGATGGGAAACAGCTTGCCTCGAGGGGTATGGAGGAAGCGCAGAATTTTAGGGATCAGTATCATTCGCCGGTAACAGTTGCGGTGGGTCACTCCTTGCGGGTCCATGATCACGGCTGATCGATCTCGCTCTTCCTCCATCTCGCTAATCTCGCTATGCTACTTCGCCCCTTCTTCCGCCTCCCTGCCTCCCGCCGCGCTCCTCATGATGCCCGCCCTCCCGTTCGCCCCTCCGACCATCCTCCTCCCTCTCCCCACCCCTCCGTCCCGCTTACTCGCTCTCGCTCGCTCGTTCGCTCAGATCCTCGCCGACCGCCTCTCCGCCTTCAAACAAGCCTACACATGCTACGGTTCCGTCCGACCCTTTGGCATCTCCACCCTCCTCGCCGGGATCGACAAGACCGGACCCCGACTCTTTTGCATCGAGCCCAGCGGTGTCTTTTACGGTTATCGGGCTTGTGCGATTGGGAAAGGACGGGCGTTGGCGAGGACGGAGTTGGAGAAGGTGGTGGGGAGGGAGGAGGGGGTTGGGGTTAGTTGTCGGGAGGGGGTGATGGAGATTGCGAGGATGTGAGTGGTCGTCGGTCTCTATTGGCTGCTGTCACATCTCGCTATGAGATGATTCGGGTCGGCGTTAGGACTGAAGAGCTGATGAACGACCACGCAGTATTCACTTGGTCCATGACGATAACAAGGATAGGGATTTCGAGCTGGAGATGACATGGGTCTGCGAGGAGTCGAAAATGAAGCATGCGCTCGTCCCGGCGGACCTGATGGCGGAGGCAGCGGCGAAAGCGAAGGCCGCTCTGGAAGAGGGCATGGAGGAGGACTAGAGATGGCGACGTAGAGACGCAAAATGATACCCATGCATATACAACAAATCTCCACCGACCGTGCAAATGTCCGCAACGACATGTAGCTATGCTACCCGTTGGATACGATGTTGAATAGAACTCATACCAGTGCGACTCTACACCGGTTTATCCCCCCTCGGAAATTCCTCATCCCCCCAATCCGCGTCGATCCCTGCTGCCGCTGGATCTGCGCAAACGCCTCAAGTACATGACTCGGGAGCAGCGGTGATCGAGCACTCGGTGGCGGCGCAAACAGTGAGACAGGATGATGTGGGCCCGACGCAGCCCCGGTCGTAACGTGTTTCCGATGATCCATCGTCGTCGCAGTGGCCGGTGTGATCGCCTCTGGACTAGCCACGATATCGCTCTTCGCCTTCTTCAATGGCGAATCCTGCGTCAACCGCCTCTTCACAGGCGATACCTTCCCGGTATTGAGATTGGCGTTGGCATTGGTGGGACGACGAGTGGGTGTCGGCGGGACAGGTGGGGTCGGTGCGGTGCGCTCGAGTCGTTGACGCACTTCGAGAGCTGTGACGCATAAGGAACGTACCATCTCGAAGGAGAGGAAGCCGAGGATGTCGACGATGTCGTCGTTGGGGCGGACGTCAAGGTAGGCTGAGAAGTTCACAAAGTCCCTGAAACGCCGAGCTGCTGAGTGTCAGCGAGCCCACCCACTCTCCCACATCGAGATGAAGACGGGTGACGCACCTTTGCGGTAGGTGAAGGAAGCTTGTCGACAATCCGAATAATGCACGTACTCGTCCTTGGTCATCTTCTTCGTGATCTCGTCCGCGTCCTGTCCCCACCACTCAGCAAATTGCTCGAGATCCAAGAGAACGAGGGGGGAGAACTCACCCGTAGCCGCTGCATGCTATCCTGATACGCCTGCATCTCATCTTCATCCTCCTCGTCCTCATCCTCCACTACTCCCACACGATTCTTGCTCGGCAAGGGTAGACCCCTCACAAAGTCGCTGAAGGGGGTGAGGAGTTCCCATGGGAGTTTGGGCATCGTCTTCCGTCCCTTTGGTGCGGCTTTATCAAATTCAATACACATCAGTACAGAGAGAAGAGCAGGAAGGAGGAAACACACCTGCCTCCTCGACGTCCACGTCCCCACCCTCCTCATCCTCCTTAGCCCGCTTCCGAACGTCCTTCCATGAGAGGTACGTTCGCAGACGATTCACTTTCCCCCGGTCGCCCCGGATGAGGAAGATCAGGTCTTCGGCCGAGAGGAAGCGGGATGAGCGGAGGTGGGTGAGTAGCCGGGCTCGGGTGACCTAGGGCCATCGCTATCAACACGGTACAAGGAGTTTTGATTTGGAGCAAAAATTGGACGAACAATCTCAATGATCTGTCCTCGGACGACGTCCTCTACCATCCTGACTGTCTCGGGTAACGGGTCTTGTACTTCTCCAAAGACGAACATCTGCCCACTCACCCCATCAGCCCTCACGCCATCCCTGTCCAACACCAACACTTTCCGAGCAAGTTGAAGATCACGTCACGTACCATCTGTGAGATCTCACTCATATACTTATGCTCCCCCTTAACCTCACCTCCCCCACCTCCACCTGTCCCTCCCTTCTTCTTCTTGACCCGCTTCTTCGCCCCCTCCTCCTCATCGTCTTCTTCCGCGTCGTCATCTTCGTCCAGGTCGGGTGATGGGGAGCCAGCGCCGACCTTTGTCGGGAGAGCGAGGGAGGAGCGACGACGGGTGGAGAGATTTGTGGATGTTGGGAGGGGGGAGGGGAGGGTGGGGAGGGCGAGGGTCGACATGCTCACCGGTGAACGGTATCCGAGAAGGGACAGATTGATGCGCAATTATCAAAGTATCACTTTGAAGTTTGTGCAATCCGAAGAAACTATTCATTTCGGACGCCCACAACTGACACGCTCGACTAGAGATTGCTTTTTTGGGCTTTGTTGCCGGTGATGTCCTGCTCTTCATTCAGTCACAAGTCTGACTGTAACAAGTTTCTGATACCAGGGTATAGTGAAGGTAAGTTGAGCTGTCAGGAGCTGTCAGTAAGCCAAGCTCCACGCCACAGTCTCCAAGATCCCTCTGATGACAATGTCACATTCCCACTTCGCAAAGACCACCAGGTGATGACAAGCATGAGCATCAGGAGCTTGCAGCCACCCGTCTCGTAGTCTCCTGATGGCCATGACAACTTGGATGAGCAAAGTAACATCTCATCCAATAAAGGTGGTCATCACCATTACTCACAATGCACGAGGCCAAAGTCCATCATCAAGGGTTCTCATCATTGTCTTGGAATCAGCAGAAGGACCTGGTTGCCAATGAGAGCAAACCACATGACATGGACCTAGATGGGGGAGCAAAATCGGTCTTTGGAAAATCCAGAGACATGGTATGGAATGAAGTACAGTGATGATCAAGCGCCCTTTAATTGCACCCAGGTACAAGACAACGGCCAAACCAAGGGAGGGGCTACAATGACCCCAACAAGGGCCACAAAGATGACAAAGAATCGCCTTCATCTCTTTCTTGGATCCATCTGGAAGTGCTTCCAATACAATGAGGAGATGCAGGACCATACAAAGGTCTGGTAAATGTTAGGGTCTCTGTAGGGCCAAGAAGTCTTTCTCTGTACAGTGTCTTGACCTATCTGTCTTGTGACTTTTCAACCAAGAAGAGCTGTGCCATGGATTAACCTGTGAAAAATGGTAAAGCCTGTCACGTGGCTGATATGAATAGTTGGTTTCATACCGCTACGCTAGCAAAGCTAAAAACACCAATTGGAAGTCCCGACCTCCGGGAAATCCACCAACTATATATGGGTCAAGTCCCCGACATGACAAAGCCGCATGCCTAGTCTTTATAGGTTTTGCTATGATGTCCAGAATTCCAAGGCTATTTTATTCCAGTCACGTTGTCATACCTAAGATCTCATGGCTAGGATGGATCTTTGCTCAAATGAATACTGAACATGACTCCATGAGTGCCATGTACATTCCATGACATCATGTGACCATTCGAGAACACTCCCTCTTCCCTAGCGCTTCTTCTCCAGGACTAGAGATGCTTGACACAGACTCTTTTTCATTTTTAATCACTATCCTCGTTCTCATAATCCATGACTTCAAGTCTCCATATGTGCATCGTACCAGATCAAGACCACAACATGTCCCAAGACACCAAAGACAGTCAAAGACTCCATATGGGTCATCGTACAGCATCTCAGCTGCATCCGATTCGAGAGTGTGTTTATGCTTCGATATTCGACAATATAATCACTCTCCTCTGGTCATTGATGCAGCACACAACTCCTACCTCTTAAGAAGTGAGTTCCCTTATTCTGCGTTTCCCTTCATATTAGCTCTTGAAGAGTGTCTTATGTTTTGGTGACTTGCGTCTCTTCTGGCAGGTCTTCTTTGCCCAGGAAGGAGATCAAGTGGTGATCCCTTCATAAGTGCAAGCTGATCATCCAAGCTGCGGCACTCAAAAATCAAAATCCCCAAATCAGACCCCCCATTGTAATGTACTCCGCCTTATTCACTTTTGCCTTGAAGGATATTTGATCATACACTACAAACTCAAACAGCAAGTCATGGACACTCAAGAAGTTGCTGGCCATTTGCATGAGATTGCTTATGCCCTCGAAAGCTTCCATGAACTGCAGGGGGTTAATTACACGCAGTATGTTCAGACCATTGAGAGTGTGTTGAGTGATGAGTTGGAGAGTGGCACACGCATCTACCAATTCTCCCTGGGTGAAGCATTCCGAACCTACTTGCTGAAGGTTGACGTTGCCGTCAGCTGTGCTCAACACAGCTCTGAACAGCTCAAAAATGCTGCTCAGAGAACCTTACCTGCAGCCAGCAGGGCTGTATTGGACCTCTCCTCAGATTTCCATCACAACAAGTGGAGGGCCATGAGGGAAGCCTGGAGACCTGCACACGATCGTATAAGGACTGCCAAGATGTGGGCTGGCAGGGCCAAGGACTCTGTTCCGGAGACACAAATAGGACTTGAGAATCTGACTGAATTGAGGAATACAATTGAGGATGTCATCCCAGCAATTGACTCGCTTCACAGCCAATGCGTTGAGAGCTTTACTTGGCTCAACAGGAACAGGCCACCTTCAGGTCAGCCCACTGTAGGTAGCTCTACTGCTTAGTTTATCTGGGGGAATGCATTGGAATATAGGGTGAAAGAAGTAGAGGGAACATTGGATGTCTATGTGGCAACCCCGAGTGCACGTCGCAGACAAATCTTTCTTGGTTTCGTTTCCCATTGGTCCATGATGTAGCAATCGGATGATTACATAAAGTCATAATATACCGTCTTTAGTTTGTGGCAATCTGAACTCAATTCTTGGGCTCTCCGTCAATGGTGGCTCCCTGGACTTCTGGTGAAAACAGGGCAAACATCGGAAAGTAGGTGCTACTCTCACATGAATTAGCCGGGACAACCCTATGTATTGAGTACTGATATCGAACATATCTGGTTTAGGTAGAAGGGAAGCAAGACATAATCACCAGATACATCACCAGTCCAATCATAGTACCTGACAGTGGATACAGTTCCTGCATGGTTGGCTGGGAAGACAGCACCAATGTTCACAATCCCTGGAAGTCATGAGAAGAAGTTTGGGAACAGCAGCACGGAGAACTTAATATAGCTGAATGGACATAGCAAGTTGGTGACGCGGGTGAACGATCTGTTGTGCATATCAATAGACGTTGAGAAGTAATCGACGGAACCGCTTGGGAACCGAAGACGCGCAGGGATCACACTCGTAGGATCAGATAACTGATTAGATAAATGTCAAGCAGGAACCCGAGACTTCGTTGTGGGACACGCAAGCTAGACCGGCCCAACCCACTCGAACCCCGCCTTCTCAGGCTCCCTGACCAGCCAATCTGCTGCTTGCCGATTCGGCCTCCAGATCCTTGTCGCCAGATCATCCGCGCAAGCCGCCAACTGTTCTAATCAGCACTGGCATACCACCTCACTAAGCCGTAAAAGGACTCACGAGATCCTTGCCCCAATCTACCGCCGAGACCTCCCGCTCTCGTCCCTCTGGCCAAGCGACTCCTCCCATACCCAAGCTCAATCTCGTAGCATTCACCTCGTCCCACTCATCGACCGGACCTTTCGTATCCCAGGTCATGACGCCGCCTTTACAAGAGCCTGACGAGAGGTACCGGCCGTCCGAGGAGATGGCCATACGGATGTAGAAGCTCGAGACGAGGAGGTTGGGATCGGTGTATGTTCTGGGTTGGATCGCCTCGGGGTTGGGAGGCTCTTCGGTTGATGTGAAGGCTGAAGGACGCAGGACGTGGACCTTTGAGTCACCGCAAAGGGTGTAGAGGTCGCCAGAAAGGGGGCACTCAAGAAGAGCGTTGATGCTACGTGCACGGCGTGAAGGGTTGGCGCAGTGAGTCGTCGGATCAGGAAGCTCGCCGAAAGGTGTGCACGTCGGACGAGGATCAGGAGACCGAAGAGTCGAGGCGGGGAAGCGAAGATCCCACAGCTTGACAATGCTGTTGCTGGTCAACGCAACTCTCCGGCGTGATATGAAGATAACGTACCCGTCGGAGGACCCGCCTGAAGCAAGGATGCCCGGCATCGCCTGCAGCGCGATCAGGCTCGTCACGGACTTGACAGCGGTTCTCTGCTTTTCGTTAGCTCCGATTCTTGTGCCGGAAGGCAACTCACTCCTGTTCCGACACGTTTCGACCCATCACCATGTGCTTGACGGACAACCATCACCGGATCAAGGTTACAGCAATCCTGTTGAGCCGCAAACCCAGGCACACCTGCGCTATATCGTTCTCTCGACGATCGCCTTGGAGAGGAAGCAGAAGACTCGGACCCATCGCGGAACATCCGGCCTTGACAACGTAAATCGTAAATCAGGATGTTGCCATCTCGGCTGCATGAAGCCACGATGCTGGAAGCGACAGATGGATCGCTATGCGATCGTGAGGGATCGAAGAAGACAGCGGTTTTGATGGAGCTGGTATGCCCCCGCAGCGTCGCGAGCAACGTCGGTGTCGGTGTTGTGAGCCCGTGAATCCTGGTAGTCTGGTCGCCTGATGTGGTGAGCTGAAACCTACATCAGCTTGTATTCTCGAAAGATCGAAAGAAATCAGACGCGTACAATCCGTTTATCGTCGCCTGACCATTTGACGTCAAAAACCGCATTAGAATGCGCTCTCCACCAAAAGCCCTTCTCCTCCCGATGGGCGCCGAGTCCCTCGTCCACGTCAAGGACACGTACCCCGCCTTCCTCGCCAGCCACCGCTATCAATCGACGTAGTCCCGCGCATTTCGCCTCGGCCGCGTCCCATTGTTTGGCGATGTTATTGAATGCGACGCTCAACGGTGGCGCAAAATCTCTCGGTCGACCAGTAAGAGCGTGCAACGACGGGAGGAGAAGGGTGGAAGGCGGGACAAGGGGGTGGTATGGCGCGACGGAGGTGACCAATGTCGAGAGGTATTGAGGTTGTGGCGCAATATCTTTGTCCCATCAGCTCAGATATATCAATCATGCTTTCACGTCTCACATCGATGCTTACTCATGCTCTCCACCGTATCCGCTCTCACCACCCCGTCAACCCCGAGTCTACGTCGCCCTCTTCTCCAAACCTTCTCCACCCCCTTGTTCTCCTCCCTCGCGCGCGCCCCAACCACCTCCCTGATCTTCTCATAATCATATATGTCACATCGCCAAGGCGGGGTTGGCGCGAAGAGGTCGTGCATGCTCGGCATACGGACGTGGTGTCGACTATCCATCTCGTCGGGCGGAAAGGGGGAGGAAGATTGGCGGACGCGTTTGCGTGATGGTCCAGCGTCATCGTCGTCCGCTGGAGTCTGGATAGAGGTGTCAGGTGATGATGTTGGGATATGATGAGATGTGGATGAGGAAAATGGGTATTGAACGGGGAGGGAGTGAATGGGAGCCTTGAGAGGTTTGTCAAAGATTGGGGCAAGGCGCCGTGGGGCGCGTGGGAAGGGGGTATTGGGAGGGAGCAAGCCCAGAGGCTCGCGGTGATCTGACATGATGAGAGCACCCGAGTGGATGGAGACGGAGGATTTGACGTCGGGAAGCAAATCGGAACAAGTGGGGGATTTTACGCAGTGGAGGTGGTACGCGAGGCGATTGTCTTTGACTCTTCCTAATCTGTCATTTCCCTTTTATCAACGCGACCCGGCACGTGATCCAGAGCAGATTGTTGGCACGAGCTGTGCAATGAAGCCCACAAATCTACAGTATACTCGCTTCTCCCCCAGCTTTCACTGCTCGAGCGCGCCGTCTTTCTAGAGAACGCCTCCCCCCTTGGACGAAGATGGTTGGCCACCCTTCCGACCCAGCCACTTCTCCGCATTACCAACTTCGAGGTAGCGGCGAACTTGATGATCCGATCCCTCATCCCTGGGATGCATGCCGATTGCCCCCGGTTCAGCCAGCCGCTCTCCATTGGCCATCACGAAATTTCCAGAAGATCTACTGCCGCGTGCATGTTAGCCGCCACGACCAGGTCAAATTGGGGCTTGCCGCAGCCCTGAAGACAGTCCCGGACATCACAGTGGAAGTGGAGCCCAGAGTCCCCCTGAGCGACTTGATCCCCGGCATCAACAACCCCCAACGACGGAACGAGAACCGTCTCACCGGATCCGCGGCTTCGGGGATGACCTCTGCCGATTTCGACATCCACCATCACCTCCCTCTGCGTTAAAGTGGCAGTAGCACGCCCCCAATGCATGAAGATCCGCTCGAGAACGTCCATCAGAACGTGCAGAAGCGGATCGCCAACTGGCCCGACTCACGGCGGGCCATATGCCATAAATTCCAAGCCTTAGGCTTTCCGCAGCCTCCTCCACGAATCTTATCCCCCTCGTCTTCAGCTCTGGAGGCTGCACTGACTCCGCCACGGATACCACCCTTCAAGATCGGAAGCGCCTCATCGCACCCGGCTCTGACGGATACATGCAGAGTAGGACATCGGTAGGATTGGCGCGAGCCAGAGGTCTGGCATTCGTAGAGTAGTCATCGATCTCGATCTGCCACCGTGTGTACCCCAGTCTATTACCGATTATGCAAGCAAGCTCTCTGATGTCTCATCTTCGGGTGTTCAGTGCAATGGTTAGCACGCCTATAGGAGATCCGGGTTCAATCCCCGGGATATCCAGCTTTTGATGAGGTCTTCCGTTCGAATCTCAGTGGAGATTTTTGGCACAGGCAGTTTGGGAACCGAGCAGGACGCCCGCATGTGAATTGCCATAGGCCCGCAGCACCATAGGAATGTCATTCAGGGGTGCTTTAGGCCCACCGTGCTCAGAGTTGTGCAGCGCCGGTGATAAGCTTGAAGGTCGCGCCTAATATTGGAAGTACTTGAAGCAAGTTACGCTTGTCTGTTATGACCGTACCCAACCAACTGTGATTTGGATCGAACTCACGCCCAAGCGACCGTCATGCCCCGTTGACTATCAATGAATAGGACGATTATCGAACATAATCGTGTGTATGAAATGGTCTTGACTACAAAGCTAAAGACAGTTTGACACAGTCAACATTGTTCGAACACAAACGACGACGAGTGTGGGTAAGACGTAGTAGACCTACCAGTCTAGTCTTGGACAGCACGAGAGATCGCTCAACCTGAGGGTGGGCACTTCCACAGCCAGGCTGGTCTCGGTAGCTTACACGCCTTTCAACATGGTGGAGGGGTTCCAGGCACCATGGCCTGGTAGCGGAGGAGCGAAAATCAGCTCATGTTTGTCTTCCAGCAGTTCATCTACTGAGCGCCAGAGTTCTGAGACTCCTCAAGCTGTTGAGTCATCCACATTGCTTGGGTCATTACCGTCACACACTGAAAGCTCTACTGTGCCACAAGATCTCCTTGGCGGGCTACCTGCATCAGAGGAGCAGACCATTAACCCAAAGGATTTGGCCGCTACATCCAGCACGACCGCAAAGTGCTGACTCCTGCTCCAAGACGCAGGATACCGAAATGAGAGCCAACCGCAACGTTGGGCCCAGAGACAAGTCGTCCAAGGAGGGCTATACAGGGAATGACACCGAGAAAGAGACCGCTGATCATGTGGTTCCACGGTGCAGAACAGAGGATGTATACAGACGAAGTAGATTGCGGATGAATGGCCTCGGCGATGATATTCCCTCATTTAACAGGTGGTCTCTTTCTGTGGGTTGGAGTTGCATGTCAACGATCACTTCTCAATCCCTGCGTGTGCGCACAAAGTTCATAACCCCCCAAAAAGACCTAGGGCAATACCCTGCGGTCCACTTCGGCAGAAAATTGTTCATATTGTCCGATCCGACATGTGTAAATTACAGATGGAAACCAGCAACGCCTGCCGCCAATACGGACAGCCCTGCCACAAGGAAAGCTCCTCAGCTCGAGTTATCCTGCTGGATCAGGCTTGCTCACTTGCCAATCTCCTCCGACTTCGCTTGTTGCACGAAAACGAGCTTGATGTGCCGGTCGGACTTGGGGTACCGGTCACACCATGGATATCGGAGATCGTAAAAACCGTGCCGGTTTGAACCACTGTCGCTCTTGGATCGGTGTGGGTGTCACTGCTATTTCCGGTCGGCATGGGGTCTGCAATGGCAATGGAGGTATTCGTGGGACTGGAAGAGTCAGATGACGCGGTGCTTGCGATCGAGGAGGACGAATTTGCGGTGGAGGGGACAAGATCACCTCCAAGCGTTGTAGTCGAGACTGAGGAAGTAGTCGATGCAGATGAGGTAATGGAAGTGGAAGTGGAAGTGGAAGTGGTGGAAGCTGAAATAGAGGACGACTACATCTCATCAGGACAAGCTACGGAGACGAGTCGAGAGAACCAACAGTAGCATTGGACACGGCTCCGCAGAACCCGCCAGCAGCCGCAACGTCAGAGCTGACGAAGACCTACACGTTGGGACTTCAGCGATACAGAGGAAGAGGAGAATGGATGAACGCACGAATGGCTGGCCCGTCGTCCAATTGACGGTGAGGGATTCGTCAGAGCCGACAGACGAAGTGGCGCAGGAGAGTAAGCTGTAACAGATCAGCTCGGGTAAGGAATGTCAGAGAGGGCTTGCTCGATGACAGTCGTGCTAGCAGAAAACGTGGAGTTCGCAATCTTCCATGACCCAGTACCAGATCCGCCTCGCTATGTAGTCTCTCGTCAGCTCGAGAACCCTTGGCGAGTGAGACCTCACATTAGTCAATACGATCAATGCCCCACCCCTCGCCAGAGCGGTATCGTTGGCCTGCTCGGTCACAGCCGTCACCACGCTATTCACGAACGCCGGATTCTTCGCCAAAGTCGACCGAATCTTATTCAGCGACGCGATCCGTGCGTAGCTCGGAGAAGCGGTCGTCGAGAAGTCGTTGTACAGCCACAGAGCCTCTCGGTTCGACGGATCTCCCTTTCCGTCAGAGATGTCCTGCTCGGTCCCATAGTAGACGGTCGGGATACCACCGTTGAGTATTGTGAAAGTGAGAGCGTTATAGCTCAGCGATTTGTCGGATGTGAGCGAGTTGAAGCGGGGGAGGTCATGGTTGTCCATGAAGGACCCGATCACTGTGGGGTCCTGGGCATATCAGGCGGATGACGAGATATTGAAGGAGGCGGACATACAGAATAGTGCTGGACACCTTGACCGAGGTAATGCTTGAGCGTGTCGATGCCTTCACCCTTGGTGAAGACACGCGTCAAGCCAGCTTGCATGCCTTATCCATGTCAGCTGGCCTTTGGGCTTGGGCCGAGAGCTCACCAAACGCAAAGACCGAATCGATCCCGTTGGCACCTTGGAAGGTACTTGCATACCTGTCATTTCATCAGCGTGACTCAGTCGATCGATCATTCGAGGTACCCCGTATCATCCCCATATACCTCGCCAATGCAGAAGATTCCCGCAGCCGTGCAAAAATCATGTTGAAACGAGATCGGCATGTGCTTGCTGGCGTCCAGCCTGAACCCATCGATCGAGAATTCATGAACGAAGCCCGGCACCCAATTGATGAGGGTTTGCACCACGTTGGTATTTGTTTGATCGAGATCCATCAGGGAGACGCCATATGTGGAGAGCCAACTGCTTCTCATCAGTCTCTCTGGTTGGTAGTGAAGTGGGACCTACCAGTCCATCTCGCTCGTATGATTCCCCCAATCAACGTCGCATTTCGGATGATAGTCGCTCGCGTCCTTGAATAGCAAATGATCGTTGTTGGACGCAGCGAGAGAGGCGGCCGAGGCGTCGGAGGATCGGGTCGCGAGCCCATTGATGGCGATGTCGACCATGAGGTACATGCCCCGGGAATGAAGGGCTGCAGAAAGAGCTTTCAGGTCGTCGGAAGAGCCAAATTGAGGATTCAGCTGAGTCGGATCGACTGTCCAGTAGCCCTGAAGTACGTCAGCCTAGCCCTCCAGACCCCAGACTTCTCGCAGTATGGTATGCTGGTGGAGACTCACATGATAGGCGTAACCGTCCGGTGTGCTCCCCTGGACATTGAGCGCAGTAGGACTTATCCACACAGCATCGAATCCCATCCCCTGGATATAGTCGAGCTTGGCAACAAGGGTCTGCCACGTCCCACCGCAGTAGACTCGGTCGGCGGTGTCGCATGGCGCGGTGTCTGCCGCAGGGGCGAAGCGATCCGTGATGACCCTATTGGAGGGGCATGGCTGAGCGCGACGATACTCCCAGGCGAGAGACTCACTGGTAGATGGAGCGGGAACGCCAATCGTTCTTTGTTGCAGCGGAAGCGAAGGAGAGAAGTGCGAGTAAGGGGAGAAGAGCTGTGAAAGGTGTCATGCGGAGTCGGAATGTCTGTGTTCACAGTGTTGGAGCAATGAGCGTGAGTAAGCGGTATTGAGTGACAGAAGGACAGGGGGGGTTAGACCGATAAAGAGAGGTTAACAACAGAAGAAGCGTGTTGGCTGATAATCCCGCGAGGAAGGCCAATGCCGTCGGGTTGAATGAAAGGAGGGGATTAACCCCTTTGTGTTTCATTCTCGCGCTTCATGGAATCTGAGTGATCCCCCCCTTGAATGGCTAAACTCGTTAGCCCCTGATCTCGGAGTCTTTGCGGATGAGGCAGCTGAAACAAGGTCATGAGCTTGAGTAGGGTCAGGTTGATCAATGAGGGAGGAACACGGATCACTCGCCAAATGCTCCGCAATCCATTCCAAAGCTCCGATGCCGAAACCCCGGAGCATTTTATGTGCTTCTTCTTTCTCTTTGATGTTAGCCTAAAAGTCTGATAGCTCAAGATGACGAGCAGGACGTAAGCAGCCACGCACATGATCGTACCCAGCTGATGGCCCATAGATACAAAGTCACCGTCCTGCCCGGAGACGGTATCGGTACATCTTCCGTCCTCGAAACCGACTCCAGCTAACATGGTAACACAGGCCCAGAGGTGACGGACCAAGCTGTCCGTGTACTCGAGACGATCACCAAGCACTCTTCCCTCTCCCTTGAGATCAAGTCGTTCGACTTTGGCGGGATCGCTATTGACAATCAGGGTGATCCCCTACCGGAATCTACGTTGAGCGCATGCAAGAAGGCCGACGCCATCCTCCTTGGTACGCGGTCCTCACTTACCTAGAGAGAGCACCAACTGAACGACACAGGTGCGATTGGTGGGCCAAAATGGGGCGTCGGACCCGTCCGACCCGAACAAGGTCTTCTCCGACTCCGAAAGGAGCTCGGGCTATACGCTAATATCCGTCCCGCGAACTTTGCTAGCGAGTCGCTTCTCAAGAATAGTCCGCTCAAGGAGGATGTCGCAAGGGGGACGGACATCATCGTCCTCCGCGAGCTCATCGGGGGCTGTTGTGGGTTCCGCTCCTGTTTGTCTTACATGAGAACCGCTGACTGTGTCGTGGTACAGACTTTGGGGAGAGACAGGAGACGAGCGCGGAAGGGGTTGCATGGGACACAACAATCTACTCCATCCCCGAAGTAGAGCGTATCACCCGCGTCGCAGCTCAGATCGCCCTCGCCGCAGACCCGCCTCTCGCGATTCACTCGATCGATAAGGCGAACGTGATGGCTACTTCGAGGTTGTGGAGGAAGGTCGTGACGGATACTTTGACCAAGGAGTATCCCCAGTTGAAGTTGGATCATCAGCTCGTGGACTCGGCGGCCATGATCATGGTTTCCAATCCGAGGAAGTTGAATGGAGTGATTCTGACCGAAAACATGTTTGGCGATATGTGAGTGATACTGGTGACTCATGATTACGGGGTGCAGTAGCTGATGAGATGGCAGTCTGAGTGACGAGAGCTCGGTGATTCCTGGTTCGCTGGGGCTCTTGCCGTCAGCTTCGTTGGCAGGCGCGCCGAACGCAAAGGAGCCCGTCACTGGCATATACGAGCCGTGAGTCTCTTTCGCACCGCCGATCAGATTTAATCCTTCGACAGAATCCACGGTATGTCTTGCCTTGCATCACCGACCTCCAACCATTATATTCCGTGACATTGGATCCCCGTGACGTGGCTGATCCCCTCGTTACCCTCGCAGGCTCCGCCCCCGACATCACCGGCCAGGGAATCGCCAACCCCATCGGCACCATCCTCTCCGCCGCATTGATGCTCCGCTACTCCCTCGGTCACGGGCATGAAGCGGGACTCATCGAGGCGGCCGTCGCGAAGGTACTCGATTCCGCTGACGTAGGTGGGTTCGATTATAGGACGAAGGATCTCGGTGGAAATAGGGGGACGGTGGAAGTTGGGGATAAAGTGGTGGAGGTTTTGGAGGGGATGATGAAGAAGTAGAAGTGGAGCCGAACATGCAAAGTTTCGTCCTGTAATTGCTTGGTAGAGGAGGCGGAGATGACCGCTTTGACCAGCGGAGGTCTTCCAGCATCGTCCAAATTCTTTAATTCAAATTCATTCTCTCGCATGAACAGATTATACGCCATCATCTCCCATGCTAGCAGGTCAAGAACACCACACCAAATTTTCCTGTCCTTCGCCTTGCGTGTGCGACAAGCTAGTTCTACGAATATGACATACACCCTCGACCCACCGCTCCCCCCGACTCCGACACCGCAGGACTATCATCGTCTCAACTTCGACCCCTCAAACATCTCTTCCAAGCGCATCGTAGGGCTTCTCGCATGTCAGCGTGAGTAGCCCAATCATCATATCTCAAATCGCGGAACCACCTGACGACGTGGTTTCAGGTGATCCCCTCCTCAGATCTCTGCGGCCAACTGTCCTCGCTTCCCGACCCGCATCACTCGCTGCGCCTCCTCCCCAGCGAGGCAAGGGAAACAAGAGGAAGCCCGATCCGACGCCTTCGACTGCTGAGCCGGTAGCTGGTAGATTATGGGAGGTTGAGGTGGAAGATACTGTCATCTTCCCTGAAGGTCCTTCTCTGTTCCTTACTCAAGGGTTCCGTGACTGACAAGCAATAGGCGGTGGACAGCCGTCCGATACCGGCAAGCTCTGGATGAATGATCCTAACGGGACGGAAAGATCTTTCGTCGTGGAGGGATGTATGAGACGGAAGTTGGACTCTGTGCATTTGGTCCGGGTGGAAGAGAAGGATGAACACCTATTCGATGGACTGGGCGGGCATGAGGTCACGCTTGAGGTGGACTGGGAGCGTCGGCAGGACCATGTCAGTCCGCCCTAGTTTGAGGCCTGCGTAATGCTCAAGGGAGAGATAGATGTCGATCCACACCGCGCAACACCTCCTCTCAGCCGTCCTCGACAGATACGACCTCCCCACCCTCTCATGGTCCCTCACCTCCTACCCCTCCCTCGAACCGCCATACATTGAGCTCGCCCGGAACCTCACCTGGGCGGAGGCCGAGGAAGTGGAGGCGAAATGCAATGCGTTGATCCAGGAGGGGAAAAGGGTGTGGGTGGACGTAGATATGCAGGAAGAGGGGTTTGTTAAGATGACTACTGTTGGTGTTCGCGAGAATCGTGGGATACCCACCGACTATACCGATGTACGTCTACTATCTTCACTCGAAGAGTGCGACTGATTGTGTTGGGCAGGGTGTGATCCGACATATAGTGATCGACGGGATTGACCGCAATGCATGCTGCGGTACCCAAGTCCCTCACCTCTCACACTGCGGCTTCATCCACGTCATACCCCCCTCCACACCCTCCACAGCGACCAAACCAAGCTCCAAAATGCCCACCAAACTCTACTTCACCGCCGGTCCACGAGCTATCAGGTATCTCAATCAATCTAGTCGGACGGTCAGTCTAGCCTCGCAGGCAATTGGGGTTGGGCGGGATGGGCTGGTGGAGAGGAGTGCGAAGAATGAGGAGCAAAGACGGGAGCTGATTTCGAGGGAGAAAGAGGTGAAGAGCGAGTTGGCAAAGATGATTGGGGATCAGGCTGTGCGTTTGGCTGAGGAGCAGGGCGGGGTGGTGTGGCTTCAGAGGACGGAGAAGGGGACGCACGAATTCGATTTCCTCTCGAACATCGCCACCGCGTTCTCTCAGTCAGAATTAGCGAAAGGGCTCATCATCATCACCTCGACCCCGACGGCCACTACTCAGAGTCTACTACTCGTCCAGTCGAAGGATACGGAGATAGCGAAAGAGTTCAACGAGAAGCTGAAGAGTCAGCTTGAGGACGGCGAGAAAGTACGGGTGAAAGGTGGTGGTGCCAAGGGGAGGTTCATAAGTAAGATCGAGGGGAAGTGGGGGAAGGGGGAGGTCGCGAAGGTCCAAAGGGTTGTTGAGGAGGTCGGTACTTTGTTTGTGCGATTGGAGAGGCGCTGATGGGGATAGTACCGGGATAATGGAGGGAGGGTTTCTGCTTAGAAGGGTTAAAGACATGGATAGATCGATAAGTTGATCATAAGAGCATTTTGAAGCCATCATGCGTCGTTGATCCTTCTCGCTGGGGTAGACTTTGGATCGTTTCCACCAGACGCTTGCAGCTGCAAATTTATTTCGTGTTTCGAAAATGGAGGTACTCTCCATGGTGCAGACCATCTCAAATACATGACTTGGCTTTGCGGCCTGAATATCAGGATTGTTCCGTGAATGGAGTGGTATCTTGTGGACTACAGATCACTCAGGGATGGCTGTCCAGAAGAGGACAGCCAGCCGCTCCTCAAAGACAACAGTCAGACTCCACTCCTTCCGTTGCTGTCTCTTGACCTCCTCATCTGTCATGAACAATGAGTGTGGGCCAAAATTGAGGACACAATGTTAAGAACAATGCATAATGCTAGCACAGGGTGGTCACCCGCAGACGCTCCATATCCGAGGTATCACATACCGGACTCAAGGCCGCAAGCTTTCATTTACGTATACAGCACCAAGTCAAGGCTCACTGATAAATACCCCACTGACGATCCAGCAGCATTTCTAGGCCCAGGTGCACCAGAGAGAGGGGTAGCTGGGGTGGACGATAGATATGGTGACAGACAGAGGTCTAGTGGGATGTGACGTGGACCTACTGGACAAAGGGTCGTACCCTAGAGACGTATAGCCTTGTGGTGATGGTCAACCTATGAGACAGTGTTGATGGACGAGTACGATGAGGTGTCAACGTGCGAACAGATGGAAGAAGTGACGTATAGGATGTACAATGAGGAGGTACGACGAGGACATACAACGAGGATACATGTTGGGCGTACATTGGGGCACATGTGGTTATGCGTAGCAAGGTATAGGCGTACTTTTACGTATTGATCTAGTTCTTTTCTCCAGCTCCGGTTCATAGGTCGATCAAGATCCTCCAGTCGCCCAAACCATTCTTGTCAATGAAACAGCACCTCACTATTTAGTCTCTATCAAAGGAAGAGGGTACAAGCTGGATGGAAGTTTACAAGCTTAGATTATGAAGGAAGAGTGTAGCCTGTGCACTTTAAACTGGTTTGTGGTAACTAGCCTGGATGGATCCTGTCATGATCCCAATTCGCGCCTGACTTTATGAAACCGCCACCGTTGGAAGTAACATCAGCATTATTAATATTACCAATCGATTCATCTCGTACCAACTGTCATGAAAGGTTATAATGGGATTCCGCCAGTTCCACTGGGCTGGATATTGTATTTGTTCAGTGGTATCACGTCACCCGTTAAGCGTGTTTATTACACCAACCTCAAGTTGAGTCTACCATTGTCAGGGTGCTACGCCGACCAGTGATAAGGCCCGACGTCCAACTCCTACGACTGGCGATCGTGGCCGAAGGTGGCGATTGATAGGCAAAGAGGGTCCAGCGTCAAAGGTACTGTCGGGGACGTATGAGAACGTAGCCGAAGTAGGCACTGGTCGGGTAGCGCTATCGATGCAAAGACTAAGACAAGGGGGTATACTACAGCGATCTATAGTACCTATATACTTCCATAGCTTTGTGTTCCATGTCTCGTCTTCCAAACATCACGTCTCGATCTCTGCAGTGGCGCAA
>JAABUK010005350.1_pt1 | contig 20096 bp, 13 predicted proteins | sample 5559141 | NCBI WGS metagenome assembly JAABUK01 (sample SAMN10711869, study PRJNA513367) | rock metagenome | isolation source: Antarctica rocks | place: Antarctica: Victoria Land, Pudding Butte nord | collected 2016-01-03 | reverse complement strand
ATCGCCGATTCAATGACTTCCGGTTTCCTGGTCAATCAGGGACCGCTCAGGGTGGCAGGGGTTACGGTACTCCGTAACCCCGGTCCGCAGCCAGGGATGCAGCCGGTGAACCGGGGTTACGGAGTTCCGTAACCCCTGCCACCCCGGCCACCCCGGCTGCCGAGAGCCCGGGAAGTTATCGAATTGGCGATCCGGAACTGACTCCCTCCCCCCTTGTTGGGGGAGGGGGCCAGGAAGAAAATCCTCCGCACAAATCCTCGGGAACCCCCCATGCGACCCCACCGCCGCGACTTCCTCCGATCGTCCCTGGCCGCCAGCTCGCTCGTCTCGATGGGGGCCGCGACGGTCCCCGGGTTCCTGGGCCGGTCGGCCCGGGCGGCGGCCGATTCGAAGGCTAACGGACGGATCCTGGTGGTGGTCCAGCTCATCGGCGGCAACGACGGCCTGAATACGGTCGTCCCGCACGGGATCGACGGCTATAACCGGGGGCGTCGGGCGCTCCGGATCGCCGCGGGCCAGGTCCACAAGGTCACGCCCGAGATCGGCCTCCACCCGTCGATGGGCGCGATGGCCAAGATGATCGAGGACGGCAAGCTCGCGGTGGTCCAGGGGGTGGGCTACCCGAACCCCGACCGCTCGCACTTCCGGTCGATGGAGATCTGGGAGACCGCGCGGACCGATCCCGACGCGGTCGACACCGGCTGGATCGGCCGGACGCTCGACGAAAGGCCGTCGAAGCCCGGCGACGACCCCGCCGCGATCCACATCGGCCCCCGGTCGCTGCCGATCGCCCTGAAGGCCGGCCGGGCCGAGGTCCCCTCGCTGGCGAGCCTGGAGGAATACCGGCTCAAGTTCGCCGGCGACGCCGACCGCCGGGCCGCCCGGGACGGCGTCGACCGGTCGGGACGGCCGGACGCCCCGGTCGACGACCCGCTCCTCGGGTTCCTGAGGCGAAGCACCCTGGCCGCCTACGAGTCGAGCCGTCGGCTGGAGGAGGTCGCGAAGCCGAAGTCGGGCGGCCCGGCCTATCCCAGTTACGGGCTGGCCCGGCGGCTCGAGCTGATCGCCCAGGTCATCAAGTCCGGGTACGGCACGCGGATCTATTACACGACGCTCGACGGCTTCGACACCCACGCCAACCAGCTGGGGACCCACACGGCCCTCCTCCTGGAGCTGTCCGACTCGATCGCCGCGTTCCGGCGCGACCTGGAAGGGGCGGGGCAAGGGGACCGGGTGGCGGTCCTGGGGTTCAGCGAGTTCGGGCGGCGGGTGGCCGAGAACGCGTCGATGGGGACCGACCACGGCGCCGCGGCCCCGGTCTTCGTCGCCGGCCCGGTCGTCAAGGCGGGGCTCGTCGGCACGCATCCCAGCCTGGATGACCTCGACGAGGGCGACCTGAAGCACGGCGTCGACTTCCGCCGGGTCTACGCCTCGGCCCTGGAGACCTGGCTCGGATGCCCCTCGGCCCCGGTCGTCGGCGCGGGCTTCGCCCCGATGGAGCTGTTCCGGCCCGCGTGAGGGGCCGGCGGGCGGGAGCATTCTGGCGTTCCCCGGGGTCGCCGCCAGGTTCCTGGCCCCGACGGGTGGGGGAGCGGGGCGGGGCGTGCCGAAATCCCACGGGAGTGAGCCATCCTCACGAAAAATTGGGGGCCGATGGCCTTTCGCGGTACACCATTCGTATAACTAGTAGAGGAAGCTACCCAGATTGTGCGGCTCCCGCTCCGCGGAGTGACTCTCATGAACGCCCCACGCATCTTTTATGGCCTGGGACTGGCCGCACTCTGCGGTGCGCTGCTCCCGGCCGGGTCGAGGGCGCAAAACCCCCCGCCCCTGGAACCCCCGATCATCTCGTCTACGCCGACCGAGCCCAGCACGACGACCGAGATCCCCCAGGTCCCGGCCCTGGTCGAACCCAACGCGCCGATCCCGGCCGGTCCCATCGTCGCGGACCCGTCCGATAGCCCGCTCCCGCAGGTCGCGGCGCTCCCGCTCGCGGCGGACCCGTCCGATAGCCCGCTCCCGCAGGTCGCGGCGCTGCCGCCCGCGGACGATCGCCCCGTCCGGCCGGCCTCCGAGGGCCCGCTCCACGAGGCGTTCCTGTCGCCCTCCAAGGACCGCGATCCGGTCTACGTCGACAAGGCCCCGCCCAGCCCGATCAACGAGCGCCCGGGCGTCGACCCGCCCGGCGACAAGGCCGTCTGGATCCCCGGCTACTGGGAGTGGAACCCCGTCCAGCGGGATTACGTCTGGACCACCGGGACCTGGCGGAACCCCCCCCCCGGCCGATTCTGGGTCAACGGCTACTGGAAGCGCGACGACAAGGGATGGTATCGCGTCCCCGGCTTCTGGAGCGACCGCCAGACCGACCGGATCGACTGGCGCAAGAGCGGGCCGCCCGCCGAACACCCCGACGACGACCCCGGTGCGTCCCCCGGGGCGGATTTCTTCTACATCCCCGGCTTCCACACCCCCGACGGCGACGGCGTCACCTGGAAGAAGGGCTACTGGGCCAAGTCGCAGCCCGGTTGGTCCTGGGTCCCCTCGCAGTGGGTCCGGCAGCCCGAAGGCTGGACCTTCCAGGAAGGCTACTGGGACCGGACCCTCGAAGACCGAGGGACCCTCTTCGCCCCCGCCCAGGTTTCCGAGACGGCCCAGGATGGCTCCATCGTCTATCAGCCGCTCTCCCAGGTCGCTCCCGAGCAATATGGCCAGCTCTACGGGGCCCTCGGCCGGCCGAACTCGAATTACGACGGATACCCCGGATGCTTCTATGACAGCACCGGCCGCTACTATGGCTACGCCAACTACGGCAACCTCAGCTCGTATTACGGCTACCTCGATTACCCCTACACCGGATCCTACGGCTACCCCTACTACGCCCAACCCGTCGTGTACAGCAGCATCGGCGGTTATGGAGGGTACGGCGGCTATGGTGGGTACGGCGGTTATGGTGGCTACGGCGGGTACGGTGGTTATGGTGGCAACGGTGGTTATGGTGGCAACGGTGGTTATGGTGGTTACGGCGGCTATGGTGGCTACGGCGGCTACGGCGGCTACGGTGGCTACGGTGGCTACGGTGGCTACGGAGGAGGGTTGCTCAGCAGTTTCTTCCTGGGTTTCGGCCGAGGCTACGGCGGTTTCGGCGGAGGCTACGGCGGCTTCGGCGGAGGCTATGGCGGCTTCGGAGGAGGCTATGGCGGCTACGGCGGAGGCTATGGAGGCTACGGGCTGGGTTATGGGGGGTTGGGTTTCGGCGGGCTGGGCTTTGGCTATGGCGGATCCGGCTATCCCTTCGGACTTGGTTATGGGGGCTTTGGTTATGGCGGATCCGGCTACGGCCAGGGTTATGGCTACAGCCGGGGCTTCAACAACGGCTTCCGTCAGGGCTTCTCCGATGGTCGGCATAACCTCTATCCGAATGCACCGGGGCGGGGCTTCGGGGCCAATGGCGGGAACTACGCCAACTCGTTCAACCAGACCACGATCAACAACAACAATTTCGCCAGCAATCGGAACTTCGTCAACAACTCGTTCAACCGCTCGAATCTCGGCGCGGGCAATCAGGGTCAGCTGGTGTCGTCGGTCGGCCGAGGGGTGATGGCCCCCGCATCCTCCCACGCCTACGCCAATCCCTTCCGGGGTAACGCGACGGGCTCCGACCTGAACCGGGGCGTCGGCACGGGCGCGGCCCACTGGGGCCCGGGCTTCAACGGCGTGCATCAGGCGTCGCTGGCGCACTCGGTCGCCCGGCCGGCCTTCACGTCGAACGTCGGTGGAGTTAATGGCCTGAACCGCGCCAATGGCCTGACGTCGAACGCGATCCGGGGCACGGGCAATGCCGGGCTCGGCAATCTCGGCGGGATCCATAACGGGCCCAACCACCTGGGAGGGATCCAGCCCAATTCCGGTCTTCAGGGTGGCGTCAACCACCTGGGCGGGATCCAGCCCAATGCGGGGCTGCACAACGGGGCCAATCAGTTCGGTGGGATCCAGCGCAATCCGGGGATTTCTGCCGGAGCCAATCACCTGGGCGGCATCCAGCCCAATGCAGGGATTCATAATGGGGTTGCGCACCAAGGCGGCAACTTCGGCCCATCGAACCCGGGTACGGGCGTCGCCCCACGCATCGGAGGTAGCAATTTCGCGGCGCCCCACGTCGGGGCGAATGCAATGCCCCATATCGGCGGAGGAAATAACTTCGCCCCCCACGTCGGCGGGGGGAACTTCGCGGCGCCCCACGTCGGCGGCGGTTATGCGGCACCCCACATGGGCGGTGGTTATGCTGCTGCCCCGCACATCGGGGGGGGCTACGCGGCACCCCATGCGGGTGGATACTCCGCACCGCACTACAGCGGCGGGGGCGGCGGAGGCGGTTATGCGGCGCCCCACATGGGAGGCGGGGGCGGTTATGCGGCGCCCCACATGGGCGGGGGCGGTTATGCGGCGCCCCACATGGGAGGCGGGGGCGGTTATTCGGCCCCGCACATGGGAGGCGGCGGCTTCAGCGGGGGTGGCGGCCACATGGGCGGCTTCAGCGGCGGCGGCGCCCATATGGGCGGTGGCGGTGGCGGCCACGTGGGCGGTGGCGGTGGCGGTGGCGGACATGCGGGCGGGGGTGGGGGCCACGGCGGCGGCCACCGCTGAGCCGCATCCGGCCCTTGAACGATCGAGCTGAAACGTCGGCCGGCCTCGAAGACCCCTTCGAGGCCGGCCATCTTCGTCTTCGAGGGCCGGGGCGGCCGGCCCGATCAGTGGCGGAAGTGGCGCCGGCCGGTGAGGATCATCGCCAGGCCGTGCTCGTCGCAGGCGGCGATCGTCTCATCGTCGCGTCTGGACCCGCCCGGCTGGATCAGGGCAGTCACCCCGGCCCGGGCGGCCTCATCGGGGCCGTCGCGGAACGGGAAGAACGCGTCGGAGGCCAGCACGGCGCCCCGGGCCTTCTCGCCGGCCTTGGCCACGGCGATCCGGACCGAGTCGAGCCGGCTCATCTGGCCCGCCCCCACGCCGATGAGCTGACGGCCGCGGGCCAGGACGATCGCATTGGACTTCACCGCCTGGCAGATCCGCCAGGCGAACCCCATCGCGTCGCGCTCGTCGGCGGTCGGGACTCGCTTCGAGGCGACCGGCCCGGCGGTCGGGTCGGGCTCCATCGCATCCCATTCCTGGACCAGCATCCCCCCCTCGACCCTCCGGAGATCGAGGCCGCCGGGGGGCGGGGACTCGGGCCCGATCGGGGCCCCGAGCGCGAGTAGCCGGACGCTGTTCCGCCAGGTCGGCCGGGTGGTCAGCACGGCCAGGGCCTCGGGTTCGAAGTCGGGGGCGATGATCGCCTCGATGAACCGGCCGGGGACGCAGAGCCGATCGGCCGTCGCGCGGTCGACGGGCCGGTTCAGGCCCACGATCCCGCCGAAGGCGCTGACCGGGTCGCCCTCGTAGGCCAGTTCGAAGGCCGCGTCGAGATTCTCGGCCACGGCGGCCCCGCAAGGGTTGTTGTGCTTGAGGATCGTCGCGGCGGGCCCGGAGAAGTGGCGGATCAGCCGCAGGGCGCTGTCGAGATCGAGCAGGTTGTTATACGATAATTCCTTGCCGTGGAGGATCTTCGAGGTCGCCAGGTTGGGGCCCGCCGTGCCGGGCTCGACGTAGAATGCGGCCCGCTGGTGGGGATTCTCGCCGTACCGGAGGACGGACCGCCGCTCGAACCGGGGGGCGATGGCGTTCGGGAACAGCTCGGATCCGCCTTCATCCCCGACCCCGGCCAGGTAACCGGCGATTGCCCGGTCGTATCGGGCGGTCTGCTCGAAGACGGCCAGGGCGAGCGCCTTGCGGAAGGCCAGGGTGGTCCCGCCGGTCGCCTCGATCTGGCCGATCAGCGCCGGATACTGGTCGGGGGAGGTGGCCACCGCGACGTGCGCGTGGTTCTTGGCGGCGCCCCGGACCAGGCTCGGGCCGCCGATGTCGATCTCCTCGACGGCGTCCTCGAAGGCGACGCCCGGCCGGGCAACGGTGGCCTCGAACGGGTAGAGGTTGACGACTACCAGGTCGATCGGGTCGATCCCCTGGGCCTGGAGGGCGGCGAGGTCTTCCGGGACGTCCCGACGGGCGAGGATCCCGCCGTGGAGCTTGGGGTGGAGCGTCTTGACCCGGCCGCCGAGGATTTCGGGCTGCCCGGTGTGGGCCGAGACCTCGGTCACTTCCAGGCCGGCCCCGGCCAGGGCGGATCGGGTCCCGCCGCTGGCGATCAGATGCACCCCCCGACCGGCGAGGGCCCGGGCCAGGTCCACCAGGCCCGTCTTGTCCGACACGCTCAACAAGGCCCGTCGGACGGGGACAATCTCATTCATGGATGGGTCGCGCGGTGTCCAGCGGGTCATGGGCGGACGGGCCGGGGGGCGGGATCGTCCCGCCCCCCTCCGGTCGCCCATTATTCCCGATCGGCACCCGACCGGCCACCGGCCACCGCCGGTGGGTCACTTGGGCTCGGCCGGGGGCGCCGCCTCGGCGGCGGGCTCGGTCGCCGTTGGGGCCGTCGGGGCCGTCGGGGCCGCCGGGGCCGCCGGTGTGGTGGGATAACCCTCGGGCGGGATGTAACCGAATGGCTTGGAATTCGGGTCGCGGGTCATCAGGGGCTTGACCTGGGCGATCTCGCGGAGGCAGACGATCAGCCCGCTGGTCGAGCCGAAATAGATCCGGTCATCGAGCCGGTTGGTCGGGCCGATGGTGAACAGCCGGAGGTTGATCCCCGACCGATGGAACGTCGTGGCCGGGTCGAAGACGATCTTGCCCGACTGGCGGTCGACGACGAACAGGTCGCCGTCGTGCGACTCCAGATAGACCCGGGTCGCGCTGACCGAGAGGAGCCGGCCGCCCAGGGTCGAGACCGTCCACCGGGGGGTCCCGGTGAGGACGTCGATCGAGGTCAGGGTCCCCTGATCGTTGACGACATAGACCTCGTCGCCGGCGACAAGCGGCTCCTGCTTGACCGGCGACCCGGTCGCCTGGGTCCACTTCTCCTCGCCGGTGAAGAGGTCGACGGCGTACAACGCCTTGTCGGTCGACGGGACCAGCAGGGTCCGGACGCCGTGGGACCCCAGGGGCGCGACGATCGGCCCGCCGGTGGCGAACCTCCAGAGCAGCAACGGCTTCTCGATCTTGGACAGGTAGAGCTTGCGGTCCTCGCTGCCGAAGGCGACCACCCGGCCGGCCATGATCGGGCGGGAGGTGACCCGTTCGTTGGTCTGGATGTTCCACTTCACGGCGCCGGTCTTGGCGTCGAAGGTCACGAGCTTGCCCGATTCCAGGCCGACGATCACCCGATCGTCGTCGGCGGCGGTCGAGCTCGACGGGGTGTTGGTCAACTCCTGCGACCAGACCTGCCGGCCCGTCTTGCGGTCGAGGGCGTAGAGGCGGTTCGAGTTGGTGACGAACACGGTGGTCGAGTTGACCGAGGCGGGTTGGGACCGGGTCGTCACCCGCCCGAGGTGCGCCGACCAGAGGGCCCGGCCGGTCTCGGCGTCGTAAACGTAGAAGTTGGCCAGGTTGGTCTGGGCGAACAGGAGGCCGTCGTCGATGCTGATCTCGCTCAACTTCTCGGGGCCATTGAGCGGGACGACGCCGTTCCACTGGAGGTCCAGGTTGACACGCGCGAGCGCCCGACGCGACGGGACCGCGCCGGTCCCATAAGGGACCTGGGCGCGGGCGGTCCCGATCGCCATGGTCAGGGCGAGGCAGGCCAGGGCAAGGCGACGGGGCATGGCGTCCCTCTCGATCTCTGGGGGAGTCTGGTCCGACGACCGGGCCGCGTCCGATCCCCGTCGCCGCGCCGGGATTGCCGCGCTCGGACGGTGATCTTTCATCCTTGCCGACGCCCGGCGGTTCGTCAAGTTGGGCAGTCCAGGAACTTCAGGGAGTATTCCAGAAACGGTCGTTATTCAGGTCAACCGGCTCGCCCTGGGTCTCCTCCTCGGGCTCGTCGGCGGGGATAATCGGGCCGGCCGTGGCGTCGGCCGGCGTCGGCGGGGGGGGAAGGGCGGCGGCGAGGCATTTCGGGCAGGCGTCCTCGATCCCGGTGTAGGGCCCGCCGCACCGGGGGCAGAGCCCGGCGCTCCGCCGGAGGGTCGGCAGGGCGGCCCGGAGGCTCGCCCCCTCGGTGGTCGCGCCGAATCGGTCGGCGACCTGTCCGGCCAGGTCGACGACGTCGGGCCGGATGGTCCCGGTCCGGAGCCGGCGCTGGATCAGGCCGATCAGCCATTTCGCCAGCGATCGGTCGGATTCGCGGAGCGCCTCGCCGTCCAGGAGCGGGGCAAGCTCGTCGCGGGACGCCATCACGGCCCCGGGGTCGTTGGCCCGCTGGGCCGCCCCGATCCGGTCGCGGAGGTTGTCGACCGCCCGTTGCCTGGCCCGATCAAGCTCGTCACCCAGGGCGGCAACCCCGGCCTCGTCGGGATGATCGCGGCCGAGGTCCTGCGCGATCGCCCGGGCGTCGTCCCATCGCCCCTCGTCGATCGCCCGGCGGCACCCGGCGATGGCGTGGCTCGGGTCCTCGGCCGTCCCCCTCGGCGCCGGGGCCGGGGCCGCGGGCGAGGGGGCCCGCTCCAGCGCCAGGGCGATCCGTTCGAGCAGGGGGAGGGCCCGGGATTCGATCAGTTCGGCCGTCCGCCGGGACGCCTCGGCCTGGCGGGCGAGGGCCTCGACCAGCCGCGCCAGCTCGCCGTCCGATCCGGCCGTTTCGGTGTCGTTCATGGGTGGGTGACGATGGGTCGATGGGACCGGATACCGCTCCGACCCCATTATCGCCCGGCCGCCCGAGGATTTCCACCGATCCCGGGAGATTCGCGGGGTTATCCGAATGTTCCTGGGGATGAGGTGCGGCCCCTCTTCCCCTTTCGTGAGGTCGGGGGAAGGGGCGTAAAGCGGAGGGGATTCGGCCCGGCGGAAACCGGGGGAGGATTCCCGGCCCGTTCCCGATCGCTTCGAAGGCGTCGAGGGCCGGAGGCGGGGATCGGTCGATCCGCGCCTCCGGCCCTCGATTCATCGCGCCCCGCCCGATCGCGGGGTCAGTGTCCGAGTTGCTTGGCGATCCGGTTGACGGGCATCGGCTCGTCGCCGACCGACTCGTCGAACAGGTAGGACATGAGGTAGGCGTCCTCGCCGGAATCCTGGAAGTGCTCGCGGACCAGCTCGACGGCCCGGAAGCCCTGGGTCTTGTAGAAGAACTGGGCGGGCAGGTTGGTCTCGCGGACGTGGAGCATGATCCGGGTCCGGCGGTGGCTGGAGAGCTTGCCGACGAGCTTGTCGACCATCTGCTGGCCGACGGCGCCTCGGCGGAACTCGGGGTGGACGGCGAAGTCGAGGACGTTGAGCTTGTTCTTGTGGAGCTCGTAGATCATGAAGCCCACGACCCGCTCGCCCAGCTCGGCGACCATGCCGATGCAGTTCCGCTGGCGGAGGACGCGGAGGAATTCCTCCTCGCACCAGGGGAATTCGAAGCCGGCGTGCTCGATCGCCAGGACCTCGGGCATGTCGCGCCGGATCATCCATCGGATATGGACGCGGACCTGGGCCTTGCTGGTCGAGACCGTGCTCATCGAGCCTCCTTCCATGGACTTGGCTTGGGCGGACGGGACCGTCCCGCCGGTCGTGGCGGGGCCGATCGGCGTGATCTTGTCGGACCCGCATCATCCTGACTGCGGACGGCGAGGCGGCTTCGGAAGGGAGGCCCCGGGCCGTCGTCGGGCCGGGCCATCCCTGGGGGTGCGGCCCCCGGGGCGAGGCGGATTCTAGCGAAGGCCCCGGGCCCTGCCAAGGTCGCTTCCCCGTCGCGGGCCGGGCCTCGACGCGAATCCCCTCGCCCTTACTCTATCGGCCGGACCAAAGCGGGTCGTGAGGATTGCGCCGGCCACTTCCCCCGGACGGCCGCGCGGGACGGCCCGGATCGCCGATCCGAGGGCCCGGGTCAGAATCGGCCGAAGGAATATCGCGAGTTCCCGGGGTCGAAGTCGCGGTCGTCGAGACCGACGTTGATTCGGAGATCCCTATACGTATATTCTTCGACCAGTTCGGGTTCGAGGCCCGGCCCCCGGGGCCAGTCGTAGGCCTCGAACCGGATCGGCAGGCCGACCTCGCGGTCGACGTAAAGCCTGACCTTGTGGAACAGGAACGCCTCGGACTGGCCGGGATGGATCGTCTCGACCATGGTGCACGCGCGATCGCCCACGCCGGCCCGGTCGTGGAAGGTGACCACCGACTCGCCCGGGCAGAGCTCGGCGTCCCATCGCTCGCCGACGGTCTCGATCAGCGAGCCGATCCCGGCGTCTCCGATCGGGTGGCGGTTGCCCTTCATCGCCATCCCGCCCGCGGGGTCGAGGTGCATCGTCCCGGCGACGAACCGGGCGATCCCGACGTCGTGGGCGACGATCTTGTCGCCGTTCTTGCCCCGGACGTGGATCGCCTCGCGGCCGGCGTGGGGCCGGATATATTGGAAATAGAGGCTGGCCGGCCGAGTCCGGGCCTTCATGGCCATGATCTGCTGGCCGGAGAGCTTGCCGTCGACCCGCTCGCGCTTGAAGAAGGTGCAGGTATAGTCCTCGACCCCCCGGAACCGGCCCCGGCACCCGGCGATCAGCCCCCGGGCCCGGCCGATCGGGTCGGGCTCGGAGGTCGCGACGTCTTCCCGGATGGGGACCGCTTCGGGGGCCTGCCGGGCGCCGGCCGACCCGAGCGGTGCCGAGGCGACCCGGCCTCCGGTGGGGGAGGTCGAGGGGACCGGCCACGGCGAGAGGATCGTCGCCAGGCCGACGGTCGCCGGGAATGCCCATCCGCCCGGGGACCGGGGGCGATCGTCGCGGCTTCGCGACACGGGGGCGATCGGTTTCATGGTGTCGTCCTTCCGATCCGCGGGCGAACCAGGACGCGCATCGTCCGGCCCGCGGCCCTCAAAGGTTGTGGCAATGCTGGGGATCGGCCGGCGGCGGGGGCGAGGGTCGTCGAGGTGATGCGCGAGGTCGAGACCGGACCCTCGGCCTGGGAAGGCCGTATTCAATATAGGAGCAATTTCGGGACCATCGACGGAGCGTTCCCTGTCGTTGAAATGGCCTCAAGATGGGCGGGGCATGCCGTCTGGGAGGGGATGGTTCGCGTCGCCATCGGTCCATGGTTTGTCATTTTTACGCGGCGATGGGTCATTCCTGCCGCGAGGGCCCTTCTCTCTATTCGGATTGCACCCGACCGGAACGACTTGAGCCCGGCGAGGTCCGCGGCTTGCCTTCGGCGGGTCAATCCGGCACGATGGATCGGTCGCGGGATCGCATCAGGAGGCTTCCCATGTCCGGACCGGGCTACGAGATCGAGACGATCGAGTCGGCCCCCTTCGCCGAGAACGCCTACGTGCTCCGACGTCCGGGGTCGGCCGAGGCGCTGGTGGTCGACCCGAGCTTCGACACCGACACGATCCTGGGGCTGCTCGACCGCGAGGGCCTGGCCCTGGCGGCGATCCTGAACACGCACGGCCACGCCGACCACATCGCCGGCAACGCGGCGATGAAGGAGATCTTCCCGAAGTCGCCCCTGATCATCGGCGAGAACGACGTCCCGCTCCTGTCCGACCCCGACGCGAACCTGAGCGCCCCGTTCGGGATGCCGCTGACCAGCCCGCCGGCCGACCGGACGGTCGCGCATGGGGAGAAGCTCGAACTGGCCGGGTTCGCCTTCGAGGTCCGCGAGGTCCCCGGCCACAGCCCCGGCTCGGTCGCCTTCATCTGCCTCGAAGCCGACCCGCCCTTCCTCCTCGGCGGCGACATCCTCTTCGCCGGCTCCGTCGGCCGGACCGACCTGGCCTACGGCGACGCCCCCCTCCTGTTCGCCGGGATCCGGTCCAAACTGTTCGACCTGCCCGACGACACCCGGGTCTTCCCCGGCCACGGCCCCCCCACCACCATCGGCCGCGAGCGCAAGATGAATCCGTTCGTCGGCGAGAACCCCGGGACCTACCGCCTGGACTGAATGGACTGGGATGGGGATGGAGCCGCCAAGATGGCAAGTTCGCCACGTTTTCGATGCGATTCATAAGGATTAACGGCGAGCCGGGACCGCCAAGGGTGATGCAGAGGCGAGACTAACCAATTCCGGCCGATGAGGTCCTGGACATGCAGCCGCCCCGCGTGCGGTTCACGGTGCGCCGGATCATGACGGCGGTGGCGGTTGCCGCTCTCGTTTCGCTGGTCGCAACGAATCCTTATCGTCATGACGGAATTACCGACAAACGCGCGGTAATCCCGCTCGCGTCCGCCGTCGCCGCCGCGTACGGCTTAGGGGCGATGCGTCGCCCCCTGGTGTTTCTAGCGCCCCTGATCGCGGTCTGGATAGCCACGCCCCAGGTGGATCATCCCACACCCGATGTTATCAACATCTCGGCCGTAGGCTGTTTCCTGGGTTGGATCATCGGGGCTCCCGTCGGCTGGATTGCCAGGTGCGTCACAAACCCCGGTAACGGCCTAACAGTCGTCTCCGGACCGGCGAAGCCCGAATGAGTGGCACAGGTGAATTCTAATGCTTCGCCGGTTGTCATTCGTGAAGTGGAGTTCAAGTCTTTCGATAGGGCTGTGGGAATCGCCGATGAAGCATAGTGGTATCTCGCTCGCTACTGGCATGTTCGCGATCGTGCTGCTTGCGGCCAACCTCGCCGCATTCCGTCATCTCGTGTGGCCCGTCCTGGACTTCACGTCGCTGCATCTTGCCCTCAGCCTTCTGCCCATGCTCAACGTGTTGACCATCCTGGGCTATCGCCTCATGGGAAATCCTGCGGCTCGGCATCCATTCGCCGTCGGTTTCCTCGTCTTCGGACTTGCGGCGATGCTGGCACATGCCGCATGCGTCCGGCTATACCCCGAGCAGATCAAATGGACGTACATGATTCCCATTGGCCCGTCCTTCCAGCTCTGCCAGGCATACCGCGTGCCCTATTACTTGGGGGTGTCTCCCGAGGGGTATTCCTACTTCCGCTATTACCCGGGTCTCGTCCTGATCAACTTCTGCATGCCCCAGTTCGTCGCGGCGAGCCTGGGTGGCCTTAACTGGCTTCTCGTGGCAAGATTGGTCCGAAAGCGAGCCACGGAAACCCGGGCCGAATCAAGCCCAGCCCGCCGCGAAAAGTGGTCTCGGCGATGGATAAACGGGGATTGACGGTCACATTCCTGCCCGGACCAGGAGCGGTGTCGATCCGAACCTTCCCGAGATCATCATGGCTGTCTGGGCGATCGCCGACCTGCACCTGTCGATGGCGCGGCCCGACCGCCGCGAGCGGTATGCCGCGCGATGGCTGGACCATGCCGCCAGGATCGAGGCCCAGTGGCGCGAGGTCGTCGGCCGGGAGGACCTGGTCTTGCTGCCGGGCGACCTGTCGATGGCCCGGAACCATCGCAACCTCCAGCCCGACCTGGCCTGGATCGACCGGCTCCCGGGGATCAAGGTCCTTTCGCCCGGCAATCACGATAGCTGGTGGAACGGCGTCGAGGCGATCCGGCCGATGCTCCGCCGGTCGATGCTCGCCGTCGGGGGCGATGCCGTCGAGGCCGGGGGGGCGGTGATCTGCGGGACGCGGGGGGCGCCGGTCCTGGGCGACGATCCCGACCCGGCCCAGGTCGCCGCGTCGGACCGCGAGCTGGCCGAGCTCGACAAGGCCCTGGAACACGCCGGGCGGCTCCGGGTCGGGGGCGGGCCGCTCTATGTCCTCTGGCACCATCCCCCGTTCGATCAGCACCGCCGCCCCGGTCCCTGCGTCGAGCGGTTCGAGGCCGCCGGGGTGACGGCCTGCGTCTACGGGCATCTCCACATCGAGGGCCAGTGGTCGATGGCCGTCCAGGGCGAGGTCCGGGGGGTCCGATACCACTGCGTCGCCGCCGACGCGATCGGCTTCCGGCCCCTCCGCCTCGACCGGCCGGCGATCGGCCCGAGGCGATGGTGAGCGAGTGGTCAGTGGTCAGTGGTCAGTGGGCAGTGGGCAGTGGGCAGTGGTCAGTGGTCAGTGGGCAGTGGGCAGTGGGCAGTGGGCAGTGGGCAGTGGGCAGTGGTCGGATCAAATTTCTTACATTTGCTGACCACTAACCACTGACCACTGACCACTAGTCACTGACCACTCGCTCCACGCTGATCGCGGTCATCGGACGGCGGCGGGCCGCACCGAGGGGTCGTTCCGGCGGACGAGCCGGGGGTCGCTTTCGGTGTTGTCGAACATGGACCGGATCAGGGTCCGGGACCGGAGCCTGGTCAGGTAGGCCTCGACCGCCTTGCCGTAATTCTGCTCCAGGACCAGGGGCTTGATCTTGTCCTGGACCTCGTCGAACCGGAGCGGGCCGCCCTCGCGGCGCGACTCGACCCGGACGATGTGGAAGGAGTTGGGAGTCTCCAGGATCGGGCTGACCTGGCCGACGGGCAGGCGGTTCAGCTCGTCGTTGACGACGGGGATCCCGTAGCCGCCGGGCCTCATGTCCGGGTAGAGGCCCCCCTGGGCCGCGGTCGGGCCGTCGCTGGCGGACCGGGCCAGGGCGGCGAAATCGTCGTTGCGCGCGAGCCGGGCCAGGATCGTCTCGGCCTTCTGGCGGGCGGCGTCCCGGGAGGGGTTCCTGGCGACGTTGACCTCGACCTCGCGCCAGGTGAACCGGGCGGGCTGCTCGAAGTCCTTGAGGTGGGCGTTGTAATAGGCCCGCTGCTCGGCCAGGTCGCTGGTGACCTTGTTGCGGATCTCGGCGTTGAGGAACTCGCGGGAGAGGTGCTTCCTCCGGTACGCCTCCTTCATGGCGTCGTAGGACTTGCCCTGCTCGGCGAGCTTCCGCTTCAGGTCGTACTCGTTCGTGGAGGCGGTCTTGCGGAGCAGGGGGGGGATCTCCTCCTCGCGCCAGGCCTTGTCGACGAACTCGTTGAACGAATCCTGCGCCTTGGGGTTCTTCATCCGCCGCCTGGCCTCCTGGATGATCAGCCGCTCGTCGATCATCCGTTCGAGCGCCTGCGCGGCAATCATGTTGGTGAATTGCCGCTTCTCGGCCGCCGACGGGGGGGCCATGTCGCGGAACTCTTCGAGCTTCTGGTCGACGACCTGATTCAACTCCTCGATCGTGATCACCTCCTCGCCGACGGCCGCGGCGCGGAGGGTCGCATAGGGGAGATCCTTGCGGTTCTCGGTCATCTTGATCGCGGCCGGGTCCTGGCTCGTCCGCTTCACGGCGGGGTCGACGGCGACCGGGGCGGGGGCCGGCGATGGCTCCGGCGCGGCGACGACCTCGGGCGGGGGGAGCGGGGTCGCCGGCTCGGTCCCCTGGAGCGGGTCGGCGCCCGTCGGGGGGGTCGGGTCGATCGGCCCGGGGGAGCCCGACGGCTCCAGGGGTGGGAGCCCGGCCGGGATCGCGATCGGCGCCCCTTCCAGCGGCGGCATGGCGGGCATCGAGGCCGGGGGCGGTCCGGGTTCGGGCGGCATCGCGGCGGGGACGGCCGACGCCTCGGCGGGCCGATAGGTCGGGGCGTTCGCGGGCGGGGACTGGGGCCGGGGGCCTCGCGGGCGGCCGTCGGCCGTGGCCTGGGGCCGGGCCGACCGGGGTCGGCCGTCCGGGCTGGCCTGGGGCCGCGCCGACCGGGGCCGTTCGTCGGCCATTGGCGCGAGCCGGCCGGCGGCCGGAGCGACACCCGGGTCGACGGCCTGGGGCCTCGGCACCTCGGGCGACCGGCCCGCGAAGGGGGCCGGGCGGCCGGCCGACGGCGGGGCCGCGGCGTCGGCCGGCGGCGGGTCGGCCGGGAGGAGGTCGGGGAGCGGCGCTGGCGCCGGGGCCGGGCCGGCCGGGCGGATCGGCCTCGGGTCGGCGGCGGGCGCCGGGGCGCGGGACCGCCTCGGGCGGATCGTCGCGGGGCCCCGGCCGGCCGGGGACGGAAATTCCCGGTTGATCGATTCATCGATCGGTGTCATCGGCGTTATCGAGGTGGGTGCCAGGGTGTCCGGCGTCCTGGTCGATCGCGCCGAGGGGTCGGGGGCGGTCGGGTTGATCGGGGCGACCGGTCGGACCGGCGGGGCGGCCCCCGAGAACCCCGTGGTGGAGTTGATCGAGTCAGCGATCGAGGGGAGCGGCGACATCCCGACCGGCGGCTGGGCGCTCGGGTCGCGCAGGGGACCTTGCATGGCCCGGGCCTCGGACCCCCCGGCCAGCACCACCCCGACAAGCCCCGCGATGACGCGACGGTCCATGGAGATCCTCCGTCCCATTCCCTTGGGAGCCTGGTCGACCTCGCGGGATGCCGGCGTCGGGGTGCGGTCGAGCGGGGTGTTATCCCCGATGATCGGGGGGCGAGCCCGGCGGAGCCCGGGCGGGTCGCGATCCTTCGCGTCCCCGATGGCGGGCCCTCCGGCCGATCTCGCGGGGAGGATAGCCGCGATTCAGGACGCCTGCAAGAGCGGTTTGAGCGCCGAGGCGACCACGCCGCCCCTGGGGAATTTCGCCTCGACGTCGAGCGGGACGTAGGCCGTCCGGTCGTCGACCACCCGGACCCGGCCGGGCCGGAGCCGGGCCAGGGCCTCGATCCGCCGGGCGCTCCGGTAGGTCAGCACGGCGTATTCGTCCTCGACGTGGATCCGGGCCAGTTGCCACCTCTCGGCCAGGACGCGCAGCTCGGCCTCGGCCAGCAGGTTCTGGGCGGGGACCGGCGGCGGGCCGAAGCGGTCGACCAGCTCCTTGCGGAAGTCGTCGAGCCGATCGGCGCCCCGGATCCGGCCGAGCCTCCGGTAAAGCTCCACCTTCAGCTTGGGGCCGGGGACGTAGTCCTTGGGCAGATACGCCCGCCAGGACAGCTCGATCGAGCAGTCGAACTTCGCGTTGTCCGGCTTGTTCGTGAGCGACCGGACGGCCGACTCCAGGAGCGAGCAATACAGCTCGTAGCCGACGCTCTCGATGTGCCCCGACTGCTCGGCGCCGAGGATGTTGCCGGCGCCCCGGATCTCCAGGTCCCGGAGCGCGATCTTGAACCCCGCGCCCAGCTCGGTGAACTCCTCGATCGCCTTGAGCCGCTTGACCGCGCCGGGCGTGACCGGCCGGTCCGACTCCAGCAACAAATACGCATACGCCCGGTGCTTGTACCGCCCGACCCGGCCCCGGAGCTGGTGGAGGTCGGCCAGGCCGTACTTGTCGGCCTCGTTGATGAAGATCGTGTTCACGTTGGGGATATCCAGGCCCGACTCGATGATCGTGGTGGCCAGGAGGATGTCGGCCTCGTGGCGGACGAACGAGAGCATGGTCCGCTCCAGGGCCTCGCCGCCCATCTGGCCGTGGCCGATCACGATCCGGGCCTCGGGGACGATGGCCTGGATCCGGTCCCTGATCGACTGGATGTCGTGGATCCGGTTGTGGACGAAGTAGACCTGGCCGTCGCGGTTCAGCTCGCGGTTGATGGCCCGCCTGACGGTATCGGGGTCGAACCGGGTGATCCGGGTCTCGATCGCCTTGCGGTCGGGCGGCGGCGTCTCCAGGTTGGAGATGTCGCGGAGGCCGAGCAGGCTCATGTGCAAGGTCCGGGGGATCGGCGTGGCCGAGAGCGTCAGGACGTCGACCGTCGCCCGGAGCGACTTGAGCCACTCCTTGTCCTCGACGCCGAACCGCTGCTCCTCGTCGATGACGACCAGCCCCAGGTCCTTGAAGGTGACGTCCTTCTGGACGATCCGATGGGTCCCGATCAGGACGTCGACGCCGCCGGATCTGGTCCGCTTGAGGACGTCCTTGACCTCGGACCGGGGCCGGAACCGGCTGACGGCCTCGATCGTGAACGGGAACTCGGCCATCCGGGCCGAGAAGCTCCGGTGGTGCTGCTCGGCCAGGATGGTGGTCGGGACCAGGACGGCCACCTGCTTGCCGGCGTCGACCGCCTTGAACGCCGCCCGGATGGCGACCTCGGTCTTGCCGTAGCCGACGTCGCCGCAGATCAGCCGGTCCATCGGCTGGGGCCGGGCCATGTCGTGCTTGACCGCGTCGATCGCCGAGAGCTGGTCGGGCGTCTCCTGGTAGGGGAAGGCGGCCTCGAATTCGGCCATCCAGTGGCTATCCTCGGCCGGGTAGGCGATCCCCGGCCGGGTCGCCCGGGCCGCCTGGATGTCGATCAGCTCGGCGGCCAGGTCGACCACCGCCTCGGCGACCCGCTTCTTCCGCTTCTCCCACGACGACGAGCCGATCTTGGAGAGCGCGGGTTCTCCTTTACCCCCACCGACGTATTTCTGGACCAGGTCGATCTTGGCGATCGGGACGAACAGCTTGGTCCCCTCGGCGAACTCCAGGAGGAGCGTCTCCTCGTCGTGGTCGTCGCCCCGCTTGACGAGCTGGAGCCCGCGATAGCGGGCGATCCCGTGGTTGACGTGGACGACCAGGTCGCCCTCGTTGAGGTCGAGGAAGCTGTCGATCGCCCGCGACTCGTACCGCCGACGGGTGGCAGGCCGGCGGACGTCGGACCGGGCGAACAGCTCGTGGTCGCCGATCACCAGCGTCCGGGCGTCGATCATGTGGAACCCGGCGCGGATCCGGCCGACGGTCAGGCCGAGCCGCCCCGACCGCGCGATGGCCGTCTCCGCGAAGACCTCGCCGAGCCGCTCGACCTCGGCCGGGTTGTGGCAGGCGATCAGGACCTCATCGCCGGCCGACGCCGCGTCCAGCTCGGCCTTCACCCTGGTCAGCTCGCCCGAAAAACGCTCGATCGACTCGATCCGGAGGTGACACGTCGCCTCCAGGGAGTCGGCCGAGAGGGTGGACAGGGCGATCGAGGGGTGCTTGATCAATTTCGCGAACGTCGATTCGACCGTGAACAGCCCCCGGGGGTCGTCGGCCCGGCCGAGGTAGTGGCGGCCCTCCTCGCGGAGGTCGGTCGGCTCGACCAGGGCCACCCAGGTTCCCGCGGGGAAGGCGTCGGCCGCGTGGCCGAAGGCGGACGGGTCATCGCCATCGAACCGGGGCGAGGCCGTCAGGTCGACCGACTCCAGCCGGCCGAGCGACCGCTGGGTCTCGGCGTCGAACGGCCGGATTGACTCGACCTCGTCGCCGAAGAACTCGACCCGGATCGGGTCGGAGGCGTCGGGCGGGAAGACGTCGAGGATCCCGCCCCGGACGCTGAACTCGCCGGCGACCTCGACCACCTCGACCCGCGCCATCCCCTTGTCGATCAGCCAGGCGGTCAGCTCCTCGACCGGCGCCGAGTCGCCCACCCGGAGCCGCCGCGACGACCGGGCCAGGACCTCGGGCGTGGGGACCGGCTGGAGGAACGCCTGGATCGGCGCGACCACGAACCGGGGCGGAGCCGGCCCCGCCAGCGCCTTGACCACCCGGAGCCGGCGACCGAACACCTCGTCGCCCGGCCCCGCCTCGCGCGGGAGCTTGTCCCAGGCGGGGAAGACCTCGGGCGCGACCCCGGCGAAGGTCGCCACGTCGTCGCGGAAGTCGTCCACGTCGCCGACGTGCGCCAGGACGATCACCAGGGTCTTTGGAGCATGCAGGCCCAGCCCCGCCGTCGCCAGCGGCCCGGCCGAGCCCCAGGCCCCGTCGATCGTGGCGCTCCGGCCGACCTTCAGCGCGGCCAGGACCTCCGGGAACCCCGGGGCCCGCTGGATCAGCCGCGTCAGATCCTTCAGCTCACGGACCGGGGCGGCGGTTGTGGGAACCAGGGTCTTGGCCATGATGCCTCGCCGGAGAGAGAAAATCGCATGCCAAAGGCCGGGCTATTCTAGACATCGCCGGTCGATCCGGCCATCGGCCCGGGACGGGCCCGGGTGGGTTCGTTCGGCGCCGCGAGGGTGGGTTCGTTCGGCGCCGCGAGAGTGGGTTCGTTCGGCGCCGCGAGGGTGGGTTCGTTCGGCGCCGCGAGAGTGGGTTCGTTCGGCGTCGCGAGGGTGGGTTCGTTCGGCGCCGCGATGCCTCTCGTGATCTCCGCTGGACGGAAAACAGCTTCGACGCAAGCCCTGTCCCCCTCTCCCCTTGTGCATTGGTATCTACACAACGCAAAACCTACTGAGGGATAACGATTTACGGAGGGGGATCGGCAGAGGTTTCCCGTCCACTATCTTGGTCGCGTCCCGCGAAAATAGGGCCCGG
>JAABUK010005347.1_pt1 | contig 20106 bp, 12 predicted proteins | sample 5559141 | NCBI WGS metagenome assembly JAABUK01 (sample SAMN10711869, study PRJNA513367) | rock metagenome | isolation source: Antarctica rocks | place: Antarctica: Victoria Land, Pudding Butte nord | collected 2016-01-03 | reverse complement strand
ATGGTGATCCAGATGATCAGCATCGGCGAAGAGACCGGCTCGCTGGACGCCATGCTGGGCAAGGTGGCCGACTTCTACGAGCAGGAGGTCGAGACGCAGCTGCAGTCGCTGGCGGCGGCTCTGGAGCCTCTGATGATCGTGGTGCTGGGCTGCATCGTGGGCTTCATCGTCATCGCGCTGTTCATGCCTTTGATCCAGATCGTGTCGTCCCTCTCGGGCGGCAGCGACTAAAGCTCAACCCAGGCCCCGCAAGTGCTTGCGCCCTGTAAGTACTTGCGGGGCTTTTTCGCGCGCCGCCGAGCGTGCTTCCAAGCGAGAATGCCTCTGCCATCCGCGACTTTGCTGCCCGGCTCGGTTCAGCTGTTCTGGGTGCTGCTCTTCATCCTGGGCACGCTGGTGGGCTCGTTCCTGAACGTGTGCATCTACCGGCTGCCGCACGGGCTGAGCATCACGCGCCCGCCCTCGCACTGCCCGCGCTGCGACAGGCGGCTGGCGATGCGCGACCTGCTGCCCCTGGTTTCGCAAGTCCTGCTGCGCGCGCGGTGCCGTTACTGTGGCGCACCGATTTCGTGGCGCTACTTCGGCATCGAGTTCCTGACCGGCGTGCTGTTCGTGCTGGCGGGCTCGGGCTGGTGGGCGGGGCCGATCGGCATCAGCTCGTGGAACGGCGACGTGGTGGGCAACGGGGCCAAGCTGCTGCAGGGCCTGGTCTTCATGAGTACGCTGGTCGTCATCTTCTGGGTCGATTACGACACGCGCCTGATCCCTCTGGAAGCCGCGTTTTTGCTCGGCTTGGCTGGCGTGGCGCGCGATGCCTGGGAGACGGCGCGCGGCGTTGCGACCCCGACCACGGGCCTGACGAGCGGCGGGCTGTGGCCGGGCCAGCAAATTCTTCCGGCTCCTCTGCCCGGCTCGCTGTGGGCGATGGTGGCTGCGGCCTCGATTTTGTGGGGCCTGCGCGCGCTGTTCTCGTGGCTCTACGGGCGCGAGGCGCTGGGCTTTGGCGACGTGGTGCTGGTCGGGGCCATCGCCGCCAACCTGGGCTGGAACGGGACGCTGTGGACTTTCGCCTTCGCCTCGACTGTGCTCGGCGCCATCGTGGGCCTGCTGCTGCAGATGCCGCGCGCCATCCGCGCCCGCCGCTGGGCGCTCAGGCGCGCCCACAAGTACTTGCAGCGCGCTCAAGCCGCCCAGGAAATCGGCGAGCCGCCCCAACAAGCCGCTGCTGAAGAGGCTCAACCTCAAGTCCTCGCCGCCGAACCACCATCTTCGCCTGCGGTGCTTGAGCCCATGTCAGCTGAGCCGCTCTTAGCTGAGCCCATGCCGGGCAAGCTCGAAGTGCCTTTAGCTGAGCCGCTCTTGGCTGAGCTGCATCGGGAGCGGGCGTGGGCTCAGCAGCGGGCGCGCTACTGGCGGAAGGTGGCTCCGCTGCTGATCCGCCACTCGCTGCGCAAGGGGATGCCGTTTGGCCCGATGCTTGCCATTGGCGCGGTCGCCGCTTTGTTGTGGGGCGCGAGCCTCAACCGCTCGTACCTGAGCGCGGTCAACCCCGAAGCCAGCGCGCCCGGCTTCGACACGCCGTCCCCAGCGCCGCGTTAAGGTGCTTGGGTTCGGCTGCAAGTACTTGGGGCGCGATGTTTGGTTTGAAAAGCCAGAGGGTATAAAGAATCATGTGGCGGCGTGTGTCTTCTGGCGCGCGGCGGCAATTTGAAACTCAACCATCGAAGCCTGTGGAGGCGAATCGAGGGCAAGCCAGCCTGGTTGTGAGGAGCGTTATGAATTTTCAGCCTTACCCGCAGCGCACCGGCGCTCGCAGCCGCGCCGCGAGGCCGCACGGCACGACGAAGCCGCGCGGCTTCACCCTGGTCGAGATCCTGGTCGTGCTGGCCATCATCGCGATCCTGGCCGGGCTGCTCTTCCCCGCCTTCAAGCGGGCGCAGGAGGCCTCGAAGCAGACCAACTGCGCCTCCAACCTGCAGCAAATCTACACCGCCGTGCGCTTGTACTACGACGATGAGAAGCGGTATCCGCTGAGCATGGCCGTGCTGTTGCCCACCACGCAGAACCTGGACGACACCGGCAACAACACCGCCAAAATCAACGGCCAGGACTGCGACACCAACAAGACCTGCCCCAACACGCGCGGCACGGGCTACCTGAAGTCGGCTCTGGTGTGCCCGGACGACGACACCAACGCGGGCCAGGGCATCCCGCGCTCTTCCTACAGCGACATTTCGACCAAGCTCAGCGGCGCGCCCTCGGCCACCGCGCCCGACAACAGCCGCTACCTGTGGAACTACTGGGGCTACAACGATGAAGGCTGGGCCTATCAGGAGAAAGACCTGACCGACCCCCAGACCAAGCTCAGCGACCCTTACATCAACGACCTGATCGCCAACAACAGCAGCGGCACCCAGGATCGGCGCTTCCTCACCGACTCGACCAAGGCCTACGACAAGACCACCAACCCGATCCGCGTGGACACCTTGCCGCGCCTGGCCAACCGCCGCGCTCCGGCCCAGACGATCATCACCCACTGCTTCTACCACCGGCTGCCGACCTCGAACCTGGCCAACCTGTACGACATCTACGGCACGGACAAGGCCAATAACGCGGGCGCGAGCGACATCGTGCTGCGTCTGGATGGCACCGCCAAGCTGACCGACATCACGACGTGGAAAGAGCCCAAGCGATGGGTCAAGCAGCTCGACTGAACCTCGCTGAGCTTAGCTGAGGCGAGTTCCGTGGCAAGAAGCGTGTCTCGAAGTGCGCTAAGCCAGGCTCACAGGCCCAAACGAGAAGCACGGTGCGAGGCTGCTTCGCCTCGCACCGTCGCGGCTCATCCGGCTGCGAGGGCCGCGCTCCAAGTACTTGCGAGTGCTCAGGCCGCGCCGGGCGCTGAGGCGATCTTGAAGAGGACGGCACGGCTCGCGCCATGAGCCGTCCAACTGCTCCCGCTGCGGCTCAGGATCGAGACGAAGACGAAGACGACGCCGGGGCCCGAGCGAGGGCGCGGGGCCGCGGGGGAAATTGTGGACAAAACGCTGATGCTCAAGATGGCTGCCATTGAAGAGGCCGCGATGTCTCCTGCTGCAAAGGATAGGCTGCGCCTGGCCCGCTGCGCCGCGAGCCACGGGCGCGATGCCACGCGCCCGGAAGGTTCAGGCGCGCCCTGCAAGTACTTGCAGCGGCGGGTGTCGCCGCGCCTGCACGCGCGGGGCGGAGGCTTCTCGCTGATCGAAGTGGTGATCGCGCTGGCCGTGTTCCTGTTCGGCGCGCTGGCCATCGTGCGCATCTTCCCCGGCGCCATCGGCGTCATCCAGACCTCGGAGCAGCGCAACGTCGCCCAGCGCATGGCGCAGACGACGCAGGCCCGCTACACCATCTCGCCCCTCACCGTCCCCGAAGCCATCGTGGACGTTGACCCGGACGCCCAGAAAGCCGATCCCACAGGCAACGAAACCGGCTGGAGCGACTTCGCGGGCTCTGCCTACGGAACAGCTACGATCAACGAGTCGCTGCCGCGTGAGGCACCGGGCCCGGATGACATTTCCTTCGACAACTCGCAGACTCCCTCGACGCAGATAGCCAACACAGCCGCGGGCCACTTCCGCCGCGTCATCGGCGAGGAGCACGTGGTGGAGCAGGAAGGCTCTGGTGCCAATGCGAGGGGCGTGATCACGCTGCGTTACCCTTACGTTCAGCCCGAGGCGAGCGCCACAAACGAGGTCAAGGCCGTCCACCAGCCACGGCTGTACACGACCACTGTCATTGAGGGTGTAACCATCACCAGGACTGGCACGCTGGATTTCTCGAACTCACCCTATAGCGACACAACAGGTGGCGATCCGCGGCGTGTGAGGGACGATCTGCGCATTGATCCCACTATCACGCCGCCGAAGCGCCAGATGGTGACCTTCTACGTGTCGTATCGCTGGCACAACGCCGGTGGGCCGATCAACTCGGTAGTTGATGAGCCCAAACGGTTCCCGAAGAACGGGCCGTCGTGGGCTGCGTCGCCTCCGCTCGCCCCTCAGGGAACAGAAGCGCGAGTACTTGAGGCGGCCCTGAATAGCACAACCATAGGCTTCGGCACCCCCACAGGCTTCGCCATCGTGGATGGGCCTGTTCAGGTGAAGATGCGCCAGTTGGTCTCCAATCCCCTCGTAGCTCAAGATGCGCTCAACCGCAACCTGGGCCGCATCGTCCTGGGACCGGGCGAGGTGGGAAATCCCTACAGCGTGGACTACAGCGTTCCCGACTGGCGCATGATCGTGCATGACGACAATCTCTCGACCAAGCTGAGCAGCCCGTCCACTACGCAGAGCAGTAATGATCAGACTGATCAGAGCTTCTTGCAGGAGCAGGACGCGAGCTACACCTTTGGCAGCGGAGGCACGGTTACTAGTCCGCGTGTGACAACGGTGCCGACCAAGTTCATCACTGAGGACGCTGTAGGCCAGAACACTGCGGTAGCCCCTTCTCAGGTTTACGCACTCGTCAAAGGCACTAGGCCCTCAACTACAACTCCAGGTACATCCGAAATCGTCAGTTCGATTGCACAGTGGAGCCCCGATAAATTCACGACTTCGAGCAGAATAGATTACGGAGCAGTTACTCCTGCGCCTGGCGCTGGCGATCCACGTGCTTTAGGCGTCCGCCCAAAGTCGGGCCAAGTCTTCTTCGACGTGAACGGCTTGGTCGCGCCTTCAGCTCGCGTTGTCTACCGCAACGTGGACGGCTGGCTTGAGCAGCCTTCGGTGGCCGCTCGTTCCTACGTGCCTTACGATTCTCAGCGCGTCGGGCTCACCAACCCTGAGTGGTGGCCGCGCGAGCCGTGGCGCGAGTACGTGTGGGATACCACCGACGGCGCCCTGTACTTCCACCCGTCCGAGACGGGCAAGACCGTGCTGGCGACTTACCAGTACCAAGTCGGCACCAACCCGACAGACCCGATCTTCACGATGCGCGACGTTCCGCTGACGACGTGGCAGGAAGTTGTCCCGCAACCGCCTGACGCCGCGTTCAACGGCTTCGCGCTCAAGCCCAACTCGGCTGCCACCGACAAGCAAGCCGCTCGCGCCTACTTCGTGGACAATCAGGGCCGCTGCATCGGTTCCACAGCTGCGAATGATACCAATACAAGCAAGCCCACGGCATCTACCGCAACGCACATCGTTGCCATCTTGAGCATCAAGGGGGCTTCGGTTCGGGTGCGCTCGGCTTGGTTCGACAGCGGGCGCTACTCGCAGAGCGATGTCGCGGGCTACCGCTCGCTCGATGTCGAGAGCCAGAGCCGCTCCTAACTCCCACGCCGCAAGTACTTGAAGTACTTGCAGCGGCGCTTCGGGCGAGGCCCCAACACCTAACAGCATGAACACTCGGCATCCCAACACTTTCGGCAGGCGTGGCTCGCGACGGGCGGCGCAGGGCTTCACGCTGATCGAGCTGCTCGTGGTGCTGGCTATCATGGCCATCGTCACCGCGATCACGGTCGGCTCCTTCCGCTCGCTCACCGACAACAACCAGCGCACCGGTTGCCAGGCCAACCTGTCGCAGCTGTACCAGGGCCTGCGTCTGTACATGGCCGATCAAGATGGCCAGGCGCCGCCCTACAACCCCATCGCCGATTCCACCAAGAACGAGAAGAAGAACATCGGGCTGTGGAACCTGTGGACATACCCCGATCCCAAAGACGTGGACAACATCGCGCCCATCAACACGGCTCCGACCGCGCGCTACCTGCGCTCGACCAACCTGCTGCACTGCCCCGCCGACACCGAGCCGGGAGTCGAGCTGCGCCAGAACGTCGAGCTGTACGTGGACGCCGACAAGCAAGCCTACAACCCCGACTACCTCTCGTACCAGCTGTACGCGACCAACGATCCTAACCAGCCCTACTCGTCCGCGGACAAGAAGAGCGACATCTCGAAGCTCCCTGCAGACGACATCAACTGGACTTATATGCCCGCGCGCATCGCGACCCTGAGCAGCACGGCAACGGCACCCGACAAAGAACGCTACAAACGCCAGCTGCGCCAGAACACGCCGAGCGCAGCCAAGCCCTACGAGAACGCTCCGCTCAAGCGCCCGCCGTTGGACAGCACCGTCGTGACCTTCTGCCGCCACCACCGCTACGCGCGCGACTTCGACAACGTGCTCTTCTTCGACGGCTCGGTTCAGCTCATCCCGCGCGAGCAGGATAATTACCTGACAGATGGCACCTGTAACATCGACTCGGCTAATCCAGTGCTCAAGGGCTCGGATCGGGTGCCGCGCCGCGCCGACTGCAGCTGATGCCGAACCCGCGCGCAAGTACTTGCAGCGCCCGCGATGAGGAACCTTCAACCCCATGAACGCCAACCACCTTCGCCCTCTGCGCCCGCGCCGCTCGCCTCAGCGGAGCGGCTCGCGCCGGACAGCGGGCTTCACGCTGATCGAAATCCTGGTGGCACTGGGAATCTTCTCGATTCTGCTGGTGATCATCCTGGTGCCGCTGAACCTGGGCGTGAACCTGACGCGCATCGGCAGCGCGCGCACCGAAACCCAGCAGGCGGCTCAGGCCACCATGAACCGCATCGTCACCGAGCTGCGCGGCGCCACCTACGTCTTCCCCAACGAGAGAATGCCCGGCATCACCGACAAGCCGCCTTACACCAACAACGTGCCAGCTGGCTCGCCTGCGGGAACGCTGGGCTTCCCTTACTACCGCAGCGTGTCGGGCACGGATGATGTGTGCGGTTCGACGACGCCGGAGCCCTTCGCCAACACCTCGCGGCTGGACTTCCTGACCTCGAATCCTGCTGTGCAGAGCGAGCCCTTCTCGATCGTCAGCTACTATGCCGCGCGCAACGATGTGAAGGCAGCCTGGAACGACACCGGCGTCAGCGGCAACCCTTACGCCGCCGACCTGAACCCCATCGTGCTGTATCGCGCGCAGATTCCCTTCAAGTACAAGGACGGCGCGCGCTTCGATGTCAAAGGGCACCCCAACGCCCTGATCGGCTCCAAGCGGCTTCCCTCAACAGGCACGGGCGGCGACTGCTCCTCGGACGGCGCGGACATCAGCCAGGGCTCGCGCTGGCTCCTGCACGACGGCGCGGGCGAGCCGTTCCTGGCCTTGCAGCAAGACCCATCCGATAGTCCCACCAACGGGAAGCCCATGAACCCGGCGCTGCAGAACGACTTCACCGGCACGCCCGCGACGGAGCCCGCTTCCAACGCCCGCATCACGCCCTCCGACATCGGCCTGTATGCGCCCCAGGCCAACAACCCTCTCGTTGCGGGCAGCCTGAGCGACAACTCGCAGAGCGGGCGGATGTTCGTGCCCTCGACGACCTTCGTCTGCGAAGACACCAACAACAACGGCATCATCGACCGCGTGACGATCACGCTGGTCATGGGCAAGTACGATGGCGCAGGAGCCGAGAACCGCGCCCAGAGCGTGCGCCTGACGCAGACCGTGGACCTGCCAAACGTCGAGTCGCGCTTTGGCACCTCGCGCTGATCTGGCCGCGCTGATCCGGCGCTGCAAGTACTTGAGGCGAGGCGTCGCTCACTCGCGCTGCGGGCTCAGGCACAGCAAGCAACCGCTGCAGGCCGGGCGCGTTTGGAAGCGAGCTTGCGCCGTTTAATCTGCCGGTTTAGCAGGGCGTATTCTTGAGGCAGGCGCGCCGGCTGCGGAGGAGGAACGCGAAGATCATGGGGACATTCCTGAAATACCTGGTGCACCTGGTGGCGAACATCCTGTGGCAGAGCATCGGCGGCAAAGGAGCGGTGCCGCCCGTGCGCCTGCCCAAAAACAAGAAGCCGGTCTCGATTCCTGTGGTGTCGCCCTGGCAAACCGTTGTAGTCATGTGGGTGGCGCGCAAGGCGTGGGCGGCCTTTGGCGCTCAGTTCAAGAGCATCTTGGCCGGCTCGCCGCACGACGCCGCCAAGCAGGTCGGCTCGTGGCTGCCCGGCACGCCCGCCAAGACCAAGCCAGGCGAGCCCAAGCCAGCCACCGCTAAGGCCCCAGCCGCCGCGCCGCACGTCGGGCGCACCTGGACCGGAGCGGTGCACCCCGCGCCCGCTTCTGCTGGGCCTTCGCTGGCGAAAGCGGCTCCTGCTCAGGCTGCTCGCACGCCTCAAGCCGCCCCGCCTCAAGCCGCTCACCAGGCAGCGCCCCGGCCTGCTCCGCGCCCCTCGCCCAACTACGCCACGCGCCAGCTCGATGCTCAGGACGCCGCGCCCGACCACGCCGCCACTGCCGCAGCGCCGCCCGTCGCAACACCGGTCGTAACACCGCACGTCGCGCCTTCACCGGTTGCGCCTGCTGCGCCTTCTGCGACGCCGCCGACGCTGTCGCCGGCGCTTCGTGTGGGCTCGCTGCTCTCTTCGCTGCGCCGGGGCTCCTCGAACTGAGCCGGGCTTGAGTCAAGCTGCGCGCTGCAAGTACTTGCAGCGCGGCGGCGTGGCCTGTAGAGAAATTCCGCGCCCTTTTTTTAGAGATTGCGCGGAATTTGCGTTTATAATTGCCGGTGTTGGAAGCAGCCGCGTTTGAGGAACAACATCATCAAGATGGCAATCGCGTTGCTTTCTCCTGTTGCCTTTGCAGCGACAGGTATGATCAGCTCAGGCAGGACAGCGCAGCTCAAGGCTCAGGAGCGCCGCTCAGGACAAGGTTTCCGATGCTTCCACACCATTTTTATTCGCAGCCCCCGGCCTCGGATCGTGCTCGTTCTCGCCCGCCCTGCCGCTGCACGCCGTGCGCCTGCAACCGTCGCGGCGGCTTGAGACGGCGGCGCGCGCCGGGCCGACGCAGCGGGCAGGCGCTGCTACTGGCGGTTCTGCTGATGGTGTTCGCGGCTCTGCTGGGCTCGACCTTCATCACCATCGTGGCCTCGAACCTGAGCCACACCGCGCGCGAGGACGAGCTGTCCGCCTCGCGCCAGGCAGCTCAGGCGGGCCTCAGCTTCGTCAACGACCGCCTCACCAACTCGCGCGACGGCGAGCGATGGCGGCCCTGGAAAGTATTGGGCAACCCGCCGCCCAAGCCCGGCGACCGCGACTTCAACTTCTATTACACCTCGTTAGAACGCGCTCAGGGCTGGATTAATGAAGTTGACTTCTCCGCTATTAAAAGCACCGACGACTTTAACCTTAACGGAATCACTTACGGCCAGGCCATCGCCGATAAAAACACGCCTGAGCAAGAAGAAGAGCAGTTCCTTTCTATTGAAGCCCAGCTAAAGGGAAGCGGCGGCCTGGCACCTAAACGCTGCTTTGTTAAGTTCCCTGACCCGCGCGGCGCGGCCACCAACTCAGGCGGGCCTCAGTACTTGGCCGAGGTCAAGCCGGACGTGGTTCAGGGGACATCGACTCCAACCGGCCTGCTGAAGATCACGGTCATCGGCCAGAGCGAGGCCAACCCCAACGCCTTCGAGACGCGCGTGGCCTTCAAGCGCGGCCTGTCGCAGAACCCGCTCTTCACCTCGGCGCGCACCGTCACCAACTGGGATTTCGTGAATCATGTGGTGCCCGAGGCGCGGGTGGCTTCGCTGCTCGGCCTGGACTTGAGCCTCAGCAACCGGCGCGGCACCTTTCCGCCGGCGCCCTTCTACGTGACTATCGGCGGCCTGAGCACGCCGCTGCAAACGGCCCTGGTGACTCAGGTCAACAGCCCAGCTCAACTGAGGCTCTCGGCCCCGATCACGCCCATCGCGGGCGACAGGGTGCAGGTCGCAGCCGCGCTCGGAGCGCCCTCGGGCCTGGATTACGACGCCGACGGCAGCGTGCAGGGCGCTGCAACGGACGCCAGCGGGCGGCGCGTCATCTACAGCCGCGAGGCCGTGGCGTGGAGCTCAGCCGAAACGCCGGGCGCGTCCCAGATGCAGGCGCGCGTCAACGGCGGCCTGATCTGGATGGGCAACGCGCTGCTCAGGAACAACGCGCAGGCCCAGGCCTCGGGCCTGATGGCCCTGCGCGATGTGCCGGGCTCGGCTCAGGCCCTGCCGCGCGCCGTGAGCTTCAACGGCTACAGCGCGCGCCTGATCGACAGCCGCGACCCCAACTTCCCCATCTTCCAGGGCCAGGACGAAAACGGCGCTCCAGTTGACCGAGGCGTGGCCCTGAGCAGCATCCGCGACGGCATGGATCGTCTGCGCGGCGTCCCCAACACCCCGCGCGATGTCGCGGACGTTGTGCCGCCCGCCGTCGCGAGCAGCCAGAGCGACGTGAGCCGCTACCGCGAGCTGTCCAAGTTCTCCAGCCCCAACCTCAACATCACCGACTACGGCAGTAACCCGGCGGGCGGCTCGGGCGCGCTGTACGGCTACGGCGAAGGCATTTACATCGACAACGGCGGGGATCAGGAGCAGCTCACGACGACAGCGTCGGGCGTCACGGCGACGCGGGCGATGACGAGCGGGCAGCTGCGGCAGATGCTGTTCGGGGCCGCTGCAAGTACTTCGGCGGGCCTGGGCACCTCGTTCCAGCGCGCGGTCAAGCCCTACGGCATCGGGCAAAAGGCGACCGTGGGCGGCGCCGGGTTCATCCCCACGCTGGAGCAGAAGCACCTGCGCGGCTGGATCGGGCCGGATGAGTTCCGGGCGCGCGGCGTGCTGATCGAGCCGGCCCCCGATGAGCGTTACTTCGCGAGCGGCACCAACGACGACCGCACCATCTACGTGACGATGGACGCCCTCAGCGACCAGGGTCCCGCCGCAGACGGCACCAACGCCAACGCTCCCGACAGCTCGAAATCCTATCACTTGGCTGATGGCTCGCTGGCGCCCGGCGTGACGCGCTATCGTAGGCGGCTGCCGTGGCCTCAAAACGGCGTCGTCTTCGCCGAGGGCAACGTGCGGCTCAAGGGCGGTGCTTTCGATGCCGGCGGGCGCGTGAACTCAAGCGTCGATCCTCATCGCAGCCTGACTATTGTCACGATGAACAACGCTTACATCGAAGGCTCGCTGAACGCCGGAGCGCGCAAAATCGCGATCCTGGCGCGCAACAACGTCATCCTCAACCCGACCGCCGTGCTGAGCCGCCTGGAAGCCCAGACCACGGTCAGGGCGCGCCTCGGCTCGCCTCGCGGCTCCATCGTGACCGTGGACGACGGCACTCTCTTCCAGGCTGGCGACTGGGTGGAGGTCAACAACGGCGGCCCGTATCGGGTTTCGGGCACGCCTACCCTGGCCTCGGTTCCGCTGAGCCCGCCTTACACTGGCACGGCCACCAACCCGGTTCTGCGCGCCATAGAAGACCCCTTATTCGACAGCGGCTCGACTGCTTTTCCCTACTTCGACAACGCGGTGCGGCTGGGCAAGGCCAGCGACATCGTGCAGCGGCGCTTCATGCTGCCGCGCGGCGCGTCCAGCGTGCGCCTGTCGCTGCGCCACAGCGCCTTCCGCCGCGAGGCCTTCGCGGTCAAGGCCGACCGCATGGCTAACCCTCCGCTCGCCCCGAGCACCATCGACTTTTCGAGCAAGATGATCTCGGGCGGCGACCTCCAAACCAGCCTGATTCCTGCCGCCGACAAGTACTTGCGCGTCGATTACGGCGGCGCCGCGCCGGGCGCGGGCAGCCCGGACCTGTTCTCCAACGTCGCCCCTTCCAGCGCGAGCGACCTGGCGACTTCCAACACGTTCCGGCTGGGCGTGCTGGGGGCAACCCAGGGCATCGAGAAGCAAATCGAGGACAGGAACGCCGTCCACGCGCCCGAGATGTGGAGCTACAACACGGCCAGCACCAAGCCCCTGGGCGGCTACGACTTCGACTCAGCCAAGACCCCGCCGCGCTCGCCGCTGTGGTTTTTCCTGGCCGCTTCGAGCAACCGCCACACCTTCGGCTACCGCGCGGGCGAGCCGCTGCGCCGCAAGCAGTCGCTCATCGCGGCGGCTCCGGCCACCCTTGCGCTCGGGACTTCGGTGACGGCCTTCCTCAACGCCTCCACAGCGCCCTCAACCATCACCAACGACCGCTTCAACCCGGCCACCAACGCCTTCGATGAGCGCGTGAACCAGCTCGGATTCAACCCTCAGCTCGACGGAGCCGAGGACGCCCTCACAATCGACGACACTTTTTACACCGGCTATGTGGGAACCGCGACGCCGCCAACGCCCGCTCCGAGCACAAATACTGAGCAGATCGCGCTCGACTTCGACATCACGGACTACGCTCTGGACTCGCGCTCCTTCGCCATCGCGAGCCCCTCAGCCAGCGGCCAGAACCTGCTGGCCCTGACGATGAACAACCAGAACGTCAAGCTGAACGCGGCCTCGGACACCGGGCTTGCGGTGGACGATTTCTTCCAGAAGGGCCGCGCTAAAATCCCCTACTACCGCCTGTCGCGCCTCAAGCTGGACACGCCGGGCACGCCCACTCCGGTCTTCGACGCGGGCGGGCAGCTCGCGAAGATCGCTCCCGGAGCCATGCTCGAAGCGCAGGCTTTTGTGTACGCACAGCAGGGCAGCTGGATGGTGATTCCCGGCGATTTCTACGACCGCACGCTGCAAACCGACCCCGCTGGATCGTTCGTGGCGCGCGCCAACAACGCCAGGGCAGGCATCGACCTCAACCGCGACGGCGTCGTCACGCGCGACGAGTTGACCTCGGTCTACCGCCTGCGCCGCTACAACTACAAGATTCTGTTTCGCGGCGCCATCGCGGAGAACCAAGCCATGCCCGTCGTCGCGGAGAGCACGGCGACCGAGCCGGGCTCGGTGAGCGACTGGATGGACAAGTGGGCCGCCTTCCGCTTCACCTCAGCAAGCGGCGACTTCGACGACGCCCGTCGCGACGGCATCGCCGGCAGCACCGCCACAGCGCGCCGCCCGCAGGCCGAGCTTCCGCTGAGCGACGCCAACCCCAGCGCCAACTTCGGCAACATCAGCTACGAGTTCGACCCCGCCATCGCCAGCAGCGCGGCCTTCTCGGACACCGGCTTGCGCCCGCCCATGCCGCCCGACTTGCTCTACCAGAATTGAGCACGAGCCAAAAGCAGCGGCCCGCCGAGAAACTCCCGGCGGGCCTTTACGCTTCTGCAAGTACTTGCAGGGCCAAATCTACTTGTTGTCGGCCCACTGCGCCGTGGGCGTGGCGGCTGCTTCGGAGGCGGGCAGCGCGGGCGTGGGTGCGGCGGGGGCCAGGCCGAGGCGGGCCTTCATCGCTTCGAGCTCCGAATCGACGCCCGGCTCGCTGGACGATTCCAGAGCGGCGAACTCGTCGTCTAAAGTCTGGCCCGAAAGCTGTTCGAGGGCGCTGGCCTTGCTCATCTCGCTCTGGGTGCGCTTCTTGAGGCGGTCGAAGCCGGCCAGGGCCTGGCTGGTTCCGATGGTCGAGGAGACCTGAGCGACGTGCTGGCGCGCGATGGCGGTGCGGTGCTGCGCGACGAGCACGTTGCGCTGAGCTTCCATGTCGCCGATCTTGCGCTTGAGCTTGTCGGCGGCGTCCTTGAGCGCGTCCACCTGCTTCTTCTGCTCGCTCAAGACGGCTTCGAGCTCGTGGTTCTCGCTCTGCTCGCGCGTCTTCTCGGCCAGGGCCTTGCGCGCCAGGTCTTCGCGGCCCGCCTTGAGCGCCATCTCGGCCTTGCGCGTCCAGTCGGCGATGTCGCCCTCGTTTTCGTTGTAGGCCTGCCGGGTGTCCTCGTAAGAGGCGATCACCATCGCGACCTCGTGCTGCACGTCGGCCAGCTCCTGCCCGGCCTGGCGCAGAAACTCGGCGCTCAGCTTGACCGGATCCTCGGCGCGATCCAGCATATCGTTCACGTTGGCCGACAGGATCGACCCCACGCGGCCCAAGATGTTGCCCATTGCCATGCTTGTCTCCTTGCCCTCGAATCCTCACGTGCCCTGATTCCAACCGCGTGCCCTCGAGGTTTTCGCTGCCTATTTTAACCCGCGCCGAGCCACGCAAGTACTTGCTCGCTCAGCGCGGCCCCAGCAAATCCAGGATGGCGCGCGCCGCCTCGTGCGTGCCGTTGGCGTCGGCCTGCCAAGTGCGGCGCGCGGCCTGAGCCGCCAGCATCGAAGCCCGCAGCCGCGAGCTCGTCGCCGCCCCGAACACTTCAGCAAGCTGCTCAGCAAGCTGCTCGGCTCGCGGCTCGGCTCGCGGCTGCGCGGGCGCTTCATCGGATGGTTGGGATGCGGCCTCGAAAACCAGGGCGCGGTTCTGGCTCGCGAGGAGGCGAGCGCGCGCAAACTGATCGTCCACATCGCGCGCGAAGGGCCACAGCAGCGTGGGCAGCGCGGCCACCTGAGCCTCGTGGACGGTGTTGTAGCCCGCCGCGGCCACGGCGCCGTCGAAGGCGCGCAGCACGCTGCCCATGGGATGCACGTCGCGCAAGACCAGCCACGGCAACGCGCCCGCAGCGCACGGCTTCGCAGAGTCCGGCTCCAGGTTCGGTGTAAGCGCCTCGTCAGGAAGCGCGGGCGTGCCGGCAAGTACTTGCGGCTCGGCGGGCGGCTCGGGCGCATCAATCGAAGCGGCATCGAGCGGCCCGGCCAGCTCGATCCAGCGCACGCGCCCCAGCCGCTCGTCAGGCCCTTGCTGCAGCAGCCGGATGGCATCGGCCAGCAGCGCACGGGCCGCGTGCAGGCCCGGCCCGCCGCCGCCGCCCAGCGCAACTAAACCCAGCAGATCGTTAGGCTCCAGGCTCAGGCAGCCGTCGCGTGAGAGGCGGGCGCGGGCTGCGTCGCGCCCGAGCAGCTCGGAGCGCCCGCGCAGCGTCATCGGCCCGGTCCACAGCACGCGGGTTTCCCGAGGCAAGCTGAGCTCATGGGGCGCGACTTCATCGTCCTGCGCGTGGTGCGGGATGAGGATGAGGTCGTAGAGCTTGAGCGCCTCGACGAAGGCGGGTTCGAGGGCGCGCTCGCTCTTCTGGGCGCGGAAGACGAAGGCTTTTCGCAGCGGCCAGCGCAAGATCGGGCCCAGCTCATGCCACGAGCCCAGCGCGAAGGTGTCGACGACCAGGACGTGGGGGTCGAAGGCGCTCAGCGTGTTCCAGACCAGGCTCTGGCCCAGGCGCGTGAAGGTGCTCTGGCGCAGCTCGCCGCGCCGGGCCGCGTTGCGCGAGGGCAGCTTGACCGAGGCGAAGCCCTCGCGGTAGGCCAGGTGAGCCGCCTCGCTGGAGGTGAGGAAGAGGATTTCGCAGCCCGGAGCCAGCCGCCGCAGCGCGCGCGCGATGCCCATCAGCCGCGTCAGGTGCCCCAGCCCCAGCCCGTTCACCGCGTAGAACAGCACCCGCAATCGCATGGCCTCAGTTTGCCTTGAGCCGCCGCGAAGGGCGCGTTCGGCTCGGCAAGTACTTGACGCTCAAGGCAGGCGGCTTCAGCGGGCGTGGGCCTTGAGGCGGATGGCGTTGCGGTCTTGCTCGAAGCTCAGGGCATCTTTGGCCAGGGCGATCAAGCGGAAGCCGTGCGCGGGCACGTCCACGTCCATTTCGACGCGCAGGGCACGGGTGCGCGTCGCAAGCACGCGGCCCTGAACCAGGTCGAAGGCATAGCCGCCAGCCGCCTGCGTCTGCACCGCGAGCGCGCGCGGACGATCGGCGGGGTTAACCAAGCCCAGCAGCAGAGTCCCGCGCGCGCTCGCCCGCACGCAGACGCGAATCCCAACAGCCGAGGGCAGCGATCCAGCCGAAGTTTCGTCATCCGAAACCGCGCCGCCGCTTGCTGAAGCGCCTTGCGAGGAAGCGCCTTGCGAGCGGTCGAAGAGGCGCACCAGCGCGGGCTGCAGCAGCGTCGAGATCGAGGCATCGTAGGCGGCCAGGCTCGGCTCGCTTGAAGTACTTGAGGCGTTGGCCGGGGTTGCGCGGAGCAGGTGCGGCGTCCACACGACCTCGCCGCGCGGCAGCGGCGCGCCCGCGGCGTCGTGGCGCAGGGCGGCGGCTGAAGGCGAGATGAGCGTGCCGGCTGAGCCGTCGCTCAGGCTCGAAACCACGCGCGGTGCGGGCCGGATGCGCCCGCGTTCGCGCTCGCTCTGGCCTTTGGGAACCGGCGCGTCGCCCAGCTCAGCGGGCGAGGGCGTGCGCGCGGGCGTGGCGATCAGGCTCTGCTCGACTCGCACGCTCTGGCCGCGCGCCAGGCCAAAAGTCCACACGTCGTCCAGCTTCAGCGTGCTCGCCCGCGCGCCCGCAGCCAGGGCGTTGCCCGGCGCATCGGCTTCAGGCGCGTAGTCGTCGGTGCTGCCGGCGGCGCTGGAAGTACTTGCAGCGCCCGCCTCAGCCGGGGCCTTTGCCGAAGCATCGGCGGCGGCGCGCACGTTGGCCTGGAACACGTCGCGCCAGCCCGCAGCGTCGAAGCCGGGGGCGCTCGCGGCTCCAAGCGGGAAGGGGCTGCCCTCGAAGTAGACGCGGGAGCCGTCTTTGGTGGCGTCGTGGATGGCGGTGAGCAGGTCGGCGGGCGCCGTGCCCTGAGCCCAGCGCACGGCGAAGGGCTCGGCGGTGCGGCGGCCCTCGCGGTTCGAGCGGTCGCGGCGGCCCGCAACCTCGTAGGTGCGCGCCAGCAGCGGCACGCGCCCGATGTCGCGCAGGCGGCGGAACAGGCTCAGCGCGTCGCCCGCGCGCAGCAGCCCCGAGTCTTCGAGCGTCACGCTGCCCACGAACAGGCTCAGGTTCGATTCCAGCGTGCGCGCCAGCCCGTCGGCCCCGGCGCTGGAGTTGTGCGGGAGCACGATCCCCGTCGCGCCACTCATCCACGCTTCCAGAATTCCGTATGTCTCCACGCCCCCGACGACGCGAAGGTCCATGCGAGGCGAGACGAAGATAGGCAAGTCGAACTGAGGCTGCTCCTCGGCCACGCGCCGCGCCGCCTTGAGCGGCCACAGCGCAGCGGCATCTTCCGAGTCGAAATCGGCCATCCACACCGCGTCACACTCAGGAGCCGCCAAATCCACCACGCGCGCGGCCAGAGCCGGGGGCATCTGGGCCAGGGTCAGGATCAAGGCCGCGTCCGGCGAGATCGACTGGCAGGCCGTGCGCGCCGCCTGCACCGCGCGCACGATGGCCGCGGGATCGGCCCGGCTCAGCGTGCTCGCTTCGGAAGCGGTCGGGGCGTTGCCTGAAGAGGTCGCAGCCTGAGCTAAAGCCACCGGCTGAGCCACCGGCTGAGCCGCGAACATGACGCAGCCCACGAAGCCGCCTTCGCCCGCAGCCCGAGCCTCACGAGCCGAGCGCAGGGCCGCTTCGCGAGCCGCAGCCGCGTCGCGCAGCCACTCGGCAAGCGGCGGGAAAGGCAGCGTGCGCCAGGCCACGGCTCCATCAGCGCGCGTGTTGGACGAGCGGCTCTTGTCGCTTCTGGTGAGCGAACGCTTCAGGCCAGGCCAGAAAAACGGCGCCAGCGAAGCGGCAGGAGCAGGCGAGGCAGCAGTTTCAACATCGAGGACAGGCGAGCCATTGAAGAGCCACCAGCCCGGCTCGCGGTCGATGCCCGCGACCGAGACCGTGGCGCTCTGCGTGAGCGGCGCGCGGCTTTTGTCGCCGCGCAGCAGCCGGATGTCGTAGCGTCCAGGCTCGGCGTCCAGGCTCAGCGTGGCCTGCAGCCCGTGAGCTGAAGGCACGAAGGGGCGCGACAAATCGGCCAGCTTCGCGCCGCTGCCCGCCTGAAAAACGCCGATGCGCGTGCCCGCAGGCGGAATTGCGCCCAGCGGCAGGCGCAGCGTCAAGGTCGTTGCGCCGCGCCCCGCAAGTACTTGAGGCGACACTTCGAGCACGGTCAGGCCGCCGGCAGCGTTGGCTGCGGGCACCGATGGCTGCGAGCGAGCGGAGCCAAGCGGAAGGCCCAGGGCAGCGAGCGGCAGCAGAATCAGGACGCGGCGCGTTGTGGAAGCACGGCGGGAAGCGGAAGTGCGGATCATCGGGACAAGCCGGGCGCAGCGACGCCCGCAGGCGTTGCTGAGGTGAATAGTGGAGCTCAGCCCTCACTCTTGAGGCGGCTCAAGTACTTGCAACCCTTCAAGCGGTTTGAAAAATCGCGCGGCTGTGAGGGCGAGTCCTGTCGCCCGTGTTGCGCTTCAGGAGCGGCGATCGGGCCAGAGCAGCTCGCCCCTACCAGGCCACAGGTGGCCATTCGGTGGCCTATCGCTTCCTCTGCCAACCGCTTGAAAGCAGCGAGCGCCGCGCCGTGCTTCGTTGGGGCGAAGTTCTCTCGTCCCGAAAAAGCTGCAGCGCCCGCCACCGAGCCGGCAGCAAGTACTTGAGCAGCGCCGCCTCGCCTCGCCCGCATCAACGGCGGCGCCTGCCTTTACGCCTGCTCTTGCCGCTCCGGGTGCGCGTTGAGGCTCTCGGTTTGGGCCTGGAAGACTGCGCGGCGGCGGCAGCGTCGCGGTGCTGCAGCAGCTCGGGGATGGTGACGAGGGTGTAGCCGCGCGCCTTGAGGCCCTGGATGATGAGGGGCAGGGCGGCCACGCTCTGCGAGCGGTTGCCGCCGCCGTCGTGCATCAGCGAGATGCCGCCCGGTGTGGCCTGGCTCAAGATGCGCGACACGATCTTCTCGGTTCCGGGGCGGCTCCAGTCCACGCTGTCCGCCGACCAGATCAAGACCGGGTCGCCCTCACGCTCGGCCTCGCGTGCCATGCCCGCCACGATGCCGTACGGCGGGCGAAAAGTCGTGGGCGTGAAGCCGATGACCTTCTTGAGCTGCGCGTTGGTGCGCTGCACCTGCATGACCGGGTCGCGCGGGCGCGAAGGGTGATCCCACGAGTGGTTGCCGATGACGTGGCCCGCCGCCAGCACCTCGCGCACAATCGAAGGGCTGCGCGCCACCTGCTCGCCGATCATGTAGAAGGTCGCCTTGACATCGTTGTCCTTCAGGATGCGCAGGATCTGGCGCGTGGAGCCGGGCCACGGGCCATCGTCGAAGGTCAGCGCGAACACCTTGTCGCCCGCCTTGACCGGAACCTGGTGGATCACCTTGCCGTACGCCCACGCCGGCACTTCCGTGCTGCCGCCGCTCCCGCTCGCCTGAGCCCCCAGCGCATCCGACGAACCTTGCAGCGCCTTCTGCTCAGAGGACGGCGAGGGCGGAGCGCCCTGAGCCGCCTGCTCCCCGCTCGAAACCGCCCTGGGCATGGCGCTCGCCACCAGGGTCTTGCTCTGGCTGCTCGCCGCCTCGTCGCCCGCAGTGGCGCTCTGGGCTTTGGAGCCGCCGCAGCCGCTCAGCACAATCATTCCCAACGCTCCGCTCGCAGCGCACAGAGCCGCGCCCGGCAGCACACGCACGTTTTTTGGTGTCATCAAGAACTTCATCCCCGCTGTTCCTCCACCGGCTCCGCCACCGGCTCCGCTGGCCGGGCCGAGCCGGGCCATTTGGAAGCGCCGTTTAATTATGACCGGCGCGGCTCCTTCAGCCTAACGCGCTCCCGAGCTTCTTCTCGCGCCGGCCCTCAAGTACTTGCCCGAGCCGTTATCTGCTTGCCAGGAGAGGCGTTTATACTGCGTGGAAGTTTATTAGCCAAGGCCCGAGCAGCAGAGGAGATTAAGCGATGCGCTGGACCAAGAAGACGGTTATCGAGCGGCTGCACAGCCTGCACGCCGAGGGCATTGACCTTTCTTACGCGCGCGCCGAGGCCGAGCGCATCCACATCGTGCGCGCGGCGGCCTGGCACTTCGGCTCGTGGCGTCTGGCGCTGGAGGCCGCCGGGCTGGACGCTCAGGCCCTTGCGCGCTACCAGAAGTGGAGCCGCGAGCGCATCGTCGGGCGCATCCGCGAGCTGCACGCGCAGGGCGAGGACCTTTCGTGGCGCTCCGTCTCGACGCAGGTCGATCCGCCGCTGGCCGCTGCCGCGCTGCGCCCCAACGGGTTCTCCTCGTGGCGCGAGGCCATCGCAGCCGCCGGCCTGGACATCAACGAGATCGCGCGCTACGGCCAGTGGAGCGCCGAGCGCATCGTGTGCGAGCTGCGCGCGCTGCAGCAGGCGGGCCGCCCGCTCTCCTCGAAGGCGGCTCAGGCCGCGAACCCGGCGCTGTTTTGCGCCGCCCGCAGGCGCTTCGGCTCGTGGGACTGCGCGCTGGAAGCCGCCGGGCTCGACGCCTCGGCCATCCGCCTGCGCGCGCCGCGCAAGCCGCCGCACCAGGCATCAGCCGAGCCGCCCAGGGGCGCCGAGCCGCTTTGAAAAGCCGCGCCTGCA
>JAABUK010005346.1_pt1 | contig 20108 bp, 30 predicted proteins | sample 5559141 | NCBI WGS metagenome assembly JAABUK01 (sample SAMN10711869, study PRJNA513367) | rock metagenome | isolation source: Antarctica rocks | place: Antarctica: Victoria Land, Pudding Butte nord | collected 2016-01-03 | reverse complement strand
TCGGCGGGCGTGTAGAGCGGCATGACGGGCATCCCGCGCGCCGCCCACATTAACGCGGCCTCCTCGTTGCTCTCAAAAAAATAGGCGTTTTCCTTAATAATTTCACGTTCTTCGGTTGGGGGGGGGGTGTTGACTGAACGGGGGGTGTCAGATTTTTCCTGCACCTCTTCGGCTTCCGAAAATACGGATATGTCTTTACCATCCACACACACAGCATCTGTCACTTCGATCAGCCCGTCGAAAGCGGATTCCCGGTCACGCTTGGCCTGTTGGCGTTCCCGTTCTTCGGCCATGCGATTCTTAAAGGTTGCGGCCTGCGCCATCTTGACGATGCGCTTGGCAAATTTCTCAACCTCGCGCAGTTGATCGCCGCCTGCGTTCTCCACTAGCACCAGCGCATTGGCAACGGCTGTTTCGGCGCGTGTCCAACTGCCTTTGATAACGGCGTCGTCGGTAACGGAAGCGCCGGGCGTGGTTGTCTTTTCCTTCGGGGCTTCCCGCTTCGGCAGAAATTTATGGATTGCCGTCCAGAGAATTTCGTCGGTAACGGCGGCTGATGGATTCTTGAAGTAATCCGGCGAAATCCGCGCCTCCACCAGCGCCCACTCAACGGCCTCGCCGACGTAGTCGCGTTCGTAAGATGTCATCATCTGCGTGACACCATCGGCGCGGCGGATACCTAAGACTTGATGCCCGCATTTGATTTCTGCATCATCGAGTGCCTTAAATGCGCCGCTCATAAACTGATCGGCGTTTTCGTCTTGCCCCTTGTAATTCATCTGCCGGGATGCCCACTTATGAGCCTTGAACATCGGCAGACTTTGACCGTTCATCAATCCATGTATCCCGGCGACGACGCGCGCCGCTTTGTCTGGGAAGCCGAGCAGCACAAGAACGCGATTGCGAATGAACGTAAAGCGCTGGCTGGCTTTGTTGCAGGCGCTGGCGTCTTTCTTGGTGAAAGGCTGAGACGGAGATTGATATGCGGGTTGTGCGCTCATTATGCTGCCTCCCGCATCAAGTTGTCGCTTGATAATTGAACGACAGGAAGTTGCGCGCAGGCGCGGCAAATCCGAAACGGAACGATTCGGCCTTCGACGCAAGACACTGTAAAGCGTCGCCCGGTGCGAATGAGGCGAGAGCCGCATTGCAGGCAGGGATCGCACGCGCGGTCAACGAAGTGCTCGATTTTTCGGTTGCGGTGAAAGTTTTTTGGGTGTATTCTCGGCATGTTCGGTTCCTTTCAAAATCAATCAATCAAAAAGCAAAGAAGGTCGAGAGCGTTTGCCGCGCTCTTGCCTTCGTGTGTTCATGCAGCGAGCGGCCTTTCAGCCCGCGCTAGAAAATCATCGACGGCAGCGCGCTCGAAGCGATACCAACGGCCAACACGCGCGCCCGCAAGTTCGCCGCGCTCGGCAAGTCTCTTGACGGTTGGCACGCTGACGCCGGTCAGCTTTGCGACATGAGTTGTGGTTAATTTGCGTTCCTTAGGGTTTTCCGACATACAGGTAGACCTCCACAAGCAAAGGCGTCTTGCCGTTGCTCGCATACATTCAGTTGTGCTTTTTGGATCAGGCTGGAAGGGCGGGAAAAACTAGGGCTTTACACAGAAAAGGTTTTCTGCCTACAATCGCCGAAGCTTTACGCCTTTCCAGAGGCCAAAGCACTTGTCAAAGTTGTCAAACTAGGCAAAAACAAAGCTCTGTGCCGCGCGGCTTCCGTCGAAAAGAATATGCGCGGCCTTTGCTTTTATATTGTTCCTACGTTTCAAACACAAGCATACCTTACAACTTTTCTCTTATCCACACAATAGATGTAAGTGCATACGGGGTAAATATTTGTAACGTAAATACAGGTCAATTATGTTACTTTTTTTATTGCCCGCCAACTAAGACCATATCGTTTTAGCAGCATCTTCAATGAGGCTTCTGTTAATGGTTGTCGCTTGCTAATCTCTAAGGCCACTTCTTTTAGCGTTGGCGCTCGATACTTCCTTTTCTTAAAAGCAGTCGTTGTTCTTAGAACTATTTGTTCCAACTTGTGCTTGTCCCATTTGGCTGGCCTACCTTTACCTGTTGGAACTTGTACATAAGGAAGAAAGGAAAGAGTTCTAGCAAGATTTGTACGCCGTCTTATGCCAGATTCACGCGCAAGTTTGGCAATATCAATACGAGGGTCTATTTTTGCGTTAGTAGCGCCTGCGTTCAAGACATGCTTGTTTACTAAGCTGTAAAGAGCGGTTTCGCCTGTTATAAGAGAATCCTCAAGGCTTTCTTGGAGAACATTGCAAAGCCTTTCTCTCATTCTAAGTATTAGATTGTAGGTTGCCACCCATGCCATTTGTGCAATTATCTTACTTCGGACACTAGCAGTGTTTAGCCTATCAGCTAAGTGTACTTGTATATGTCGCGCTTCGTCTTTTAGGTAAACAGCGGCGGTTGCTTTATCGAAAATTCGTTCACATTCCTCAACGATCTTTTCAACTGCTTTTACAGGCATATACTCACAGAGAAAACTTCCGTAGCCTTCTTCGCTTGTGGCTCCGTATCTTGGTACAGGCTCGCCGCTGTCAGTTTCTAAAACATCGTGTAAAACTTTGGAAGGCTCACCTTGCTGGCAAAGCCTATCTAAAACATTATCAAGTATTGCGCGCGCAATGGCCTCTCTTGGTTCATTGTCCGACATTAAAAGCCTCTCTGTGGCTTCTCTGATTTAGATTCGGCTCGCCGGGTCGCATCAGAGAGTTGCGATCTGTCCTCACGTTGGCGGTAGCTATCCACAAAACGCAAGTAAGACGAGCCGAAATTGTAGAAGCTATGCTGGCGACTTCTCTTCCTTCAGCCGCTCATGTTTGCACTTGGCGACGCCTGTGCCGGTCACGCTCGGCTTGAAACCACTGCCGCCACAATCCGGGCACTGGCTCACATCAATTGTCGGCGACGGCTCAATGGGCGTGAGAAATGCCGCAATCAATTCATCGGCTTCGCCGGTGCGCCTGATCGTTGTCGCGTAGCCGCCCGGATTGTTTATTCCCTGCCCTGTTGATTGAAGATGCTTGGCATATCTCCGGCATTCCTCAATCGTGAATCTGGAACCCACACACACATCCGCCGTAGGCGCTTCCTCTGTGTTGTGTGTGTCTTTGTGTGTCTTTTCTTTATTGCTATCGTTTGCCGAAAGCCTTTCGTTTAACGATAGCCTTTCGTTTCGCACAAGCCATTCGGGAAGCGGTAGCCTATAAGTAATTCCTTGCTCTTTGTTTTTACCGAACGTTGCTGCCGCTTTAATCACAAGACCCTTCTTCGTCAGGCGCGCGACAGCTCCGTGCGTCGCTGTCGGCTTCAGGCCGGAACGCTCCGCGAGTTTAGGCAAACCTATTGTGCAGAAGCCCTTACCGAAGCCCCATGACAATCGAAAGAGTTGTTCGTAGACGACGCGCTCCGGCACGTCCAAGAGTTTGAACAGGGAATCGGTGAGAGCGTGCGGCCAGCGGCAATGGCCTTTGATCTCCGGCACGCTCGCCCATAAATCTACCTGTATCTCGCTTAGGCTTTCGTTTCGCGGTAGGCTATCGGCAGACAGAAGCCTTTCGTTTTGAAGGGCTAAAGGCGTGTCAGGCGAAAGGCTTTCGTTTAACGATAGGCTTGTGATTGAAGCGGATTCCGGTTCGTTCTCCGTCGCGCGCGCCACTGGCCGACGCCCGGTAAAGCGCTCGTACACGTCGGCGAATTCAACGGGGTCAGGCGCGTTACTGAGTTGAGCGGCGAGGTCGCCGTACTTGCGCTTCTTCTTCAAAGTCACTGACCAACTCCTTTGCGATTCTCATGTAATCAAGCGCGCCGGATGACGCGGAATCGTACTCAAAGATTGTCTGCCGCGCGGCGGCGGCTTCCGCAAGGCGCGTGTTCTTGTGGATCGGCGGTAAGCACTGCGTCTGGAATTTCTCTTTAAGTTGCTCGTAGATGTCCCGCGCGAGATTCGTGCGCTCTAAGAATGTCGGCAAACCGTATGGACGGATGGTGTGCCGCCCGTCCATGACCATCAAAAGCGTGTTCATCAAATGAACAACCGCATCGAAGGCTTCGCGCTTGCATTCGACGGGAATGATAACGATTTGCGAGGCCGCGAAAGCGTTGACGGTCGCCATGCCCAAGTTAGGAGGGCAGTCGAGCAAACAAACGTCATACGCGGCCTCCGGCAGCGTGTTGATGGCTTTGTTGAGGCGGTCATGGAAGTGCAGCACGCCTAAGAGTTCAATATCGAGATTGGCGGTTTGTAGGTTCGACGGCAGAAGATCGATATTGCTTTTTGTCTGGATGATGCACTGTGCGACTTCGACTTGCCGCACCAGCACGTCATAAACGGATTTGCCTTTTTCACCTACCGCGCCCGCCAGCCATTGTGAGGCATCAGATTGGGCATCGAGGTCTATCAGGAGAACTCGTTTACGATGATGCAAGCGCAGGGCAGCGGCGAGATTGATTGCTGTGGCCGTCTTGCCGACGCCGCCCTTTTGATTTGCGATGGCAATAGTTTTCACGGTTGCTGCTCCAAAGCCTGCTTAGTCTGATGATGCAAAAGGGAATTAACGTATAAACGTGATCGAGCACACGCCTGCCGCTGCTATCGCATCGAGTTCGTGATGATCGGATGTGAGCAACGTGCCACCGACGCGATTCGTCAACGTAATGGCACAAAAGTCAGCAATCGAAGCGCGGTGCTGTGCTTTCAGTTTGCCCGCCTCTGTCCAGAATCCTTCATCTAAATCGCCGCGCTCAATTACGTTCATCTGGCGAAGATCGCCTATCGCATCGGCTGCGGCCTGCGCGCCGCCCGCGCGGTGAAACTGATAAAAGACTTCGCATAGGTTCATGGCGTGAGCCATACATTGGTTCACCGGATCAACGAGCGCCGCCTCGACGACATCTGCGCCCGGCTCATTGTTGAGGTAAGCGATCATCGCGCACGCATCGAGAACGTAGATCACAGGCGGCGGCTCCGCCCGCTGTGATGGTCTTCCAGCGCAATCTCTTCTGCCTTCTGTGCCGCGAAATCATCGCTCGAAATGTTAAGGTGCTCGTACTTGCCCCGAATAGTGCGAGAAAGGGCAATGCGGCGCGCCTGCTCGGAATCGCGCGTCTCGTCATTTAGCAGTTCTCGCAATTGGCGCTTTTCATCGGGCGGCAGCTTCTGAACCTCTTCAATGATTTTGTCTAACGTGCTGCTCATTTCTTATTGCCTTTCTTATGCTGCGCTGTGCGACATGGAAGCATTGCCCATTGGCTCCATACCGGATGGTTAGAGGTGATTGCCTAATCCTTCCGTGTAATCGTTTCGTGCAGGTGGCCTACTGGAATTCCTAGCAACGTGATCTTGCCCACATTATCGATGGTCTTTCCATCAGGCATCAGCTTAAGTGTTTGGTGCATGATCAAAGGCCCCTTGACTCGATACTCCAGTCGCAAACGAGAGCCATTCGTAAGCCCGCTTACAGGCCCTGCAGCATCACTCAGTGTGGCCGTGTAATGATTTTGACGGATGGTCTTGAGTATCCATGATCGCTTTTGGCTCGGTTGGCCTTGAAAAGTGACGTTTTGATCGAGGCGGAAAGTGCCGTCAGCCTGGTCGTATCCGTGACTCTCAACGTGGAAAAGACGCTGCTTGCCTAAAAACAGCCTGAGCTTGCCATTTCCCTCGCTATGACCGCTGAACCCATTGTGCGGAGTGAATTCTAACGATCCCTCTTCCGCCCGCGATGAACCGCTTACGACTGAAATGCATAGAACAAGAATCAGTAGCGCTGAAATTTTCATAATCACCTCTAACCGATAGTTTAAGGGACTCATTTCTTGCTGCCTTTCTTCACCGCCTTCTTGCGAATAGTTCCCACTTTTTTATCGCTCCGGGTATCCCTGCCATCAGGATTCCTGACCGTGCCGGGCGGAAGGCCATGCTTCTTTTCCAGAGTACCGACGGTCATATCACTTCGGTCTTTATGTGGCTTCTTGGTTGCCATCTGTATTGTCTCCTTTAGGTAGTCAATACTTTTTAGTTCGATCACACGTTACTGCCTTCGTTGTATGCGGCAACGTATCGTTCGACATTGCCCGCGCTCGGTGTCACGCCGCGCCGTCGCGCCGCTTCGAGTAATTGTTCGCATCGCTCGACGTTCACTGTTGGCGCGCCCGTGATGAGTCCATAGGCTTCTGCGCTCTGGATATGAAGCAGAGCATCGGCAGCATCGACAGCCGTTTGCCATTCCTCCGGCGTCTTCGGTTCGGCGGGCGGCGAGATGGTCGCTGTTATCTTTCCTCTGTTCGCTTTCATCGCATCACATCAAGATTGAAAGGCTGTTCTTTGGCGATCAAATCGCTTCGATAGTCTTTATGGCTGGCAATCGCGCAGGTGTATTCGGATATTGTCTTGGGCGCGCCCAATCGCTCCCATTCGTTGCAGCATGAATTGCAAACAACCATCCCATCGTTAAAAGGAATGTATGCCATTCGAGTTGAACGCCTGCCGCAGTTTTCGCAAGGTCTATCGGGCGTGCTCATTTCTTGCTGCCTTTTTGCGTCTAAAATTCGACATGGGTTACTTTGACAGCGGCTTTGCCTTGCCAGCCCGATGGCGGCTTGACAGAAATGCTGAACTGCTTGCGCTCACCGGCTTGGCTTGGAACCAAAGCAGGCGGTAGATCATCTGTTTGCTCGGCAACCGACTTGCCCTTATCGTCGAGCAGAGAAGTTGTCAACTCAACCTTTCGCAACAGCTTACCGCTGGAATTCTTTATCTCCCCTAAGACGTACCAACCTCGCCCGTTCATAACGAACTGAGACTCGAGGTTTCTGACCTCGACCGGGTCTTGGGAAGAGAGCGCGCTTGAAGCGTTAGATTGAGCGCCGGATTCGATGATGGGTTGCGCGACAGGCACTTCATGTTTAGGAACCACCATTCCTACAAACTTATCGTTAGCTGCTACGGACGCTTTCTGTTGGGCGGGCGGCACGGCTACAGGCTCGATTATCGGCGATGCCGCAGCCGTGTTGTCTGTCGCCACAGGCGCGCCCGTCGTGTTGCTGCTGGCAGTGTCAGACTGAGGTGAAGCAGGCGTCACCGGTTGGTCTGACTTGCAACCGGCAAGCACGATTAAGCATAAACCGATAATGATGATTGCTGTGTTGTTGTATCTACTCACTTCTTACCTTTCTTCTTCGTAGAAGCGCCGTTATTGGCCTTTGCGGGCTGTGTGGCTGCTTTGTTTGTGCTTTGCTTCTTTCCTGCACTGGCATTAATAATCAAACCCAAGTCCTGCGCACGTTTCTTGAACTTTTCGGTCGCTTTGTCGTCAATCATTTCTTACCCCTCTTCTTCGCCTTCGCTGCTGCCGTGAGAGCCGCAAGGCTTCCGCTTGCGGGCTGTGTGGCCGCTTGTTTGGCTGTGGACACCTTACCGGGCGGCCTGCCTATTGGACGATCCTTGACGCTTTCAAGGTCAGACTCATGGATAACTAAATCACGCCCGAACTTTTCGGCGGGCAACTGTCTAGCTAAGACAAGCTGCCGCACACGGGCGGCTGTAATTCCTAACCTCTCGGCGGCTTCTTTAGTTGTAAATGTTTGACTCATGGGCGTGAACTGTAACGCAAGAAAAAGATTTACGCAAGAGAAAATAGTCATTGACAATGCCTAACGCATGAGTTAATCTAACGCAAGAGTAAGATATCAAACAAAACGGAGACGAAACAGAATGTTCATCCTGAAATCACAAGAGACAATCGCAAAGGCTATCGAACGCGCCCGCACAATCAAGCTGCATGTCCGCGCCGTCCGTTTTGGACGCTACGAAGTGTCGGGAAGCACGGGCGGTTTCTACACCGTGCTGTGCTATCGCAATCGCGGGCAGAAAGTAATCGACTGCACATGCAAAGCAGGCCAAGCGGGTCGCCCGTGCTTTCATAGTGCCGCTGCCGCCGGGCTTCATTCGTACATGGCGACGTTGCCGCTGGCAACGTCGCACTAAACGAAAAGAGAGAGGCGAGTGTTCAAGCACTCGCCTCTCTCCAACCTTTAACCTTCCAAAAAACGAAAGGCATCAGTTATGCAAAAACAATTCTATCACGCCACAGGGCAGGGAAGCGCCGCCATCGCTGCCGCACAGCCAGCGCCGCGCATCGGTGTTGGTGATCGAGTCCGCATCTTCGACGGATTTTATTGCGCCTATCATTGGCACACCGTCACAGAGACGCTTTCCGGCGCGCATCCTCGAATCAAAGTTGACGCTTACGGCTTTTATATCTCTGCCGCGTGTGTCAGCGGGCATCGCAAAGGGGGAAAGCGTTAATCATGGCAAGGACACCAACACCAAGCAATCGCGCCGAACTCGCGCGCCACATCGCCGCCGTTCTCACTAATCCCGCGACGCCCGTTGCGCTTTACAACGCGATGATTGACGAACTGAATACGCTTTCGTCGGATTACCTTTCGATGATTCAGAACACGCCCGCGTACATCGAAGGCTGTCTGGATTACTACGAAGGCAAGGAAGCGAAGCGGACGAAGGGAGACCGGAAGCGATGAGCGCAAACATAATTCAATTCCAAAAACGTGGTGGGCGCGCCGTGCCGCGTGTAAAAGCGTTGCCCGTAAAGGTGCTGCCGGAGATGCCAGCGCTGGAGTCGGACGGTTGGATAGACTTTAACGAATATCTAATCGCAAATCAGGAACACACCCACGTCATCATCATTTGCGGCGACGATGAAGAAAACGGCATCTACGAAGGCGATAGGCTTGTCGTTGACTGCTCCGTTAAGCCGAACAAAGGCGACATCATCATGTACAACGAAGACGGCCAACTCGTGACGCGCCGCTTCGTTTCATCACACTTGAAACTTGCAGGCGATGAGCATGAAGAGACGGAAGCCGCGCGCGTGTTCGGCGTGGTCATTCATCATATTCACACGTTGCGAAGGATTGAGCCGCCGAAGAAGAAAAGAGGTGTGCGCTAATGGCAAGGAACCGCAAAGCAGAAGACCGGAGACGATTCCATGAGTGAGCGGGATTTCGAGCAGCGGCTTGAGCGCATCGCCGCGCGGATCGGAAGGCGGCGCACGCGCCAGATTGCTGACACAGCATTAAAGCTCATCAAGCTCAAGATTCCAGAGAAAGCGATCTCCGTTTGTGTGAACCACATTATGGAATTGGCGCGCATGGATTCAATCGAAGTGCCTGTGTCCGGCACAGAGGACGAACAAAGGCTTGCAGAGCTTCGAGGCGAACTCTCCAGACTTGAGCGCGTGCCGGAAAATGAAGGCGTGCGCTTCGAGGTCATGCGGGAGATTCAGGATTCAGAAAACGCAGTGGCGAGCGCCGAAGAGTGGCCGGACATTATCGCAGGCTAAGTTATGGTAAGGCGGATTAGAAACAAAGAGGCGATGCTTTCGGGCTTCGCCTCTTTTGCTTGCAGGGTATCTTCAGGTGTGATAGAAGGCGGCTGAAGCAGTGCGTTCGACGGCTTTGGAGGAACCCGATGATCTTTTGTCCCCACTGCGATTTCATGAATTCCGAGCAATACGTTTACTGCGCTAGTTGCGCTAAACCTCTAAAGAACCAACCTATGGAAATCCAACAGACTACACCCAGCCACCAACCGCCTAGCAATGTCGAACGAAACGCGATTGTGGGGTGCTGTGTGTTATCTCTTCTTCTGTTCTTTTTACCGCTGCTGACCATTCACGTCCCAATCGCTGGCGACCAAGACGTGAGCGGCTATGACGTTTTTTCAAAGCTCGCCGAATTCCGAGAAAAAATCAAACCGCCTGATGCGACATCGTCCTCGAATCCATATACCGCGACTCCGCGAATTCAGCCACCAGACTTGCCGCTGAGCATACAACTTGGATGGTTGACGCCACTTGCGCTAATACTTGCTTTTGTCTCTGCTGCTCTTGCTCTCGTTTCCGCTTTCAAAGCCATTCGCGTTTCTCGAATCTTCTGCGTCATCGGCGTTGCTTGCGCGGGCGCTGCAATTGCGCACATTACTATCATGAACTCGGACATACATTTTTGGCTTGCCGAGTCAATGAAAACGGCGCAGTCCGAATTGAAGGGCAATCCTTTCGCGGGACTCGCTGAGAACATCGAGACGCTGATGGTAAACGCCTTCCAAATTAAACCGGGTTTTGGCCTTTACGCGCTGCTCATGTTGCTTTGGTTGGCTGCGGTGCTCGGATTTTCGCGTGTACTCTCACGCTTACGAGTCGTGTCCGCCGGTTCCTAATAGTGTGGTTATGCTGGAACGTCGTCAAACAACTCATTGAACCGGAGCACGGGATAGCCAAGGAAAAGCGGCGAAGCCTTTTGGGAAGCCCCACCGCCTCATCTCACAATTTCCATCGTGAAGCGTTAATGAATCCATTTGAGCCAGAACCTCATTACCAGATACCCTAAAACTACTACCTCTGGGACAAAGAGAAGAAATATAATCCCGTATTTAAGCCGCTTCCTTGCCTGTTCCTTATCAACTTCTTTCATAGAGTGTGCTCCTAAAGGGAGCCTACATATCTATTAGCGAAGCTGGCAAGCCCTGCTGTGCCGCGCTTCGCTTGCGGGTACTTCGCCTCATACAAGCCCTGTGGCTGCACTTTACGCATCGGCGGGCGCTTCTGTGTGCGCTTGCGCTTCAAGTCTTGCGATCCTGCTTTCAATGCTCATGCCGCACTCCTTTGGTAACACTCCCGGCGTGCCGGTGTGGAAAAGTACATATACCCAACTGCGCCGCCACATAGCACACACGAAGAAGTAAAACGCTTCGCGGGACGTACAACGGTCAAGAAATGACGCCTCTCTTGTGTCGCCGGATATTCAGCGCCACAGTCCGCGCACTCTTCAATATCATGCTCGCTGCCGCCAGCCTTTTCGTGAGCATTCCATATCTCGGCAAGCTCCGGCGGCATAGCAAGCCGTAGGTGATGCCCGAAAGCAACGCGGGAAGCAAGGCTGTCAACGACTCTGGAAAGCAATGATAAAGCGGCGCGGCTTGCGGCTAAATCATCGGAAGCAAAATGCTGTTCCAATTCACCAACCACAAAAGAAAGATGGTCGGCCTGCATTGTTCCGGCAATCTCACTAAAGGCTTGATCCCATCGCTCCCAATGTTCTTTGTTTCGCTTTTCTTCATCCGTCTCCGGCGACTGAATGGCCTGGCTATAAATCACTTCAAGTTTTGCGATCCTGCTTTGTAAGCTCATGCGCCCGCGCCCTTTCCTGAAAAGCATTTGTCAATCGCCTTTTCCAACTCCGGCGTGATTAACTGCTGAACAGGCACGCCGCGCGCCTGCGCTTCACTCATACATGCTTCCAGAGCGATCAATTCATCATCGGCAAGGAGCGTCAAGTCACACTCTTCGGCCATGCGCGTAACCGCCGCGTCTTCTGCCCGCTGCTCTAAACGCTCAATTCTCGTTTGCATATTCTTCATGCTGCACGCTCCAATAATTCGGCGGGCGTAATGCCAAACGCTTGCGCGACGATCTCCGCGCAGACTTCCGGCGTAAGTTCGCTACACTTCGCGCGTACCTTTGCGAAAGTACGGTGCGCCGTTTCTTGCGTCCGCGCGTCGCTGCCGTCCGTATAAGTCACGCAGATGCACAGGCGCGGACGCCCGCAATCATGCGCCTCTTCGTTTTCCGCGCTGCCGTCGGGATAAAAAATCATTGGCGGCAGATGCGGGCATAACTCTTTCGAGACGCCCGCGCGTTGTTCTAATCGCTTTATTGTTTCTTTTAAGCCCATCGTTTGCTTTTACCTTTCTCTTGCTCCGGTAATAAGTTTTCCAACCGTTCTATGCGCTCTTGCAAGTCCATCAACTCGATTGCGCTCACGCTCTGGTCAAGGATTGTCTTAGCTGCCGCCACACGCGAGGACGCGGGCGCGCTTTCATCTTCGGCGATAGTCACCAACACACGCGCGGCTGTGGTCGCGTGCTTCTGAAGTTGGCCGATTGCGGTTTCTACAAGCTGCCGCCTTGCCGCTCTGTAACGCGCCTGAAAGTTCGCATCCTGCATGAAGCGCCACATCGTTGCTTTGGATATACCAGCGGCCTTGTATGCCGCTTCTATCGTGCTGTTATCGAGCAGCGCGAGCAGCGCGGCCTCTTGCTTCGGCGTAAGTTTTTCGGCAGATAGTTTCACTATGGTTTACTTCGTTTCATTACGCGCCGCTCAAGTAACAATGTTTGTGCGTCGGATAACCGTAATTATGTTCGCTCATTTTGAAAACACCTGACGATTATCGGACGGAAGCGCAAGATGCTGTATGTCTGCTTTGCCGCGTAAAGCATGATTCGTTTCCTTCGGTGACACTTTTTCAAAACGGTAAGCGAGCACAATATCTTGCGGCCTTACCATGAACGCTTTGAAGCGTCTTGCAGCACGTTATTTAATTTCGTGCTATAGCCGTGATACTCCGTATGTATAGCATCCGTTACGGTTTCCGGTCTGCGTTTCGTTCCAACGCTGACGACATCCTCCGGCCTCATCGAAGAAAGCTTGTTATGAAAATCACCAAGTTCTGCGCGCAAGGTTTTAACTTCCAATGAAAGACTCTTGACCGCAGCGATCATTTCAGGATTCTGGATAACTTGAATGGGTGGCGTGCGGCGATTCTCTTCAATGATCGTTGCCTGTCTGCTTGCCGTAGATGTGCCGCCATTCGCGCCGTTGCCGAGTGCGCGGCCTCCCGCTACGTTTGAGTCTTTCTGTTTACCACCGTTCGCGCCACGCGCGTCTGTTTTGAAAAGGTCGCCCGCCAGCCCGCGCCCGGCTATCGCCGCAACACCAGCCACAGAAGCAAAGACCGCAGCGGCGGCGAAATGGCCGGGCGCAGTCCACGCCAACAATGGATTAGCGAGCGCCGCGAGTCCGCGTGCTGTTTCCATAATAGCTTCGACGGCAGCTTGAGCCGAGAGCGATGCAAGGATTTGTGCCGTCATCTTGCGTAGAGCCTGAGGGCCTGCGTCACCGAGAAGAATCCAGTTGGAAAGCATTTGCCCGGCGCCCTGCGCAAGTTGCCCGAACGCCTCTTGACCTATTGCTTTTACTTCACCGAGCGCACGCGTGATGCCCTGCATCGCAGTCTCGGTTTCTTTTATCTTCGGCGCGTCGGGCAAACCAAAGTTGTTATCCGCTGCCGCCGATTGGCGGCGACCTTTCTTTTGCGTTTTCTGTGGAGTTTGTACGGCAGGGAGTCCCGGCACACTGTCCGGCAGCGATCCTTCGATCTGTTTATTTGAGGCCGCGATGATTCTGCGCATCGCTTGTTCGGCACTCGCCGCCCGCCGTGCGTCTAAGACTGTAAGCTCATCCGTGATTCGCTGATGCTCTGCAAGGTTTTCCGTCGCGGCAGCGAGTTCTTTATCCAAAGCTTTCTGTTCACGAGCAAAGCCTTCTTCTCTAAGTTCCTGCAAACGACGCTCGACGACGACCTCACTGATGTAGCCCAGCTCGGCCAAACCTTTGATACGCTCGATCTCACGCGCGGCGGCCATTTCAGCAATGGCATCAAGCGCCCGCTGATGCGCAAGAGCAGCGTCACGCGCGCGTCCGTTCTTCTCATCGACTATCTGCTGAACCGTTGCTTTGTGCTCGGCGACATGATCGGCTTCTCTGCTTCTGAGTTCTGCCAGTTTTAAGGCAAACTCATTCTGGTCGGCAATCGTTGTACGCGCCTCGGCGCGCTCGGCGGCTATTACCGTCAGTTTTGAATTAAGAAGTCTTTCGTCGGCCTTAATCAAACGGCCAACGTATTGCTCATCTGCCAGCGTGCGTTCCGCAAAGGCGCGCTTCGCCGCGTCGGTCTCCGTTTTGAATCGTCGCTCTTCGTCGCCCTCAGCGATTCCGGCAGCCCGTGAAAGCTGCGGCGGCTTTAACTTGCCGAGAGAAACGCCCTGAAGACTCGGCGCGGCCACCAACTCGCGCATAACGTTCTGCACAGCCGCTTTGCTCGACTGAATGCCGTTGATGAAGCCTTGTGCGACATCGCGCCCGATTTCGTGAAATACTTGGCTCGGCGATTGTGAGCGCAACATGGCTTTGGCTGCGGTAATAGCCGCCGAACCCATATCCTTTGCAGCGTTGATGACCGCAGAGATTCCGCTTTTGATGCCGCGCACCATGCCGTCGATGATGGCATGGCCGAGAGCTTCGGCACGTCTTCCTAAATCCACAACGGCATTGATGATCGCGCGCGCAATATCCTTGATAATCTCAAAAAGAATATTGACGAGACCGCGCACAATCTGGCCGACGGCATGAACGGCAAGCGAGCCGATGTTCTTCGTCGTTTCCCATGCGCCGCGCCAATTGTCGTTGTAAATTTGCATCCCGAGCTTGATGACATCAAGGATGATCTTTAACCCGGTTACGCTGATCGTTTTTACGATCTCCCATGCGGAATGCACAATTGCCTTAATCGCTTCGCCGTGTTCCTGCCAGAAAACTTGAATGACCTTTAAGACAGCCCCGACAATTATCTTAATGTCACTCAGAACATGCTCGACCGTTTGCTTAATCAACGGCCAGTTCTCTTTCCAGAAATCAACGATAATCTTTGTTTCTTCTTCGACGACTTGGCGGACGCTGTTTAACTTTGAACCGATCACGTCATACAACTGCTGAAGAAGCGGAGCGGAAAAGGCCACCACTTCCGTGCGCGCGCCAACCACTAATTCCCGAACGCCACCGAAGACGGTTTCGACAAGCGTTTTGATACCGCCGAAATTCGATTGATAAGCTGCATAAAGCGCAGTCGCGGCCGCGGCAGCCAGAGCCAAAGCCGCGACGATTTCTGCGGCTGCAATCGCCACCGGCGCGCCGATGGTTGAGACGGCCACGATGATGGTGCCGATGATGGCGAGCACCGGCCCGGCGGCAACAACAACGGCTGTGAAGGCGAGAATGGCACCCGACATGCTTTCCGGCAAAGATTGAAAGGCATGAACCAAGCCTTCGATGATCGGCGGCAACGCCTGACCGAGCACATGAAGCAGTGGAGTGGGACGCGGCATCAGCGCGTTCCCGATAACGATGCCGACGGCTTCCAATTCATTACGGAAGACTTGCGATTGAAAGACGAAGGTCTGCGCGGCTGTCTGGAATGCTTTTTCCGTTCGCCCCGTCGAATGATTCATCGAGTCCAGAATCTCCGAATATGCTTCGCCTTGACTGCCTGCGGTTGCGAGCACTCCAGTCAACGCGCGGATGTTCGGAATGATCTTGCCGAGTTCGCCGACGTTGCCGTGCGTGCGCTCCATCAAGATTTGAAGCGTGCCGAGAAGCCCGCGATCCGAAAGCGACTGGCGAAGACTATCGGCACTAAATCCGATGCCCGCCAGAGCCGTCTGCGCTTGCTTACCGGGTTTCTCTATCGCTCCCAAGATGCCGCGCAGCGCCGTCGCCGCTTCGCTGGCAGTCAACCCGACGCGCGTCATGGTCGCCATGCTCGCGGCCACCTGCTCGAAGTTCACACCGGCAGCGGCAGCCACAGGCAAAACTTTCCCGAGCGCGGGCGCTAACGTGTCGGCGACCACCTTTCCCTGCACAACGGCGTTGGTGAGAATATCGGTGACATGCGAGGCTTGATTAGCGCCGAGTTTATAAGCATTGAGCGTAGGCGTAACGGCATCGGCCACCGTCTTGGTCTCACCAAGCCCCGCCGCTGCCGCTTTCGCCGACACCTTGAGCACATTTAGGGCCTCATCGCCTTTTAGCCCGGCAGAGACGACGAAGAATAGACCATCGGCCAATTCCTTCGCCGATTGCGGCAATGTCTTCGACATTTCGAGCACGCTTTTGTTCATGTGCTCGAAATCCTTCGCCGTTGTATCCGTGAGGCCACGAACTTTGCTCATCGAAGCCTCGTAATCTCCGGCAAGCTTTATGGACGCGGCGGCCACGCCAAGAATAGGCGCCGTGATTGCGGCTGTCAGCGTTGCTCCTACGCTTTGCAGGGATGCTCCGACTTGCCGCATCTCACTGTTGAGATTTTCGCGGAACTGCTTGATTGCATTCTGCGCTCCCGTAGAGTCTGCGGTAATCTTGAAAATCAACTCGAGCGATCCCATATGTGACCTATCCTTCGACTAATAATGCGTATAATCGTTGCTGTTGGAAGTTTCGCTGGCAGCAGCAGCGGCGCGCGCCGCGTCTACCGCTTTCTTCTCTTCGAGCATCAGTCGCGTTGCGGCACCCATATCGATCTCCAACGCGACGACCGGATCAAGTATTTGCAGCCTCCGGCTCGGCAACTGCCCGAAGCTCCGGCACATCGACGCCAGAATCAGGAAGTCGTCCGACATCAGGAAAGTTGCGAACCTCGGCGAGAGTAACTTCACCTCCTTCGGTTGCAACCGGAACGCTCGGACTGTTGCCAACCGCCCATGCAAAAACCTTGTCCATTAAATCGGGAACGGCTTCGGAGATATCGGCGTAACGTACTTCACCCTCGGCCAGTGCATCGTCATGCGTGACGATCTTAGGCTTCACGACGGCGGCACACACGATGTCGCGCTGGAATTTAAGTAATTGCTGCGCCTGCTCGGGCGAAACATTTGAGGCAGCACCTTGAATGTCTCCGTCCTGCTCGGCTCGAATTAACTCGGTTACAAGTGATTGCGGCAACCTACCGCTCTTCACCCATCCCTGTATCTGGACACGACGGCCTTCAAACTTGAAGCCGTCGATTTCCACTTCAACGGTCGGCAAGGCCGCCACTTTCTTCGTTGCGACTTGCCGCCATAAAGCGGCGTACTCTCTTGCATCCATCCCGTTCACCTCTTTCGTTGCTGTGTAAAAGAAAATGCCCAATGCTTGCGGAGGATTTGTCCGCTTACATCAGGCATCAAAAGACACCGTTATTCGTTTTTTTTCGAGCGACGTTACTCGTTCACGCCGCGCGCCGCTTGTGCGCCGCCACATCTTCAACATTCGGCCTTGCCTTTAGCTTTTGTTCAACATCGGCAAGGCTGATTCGCTGCACATGCGAGGCGCCGTCGTGACGCACGCGAAAGCAAAGCAGCGGCCCGGCAGCAGTTTCCTCAATCCAGTAGCCCGCGCGCAGACAACCCGGATACGAACATCTTTCATTTTCAACAAGCATTCGGTTTATTGAACGGAGCTATAGCCTGTCGTGCGAAAATCTTTGCCGCTGCAATGCGCGTAGGTTCATCATTAAATGCACTCGCAGCGAAGGCTTCTCCAGCGATGGCGCGTCCGGGCAAGCCCGCAAGAATCGCCGACATATTCGGCGCAGACAAAACGGCAAGGCTGATGCTCCGGCGCGTCTCTTCACCGATCCGCGCGGCATCGCGCAAAGCGTTTTCGTAAGCCGATTCAAATACGGTGTGCGCTGCTTCGTGTAACGCGCGGACGTTGACAAATGCGAGAGCAGACGCGGCGGCTGAAGCCGCCATACGGCCCAGTTCTTGCGCAAAGCGCGCAGTTGCTTCACGGTACTCATCAGCCACATTGCGCGGCGGTTTGTTGTTTTGTTGTTCGTGATTCATCTCTTTAACCTTTCTTCAGGGATATAGAATCTTACCGGCGCGCGCCGTCTTGTCCCGGAATCGAATATCGCCTCATGTGGCGCGTCATTGCCCGCTTCAGCATTTCGCTTTCTTCTTTTGTCGGCTTTGGCCGTGCGTCTTCAATCTCCTTAGCAGCACGGTTGAACTCGCGTTGCCATTGTTTCGTATCCGGTTTCGGCGCAACACGCCCGTGAGAAGAAATTAAAGCGGCGTCGTAACCTAAGCTTCCCGTCACGTTGTACGGCTCGTCTGTGAAGCTAACAAGCTTCGTGTTTCTAATCGGCGTGCCAGCAGTGTGATAATGCGAGCACAAGAAGCCATCCATTTGAACAGTAGCTTGCGTGGTCGCAACGGCTGCTTTGAATGCTGACTCGCGCCCGCATTCGTTGCATCTGAAATTGTAAGTTCTGAGTTTCATCTTCAAATTTCCTTTTTCGCGCGTAAGATTCGTGCCTTACGCGGCTTCTGTTTTGATTGCCTGCTCTGCTTCATGTTGGCGCTTACTCGCTTCGTAGTGGTAAAGCGCGAGAAAGCCATCTTCATTACTTCGCCGATCATTCACTTCACACTCACGCCATTGCGTATCTCGAATGTCGTTTCGTAGCCGCGTCCCTTGTCGAGCCATCGAAAACTGCTTGCTCTCATGGAAGCCCCGAAGTTATCCTTCTGGTAATCCGCTTTGACCCTTTCAATGAACTTCAGGTCACGGCTGATGGTTGCTTCATGCACATCCAGCAGGACGGACAACTCCCGCCCTGTAAAGTCGCGCTGATTCTGCAAGGCCAGAATCCGAGAGATACGAGATGCGCGCGTAAGATGACGACGCCGGTTAAAAGCGCGCCGTCCTGCCGCCCGCAAACATGCTTCGTTAAAATTCTTCGGTGTCCACGACATATCAAAAACTTGCACCCTTATTGGGTTTTCGTAAACAAAAAAGTGAGCTTTTCTTAGCGTCTTTCAGTTAATTTGCGTGTCAGCTTATTGCTCGATGTAATACGGCAGGCCTGCCCTGAGTTTTGAGGCAAGCCCGCCTGCTCGGTAACGCTTTTGAAAGGCCGAAGACGGAGCCGAACGTCACCGCATCTGAATTTCTAAGCGGCCTTCGCTGCCTGCCCGGAAAGAAGCTGCTGCATCTCACGCTCGCTGCCCGTCAAGTGCGCACGGAGCATTTGCAGCTTCGCCTCTTCGTTCTGCCATGCGTTGTGAGCTATCTGGAGCACAAACCGCGCATCTTCGATAATCTTGTTACCGCGCGCGATCTCCCGATCCGATTCATGCCCGGCAGCAACTGCTCGCTCTTTCAACTCCGCAACGCTCTGCTCAAGAGCGCGTTGCTCTAATTTGATAAGCGCCTGCCGTGTTTGCGCGACTTTCACGCGAGCGACATCCAAGTAACTCGGAAGCTCGGCACGCCGGCGGCGCAAGCGTTCTGTCTCTTCCACGTCAAGCGACTCCAAGGCCTTCGCTATGGCGTTTGGCAGAGCATCGTTTTCAGCTTGCAAGCCTTTCAACTCAGACTGCGCTTCTGCGTAAATTCCTCGTGCGGTTTCAATCGAAGTAATTTCTTGCATCGTGTCTCCTGTTTCCACTTAATTTTGTTTTGAGTCAAATGCTTTTTTCCGAACGGGATTGTCAATCGGCACGCCGCGCGGATAGTTGGCGGCGATGTTGGCTGCCAGCTTCGCCACTTCGGAATCATCCAAAGGCGGCGAGCACCGGCGTGCGTTCACTTCGAGCATTTGCTCGTGAAGGTCTGGCAAATGCTCTGCTTCACCTTTGCCCCACAGCGCGCAGCCGATTCTAAAAAGCGCATCGTTTCGCTGGCCGTCCGGGATTACTCCACCGCTCGAGCGCCGCTCTTTCGCTTGAAAGTTAATCACTTTCGTCGGCGGCTGTGTTTTGGTTGCGGTGAGCCTTTCGAGGAGCCACGCGGGAAGCGGGCGCGGGCGGGCGTCGTCGAGCAGTTCATAACGATTGCCGGAGACGTGCTTGCTCGACGGCAGCACGACATAGCCGCCGTTGGCGCGCGTATCAATGCCCGGCGCGATCTTCCCTGCCGTGTTGCGCAAGTCCAAGCCCTTCGGATACTCGAAAAAGAAGTGAAAGCCGCCGCTACCCGTGCGTACCTTCAGCGTATCGAGCCATTCGTCGCCGTAGGCTTCGATTAAATCCGTGAGTGATAAGTCGCCGCCCGACTTCGGATCAACGTCCACAACGAGTATGCCGGAAGCCTCGCCGGTCAATCCGCCGACGTTTGCATCAGGGTTTTGCCTAAACCATTTGAGAATAGTTTTCGAGTCGGTTGTCGCTTCCTTCAGTCCGGTGTAGGTTCGCGGATGCTTGCCGGGGCTTTTGCACTTTGCACCATCGCGGCAGTCGCAAACTCCACTTTCGGCGGGCGTGTAGAGCGGCATGACGGGCATCCCGCGCGCCGCCCACATTAACGCGGCCTCCTCGTTGCTCTCAAAAAAATAGGCGTTTTCCTTAATAATTTCACGTTCTTCGGTTGGGGGGGGGTGTTGACTGAACGG
>JAABUK010005345.1_pt1 | contig 20110 bp, 17 predicted proteins | sample 5559141 | NCBI WGS metagenome assembly JAABUK01 (sample SAMN10711869, study PRJNA513367) | rock metagenome | isolation source: Antarctica rocks | place: Antarctica: Victoria Land, Pudding Butte nord | collected 2016-01-03 | reverse complement strand
CCCGTCTAATGTAATCATTAATCTTTTCTAGCATCGGAACTGTTAAAACCTGTGCATCAGCTCTTTCGCAATCAATATGATGAGTTTGTTCTATGTGCTGCTTGATATATAAATAAAAGTAATGCAACTCTGGCTTGAAAGGCATTACCACAAAACACTTCGGTCTGACATCGCTCATGCTTTGTTCCCTTACGCATAGCTCAGATTTCGTTGCGCCCAGTTTGCTATCGTTTTTCCAAATTTCTCTTTAAATTTCTTTACGTCGCTGGGTTTCTTCGGAGAGTCATAAGCGTAGTAAAGCGAGCCTGCAAGATCGAAAGGGACGCTTCCTACTTCTTTTTCGACTATTTGCAAAACTGGCTTCTTTAATGCGTGAGCAAATCCCAATTCATACATAACATTCGGATTGCTTCCTGTGATGTCGGCAATTATCAAATCCGCCTTTGCAATATCTTGCAAAACGGACTCCCAAAGATGTCCGGCGTTAGGTCGCTCATCTATTCTGATTGACCTTATGCTTAATCCCGTGAGTATTTCATTTATAGTCTCTCGAACGGGATCAAATTCCTCATTCAAAGGGCTAATAATAAGGCACAGAGCGTCGTTTTTGCTTGTCATTTTATCAACTCCCTAAATCCACTGTCATAATCGCACATATTTACTATGTCATTCAATTTCCTCTTACATCATCCACTAATTCATTTAGCTATCCCATGAACCAGCTTCATATCGTCACGGCCTCGCGGTATTCGCCCCACACGCGGCGCAGGGCGGTGGCTGCTCGCTCGACAAAAAGAATAGCCTACGAAGATTTGAACGGATTGATAACTTCCAGCTCTTCCGCTCGCACGGATGAATCGAAGTCTTCCGAGTACAAACGCTTCACGCCGCCATCAAGACATGCCGCCACGATTAAAGCATCCCATGATGAAAGACTGTAGCGTTGAAGCAGCTCTTCGGCGCGATATAGTATTTCCCAAGTAGGCAATTCTGCTAACCAGACCTTCTGCAATTTATGTATGTCTTGCCATGCTCTTTCGTGGCTGTATCCAAGAGGCACGAGTTTTCGGCTTGCGGCGATATACTCACAGGCGACTTGCCAGAGCAGCACAGCATCCGGCAAAGACTGAACGAGCGCGTCCGCAATCGCTTGTTTTCTCGGATCGCGGCTGTCATGCACGTAAATCAGGATATTGGTGTCAACGGCGTTCATGTAATTCTTCGCGTGTGAAGCGCGGCGCATCGGCTGGAAGCGGGTTGTCCCGCATGTTCTGCACGACTTCCTTCAAGATTCGCGCACGCTCCATAGGGTCTGTGATAAGCGGCGGCTGGATGTTTGAAGCATGAACCGTTAACTCCACTTCCGAATTTTCCGGTAAATCGCAGGGCGTCTGCGGCACGAACGCACCGTTCCGGTAAATGGCTTTCAATCTTTCTGACATAACTTTCCTTACTCCTTTCACCAACACTATTCTACACCGTCACGGCCTCGCGGTATTCGCCCCAGACGCGGCGCAAGGTATGGCTGATTTCGCCGACGGTGACGTAGGCTTCGACGCAGTGGAGGATGCGCGGCAGTAGGTTTTCGTTTGAGCGCGCGGCTGCTTCTAATTGCGCGAGGAGTGTGTCGGCAAGTTGGTTGTCGCGGCGTTCACGCAGAGCACGCAGGCGTTCGATCTGTGCGTGTTCGATTGCCGGGTCAACGCGCAGGGTTTGGATGGACGTTTCTTCTTCGATCTGAAAGCGATTGACGCCGACGACGACTGCTTCGTTTGTTTCCACCGAACGCTGGTAATCGTAGGCCGCTTCCTGTATCTCGCGCTGCACGTAGCCTATTTCAATCGCGCGCAGCATTCCGCCCATCGCGTCTATCTTCTGAATGTAATCAACGGCGCGATGTTCGATTTCATTTGTCAGTTGTTCGATGGCGTAAGAACCTGCGAGCGGATCAACCGTGTCGGCGATGCCGGATTCGTGTGCGATGACTTGCTGCGTGCGGAGTGCGACGCGCGCGGCTCTCTCAGTCGGCAGAGCGAGGGCTTCATCCATGCCGTTCGTATGCAAGGACTGCGTGCCGCCGAGCACAGCGGCGAGCGCTTGAATCGTGGTGCGAACGACGTTGACTTCAGGTTGCTGCGCGGTCAAGGTCGAGCCTGCCGTCTGCGTGTGAAAGCGCAGCATCAAAGAACGCGGGTCAAGCGCGCCGAATCTTTCGCGCATAGTGTGCGCCCAGATTCTTCGTGCGGCGCGGAACTTGGCGATCTCTTCGAGAAGATTGTTATGTGCGTTGAAGAAAAAAGAGAGGCGCGGCGCGAAGTCGTCAACTTTTAAGCCTGACTCAATCGCCGCTTCGACGTAGGCGATGGCGTCCGCAAGCGTGAAGGCGAGTTCCTGCGCGGCTGTCGAACCGGCTTCGCGTATGTGATAGCCGCTGATGGAAATCGTGTTCCAGTTCGGCACTTCAGTCGCGCAGAAACCGAACGTGTCCGTAATCAAGCGCATTGAGGGCGCGGGCGGATAAATGTATGTGCCGCGCGCGATATATTCTTTTAGAATGTCGTTCTGGATTGTGCCGCTCACTTTATCGAACGAAACATTTTGTTTGCGCGCCACCGCGAGATACAAACACAAAAGCGTCGAAGCCGTTGCGTTGATCGTCATCGAAGTCGAGACTGTATCGAGCGGAATGCCGTCGAAGAGTCGCAGCATATCTTCGAGCGAATCAATGGCGACGCCGACTTTGCCGACTTCGCCTGCGGAGAGCGTGTCGTCGGAATCAAGGCCGATTTGCGTCGGCAGATCAAAGGCGACGGAGAGGCCTGTCGTGCCGTGCGCGAGCAGATATTTATAGCGCGCGTTGGATTCTTCGGCGCTCGCAAAGCCAGCGTACTGCCGCATCGTCCAGAAGCGCCCGCGATACATGTTCGAGCGCACGCCGCGCGTATACGGATACTCGCCCGGCGCGCCTAATTCACTTTCGTAATCGAGAGTTTCGGTGTTCGACGGATTAAAATCGTTCGGCAGTTCGATGCCGGATGATGTGAGAAAGCGTTCGCGCCGTTCGGCGCTCGTTTTCGTTGCCATGATGATGTGTCTCGTTTGAAGGGAAAGAAGCTTTGCCGCCGCATGTATTTCGCTCGAATGATCGAAGCCTAGCACACGGCGCGCAGCGCTCGCAACGAAGTGAATCGGCGCATTTCAATTCGTCCCGCGCATTGACCCGAACGCGGTGCGTCGCTTAGCATCATTCCCTGATAAGAGCAGCAAAACCATTCGGACGAATAGGGCGCAAGAGAATATTTTGGACATCAACGACGAAGCCAAACTCATTGTTCAAGACTTGGGACAGGCCATCAACGCGGCGGTCGAGCGCTCGACGGAAGTCGCCGAAGCCATTGAACGCTTGCGCGACGCGGGCTACGAAATGGAACTCACACTGCGCCTCGAAATCGGCCTCCGCCCCAGTGCCGAAGACGACGAAGCAAACGGCAAATCCGGCGACGCCGAACTCGACCTCACAGACGAAGACCTACGCACGCTGCGCCGCATGAAAATCCGCTTCGACGACGCGGAGTAACACGCGCCGCTTTACCGCCAACGCAGCCGGAACAAAATAATTCATCCGGCAGCCATCGAGAAATTAACCACGACGAGATTCAAATACTGTCAACATGGCGTTGCAACAACACTCATTCTCGCACGAAGTGGTGCAGCACCTTTACAATATAATTAACAGCACTAAGCACTTCAACAGAAATAGGCTAGACTGTTTCTTAAGATGGGCAAAACAAAAATAGTTCAATTAACTGATGAACAACACATCGCACTGGAAAAGGGTTATCGCAAAGGCACAAGCCATACCTTCCGAATGCGGTGTCAGATGATTTTATTGAAAAGTGAAAAGCGCACGTCCCTAGAAGTTGCCGAAGTGTTGGGGTGCTGCGAAATGGCGATCAATAATTGGCGCGAGACGCTTTTTGGAGGAAGGCATTACAGGTTTGGCAACGCGTGCCGGACGTGGGCGACCGCCGATTTTAAGCCACCAGAATCCGGTTCATCTGCACAAGGTGAAAATGGAAATCAAAAAGCATCCGAACTCGGTGAAAACGGTGGTTGCCAGAGTGGAAGAAGATTTGGATTTAGTGATGCACCCGGAAACCTTGCGCCGCTTCTTAAAAAAAACGAGTACCGCTTCTGTCGCGCACGCACTTAGCTCAAGTCACGGCAAGTGGCAGTTGAACGAGAAGAAAAGCAAAAGCAGTTGAGCGTTTTATGGTGGTTATACATGGGCGGGCGGATAGATTTATGCTTCGGCGATGAGAGTGCGTTTTCGATGAATCCGAAACTGCCCTACGGCTGGTCGCCCAAAGGCGCGCGGGTTGAAATCTTTCCCCGAAGAGATAAGAAGGTGAACCTGTTCGGCATCTTTCGCCCTGATAATTTCTGTGTGACGTATGAGCGCACGGGAAATATCAACTCGGAGTTTGTGATCAAAGCGATTGATGATTTCTGCCGTCATGTAGAGCAGCCTTCGGTGCTGGTGCTGGATAATGCCCCGACGCATCGGTCGGCGAAGTTCTTGCAACAGATTGAGAGATGGTTGGAAAAGGACTTATACATTTTCTTTTTGCCGAAGTATTTGGCGGAGCAAGGCTGGAAAACTTTCTCAACGAAAAGCGCGTCGCACGTCTCGTCTTCGCAGGTGGGACATTCTCAGGTTCTTCGTAAAATGTTCAGCGCGAAAGTGAGAAAATTTCGCAAGCCACCACGAAAAGTGTTATTTTTAAGCCATCAGTAAGAATTTGAGCTGGTTGGACTACATAGGTGAGAAATCTTAATTGTGCCCGCCATAAGGCAGAACAACTCTGCGGAGTGAATTCGCATGTCGGCTAAAATGTCATCCTCAGACAATTATCCGCGCCCGGTCGGGCTGCTAGCTCTAATCGAAGCCTTAGACCTGCGTGTTCCCATACCTGCGGTGCGTTCTTTCGTCACCCGTGGGGCGAGGCGGACGAACATCTCCGGCAGCACAGTCTCCGAGTTTTACCCGCAGCGGTTAGAGCAAGACACGGTCACCGGCAACCTCAAGTTTGCGATGCGATACGAGCCAATTGATCTGGGCGTGCTTTATGCCACCTTCAAAGCGCTCGACCGCACCGATATGGAAGAATGGGTTCGCAGCGAGCCAACCGGCATCTTCGCCCGACGCGCGTGGTATCTCTACGAGTTACTCACCGGAAAAACGATGGACGTACCTGACGTGCCGTCGGGCGGCTACGTTGATCTACTGAACCCTGCGCTACATATAACGATTCCCGGCAGGAAGGCGACACGGCAGCGCGTCAACAACAATCTGCTGGGAGGCAAAGACGACCTGATCGGTCAATCTGCCGGATTGATTTTTGCAAATTGACGCGTGAGAGCTGGTTAAGAGGTGAGGCCGATCAGGAATGTTTCGCGCTTCCACCGTAAGCCCGGCGTCCGAGAAAGCCTGCGCCGTCTTCTCTTGAAATGAGATTTCTTCGGATAAGATCACTAACCGAAGCTTCAAAAGTTATCATGCCTTGAGCGCGTCCGGTCTGCATCGAAGAATTAATTTGAAATGTCTTTCCTTCGCGAATCAGATTCGCCACCGCCGGATTGTTGATAAGCAATTCCACCACCGGCACGCGCCCGTGACCATCAATGCGCGGCAGCAGTGCCTGTGCCACAATTCCTCTTAGGCTTTCCGACAACATGACGCGAATCTGCGCCTGCTGGCCTTCGGGAAAAACGTCTATAATCCGGTCTACGGTTTTTATCGCGCTGTTGGTGTGCAGCGTCGCCAGCACCAGATGCCCTGTTTCCGCCGCCGTGATTGCCAAAGAAATAGTTTCCAGATCACGCATCTCTCCCACCAGAATAATATCCGGGTCTTCTCTGAGCGCGGCGCGCAAGGCATTGTGAAAAGACTGTGTGTGGCTCGAAACTTCTCTTTGGTTAATCAAAGACTGCTGATTATGATGGACGAATTCGATTGGGTCTTCAATCGTAATTATGTGTGCGCGTTGATTGACATTGATTGTGTGAATCAGCGAAGCGAGCGTCGTGGATTTGCCGGAGCCGGTCGGCCCCGTCACAAGAATGAGTCCCTGTGAAATGTTAATCAGCTCAATTAGCTGTTCCGGCAACTCCAGTTCTTCAATGGTTTTTATATTCTCCGGGATAAGACGGAAGACCGCTCCGATGCCCTGCCGTTGCATGAAAACATTAACGCGGAAGCGTCCGACTCCTTCAAGCGGATAGCTCAGATCCAACTCCCAATTTTCCGTAAAAAGTTGTTGCTGTTTTTCTGTCAGAAACTCAAAGATGAAACTATGGCAGACCTGCGCCGATACCGCGCGATAGTTGAGCTTCACCATTCCACCTTGAACGCGCAGATACGGAGCGGAGCCGCTTGTAAGGTGCAAGTCCGAAGCGTTTTGCTGGTGCATCATTCTAAGAAGATCGTCTATTTTAGCCATCTTCAGTATTCCATCTCAGCGGCTTCGACCAGCACGGCTGAGTTCGCTCAGTCATCAATGGATTTGTAGTACACCAGATGATAAGAGTTGATCGGCTCGAAACCGATGCGCTGATAAAATGAGAGCGTGCGTTCATTGTCCGCATCCGCAAACAAGCTTATTGCTTTGTGTTGGCGCAACAGTCGGCGGCATAAGTCGCCTAACGCGGCGCGTCCGATTCCGGTTCCGCGCACATCCGGTCGCGTCAGGACTCCTTCAAGGTACAGCACATCCTCGGCTACGCTCACGATGTCAGTCTTAAAAGCAATTCCCCGTTTATCGCGTACTACCCATATACGCTCCTTCATGATACGCGCCAGCACGCGCTCGCGGAAACCTGTCGGGTCATTCGCTGCCGGGTTTATATCATTCAATTCGAGATGGGCATCGGCGTTCATGCGCGCGATCTCCGTCGCCTCATCCGGCAACGCGAGTCGTAAGTTTTCTACGCCTCTGATTTCTTCTTTTACATTCGTCAAGGCCAACAGCACTTGCGCGGCTGACTGGTGCGCTCTCAAGCGACTTGACGATTCATTAAGGATGCAACAAAACGCCTTCACCACCGCTTCTTCACCAAGCACTACACATATTTCAGATTCGTGAAAAGCGAGCGCGGCGCGTGCAAAGGCAGCAGCCGTTTTCTCGCAGCTTTCACCAAGCAGCACGTAGTGCCCGATCAATGCCACACTAATTAGTTTCTCTTGAGAAAAGCAGCCATAGAAAACTCCACGATGATTGTGGCTGTCTATTCCATGATCGTAAATCAAACCGAGCATCGTGATGTTTTCGAGCGGGCGGCGATTAAGAAACCGGAGCGTGCGCGATTCCTCTTTGATCGTTAATCGCCGGACACTTAAATTCGCGACGCCCGGAGCGTAAGCGATTTGCGAATACGGATCAACAGCGTCGGCGCACCGGAGTTTTGTGGCGGCGAATAGCTTTGATTCGTTTGCCGGATGATTTGAGTTGAGCATGATTTATGAAATATTAGTTGTCGGTTTCATTCACCGCTTGAGCTAAGGGCGAATTGGCTAAACGAATGGTGCGCGGCCTTGTCGGACTGAAGTCGCTTATTGGCGGCCTCCAATAATTCTTCGAGCGTCGTGCCGTCCTGTTTGAATCGCGCCTGACCAATACTGATGCCGAGTTCGCAGGCTTCCGCGCTCCATCCGGCGGGCTGATACATAGCGATTTTTGTTTGAATGCGCACTGTGATTTCGCTGATTGTTTCCGGCGATGCGTTGCGAAACAGCGCGATGAACTTGTCACCGGCGTAGCGTATGAAAATATCATCACTACGCAATTGCGCGCGCATCAATGCCGCGACATCTTTTAGAATCTCATCGCCGCGTGTTTGGCCGAGCGTGCCGTTGACGCGCTTGAAATCATCCATATCCATTGTGACAAGCGTTAGCGGATGCATGTCGTCAAGAGCGCGCACCCGCTCTTGTTCAAAGGCGGCGTAGAAATAGCGCGCGTTCGGCAATCCGGTCAAATCATCGGTCAAATTATTGGTTCGTGTCTCGGCGTGGCGCATCGCGTTGTGCAATGCGTCCGAGATGAGACCGGCGATTTGCCCCAGCAGGCGCAGTTGATCGGGGAAATAGCTGTCGAGTGTTTGCGAGTAGAGCGCGAGCGCGCCGATTTTTTTATCGCCTTTAACGAGCGGACAAACGGCCAGCGTGCGATAGCCTGTAGCGTCACTGCCAAGCACCGAAAGATCGAGCGCAGGATCGGTATTAGCGAACGGCTTGTTGTTGGCGATGACCCATCCCGTGACGCCCTCGCCTGCTCGCACAGCGCGACCGCGAAAGCTCTCAGCGTGGAGTCCTGTCACGTGCTGCACGCGCGCCGCGCCGCCCGCTTCGTCGCATAAATAAACGACACAGGTTTCAAATGGAATGATGCGTTCGATCTTATTGACGACCAGACCGAGCGTGTCGCGCACGTCGAGCGAACTGGCTAAGCTCTGCGAGATTTCATAGAGCGCGACGACTTCGTGGCTCGATTGGTGCGCGTCGAGAATCGTCTGCAAGTATTCCGGTTTCCCTGCGGGTGTTTGGGCAGCGGGTTCTTCAGCTAAACCGGCTCCCGGTAACGCATTGCGAATGGCTTCCGTGTCTTCCAACGCGAGCGGAGTGAAAGCCTTTTGGCCCTTCTTCATTTTTTCAATCTGCTCCTCAAAGGAGGGCAGATTTTCGATAAAGATGTCAACGATCTGCGGATCGTAATGCGTGCCTCGATCTTTGCGCAAAAGCTCAATCGCCTGCTCGCGTGTCATGCCCTTACGATACTGTCTGTCCTCGCGCACGGCGTCAAAGCAATCAACAACCGTGAGCACGCGCGCGGTGAGCGGAATATTCTCGCCCTTCAATCCGTCAGGATAGCCCGTGCCGTCCCACTTTTCGTGATGATTGCGCACGATTGGCACAAGCGGATAGGGAAAGTTGATGCGTTCGAGAATTTGCGCGCCAACCACCGTATGAAGCTTCATTTTATCGAACTCGGCGGCGGTCAGCTTGCCCGGCTTATTGAGAATGTAATCGGGCACGGCGATTTTGCCGATGTCATGCAACAACGAACCGGCGCGGAGAGCTTCAACCTCCTTTTCTGAAAGATTCATTAGCCGCGCAACACCCTCCGCGTAAATCTGCACGCGCTGCACATGCTCATGTGTTATCTGATCTTTGGCATCAACGGCAGTCGCAAAGGCTTCGAGGGTGCGCAGATGCAGCGCGCGCGTCTCTTCGACGTGCTGACGTGCGTCCGTCACGTTTTTGATATACGGGCGATACGCCAGATAGTTAGCCAGCAAAACGGGAACGGTGAAGCCCACGGCCCAGAAGCCGTAAGAATGAATCAGCGCATTGACGACACCCGCCGTAATGATACCGGAGAAGAACGTGACGAATCCCCACGAATAGCTTTCGCGCCATGTCGAGAGCATCGGCTTTCCGCTCTTAAGCGAAACCATCGCCACCACCAGACCGTGATTAATGATGGCCTGCAAGACGGCGAGGAGTCCGAGAGCAGACGCATAAGCGAAGAACGTTTCCTTGTGATGGGCAAGCAAACGTAAATCGCCGAAGGCGGAAGTGACAATGAGAATCGAGATGAAATATGAGCAACAGATCAGCGAAACATTGACGGCAAAATTGAGAAACCGTTTATTGAAACGCGCCGCCTCACTCGCAGTCGCGGCGGCGGCGACGAGTATCGCGGCATCGCTTCCGCAGAGCAGCAAGGAAAGAAAGATGATCGTATCCGAAGCCGTAATCACGCCCTTGTCGCCGGGGATTTGCGAGGTCGGCAGCCAGCTGCTAACCACGGCGAAGGCGGCGAGCACAACCCAACGCATATCGAACGGCGCGCTGACCACACGCTCTGTCGCAAAGCCTATCGCCGCAATGCCGAACGCAACGAGCAGCAGCCGGAAAGCCTGTAAGCGTTTGTTGCTATTTTGATCTTTCATAACTTACCTTCGATAGCAATTCACCGACTGAATTTCCATTCCTTTTGCAGAAAGTTGCGCGGGCTTTGAGAAGCGAGGCCGTAAAGCTATCAGGCGCGTGCGGTGGCCGGGCAGTCTCCAGCTCAAAAGGTTTATAGCGAGCCATGTGCCACGCCTTTGCAAAACACGTGCAAGCGCGAAACTGTGATTATTGCCAACAATCATTGCGCCCGGTAGACGACTTCAATCTCACGCCCATTCAAGTGACAAACGACGCTCAATCAAAGTGACATAAGATGTGACTGACTGACCGTGCCTTCTGACCGGGGCATTCATCAACAGGCATTTATCAAGCATCGTTGCCGCACGCTTCGGACGCCGCGCCATTGCCGGGAGCGCAGCTTGTGTAATCACCGCCGCTCCTTGTTAAGTCGTTAGCAATAAAGAATTAACTGCACGAAAAGCAATGCCATCGTAGTTATCTGCCTAAAACCCTGACGACCTCTGCGAACAATCCACGACAGGCACAAGCGCTATGGCACAACACTTGAAAGAGAGGCGACGGAGCCTTGTCGCTCCCAAGCGAGAGATGCCCGTATCGGCTTCACAAAATTCGTCGGGCGAAAAAGTTCGGCAACGATATTTAAGAGGAAGTTCACAAGTGAAAAAAGGTAAATCAACGAAACGCATCAAAGCCACGATGAGCCTCATCGTATCGAGCATTCTGCTGGCGCTGCCCATCGCAAACATTGCGTCCGGCATGAGCCTGAAGGTTCGCGCGCAGGAGATTGCCCGCGCCTCTCACGTGACAGATGCTTCCGATCAAGCGTCGAAACTCGCTAAGATGCCGGATGATTTGCGCCTCATGATTAACTTTGATCGCGGCGGCAATCAATCGCGAAACGTGATAGTGGAAACGAACGAGCGCCCGAACGAAGCGGCGCGCCAAGTGATCGAACGAAACGGCGGCCACGTCAAACACGTATTCCAGAGCATCAATGCGCTCCTCGTCGAAATCCCGCTGTCGCGCATCGCCGCACTTTCTCGCGAACAATCCGTTGTCTTCATCACGCCCGACCGTAAGGTTGAGCGCAGCATGGCCGCAACTTCACAGTTAGTCGGCGCGGACAAACTCGCTAACGCCGCGCGCCTTAAAGACGATACGGGCGACAACAAAGACCAGCCGGGCGACAAAAGCGATGGCGATTCCAAATATCCGGCGATTGACGGCAACGGTATCGGCGTCGCGGTAATTGACTCCGGTGTGAGCGCCGCTAATAAAGACCTCGGCGGCGATGATGCGGAACGCGAGCATTCACGGCTCGTCGCCTTCAAGGATTTCGCCGGCAACGTGAAAGGCACGCAAGGGACAGACAGCTATGATGACTACGGGCACGGCACGGCGGTCGCGGGAATCATCGCCGGAACCGGGTGGGGTTCGCGTCAATTAGACGATCGCGGCGTGAAATGGTATCCGGGTAATTACGGCGATTTCAAAGGCATCGCTCCGCGCGCCAACCTCCTCTCCGTCAAAGCGATTGATCGCAACGGCAGCAGCACGATCAGCACCGTCATTCAATCAATTGATTACGTTATCTCCGTCAAAGCGCAGTACAACATCAAAGTCATTAATCTCAGCCTCGGCACGGCCGTCATGCAGAGCTACAAAACAGACCCGCTCTGTCAGGCGGTGGAACGCGCTATCGCAGGCGGCATCGTCGTCGTCTGTGCGGCTGGCAACTTTGGCCACAACGACACGATCATAGGCTATGATTCCACTGGCAAGGCCATTTACCAAACTGTGTACGGCGGCATTCATAGTCCCGGCAACGATCCCAAAGTGATTACTGTCGGCGCGACCAAAGACCCGCAACAGACGTTGGAAACATGGAACGGCAATTCGGGCGTCAACATCAGTCCGAATCCGAATCCGCTGCGCCGCACAGATTTGCAGGTAGCGTCATACAGCTCGCGTGGGCCGACGCTCGTTGACGGTATCATCAAGCCCGATCTCGTTGCGCCCGGCACTAAAATCACGACGACCAACAGCCTCGACGGTGCGACTTTGACCGATCAGATTCTGCCGAACTCCGTCATGCCGCTCACAGGCAAGGCTGGTTCACAGTCAATCCCCAAAATGTACTGCCAGCTTACTGGAACTTCCTTCGCCACTCCCGTCGTGTCCGGCATCGTAGCGCTGATGATGCAGGCCAATCAGAAATTAACGCCTGCGGAAGTCAAAGGCATTCTGCGTTTGACCGCACAGCAACTGCCGTCTTTATCGTCGAAGAACCAGATCGAAAGAATGCTTTCGCAGGGCGCAGGACTCGTTAATGCTTACGCCGCCGTGCGTCTGGCGCAGAATGTTCGCCCCGACCCGGATCGCGCCGTCGCCGGTCAGAGCTTACTCAAACCGGGCGTGAGCCTGACCCTGCTCAACCAAGACCTGAAGCTGAATCTTTACGATCAATCCGGACGCTTTCTTGAATATGGAGTGCTCAGCAGCGGTCTCATTCTCGCCGATGGATTAATACTCGCGGATGGCTTGATCCTTGCTGACGGATTAATACTCGCCGATGGTTTGATCCTTGCTGATGGATTAATACTCGCCGATGGATTAATACTCGCTGACAACAGTGTGTGGCCGAGCGGCCTGATTCTCGCGGATAGTTACGTTGAAGGAAGCAGCCTGCAAACATCGGGCGGCAAAACGTTGCTGGTGCAAACCGCTGCCACTCAAGGAGTCCAAATCCCGAACGCCACTTTCTACGCCGATGGGCTGGTCGCTTCAACCGGCAACATGGCAGGCAGCACCATTTTCTCCGCGCAGGCGCGCGACACTTGGGGAAAAGCTGTTGTTGATCCACATTCAATGCCGTCGGGCATTAGCACCGGCAGCCCCAGCCTTCAGGGCGGCGCGGACAACACGGCTATTCCGGGCGTCAATCTCGTCACAAGCAGCAACGCTTTTTATCCCGGCTCAATCACAACGACAGCGCCGCCTTCGACGAATCCGACGATTCAATTCAGCGCAGCGACTTACAGCGCGAGCAAGACCGCCGGAAGCGCGACCATCACAGTCACGCGCGCGGGCGACGCTTCCGGCACGGCCAGCGTAAGATACGCAACAAGCAACGGCACGGCGACGGAGCGCTCCAATTATACGAGCAGCGTCGGCACGCTCTTTTTCGCCGCCGGTGAAACGACCAAGAGCTTCACCATCCTGCTCATCAATAATGCATACGCCGCAGGCGATAAAACGGTTAACCTCGTTTTGAGCAATGCGACGGGAGCCGCGCTAGGAGCAATGAGCGCAGCGGTCTTGACGATCACTGATTCCACCGCGACATCGCCGACGGTGAACCCGCTCGACGATCCGCGCTTCTTTGTTCGCCAGCACTATCTTGATTTCCTTAACCGCGAGCCGGATGCGGGCGGCCTCGATTACTGGAACGCATTGATCGCCAACTGCGGCGCTAACGTCGCCTGCATCAACGCGCAACGCAGATCGGTTTCCGCCGCCTTCTTCATTGAACAGGAATTTCAAGATACAGGTGGGTTCGTTTACCGCTTCTACAAAGCTTCTTACGGCCAACGCCCGACTTTCGCGCAGTTTATGCTGGATCGCAGCAGCGTTATGGGTGGCGCGAATCTCGAAGCGAGCAAGCAATTGTTTGCCGAAAGTTGGGTGCAAAGGCCGGAGTTTACGGCGAAGTATCCGTCGAATTTGACGGGCACTCAGTTTATCGCGGCGCTCCTCGCGACCGTACAGCAGAACTCCGGCATTGATCTCTCAAGCCAAAGCGCAGCGCTCAACGCAGATTATGCCGCCAATGCGAGTCGCGCACGCATCATCAGACAGGTAACTGATAACACGGCTTTTCAGAAGTCGGAATACAACAACGGCTTTGTGTTGATGCAATACTTCGGCTACTTACGCCGCGATCCCGAGCAGAATGGCTACGATTTCTGGCTCAACGTGCTGAACAACCGGTTGCCCAACGATTCAAGCGGCTATCGCAGCATGGTGTGCGGGTTCATCACTTCACGCGAATATCAAGAAAGATTCAGTTCGGTTGTCACGCACACCGATCAGGAATGCGGTCAATAGAAGCTAAGCTCTGGTACTCCGTCAGTCTGAAGTCGAAGGATAGAGACGCTGCAACTTTCGTCGCGCGCCTTCGGTCGTAAAGCGCCATTCGATTTTGGCACACGCAGCCTTGCGCTCCGATTCCAACTTCTTGATGTCACGCTTGAGCGCGGCTTCGTCTCCGATTCGTCTGTCCAAGCATTGGCGACTGAAGACGCTCAACTCGATCTCAGCCATGTTCAACCAACTGCCATGCTTCGGCGTGCAGTGAAACTCCGGTTTGCGAAGTATCCGCCGCGCCTTTGCGGGCGCGAACGTCTCATAGCATGGCGGGTCAATCTCCATTCTCGGTTATTGACCCGCCTATATCTTTCAAAGAGCCAATCCTCAAAACTAGACTGACGGAGTAATAGCATGGCCTTAACGGTTTCCAACACCAAAGGGGGCTATCCGATCAAGCTCGATTGCCAGCTTATGATATAGTAACGACGAACTTGTTATGACTAACTTGTTGTAATGTATCTATTCAGGTGCCGAATTAGATGACAGCTTCTTGATCTGCTGTGGCGCTTGCATTACGGCATCTGTTTGTCGGAAGGTATGGCGATTCTCAGCACGGGCTTATTGCCTACGTTCTCCAGCGGCAGATAGACGCGATGCGTGCGACTATCAACGGCGACTGAGTGCGCCTTCACCGCGAAGAAGCCTTCACCTACTTTCACCAAGCCGCGCCCGCGCACATCGAAGACGGAAAGAACGCCGCTTTCCGCCGAGACGTAGAGACGATTCAACCCCTTGTCGAAGGCGAGCACATCCGGGTCTTCACCGACAGAGTGAAGGGCGGTCATCTTCTTCGCGGAAAGATCGAAGACGGCCAACTTCGCGTTTCCTTCACACGCCGCGAAGGCCATCTGGTGCTCCGAGTCAATCAGCAGCCCGTGACTCTCTTCGCAGCCCGGAAGTTCATAGCGACCAACAATCCTGTCCGTCTGAGGATCAATCTCGACGAGTTGATTAACTTTGTGAACGGTCACAAAGATGCGGTCTGTGGCTGCATCGTACTGCGTGTTGCCCGCCCCACCGCCCAAAGGAATGGTGGCGACTGTTTGATTCGTCTTCGCGTCAATCACCGTGTCCATCTTGCCGTGCAGATCGGAGACGTAGAGCTTCATTTCTTTGCCCGCGTAAGCCACGCCGTCCGGGTAGTCGCCCGCCGGAATGCGCGCGACGACTTGAAGCGTTTGGTCGTCAATGACGGCTATTTCGTTCGTGCCCGTCGCCGTCGCATAGACGCGGTGAAGTTCGGGGACGGCAACCACGCCATGCACGCGCTTTATATCTTTAACGTCACCGATAATTTTTCCGGTGTTCGTGTCGAAGACCGTCAGCATGTCGTCGCCGAGATGAGCGATGTAGAGCCGATTGCTCTGCGGATCGAAACTCTGGTAGTCGAAGCGCGTCGTGCGTCCGCTCAGCGGTATGTCGCGCTCCACTTGTAGCGGCAGTTTCGCCGACTGTGCTGTACAGAAGACGCACACTGCCGCCCCGAGTGCGAGCATTACTACGATCAAGAATTTCATTCCGGACATACTCGTCGAAAACAGTCTACCGTGAAGATTACTTCGACTGCCCCTTTGCCAAATTGATCTTATCGAGTGCGACACGTAAGCCCCGCGCGAGCTTCTGCGCGTCATCATTAGCCCAGAAGTGCATGAAGAACAGGCGCGGCGTCTCGACAAGCATATGGTTATGCAGCGCCGTCACTTCGATGCCATTCTCCCGAAGCGCGCGAATCACCGGATTGACTTCACTGGCGATCAGCACGAAGTCGCCGGTGATCGCCGCCTTGCCTCCGCCGGTCGGCTGGAAATTGATCGCCTGCGCGACACCCATCGAAGGCGGAATGACAGGCCCTTTCGTGTCCAGTGTCGTCGCGCCTTCCGTGATCTCTTCAGCGCGCGGGATGCCGAACTGATAAACGCCGCCGTTCACTTTACCGGTCGCACCCATAATCTGATCTATCTGTTTCGTGTCTATGCCGATGTCCTGCGACTGCCCCGGCGCTTGATTGCCGCCCGCAGAAGCTGTGCTGCCGCCGCTCTCAGCGTCGTTTTTCGCGCCTGCCGGCGGCTGGTTAGAGTTTGCAGGAGGCGTTTTAGATAATGCCAACGCCGCGCTGACCGCCTGAGCCATCTTCACCGGATCACCCATTGCGCCGATGTGCATATACATGATGCGAGGAGATTCGTTGAGCACATGATTGTGCAACGCCGTTTGCTCAATACCGCCTTCTTGGAGTTTCGTCATCACCGGCGTGACTTCATCTTCCGTGAGCACGAGATCGCCCATGAGCATCGTCATCTCGCCAGCCTGCTTGAATGCCGCCCACGAGCCGAGCGCCAGCGCCGGTTTGAGCTGGACATCCCGGACTGTGACTTTGAGATCACTGCGGGGCATACTGAAACGGTAAACATCGCCCGGCATCATCGTGCCCTTGCGCCGCATCGCCTGATCGACCGCACTCCAATCTATATTCGCGTTCTGCTGTTTCGCTTGCTGCTGCGGCGAGCCTTGCGGAGAGGAAGTCGCCGGTTTATCTCCGCCTCCGGTCGAAGAACATCCCGTCCACACAGCGCCCGCCGTGCCGAACAACAGACAAGCGAAGATGAGATTCCGAGTTGACTGACTAAGTTTTCGCATAACACTTTTGCCTTTCTTTCAAGTAATGGTTAATTAACTCGCGTATCGCTCTTCGACCGTGACGGCGAAGACGAACGTGCCGATGATTCCGATAACTCCCGCCGTGATGAACGGCACTTGCGGCGCGACTTTCCACAGCAACCCGCCGATAGCTCCGAGCGCTTCGAGATATTTGGGTAGGAACTTCTTCCACAACTCTTTGCCGAGACCGAGCAGAAACACGGCGGTTGAAGCGATAACGACGTTGCGCTCTAAACCGAAATAATCAACGGCGCGCATCCGCCATCCTATCGGAACATCCCCTTGTGCGTCTTGTGCGCTGCTCATTGCCTGCCGCCTCTACTTAAACAATCCTTGGACAGCCGCATATCCGATGCCAAGTGCTATTGCGCCGACTGCCACTAATGCGACATCCCTTTTCAACCAGACGATCAGCAGAAACGCCAGAGCGGCGATGATAAAGCTTGGAATGCCGATAATGGCTTCGTGTATCAAAGCGAGTGAGACGACGATGATAACGCCGACGACTGCGGCGCTCGCGCCCGCCAAGAACGCTTGGACAGACTTATTATTCTTCACCTGCTCGACATAGCGCGCGCCCGCAAGAACAAAGACGAACGACGGCAGAAAGACGAAGAACGTGGCGATCATCGCTCCCCGAACGCCGCCGGCGATGTATCCGGCGAAAGTCGTAAAGAGCATGAACGGTCCCGGCGTCGCGACGCTCAACGCCACGCCGTCAAGCAGCTGGGCATCTGTCAGCCAGTGGTAGTGATCCACGGCTCCGCGCTGCAAGAAGATGAGCGAAGCGTATGCCCCGCCGAAGCTGAAGAGTCCGGTCTTGAAGAAGAGCCAAGCCATCTGCAACCAACGAGAGTCAGCGAGACTAATTGCGCCGATGCTCGTAAAGAGCGCAGGCAGAGTAGCCTGCGGTTTTGGAGATCGCGGCAGTCCGACTCTAATCAGCAGATTGATGAATCCGGCGAGGACTAAAATCAACAAGAAATTAACGCCTGCAAAGCGCATCAGCGCAAAAGCGCACAGGAGTATAGCGGCAAGCGTCCAATCCTTTATTGCTGCGCGTCCGAGTTTAATAATTCCGCCGGCGATAATGCCTAAGACAGCCGGCTTGAGAATGAAGAGAGCGTCATTGACCTGCGGCAGGTTGCCGTACTGAACATACATCCAGCTCAGAATCACCATCACCACCGCGCCGGGAATGATAAAGGTAAGTCCGGCGATGATGCCTCCGAACAGACCGCGCTTGATGTAACCAACGTAGATCGCTAATTGAAGAGCTTCAGGACCGGGCAGCATATGGCAGAAGCCCATAATCTTGACGAAGCGGTCTTTCGAGAGCCAGCCGCGCCGCTCGACCATGTGATTAAACATCATCGTGATCTGCGCGACGGGTCCGCCGACGTTGATAAAGCCGAGCAGCAGAAAGTAGAGAAAGACTTCGCGCCACGAAAGCGCGCGTTCATCTGCTAACTTACCTTCGCCGCTTTGCTCGACGCTCGCTTCCTGTGCTTTCTTTTCTTCCTTTACTGCTTCCATCGCTCTTGCCCTTTATTCTTTCGTCCTCTCTGCTGCTAAAGAAAGCGTAAAGCCCATCAAAAATCGAGATGCCCTGCATTAAGAGCTTGCGGTCGTCCTTGAACGCTTTGGCAAGACCACGCACGGTTGCGTCCAGTCCCGCCGCTTCCGTGCGGTTGAACTTGCCGTCCTTTAAATCTATGTCGTGGACGATATCTGCGATCTGTCGTAATGCAGCGTCGCCCGCTAAGCCGAATCGCTTGACGAGTGTCTCGAAGGTGCAGTCCTCTCCGTGATGCCCGAACTCAACGCCGAACATGTCGAAAGGAATGGCTCCCTTTATCCTGTCGCTTTCAGGGGCGAAGTAGAATCGCGATCGGGAATCAACGAACCGCTTGATGAGCCACCCGGAAGCTATGCGATCAATATGGATGTGAGGGCGAGTGACCCAACGCTTTCCCTGATACAACTTGCGATCCAGAATACCGTCCGCTTTTTGACGTTTACTTTCCTTATCGCCGTTCGGTCGTATGGCTAATAACGTGCGCCGGCATCGTTCGTAAGCTGCCTGAGCGGGTTTTCCTTGCGGCGCGGCGAAGAAGTCTATTGCCACGATGCGCTCCAGTTCGTCATGGAGTTTGGCGAGTTCGGCGTCGAAGTTTCCAGACAGCATAGCTTGAGCTTTGCCGTCGCGCTGCTGTTCAGCGACGGATTCCGTGAGGGCGTTGAGTTCATCAGCGAGGCGCGAATACTCCTCGTCGCGCGCCTGCCGGAAGGCGGCGACGATCTCCGCGTCGGTTGCGCCTTCAACCGCATCGGCTCGAAAGACTCTTGCCTCGCCGCCCGCCGCGACGATCTCTTGCTTCAGCCACTCAAAGTCTTCACGGGTCTTCTCGGTCGCGGGCAAGACATAGATCGCTCCTTTGAGCGAGACTGCGCCGAGCCGCTGCAGCTTGCGCCAGACGCGAACGCGCAGATTCGACGGCGCGGGCGGAAGCTGATGAATCAGCAACAGCCATTCCAGCTTTGAAATTCTAGATGCCATAAATAGGGTGCAACGGTTCGTTGATTGTAACCATTGTTACATTTATAGTCAACCGGGCGAAGCTGGCGATGACATCAGCGCTTATGCGTCGCATCCGGCAAGGTATGACTTTGGCGATCCGCTATCATGTTGAGGAAATGTGCGACTTCAATGCACCCTTTGATAATAATCAATCTGAGCGTGACTTGCGGATGCTTAAGGTGAAGCAGAAAATCTCAGGCTGCTTTAGAACAGAAAATGGGGCAGAAGATTTCTGCCGATTGCGAAGTTACATCTCGACAATGAAGAAACAGGGTTGTAGTGCGATGGAGTCCATCCGAAGTGTTGTTGCGGGGAAACCGCTGATGCCGCATCTGCGCTGTTAAATCGCATTCTTCTCACTTCAAATCAGATAAAAGAAGAACGTCAGAAAAAGCAGATATGCTAATCTACAAGTGTGCCTGCTGAACAGTCACGTTATAATGAACGTAGCGATTACCTGCATACAGCAGGGGCATAAGTACCCGGACTGATTTACTCTCAGCTATTTTCCCAGAGAAACCCTTATTTTACTTGGCTTAGACGCAAAACTTTAGATTACTCTAAATCAGTCCGGGTGCTTAACTGAGTTGAAACCTAATCTCTTAACAATTAATTAACTGCTCTGTGATACTCGATGGTGCTAAGTGTTAGATCGTCCGCAATTTCTGTAAATCTTTCTTTCGGTCGTCCGAAAGGGCGGCCTTTTGTATTTTCTAAGGGCGCTT
>JAABUK010005344.1_pt1 | contig 20117 bp, 22 predicted proteins | sample 5559141 | NCBI WGS metagenome assembly JAABUK01 (sample SAMN10711869, study PRJNA513367) | rock metagenome | isolation source: Antarctica rocks | place: Antarctica: Victoria Land, Pudding Butte nord | collected 2016-01-03 | reverse complement strand
AACCGGCCACCCCCGCCCCCCCGCGTCATCCGTATTCGCGGAGATCGCCGGCGACTTCCGCGTAGATCTCCTCGACGAGTTCGATCAGCCGAGCGACCGCCTCGCCGAGCCCCGCCCGGCACCTGCTGCCCGGCCGGCTCCAGGGGTCGAACACGTTCGAGAGGATGTAGGACAGCCCGAACAACGCATAGGCCAGCTTGCCGTCGATCTCGGATCGTCCCGCGTGCCCGTCCCGGACGATCTCCAGGGCCCCGGCCAGGGTGGCCATGTGCTCGGGGGTCGGCTCCTCGGCCAGCCGGAACTTGAGCAAGATGCCCCCCTGGCACGCGAACCCTTCGCGGAGGACGAGCCGGGTCGCGTCGTCGAGGGTCATCCGCCATCCTCCGGTTCGAGGGATGAGGCTCCGCCCATCTCCGGCCACCAGGCCCGGCGGAGCCGCCAGGCCCGGCCCTCGACGCAGGCGGCGGCGACGTATCCCGGCTCGGTGGGCAACTCGACGAGGGACCAACGGGCGGCCTCGGCGGGGTCGGGTAAGGTCGCGAGGAGGGCGGCCGGCCGGGCGGGGTCGATCGAGACTTCGAACTCGTCGAGGGGGATCGCCAGGCCCTTGCCCCGGGCCTTGATGTAGGCCTCCTTGCGGGTCCAGCCGTGGAAGAAGGCGAGCGTCCGGTCGGCCTCGGGCAGGGCCCGGAGCGCGGCCACCTCGCCGGGGGCGAAGAACCGGCCGGCGATCGCCTCGCCGCCGAAGTCGGGGCGGATCTGCTCGATGTCGACCCCGAGGTCGCGGCCCAGGGTCACGCCATAGAGGACCAGCGAGCCCGAATGGGCCAGGTTGAACCGGAGCGGGGCCCCCTCGACCGAGGTGGGGTCGAGCCCGGGCTTGCCGTGGGCGTTGGCGACGAACCGGAGCGACCCGGGAGGCCGGCCGAGGTAGCGGCCCAAAATCGTCCGGAGCAGCCCCCGGCCGACGGCGAACCGCCTGCGGTCGACCGGGAAGGCGAACCGGTCGGCCCTCCGCCGCTCGCCGTCGTCGAGCAGGTCGCGCATCGCCCCGACCGCGTCGTCGGGGGCGTCGCGCGAGGCGGTCCAGACGTGGACCTCGTCGTCGGGCAGGCCGATCGGGTCATTCATGGGGCGGGCGGAGTTCCCAGGCCTCGCCGAAGAAGTCGGCGGCGACCACCTTGCCCGGGTGCCGGGAGTCGGGCGGGGTCGACACGTCCACGATCGCCCAGTCGGGGAGCTTGGGCACCTGCCGGGCGTTGTTCAGATAATCATACTCGCGGAACGTGAACCCGCTGTTGAGCACCACGTACCGCGCCGGGTTGAGCGGGTTCGGATAGATCAGGATCGGCGCGTGGGTCTCGGCCGGGAACGACCTCGGACCGACGACGACCCTGTCCCCCTCCCACCGGATCGGGAGCTTGTCGGCGATCCGCCTCAGGACGGCGTTGCTGGCCGGGTCGCCCCAGAGGACGAGGTTCGATGAGGCGATGTCGGCCTCGGTGATCGCCGAGTCGTCCTTGACCCGGGCCTCGCCCCGGAAGTGGCGGCGCCAGTGCTCGGCGGCCCGGGCGCCCTCCTTCTCGGCCCACTCGCCGACCTTCGGATACCTTGCCCGGCCCGTCGGGCGGACGAAGACGAATGAGTCCATGAAGGCGTCGTCGATCGGCCCCTGGAGGTCGTGCCGCTTGCGGGGCGCGGTGTCGGGCGGGGCCAGGGTCGGGATCGGCGTGGGGGTGGAGATCCCGGGCGCGGGCGGGGCCGCGGGCCGACGGGCCACCCAGGAGGGGCCCTCCTTGACCAGCTCGACGTGCCACGACCGGTCGGACCGGGGCCGGGGGACGGGGATCTCGGCCGAGTCGATCGTCAGGAGGGGCGTCCGCGTCGGGTCGAGCGGGCACCAGCCGGGGGGCATGTCCAGGGTCAGGGCGGTGACGTTCCGGGTGACGACCTCGACCGCCGAGTCGCCCACCAGCCGGGCCCGGACCGAGGCCCGGGCCCAGTGCTCGCCGAGGGCGTCGATCGTCACCCAGCTCATCCTGTTGTACTTGAGCGTATAGGTGACGAAGTCGACGCTCCGGAAGATCCGCTTCCGGCCGGCGGCGGCGATGCTGTCAATCCGCCGTTCGACCTCCTTCCTGGCCTCGGCGTGGTAGGCGTGCTTCGTCGCCGGGCCGATGATGTGGACCAGGCGGACGTCCTCGGCGCGGAGGGCCTCGTCCATCACGTCGGCGGCCTGCTTCTGGGCGTCGAGCTCGCCGCTGTAGGCGACGGTCGGGCACTGGAGGAGGTTGGCCGCGTAGTCCGTGCAGTCGTACAGGTGCCAGAGCGACTTCTCGTACCAGGTCGGCTCGACAGCCTCGTTCTGGAAGACCTTGAGGAACCGCGGCGTCTCCGAGAACCCGGCGCCGGGGTTGGCGGCGAACCATCGGTCGGAGTAGTGGACGGCGAACTGCCAGGCCGCCGCGCCCCCCATCGAGAACCCCCGGACTCCGATCCGGTCGTCGTCGACCTTGTACTTCCGCTTCACGTCGTCGAGCGCCTCCAGGACGTCGACCTCGCCGGCGAACTTGAAGGCGTTGCAGTAGCGCCCGTAGGGGTGGAGGACGATCGTGTCGGGCGGCGTGAACGTGCCCGGCTGGCGCCCGCGCTCGTCGATGAAGTTGACCTCGCTGAGGTTCTCGCCCCGGCCGTGGAACCAGATGTCGAGCCGGTACCTGTGCGGCGTGAGCGTCGTGTACGTCGGCGGGACCACCAGCCCGTAAGGCTGCACCGAGCCGTCGATCTTCGAGACATAGCCGCGGACGACCAGCCCCGTCTTCGACCCCCAGGGGGCCTCGCCCTTGAGGAGCGCCTCGGCTCGGGCCCGGCCTTCTTCGAGCTGGGCCTTCGCCCCGGCGATCTCCTTGGGGTCGAAGAACTCGCGATACTTCAGGGCGTCGCCGACCGCCTTGTGGAAGACCTGGACGTCGGGCAGGAGGGCGTCGACCTTCGCGTCCTTCTTCTGCCGGAGCTGCCCGATCGATCCCCCGAGCGCCGCGAGCCCATCCTCCAGCGCCTTGCGGTCATCGGGGCCGACCTCGATCCCGAGCTTGGGGACCCGTCGGACGGCATCCGGCCGGTTGTCGGCGGGGCCGTCGGCCGGGGCGGAGGCCGCCGGGGCCGGGCAGGCCAGGGAAGCGACGAGGAGCCATCTCATGGGTTTCGACCCTCCGGAGGGGATTGCCGGCCCGCCCGACGCGCGCCGATGGGGGACTTCGGCGATCGATCCCGGCCCGCGAAGCCCCCCGGCGTCGCCGCGCCCTGGGATCGCGTCGGCCCGACGACTACACTACAATGACCCGCCGCGGCGGGCGAGGCCCGGGGAGGGATTCGGGGTGGCGATGGTCGATCATCTGAGCGTCCTCTGCTTCGGCGGGACCTACGGGCTGGCGCTGGCCTTGGACCTGGCCCGGTTCTTCGTCCGGGGGTCGGCCCGATGGTACGCGACCCTGGGGCTGACGGCGCTGGCCTGGGTGGTGCAGACGGCGTACCTCGGCAACATCGCCATCCGGACGGGCCAGCTCCCGGTGTCGACGGCCTTCGAGTCGCTCCTGGTCCTGTCGTGGGTCCTGGCGGGGGTCGGGCTCTACCTGATCGTCCGGTCGCCCAGGCCGGTGGCCGTGGGGGTGTTCGTGCTCCCGGTGGTCGTGGCCCTGGTGGTGGTGGCGGGCGTCTGGGCCCCCCGCGAGGACTGGGTGAGCTCGGGGTGGGGCGGGGCGACGCACTTCTGGGGCGCGGCGCATGGGGTCCTCTACCTGGTCGGCGCCGTCGGGTCGTGCGTGGCGTTCGTCGCCGGGCTGATGTACCTGGCGCAGTCGGACCGGCTCAAGCACAAGCGGCCATCCCGGTTCGGCTTCGCCCTGCCCAGCCTGGAGCAGTCCGAGCGGCTGAACCGGGGGGCGATCACCGTGGCGTTCTCGTTCCTGACGGCCGGGCTCCTGGTCGGGCTGGTGATGGAGGCGGCGCTCCGGGGCGCCGGCCGGCCGAGGCTGGGCTGGACCGACCCCAAGGTGATCAGCGGCGTGGTGATGTGGCTGGTCTTCGCCGGCCTGCTCCACGCCCGATTCCGGCCCGAGATGCGGGGCCGCCGGGTGATGCTGTTCACGGTCGTCGCCTTCCTCTGCCTGGCCTTCGCCGTCGTGGGCGTCGACCTCCTGCACATCACCTCGCACGGGGTCCCTCAAAAAAGGACTCAGGACTCAGGACTCAGGACTCAGGACTCGGGACCCAGGGCTGAGGACTCAGGACGGAGGACTCAGGACTCAGGACTCAGGGCCGAGGACTCGGGACTCAGGGCCGAGGACTCAGGACTCCTGGTTCCTTCTCTTGTAGGGCGGTCGATCGGCAGGGCCAGCCCTGCCCTACGGGGGGAGGTCCGCGTCACCCTGAGTCGACCGCGAGTCCCGAGTCCCAAGTCCTCCGTCCCGAGTCCCGAGTCCTCCGTCCTGAGTCCCGAGTCCTCCGTCCTGAGTCCCGAGTCCTCCGTCCTGAGTCCTGAGTCCTCCGTCCTGAGTCCTGAGTCCTCGGTCCTGAGTCCTGCGGGTTCGGCGGGGTGTGTGTCGTGAGGCTCCTGGCCCTGGGCGTCGACCATCGGGGGGCCCCGGCCCCGGTCCGCGAGGCCCTGGCCTTCGAGGGGCCCCGGCTCGGGGAGGGGCTCGATGCGCTGATGGCGGCCTTCCCCGGCGGCGAGTTCGTCGTGCTCTCGACGTGCAACCGGGTCGAGGTCTACGCCGCCGGGACCGCGGCCGCGATCCCGACGACCGGGGCCCTGGTCGACTTCCTGGCCCGATTCCACGCCCGGCCCGCCGGCGACTTCGCCGCGCACCTGGTCGACCACCACGACGGCCAGGCGGTGTCGCACCTGTTCCGGGTCGCCGCCAGCCTGGAGAGCCTGGTCCTGGGCGAGGGGCAGATCCTCGGCCAGGTCCGCGACGCCTACAAGGCGGCCGTCGACCGCAAGGCCGTCGGGCCGATCCTCCACGCCGTCTTCCCCCACGCGCTGAAGGTCGGCAAGCTGGTCCGCGAGAAGACCGGCATGGACAAGGGCAAGCTCTCCGTCGCCAGCGTCGCCGTCGACGTGGCCCGCGACGTCTTCGACACCTTCGACGACAAGACCGTCCTGGTCATCGGCGCCGGCAAGATGGGCGACCTGACCCTCCAGCACCTCGCCGCCCTCCGACCCGGCTCGATCCTGGTGACCAACCGGAACCCCGACCGGGCGCAGGCCGCCGCGGCCCGGTGGGGCGGCCGGGCCGTCCCGTTCGATCGCCTGGCCGAGGCGCTGGTCGAGGCCGACCTGGTCGTCAGCACCACCGCCGCCGACCGGCCGATCGTCGACCTGGCCACCTTCGCCCGGGTCCAGAAGGCCCGCAAGAACCGCCTGGCCCTGATCCTCGACATCGCCATCCCGCGCGACTTCGACCCCCGGATCGGCGACCTCGAACAGGTGATGCTCTACAACGTCGACGACCTCCGGGCCCAGGCCGATCGGAACCGGCGGGAGCGGCAGAAGGGGGTCGACCCCGCCCTGGCGATCATCGCCCGCGAGACCGACCTCTGCCTGGCCGCGCTCAGGCACCGGACCCACGCCGGGGCCCTGCTCCGCCAGCTCGGAGACTACGCCGACGCCGCCCGCCTCCGCGAGCTGGACGCCCTCTTCGCCCGCCTCCCCGAGCTGACCCAGCCCCAGCGCGAGGCCATCGCGCACTCGATCCTCCGCCACCAGAACCAGCTCCTGCACCACCCCCGGGCCGCCCTCCGCCAGGCCGCCACCGCCGAGCCAGCCGACCACCCCCACCCCCTGCTCCAGGCCGTCAAGTCGCTGTTCGGCCTCCGCGACGCCGAAGGGCCGGCGCCCCCCCCGGGCCGATCCGGGGGCCCCGGCGGTGCGCCGCCCTCCCTCCCCGACCCACCCCCACAGGGGGGGAGGGAGTCATCCGGGAAGCCCCCCCCGACCCTCTCCGACGAGGACGACGGGGCGATCCTCACACCCTCTCACCAACCTCCCCCGTCGAGAGGCGAGGGGGCGATCTTATCTCCCTCTCCCCTTGTGGGAGAGGGCCGGGGAGAGGGGTAGCTCCGCACCGCGGGGGGCCTCGGGATGAACCGAACCGCCCCGCCTCGTCGCCTTGACCCCCGGGGCGTCCTCGGCTAACATGAGAATGGATGTCATGCGGCGTGGATCTTCCGCAACGGCTTGACAGAACCCGACATCAGGACGGCGACGATGGCCTACAGCACGACGGTGGCCCGGCACAAAACTCGCGAGGTCGCCGTGGGCGACCAGGTCGTCGGCGGCGACCGGCCGATCCTGGTCCAGTCGATGACGACGACCAACACCTTCGACGTCGACCAGACGGTCGAGCAGATCCATCGCCTCGAAGAGGCCGGATGCGAGCTGATCCGCGTCACCGTCCCCAAGAAGGACGACGTCGAGGCCTGCAAGGCGATCCGGCCCCGGATCAAGCTCCCGCTGATCGCCGACATCCATTACGACTACCGGATGGCCCTGGCCTGCCTGGACGCCACCACCGACGACGGCAAGCGGGCCGTCGACAAGATCCGGATCAACCCGGGCAACCTCGGCGGGATCGAGCGGTTCAAGGAGGTGATCCGCAAGGCCCGCGACAAGGGCGTGCCGATGCGGATCGGCGTCAACTCCGGGAGCCTGGAGAAGGACCTGATCGAGAAGTTCGGCTTCCCCTGCCCCGAGGCGATGGTCGAGAGCGCCCTCCGGGCCATCGAGACCTGCGAGGCCCTGGGCTACCGCGAGATCATCGTCTCGCTCAAGGCCAGCCACGTCCCGACCGCCGTCGAGTGCTACGCCCAGTTCGCCCGCCAGAGCGGCTATCCCACCCACGTCGGGATCACCGAGGCCGGCTCGCGCGAGTACGGCACGCTCAAGAGCGCCGCCGGGATCGGCGCCATCGTCCTCCGGGGGATCGGCGACACGATCCGGGTCTCGCTCCTGGGCGACCCCGTCCCCGAGATCGCCGCCGGGTTCGACATCCTCCGCGCCTGCGACCGCCGGGTGACCCGCCCCGAGGTCGTCGCCTGCCCGACCTGCGGCCGGCTCGACATCGACCTGGAGCGGATCGTCGCCGAGGTCGAGGCCAGGATGAAGCACCTCAAGGACCCGCTCCGGATCAGCATCCTCGGCTGCCTGGTCAACGGCTTCGGCGAGGCCAAGGAGGCCGACCTCGGCATCGCCGCCGGCGCCGGCAAGGGCGTCATCTTCAAGCGGGGCGTCCCGATCCGGAACGTCAAGGAGGCCGACATGGTCGAGGCCCTCCTCGAAGAGGTCGCCCGGTTCCACGAGGAGACCCCCGCCATGAAGCCCCACCAGGAGAAGAAGAAGCCGGCGCTGACGGTCCTGAACTGAACCGATCGATCGGCAGATCCCTCCTGCCGCGGGAGCATTGATGGGTCGGCCATTATCGCTCCGACTCGGGCAGCCCGACGACGATTTCGTCTCGACTTTCGAAGCGGCCGCGAGTCGTAATTTCATCGATGCGAAGATCCTCCGCCGTTCGGGCCGCCGCGCCGCGGCGATCTACCTTTATGGCTATTCGGTCGAGATGAGGGTCAAAGCGGCTTATTTTCAGGCCCTCTTCCAAGCGACGGGCATGCCGCCCGACTCCCGCATCACGGCGACATCGCGAAGGCAGGAGGTGGATTCCTGGCACATGATCCACGCCCCGAGGAAACCCGGTCCGCACGACATCGAAGGTTGGGCCAATCTGCTGGTCAGGAAGCGGGATCATCTGGGCATACCTTATGCGGCCGCTATCGCGACGGAGATCGTCGATCGTTCGGCCAATGTCTATTTAAATTGGCGTGAATACATGAGATATCGTGCCGTCCGAGTTCACGCCCAGGAGGTGACGGACGTTCACATTGATGCCGATTGGTTCCGGCGGAATTACCACCTCCTTTGAGGGTCGATCGATGCCCGCGAACTTGAAAAGGGCCGGTCCCCGATCCGATCGCGAGACCTTGGTCGCCGAATTGGCCGGGGCCCTATCCGGCCCGGGTGGGGTCGATCGACCTCGGATTATCCGAAATCCCCTGCCCAGACTCGGGAAGGTCGACCTGCTGGTGATCTGGGATCGGTGGGGAGATCTTCCCTTCCGAGCTCGCTCCGAGCTGATCCTGGATGCCTGCGACAAGGCCCAGGAGGGGTTGCGGGACAAGGTCTACATGGCCACCGGACGGACGACCGAAGAGGCGATCTCGCTGGGCTATTTGCCCTTCCGGATTGCGGTGGCGACCCATCGTGTCCCGGCAGGTGATCGAGCGAGGATCGAGGCGGCTCTTGCGGATCTCGGGGCGGTCGAGACGTCCGCAGGCCCTCAACTTCGCTTCGAGAGGCTCGATGAAGCCCAAGACACGCTCGCTCAACTCGGCGAGAGGGTTCCGGGGCCGTATTGGACGATTGTCGAAGAGGTTGCCAGAGATGAATAGGCGATCCCATGGTATCGTCACATGTTCGCCATCACACACCATCCCGGGGCCTTCACCTGACCATTTTCAAACGCAGCCGGAAATTGGCGCCGATCCTCCTGGGCGTCTGGCTGATCGCCTCGGGCGTATTGCCGATCGCGGGGATCGCCTTCCCCCATTCCGGCCTGGTGCTCAACCTGATGGCGATCGTGGCCGGGGTGGCGATCCTGATCGATCGCTGACGATCCGGTCGCCGCTCGCGCGCCGAGGGTCAGGAATGATTTGTCGCCTCTCGGGAGAAACCCGGATATCGGCGCCCCCGAAATCCGGAATATGAGGGATGGAAGCCGGAACCATCCCCCGACCCCCGAAAGGCCGCCCCCATGTCGACCTCCGAAGCCCGGATGATCGCGAACCGGAACAACGCCGCCCACTCGACCGGCCCCCGGACCGAGGAAGGCAAGGCCGTCTCGCGGGCCAACGCGCTCAAGCACGGACTGACCGGCGCCGGGGTCGTGATCCCCGAGGCCGACGCCGCCGAGGTCGAGGTCCGGTCGGCCGACATCGCCCGGGAGCTGAACGCCACCGGCACGACCGGCCTGGCCCTGGCCCGACGCGCCGCGGTGAACTCGGTCCGGATGGAGCGCGGGGTCGACCAGGAATTCGCCGCGATCGCCGGGCGCGTCCGCCGGGCCGAGGCGGATTTCCTCCCGCCCGAGGGCGCCTCCGACGACGAGGCGGCGCGGCTCCGGGCCGAGGCGGGCCGGATCGCCCTGTTCGACCCCTCGAAGGAGGCCACGCTGGCCCGCCGCTACGAGGCCGCGGCCGAGCGGGCCTTCTTCCGATGCCTGAGGGAGTTGCGCCAGCTGAACCGGCCGGCGACGGCCCAGGCCCCCGCCGAGAAGGACCGGGCGGCCCAGGCCACGTTGGGTTCGATTTGCCAGGCGCAGGCGGAGGTCCGGCGGATGGACGCGGAGTTGGGCGCGATGCTGGCCGGTCGGGAGCTCCCGACGCCCCGACGGCCGGCCAACCCCTCCCAGCTTGCGCCGACGGGCGGGGTGGTGGACGTCCCGATCACGATCGGGCGGCGCCGCTGATCGGCCCCGACCCTCCTCGGACCTCGAAACGGCCCGTCAATACGGGCCGGGCGGGGACGGTCCGCGCCGATCGGCGCCGCCCGACCCGCCGGACGAAGGTTCAATCCTCGAAGAATGCGGCCACGGGCACGCGGAAGCCGGGCAGGTACGGGTCGGCCGAGAGCTCTTGCGACGCGTTGAACGACCCCGTCAGTTGGCCCGGCCGATGGACCCGGACGATCCGGAAATCGGGGTCGACCTCCCAGACGATCACGCCGGCGTCGAGATATAGCCGGATCTTCTCGACGATGTCCTCATGCTTGTCGGAAGGGGACAGGATCTCCACGGCCAGCAGGGGAGGGCCGTCGTAGAAGGGGGTCGCCCGGTCCGTCCCGGCCACGAGTTCGGCCGAGGCATAGGCCACATCGATGCCGACCAGCACGTCCGGGTCCCGGCGGAGGCGGAAGCCGACCTCGCCCGAACTGACTCGACCGCGAGGCTTCGGCCGCGGGGCGAGCCAGGTCATGAGCAGATGGACGATTTTCGCCTCGATGAAACTATGGATGTGGTTGCGGAGGGTCATTCCTCGCTCCCTCACTTCTCCGAGGATCAATTCTCGCGAGATGCCGTCTTCCGGGATCGCGAGGAATTCCCCCGCGGTGATCGGCCTCGATGCGGGTAATGTCGCGGCTTCCATGGGCCCTCCTCATCCGAGCAGGATCAAAAGGTGGTCACTGTGTTCCCAGCTCCCCGGATGGGCGTCGAGGCCCTCGAAGCCAGGCCCCGGCCCCTGCCGGGCTCCTTCATCCGGCCCGATCATTTGCCGAAGAGCCGGGAGACGGGCACCCGGAATCCCGGCAGTTCGGGCTCGGTGGTCAACTCCGCGTCCGCGCCGTAGGTCTGCGGGCCCCGGCCGGGGCGGTGGACTCCCACCCGGCGGAAGTCGGGGTCGACCTCCCAGACGATCACTCCGGCGGCCATGGAGACGGCCACTTTTTCGACGATGCTCTGATGCGTGTCCGACGGGGAGAGGATCTCGACGGCCAGGATCGGGGGGCCGTCGTAGATCAATTTCGTCGCGTCCGTCTCGGCGATGAGGGCGGCCGAGACGTACGCCAGGTCGATCCCGACGAGCGAGTCCCTGGTGCCTCGGAGTCGGAAGCCGGCCTCCCCGGTGAGGATCTCGCCGCGCGGCTCCGGCTGCCCCTCCAGCCAATCGTCCAGGAGTCGGGCGGTCCTGGTCGTGACCCTGGCGTGGAATCGGTTGTGGATGGTCACCCCACGCTCCCGCAATTGCCCCCGGATCAATTCCCTCGAGATGCCATCCTCGGGGATGGCGAGGAACTCCTCGACGGTCATGATCTTCGGATCCGACGCAACGGCAACGCTCATGGCCCCTCCTCGGCCGTCCGATCAGGCCCGGAGGCCGATCGAGACGTATTTGGTTTCCAGGTAGGCGTCGAGCCCCTCGATGCCCAGCTCGCGGCCCAGGCCGGATTCCTTCATCCCGCCGAAGGGGCATTGGGGGGTGGCGGGGACGGGGTCGTTGATCCCGATGATCCCGGCTTCCAGGCCCTCGGCCATCCGGGTGGCGACGGTCAGGTCGTTGGTGAAGACGTAGGCGGCCAGGCCGTAGGGGGTGGCGTTGGCGGCGGCGATCACGTCGTCGAGTTTGGAGAAGTCCAGGAGCGGCATCACGGGGGCGAACGGCTCCTCGGTCATGATCCGCATGGCGCCGTCGACCTCGCGGATCACGGTCGGCTCGAAGAAATACCCCTTGTCGAACCGGGTCGACCGGGCCCCGCCGGTGAGGACCTTCGCCCCCTTGCTCCGGGCGTCGTCGACCAGCCCCCGGGTCTTCTCCAGGGCCGGCTCGGCGAACATCGGGCCGACCTGCACGCCCTCGTCGAGGCCGTTGCCCAGCTTGAGCTTCTTGGTCAGCTCGACGGCGGCCTCGGTGAATTCCTTGCTGATCGACTCGTGGACGTAGAACCGGGACGGGGCGATGCAGACCTGGCCGTTGTTCCGGAACTTGCCGAGCACGGCCGCCTGGGCGACCTGGGCGACGTCGGCGTCGGGGAAGACGATCATCGGGGCGTGGCCGCCGAGTTCCAGGCTGAGCCGCTTGACCTGGTCGGCCGACCGGCGGATCAGCTCCTTGCCGACCCGGGTGGAGCCGGTGAAGCTGATCTTGCGGACGGCCGGGTGGGCGAACAGGGCGTCGGCGAACTCGACGGCGTCGCCGATGACCAGGTTGGCCACCCCGGGCGGGAGGCCGGCGTCGGCCAGGGCCTGGAAGATGTGGATCAGGGTGACCGGGGTCTGGTCGGCCGGCCGGCTGACCACCGTGCAGCCGACGGCCAGGGCCGGGGCGATCTTCCGGGCGGCCAGCGCCGCGGGGAAGTTCCACGGGGTGATCGTGCCGACCACGCCGACCGGGTGCTTGATCGCGTGGTGCCGCTTGGCGACGTTGGAAGGGGGGATGATCCGCCCATAGGCCCGCTTCCCCTCCTCGGCGAACCACTCGAAGGTGTCGGCGGTGGCCAGGGTCTCCCCCCGGGCCTCGGGGAGGGGCTTGCCCTGCTCGCGGGTCATGGTCCGGGCGATGACGTCGGCCCGCTCGCGGATCAGGTCGGCCGTCTTCTTGAGGATCTTGCCGCGGTCGTAGGCCGAGAGGGCCCGCCAGGCGGGGAAGGCCCTGGCGGCGGCCTCGATGGCCCGGTCGGCGTCGGCCCGGCCGCCGAAGGCGACCTCGGCGACGGTCGACTCGTCGGCCGGGTTGATCACGGCCAGGGTCGAGCCGGCGGCCGCGTCGCCCCATCGGCCGTCGATGTACATCTGAGTCGGGAGTTCGGCGGTCGCCATGGGCCTGGGCCTTCCCGGCCTCGGCCATCGGGATCGCCCCGGCCGGGCCTGCTCGCCATCGATCGTGCGTCGGGGCGGACGGTCCCCCCGCGACGCCTCCACCATAACGGCGGTCGCCCTCGCCTGGCAATCCGGGCCGGAGGCCAGGCGGGGGATGTCGGGCGATGGTCCGGTGGTCTACAATCGGACTCCGCCGCGGCTCCGATCGTCGCCGTCGATGGGCCGTCCCCGAGGAGGATTCCCGTGAAGATCCATCGCGCCTTCCGCCCGCGGGTCCTGGAGCTCCTGGAAGACCGCGCCGTGCCCAGCGTGGCGGGCCTGTCGGCGCCGGCCGGCATCTCCACGCCGGCGGGCGTCTTCAACCTCTCGGTGACGTTGCCGCCGCAGGTCCGGGTCGGGAGCCCGCCGGTGGCCGCGGCGTTCGCCGCCTTCGACGCGAGCGTCGAGCGGTCGGTGGAGGTCCTCCTGCTGGCGCCCGGGCCGGGCGGGACGGTCGACCCCTCGGCCAACCGGGCGGCCTTCAACCGGGCGGTGGTGGGGGCGCTGGACACCCTGGCCGCCGACCTCGTCCGGTCGCTGGGCGACACCTCGACCTCGGCCGGCTCGGCCGCGGCGTCCCGGGTCGTCTCGGCGATCGTGGGCGACGGCCCGGGGAGCCTCGAGAATCAGATCCTGGCCCTGGCCACGGCGTCGATCCGGGCGGTGGCGATCCCCGTGCCAGTCCACCTCACCCCGCCGACCCCGACGCCCCTGACCACCTTCGTCGACACGGCCGAGCAGGTCCGGCCGACGCTCCGGCCGCCCGTCGCCCCGGGCGACGTCGCGCCCCCGTCGACCGTCGGCGACCTCGCGGCCAGCCCGTCGGCGGGCGCGACGCAGGGGGTCCGATCGGCCTTCGGCGACTTCCTCAAGGACTATTTCCGGGCCGTCGACGGCGTCCTCCTGGCGGCGGGCCCCGACGGCCGGGTCGCCCCGGGCGCCCACCGGGCCGACTTCGACGCCCAGGTCGACCGGGCCCTGGAGCGGCTCGGCGGCGAGCTGACCGCGACCCTGGGCCACCACCCCGCGGCCTCGTCGATGGTCCCCAAGGTCCTCCGGGCGGTCGAGGGCGACGGGCCCGACAGCCTCCGGAGCCGGCTCGGGGCCCTGCCCACCCCCGCCGGGCCCCAGGCCGCGACCGTCCGCGACTTCACCCTGGGCTCGACCCGGGCCGTCGCCGGGATCCTGGCGATGATCTCCGACGACGTCGCCAGGCTCCTCCGACCGGCTCGCGGCCGCTGACGCCGGATCGGGCTCAAGTCCGGGCCCGGCCGTGCCGATTATCCCGATGATGACGGCCGCAATGGGGCCGGCCGACGCCCCGCGCCTCGTTCAAGGAAGGACGGCAGACATGGCGAAGCCCGCCATCGACCGGGCCCAGGTCGACGCTTACGGCACCTCCCGGCTGAGCTACCCGGGGACCCTGGCGATGCTGGCCGTCGCCTGCGCGTTCCCGGTCGCCCTGATGATCTTCAACCCCACGTTGATGTTCGAGCGGGGATGGGAGCAATACGTCGGCACGGCCATCTACTTCTGGGCCGTGGCGACGCTGGGGCGCGAGCTGATCCGGGCCTGGCGGAACGAGTCGAGCTTCGCCGAGGCGTCGGGCTGGCTCGACCCCGGGTCGGGCGGCCTGGTCAGGCCCGGGGCGATCGCCGCCGACGACCGCCGGGTCCTGCCGGGCCGGGTCCGCCAGCTCGCCGGCTTCGCCGTCGAGAGCGGTTCGGCGTCGGTCGGCCAGCTCATGGAGGTCAACCGCGAGGGCTCGGGGCTCGACCAGGAGCAGGCGGCCGGGCGGTTCACGCTCCCCCGGTACATCCTCTATCTCCTGCCGGTGATCGGCTTCATCGGCACGGTCGAGGGGATCTCCAAGGCGCTGATGAACATCAGCCTGGTCCTGCCGATGGTCAAGGACCTGGATGGGTTCATGAGCAACCTGACGAGCGTGACCTCCGCCCTCCAGGTCGCCTTCGACAGCACGCTATTGGCCCTGTTCCTGAGCGCGGCCCTGATGCTGGTGCTGACCCTGGTCTTCCGCCGCTCCGAGGACCTGCTGGCCCGGGTCGACCGATGGGTGGTCGAGCGGGCCCTGCCCCGGGCCGGGGCCGGCGTCGAGCACCCGCTGGCGGCCGGCGTCTCCGAGGCCCTGGCGCCCCACCTGGAGGCGATGCGGCGCGACCTGATGGCGGCGATGGAGCCGGCCACCCGGGCGTTGCAGGAGCTGTCGGCGCGGATGGGCGAGGGCCTCGGCCCGCACGTCGACCGCTTCGCCACCTCGGTCGACCGGCTCCCCGAGGCGCTGGCCGGCCTCCACGAGGGGGCCCGGGCGATCGGCCGGCTGGGCGAGGACCTCGGCAAGCTCGGGACGCTCGACGACGGGGTCCGCCGGGGGGTCGGGATCCTGGGCCGGATCGAGGTCGCCATGAACGACGTCGAGCCGACCTCCGGGCCGCTCGGCGAGATCAAGCAGGGCCTGGACCGGACCGTCGCCGCGATCGAGGGCCTGTCCGAGTCGTGGGCCCACTCCTTCGAGCGGTCCAGCCGGGCCGGCCAGGAGCAGCTCGCCAGGACCCTCCACAGCCTCAAGGACGCCCTCGACCTGCTCAACGTCAGCATGGAGCAGGGCAACGCCCTGTACCGGAGCATCGTCAAGCGCACATTCAGCACCTACCCGGTGGTCTCGCAGGACACGGAGGCGGCCTGAGGATCGGTTTGGAATGGTCGGGGCTGTTCCTGTATCATGGAAGTCCAGCACCCGATGAAGGAGCAGCCCATGACCACGATCTCGATCGAAGACGCCCAGGCGAAGCTACCGGAACTCATCGGCGGTCTGGCCAAGGGCGAGGAACTGGCCATCACCCGGGGAGAGCAGGTGGTCGCCCGGATCGTGGGCGAACTGCCCGAACGCCGGCAACGCTTGCCTCCCGGGTTTGCCAAGGGGATTCTGACCATCGTTTCCGACGACGATGATCACCTGAAGGATTTTGCCGAGTACATGCCTTGAACCCCCTCCTGGATACGCACTCGCTGATCTGGTATGCGCTGGACGACCCTCGATTGAGCGTGACCGCCCGCGCCCTGATCAAGGACCCCGGCAACGGGATCCTGGTCAGCCCCGCGTCGTTCTGGGAGATCGCCATCAAGGTCAGTATCGGCAAGCTGACCTTGCAACGATCTTACGAGGATTTCCTCGACCTGTGCCTGGGACCTCATGGGTTCCGAGTCCTGCCCATCGAACCGGCTCACGCGAAGCGATTGGCCGTAATGCCGTTCCCACCGGGCCATAAAGATCCCTTCGACCGGCTCCTGATCGCCCAGGCGATCGTCGAAGGGATCCCGATCATCAGCGTGGATCCGGCGTTCGACGCCTACCCGGTCCGCCGGATCTGGTGAGCGATCTTGCAGCCGGTCTTGGCGATGGCCCTCGGCCCTTCATCGCCTGGGGCCGGGGGCGGTGAGGAACGCCAGGAGGTCGCGGGTCCGATCCTCGCCGATGGCGCCGAGGAGGCCGACGGGCATGATCGACGAGGTGCTCGGGCGGATCTCCTCGACCTCGGCCCGGGGGATGACGGTCAGCTTGGCGTCGATGTCGGCGACCTTGAGGGCGTCGGCCCCTTCGGCCCGGACGACCCCCATGGCGACCCGGCCGTCCTTCAGGGCGACGGTGTACGAGACGTAGTCGGGGTGGATGGTCGCGCTGGGCTCGACGATGTTCTGGTAGATCCAGGCCCGGTCGCGGCCGGCCAGGTCGGTCAGGTCGGGGCCGACGAGCCCTCCCTTGCCTCGGACCTGGTGGCAGGCGGCACACTTGGCCTGCTCGCCGTAAAAGACGACCTCGCCCCGGCCCGGGTCGCCGCCGGTCAGGAGTTCGGGCGGGGCCGTCGGCGGGGGGGCGGTCGCGGGGGTCGGCGGCGCCCAGGGGAGGACGAACGCGGGTCGGGGTATCGGGCCACCGGCGGGGTTCCGGGCGTCGGTCGCCGCGACCTTGAGCCGGATCGGCCCCCCCTCTCCGGTCCGGAGGGCCATCGACAGCTCGATCGCCTCGCCGGTCGACTCGGCCTTCAGCGTCGCGCGGTGCGAGGTGGGCGAGGCGGCGACCGACTTCGCGGCCTCGGTCCCGAGCGTCGCCTCGAACGGGGCGCCGGCGTCGAGGGCGACGGCCGATTCGCCCTGGGGGAGCGCCACGAAGGCCCGGAGGGTCAGGAGGCCGGCCCGGGCCGTCATCGGCCAGAGCCGGTCGTGCTCGGCCGACCCCGCCGTCAGCTCGCGTGCGACCGACGGCTCGACGTGCGGCCACCAGCCCGACCAGGCCGGCTTCGCCCCCTTCGCCTCGCCCTCGGCCCAGGACGCTTCCACGCCGCCCAGGGTGTACAAGGCGTCGACCGTCGAGCCCGGGCCCGGGTCGCCGGGGGCCTTCACGCCGGGGAGGGCCATCGCATAGGTCGACTCGCGCGGGTGGGGGTCGGTGACGAGTACGAGCGTCCGGCCGTCGTCGACCAGTCGGGCGGCCGCGATCCGGAGCGAGCCCCGATCCCCGCCCGGCCGGCCGGCGGACGGGGCGCCGGCCTTCGCCCCCTCGCCGAACCCGATCGTCCGGCCGACCGCGCCGGCCGCGATCGACGGGTCGACGGGCCGGTCGAAGGCGACCCGCGCCTCCATCGGCCCGGCGGCCCACGCCGAGACCACCCGGGGGGGCATCGGCCCGTCGGCCGTCGCGAGGCCGGGCCAGGAGCAGGCGACGATCAGGAGGGGGATCCGCATGGGTGGTTGCGCCGGGGGTTCGGAAGTGGGCGGCCCCGGTCGGACGTCCGCGACCCTGGGCCCTTCTCTTATCCTATCCCCCGCGACAACCCGGGGACAATCGGAGGGAGGCGCGTCGAGGATCGCCCGGGTGCGGCCCGCCCTTTGCCGGTGATGGGCGACATGGAAGCCAAGGAACCATTCGACATCGACGAGGCCTTCCGCCGGCTCCGGGTGGCCGTGGCGGGGTTTCCCAGGGCGGCGATGTTCGACCTCCGCGACCGGGGTTTCGCCACCCCGTTCGAGCAGCTCGTCGGCAGCCTGATCTCGGCCCGGACCCGCGACGAGACGACGATGGAGGTCTGCCTCCGGCTGTTCGCCGAGGCCCGGACGCCGTCGGCGATGGCCGCGATCGACGAGGGATCGCTCGTCAAGCTCCTCCGGGGGGCGTCGTTCCCCGAGCCCAAGGCCCGCGACCTGATCGCGCTGTCGAGGCGGATCGTCGAGGATCATGGCGGCGTCGTCCCCGACACCATGGAGGGGCTGACGGCGTTCCGAGGGGTCGGGCCCAAGATCGCCGCCCTGACGCTCGCCGTGGGCTTCGGCCGGGCCGCGATCGCCGTCGACGTCCACGTCCACCGGATCGCCAACCGATGGGGATACGTCGCCACCACCACCCCCGACCGGACCATGGCCGCGCTCGCCGCGAAGCTCCCCGGGCGCTACTGGGTCGAGATCAACGAGCGGCTCGTCCCGTTCGGCAAGTTCACCTGCACCGGCGTCGGGCCCCGGTGTTCGACCTGCCCGCTCCTGTCGATCTGCCGGCAGGTCGGGGTCACGTCTCATCGTTGAAAGGGCATGCGATCGTCCCAGGCGTGCCAGCTCGATCTCCCGCCGGCCGCTTCATGGGAACTCGAGGAAACCCGGATCCACGGGCCCCGTCAGCCAGACCCCGTTTTCCGACCGATAGAAGGCGATCCCCGATCGATGCATCTCCCCCGCCCGGACCTTCAACACGACCGGCCGCCCGTGTCGGGAGCCCACCTTGATGGCCGTCGGCTCGTCGACCGAGAGGTGGACGTGGACCCGTCCGGAGGGCTGCAACCCCTCGCCCCGGATCGATTCGACGGAGCGGGTCGCGGTCCCGTGGAACAGCCATTCCGGCGGCTCGACCGGCTCCAGGCCGAGGTCGACGGCGACCGAATGCCCCTGGCTGGCCCGGATCCGGAGACCATCGTCGCTCAGGGCGAACCGCTTCTTGTCGTTGGTCGAGACCACCCGCTCGATCGTCGCCCGATCCAGCTTCCGACCATGACGCCCCGCGCACGCGATCAGGTCATCCACCGAAGCCCACCCCTGCCCGTCCAGCGTCAAACCGATCTCCTCCGGGTTGTGTCGCAGGACGAGGCTGAGGAACTTGCTGATCCGGGTCAGGTCGGCGTCCATCGTCATGCTCCTTCAGCCTGTCGGGATCCTTCGCGATGGAGTGATACGGAACCCAGAAATTTCATTCACGATTTCAGATCCCGGATTTCAAATCTCCTGCTTATAACGGATTTCGGGGAGGGAACCAGGCGTCCAGGTATTCTTGCTTCCGACCGGCTATGCTGAGCGCTCCGGATCTCGTCCATCATCACCCGGGAGGGAAGCATGCCGACGGCCGAACGCTCGATCGTGCCCGCCCGGGGCCAGAAGACCATCTGCATCCCCTGCTCCCAGCAGCAGTATGAGCGGATCGTGGATGATCCGGTGCTCTTCCGAGAGTTCCTCGACCGGCAGATCGAGACGACGCCCGAGTTGTTCCCGCCGGAGATCCAGAACGGCTACCGCATGAAGGACATCTACACCTCCCGCAAGACCGGCTGCAAGCTCCGCCGAATCGACCTCCGCAACGACCAGAGCTATCTCATCCATCCCTCGTTCCTGATGCCCTATCTCTCCGGTCGCACCGAGGACGTCCAAGCCCCCCTTTTCTTCGAAAGTTCGCCGTCCCGTTCTGGGCACTGACCGAGGTCTTCGGGCGCGACCCCATGTACTGGCACCGCCTGGAGTGCTCGCTGGGGAGGTTCAGCCTGGTCGGCACGACCATCCAGGCGGCCGACGATCTGCCCCGCCACCTGGTCGCCGACGAGAAACACACAACCTCGGGTGGTGAGAAGGTCTACCTGGCGGCCACCGCCGGCTCCGGATGCTGCTTGGGCCTGGCCCTGGCCGAGTCGGCCGGCAATGACGACCTGGAGGCCGCCTACGGGGTGTTCCGCGACGAGGCGGTGCTCCTGGACCCGGATTACTGCCCCGAGACGGTCAACACCGACGGCTGGGCGGCCACCCAGGCGGCCTGGCGAGCGTTGTTCAAGGGGGTCACCATCATCCTCTGCTTCCTCCATGGCTTCCTCAAGATCCGGGACCGGGCCAAGCACCTGGGGGAGACGTTCGACGCCCTGAGGGAGCGGGTCTGGGATGCGTACCACGCCCCGGATGCCCGGACGTTCTCGCAGCGACTCCGGCGGCTGCGGGAGTGGGCCGAGGCGAATGTGACGAAGGAGGTCGTGAAGGAGAAGGTGCTGTCGCTGTGCGGCAAGCGGGCGGAGTTCGTCGGTGCGTATGCCCACCCCGGCTGCCATCGGACGAGCAACCTCGTGGATCGGCTGTTGCGCCGGCTCGACCACCACCTGTATTGCGGCCAGCATCTGCACGGCTCGACGGATGCCGCCGGTCGGGGCCTGCGTGGCTGGGCGTTGATCCACAACTTCGCCCCTTCGTGCCCGTGGACGGCCCGAGAGACGCCCGAGCTTCGGAGCCCGGCGGAGCGGCTCAACGGCAAGCGGTATCATTCCGAGTGGCTCCAGAACCTGCTGATCTCGGCGTCACTCGGGGGTTATCGCAGGTCTCCCCGAAAAGCGGGATAAGCAG
>JAABUK010005343.1_pt1 | contig 20117 bp, 18 predicted proteins | sample 5559141 | NCBI WGS metagenome assembly JAABUK01 (sample SAMN10711869, study PRJNA513367) | rock metagenome | isolation source: Antarctica rocks | place: Antarctica: Victoria Land, Pudding Butte nord | collected 2016-01-03 | reverse complement strand
TGCGACTGGAAACTTCGTCAACACAGATCTAAGCAGCCTGCCCAGTCTCTCCAAACTGCATAAACTCATGTCGCAAGAGGGGCATCTCGACTTTGCGTAGGGGTAGCGTCTGTGAAATTCTTGATGTCCGCTAACACTTGCGGGGTCGCCTCTGCTGCAAGCGACGCTGCCACTGCGGCTTCGTCACGGAACTTGAGGACGCAAATCGCGATCGTGCCCGCACCATCTTCCTCAGGGTAAAACACCGAAAGGCTTTGCAAACCGTACGGTTCCCAGCTTTTCTGCACCAGAGGCAGGTGTTTTGTTCGATAGTAGGTACGATCGAAGTGAGTGGTCGCATCGCCAGGGTAAGTGACGTACACAATCGCCATGACACCGTTTTAGTACGGCACTATGTGTACGGCACAGCGCATAGACTTAACAGTCTATAAGTCACTTAAGTGGCTTCAAGGAGGTTAGTCATGAGCCATGACTTTGGGATCAGCTTTGGGATGCTGACCAGACAACGCATGACATAGTCTTGCCACTACTTAGCTCGCCGTCTAGGCGGTGACCGGCAATGGTCGATAGACATGCTGTGAGCTCCATGCATATGCAGCAGCAGCAGATTGTGAACACAATGCTTAAAAGTTATTGCTGCCCTACGGAAAACTGCCCTGCTGCAGGACATGAACAGCGCGTTATATGCTCAGACCTCAGACTCGGACGAGCTCAGATATACATCTGCAAAACAGGACTCGTCTCTCCTTCTCAGCAACAGGAGCCGCAAACAGCTATACAGCTTACAGCAGCACAGTCCTTACTTGGCACAATCTTCACTTGAACTCAATGACAGTGCAATGCAGTGCGATCTCCACACAGAACTACAGTAATCTCTATGATCCAGGCACTTTACCAAGCTCTGCAAATCAGTGGTCAGCGTCCTTGGGAAGTGTATCTGAGAATCCATCCTAACAAGGACACAGAAGCACAGTCATGACAGGCTTGTCAAGTGCAATGGTCTGCACAGCCCAAGCAATGCCAGGCTTGGATCAGAAGCCACCATCTTGACAAGAGAAGCTTATGATGCTGGAGGGCCAAAGACACGCAGGTTGTGGTCCACTGAGCCCACAAAAAGCTTGGTAGCAGGCTTGTTCCAGGTGCAGGATAGCACAGAGTGCTGACCCTGCAGGACAGGGCGCGTCAACCCACATAACATCAATACTGTGTTGTTATTACTGTTATTATCAGCATTATTATTATCAGTTATGATTATTGTGTGCAGCATTTGCATTACCAGCTGGACTTCCACTTTGCCCAAGTGAGCTCTTTTTGCATGTCACTGACAATCAACAGGTAGCTGTGTTGGCACAGCATCGTTCAAGACGCAGGGCATCTCTATGCGCTACATGCTGGGCATGTCTGTACACAGTCATTCTGTGGGCCAACAATCACCAAAAAGCAAACATACATAGTTGCATGCAGCTGGCATGTCTGATGAGTACGCAAGGGATACCTTCTGTGGCAGATCAGAGAGTGTGGACAGCAGCTGCCATTCCTGTTTCACGCCATAGATGCGAGCATCCATACCACCAACAGCTAGGTACTGACCACTGTTGTCAAACTTGACTGACGTCACGGGAGCACCTGCATTGCACACACACCTACTTGCAAGACATGTAATACATTGTTGTTGCAGCAGTGCAGCTTTCAAGCTTACAGGGCCTGTGGTACTTGCAAGCAGAGCCTGAAGAGCTGCGCAGTTTGTTTGCACCGTATTGGGTTGTGTGTAAACCACTCATCCTTGAGGCGGCCAAGGAGGGCAAAAGGATTGGATGTGTTGAAGAACACAAGTTGCAGATGTTTGTGCATCTCCTGAAGCTAGCACTGGAAGTCTAGCTATGCCAGATTTTCACATGCCAATGTTAATGCACTACAAACAGTACAGCAAATCAGCCCTTTGTGTTGCCATGGCAGAGAATTTTGCTTCACACATGCAACATCAGGGTGCAACATGCAGTATGCATGCATGAAGCATCACACTCTGCCATGGCAACACAAAGGGCTGTGACAAAGGCATACCGTTCTCATAGGGCACAATGGTCTTGATGTTCTTCAGCTTTCGCAGATCCCAGAGCTTCACAGAGTCCCCAGCAGCTGTGGCCAAGAAGTAGCCATTTTCTGAGAACGAGATGCCGGTCACTGGAGCATTGGCCTTAGTCTCAAACTTAGCCACATTCTGCACCACAGCAACAGCTGCTGAAGGGAAAGACAAATGACAAGGGAAAACAAGAGGTAGCCATTCTCTGAGAAGGAGGTGCCAGTCACTGGAGCGTTGGCCTTGGTCTCAAACTTAGCCACATTCTGCACCACAGCAACAGCTGCTGAAGGGAAAGATACATGACAAGGGAAAACAAGAAGTAGCCATTCTCTGAGAAGGAGATGCCGGTCACTGGAGCGCTGGCCTTGGTCTCAAACTTAGCCACATTCTGCACCACATCAACAGCTTTTTAAAAACGAAATAATTGACAAGGGGCACAAGAAGTAGCCATTCTCTGAGAATGAGATGCCGGTCACCGGAGCGTTGGCCTTAGTCTCAAACTTAGCCACATTCTGCACCACAGCGACAGCTGCTGAAGGGAAAGATAAATGACAAGGGAAAACAAGAAGTAGCCATTCTCTGAGAAGGAGATGCCAGTCACTGGAGCGTTGGCCTTGGTCTCAAACTTGGCCACATTCTGCACCACACCAAAAGCTGCTGAAAGCAGAGAAGGGGAACAAAGGCAGCAGGGGAAAACAAGAAGTAGCCATATTTCACGAGTGAGATGCCAGTCATCGTGGCCCTGGCCTTGGTCTCAAACTTGGCCACATTCTGCAGCTGTTACTGTGATGACACACAAATAGTGCAACATGCAAACGTGGCCAATCACACTGTGCACATACAGGACAGAAACAGTCTTCCTGAGGCAAGTTTGCAACAAGTGGCCATGCATCAGTGCACAGCACAGCACAGCATGCTGCTGTGAACACTTCTTACAATCTATATTGACATATGGCGTCTCCCAACGCACGAGTCAGCGATGAGAGCAATACTGCACAGTCACAATGCAGTCATGCACAACCACAAGCAAGTCCGCCAACAGCGTCAGAATGGGAAGCACAGTTGTGGCGTACGTTTTGGGACCTGGTCTCCCAGACATGCACCACTGCATCATCAGTGCCTGTGCCCAGAATCTGGCCATCTGGATGCAACGCCACGCTGCTGTATGCTGAGTCAATTGTTGGGCTTGTCAACTGCACAAACAGCAGGGTGTCAGCATTGCCGTATCGCCACAAAATGTCTTGAGGTGGGCTTGACAGTTGCAAAACAGTCAGGGTGACCACATTGTCATCGCGCCACAATGAGTTTCAAGGTGGGCTCATCAATTGCAAAACATCAGGATGTCTGCGCTGTGATGTTCCTATAATGAATTTCAAGATGTGTGTCAATTGCAAAGCAGCAGGGTGTCTGCGTTGTCATATTTGTTGCACTTTACCTCTCAGGGCTTCACACCAATGGTGCAAGTGTATGCACAGACAACATGAGATCATCGATGCCAGGCAGACAGCATGAGTCACCATGGTGACAGCAAACATCACACCAACTCAATGAGCAATCGCATCATCCAATCCTGGGCTGGGGAGGGGGGTGGGGCGGAGTGGGGGTGGGGGGCATGCAGAAGATGAGGGCATGGAAATTGTGTGACCAACACAGAACTAACATCAGCTTGTGGCACAGCATACGCAAACAAGTGAACTGCAGCAGAAGCAGACCTGAGCCATACACAGCATGGAGTCCAGGTCATAGAAGGCCCAGGACCTGTCAGCAGAGGCGGTGATGAAGTACTTGTTGGTGGGATGCAGCGCCACACCCACCACCTCACCAGAATGGTCAGACAGCACAGCCTGCAGGCATCACAAGCATTGAAGAAGAGTTGGGTTGCTTACTTTAGTAAGCTCGCTGATCGTTTTCAGACTACCGGTCCAATGGTCATGATTGGCCCCAAGACCATTAAACTTTAATGAATGATTGAAAGAAATGCTGCAAGGCGCTACAATAAACAAATTGAAGTATACAACCAGTCTGTCAAGGACCCCAGAACCAAAACCCACATAAGGCACTGATCTGGGGACCAGTCTTGAATGCAATGGCAGCTGCTGACGCCACTGTCAGCAGCCAGAGGCAAGATCAGCTATGTGTGCTGAAGCTGACGCCCATTCTCGACCAGAGAAACTGGCAAGCATCAGAATCACACAGCCAGCAGCCAGACAGGAACATGAGAAAGAGAAAGGCAGCTCTTTCAGGCAACTTCCGGAAGCACATCTTGAGGCAGTGTGGGCAGCTGACCTTGCACTTGTAGGCATCGCCATCAACAGCCCACAGGCGGCTGGTTTTGTCTGCTGAGGTGGTAACCATGAGGTCCTGGTGGCCCAGGAACTTGGCATCTGTCACTCGCTTGCTGTGCCCTGTCAGCTCACCCACCTTGCGCCCCTGAGCCCTGCACAACAGCCATATGTGGACGGGTGACTACAGCTTTTGTGATTGAGTTGAGAGGCTGGGTGATGTGGGTCACAATTGTGTACACAAGACCATAGGGGATGAAAATTAGCTGTTTAAGCTCAAAATGTGTTATGCAAAGTCACTGGCGCCACAGCATGTGCAACAGCATTTGCAGCAAAGAGCAGCTGGTGTGTGTCAGTGCATACCTGTCGTAAATCTGCACTGTGTGGTCTCGGCCAGCAGACGCCACAATGTCTTCACTGCTTGGGCTGAGGTCTATAGCCGTAATTCCACCCTGTAACAGACAACCAGCACATCAAACAGAGAATGCAGTGCAAAGCGTGCTTGTGCCAAGTTTGAGTCTGCCCTGCTATCTGTGCAAATGTCTCACTGACTCTGCTGCTGCTGGGGTGCAATTGGGAGATTGCAGCAAATGTCTGTTGTCGACATCCACCTGAAGGAAAATGCTTGACACCCACTATGGGGATTCCTGAGAGTAAAACGCCAACATGAAGTGGAGTGTTTCCACTTGAGTGACATTTCTGCATCCTCAAGCTGTATCTGCTTGTATGGCTGTGCAATGGCTGCAAGCAAGCTGGCTGCTGCCCATTGCCCACAAACCAGTGCCAACGCAGATGCTGATGAATGCTTAGCCATGTAAGCCCTACACTGTTTTACACTCTATACCAGAGCATGACTGCTGAGCAGACTGCACTATACAATGTGGGTGCAAACAAGGTGTGAAGGATGTCAAGTGTGGTAACTAGTGTACTATAAGGACAGGTGTCATGTGCAGTAGATAAGCGCTGAACTGGTCCCAAAGTTCAATGCCAAACTGACTATAAATCAAGCAATCTGATTATCCAACTGCCCAACCAACTAGTCAATCAAGCAAGTAAACAGGCAGTCAGCCACTCCATGAACCAGTCAGCCACTGACTCACGCAGTACACTCAGTCAATCAAGATAATGTACATGATGTTGCACTAGCAGGCCAACTGACCCCAGACAAGCATCAGGTTCTGCCTTGTACAGTAGCCGCATTTTAGACTAGAATATAGATTAGAAAAATATAAAGAAATATTGGTAAGAAACATAACACAATATCAGAATATAGTAGGAATAAAACTGACCTCAGATGTCTTGTGCAGGGGGTGGCTACGGAGAAGGCCATACTGCTCAATGGTGCCAGCAGAGGCCAGGCCAGCAGGCATGGGCCGTTTCCTGCGGCCCTTGCTCAGCTCAGCAGAGGTGGTTGTCAGCACCTCAATGATGTCATCTGTGATGCCCGCCTTGGCCTGCAAACAACACATGGACAGGTCTAGTGTGTCTGCTGGACAGGTCTGTTTTGTCTGTGGACAGGTCCACTCTGTGCGTGAACAGATTTACAGTTTCTGTGGACTGTCTGTGTATGTAACACTTTACACCCTATTTCCACAAGGCAGGGGACATATCGCACTGTGTTTGTATGCATGCATTTGTATGCAGAATGTGAAAATACATGCTGCAGCTGCTCATGCTGTGGGTACATGCCAACTGCAACAATATGACGACAGTTGCGTCGTATACATACGCATTGAGATCGATGCAACCAGACATACTGGGGGTGAGCATGCTGCAAATGCATATCAATTGCATGCAAATTCTGCAGCAGCAGCATCAGCAGCAGAAGCAGTCTATCCACAAAGCAGCTGCAGCCTAAGCAAAACAGCACCACATGTCAGGTAATGCACCAAACATGTGGCTGGGTCAGTACAGAAAAGAAGTTCCACGGTGACATCACAAATTCGCACAGAGAAGACTTGTGCAAACACCAAGAGGTTGAATACACACTGACACGTACATTCCCTTTTTATTGACCTTAGCCATAGTCAGGGTACAGATGGTGGGCAGGGCTTTCACAAGTTTGTCAATGCAAGACATTACTTGCATCTTTTTCCTTGTTTCAGGTCTCACCCTCTTGCCACCACCCTCTGTGCCATTCTCAGCAGCCCTCTTCCCATTGGCCATGTCAGGGGGGGCCTCCACAGGCTCAGGGACGGGTGCTGGGGGGGCCCTGACTGCACTTTCAAGCGCGCTGCGAGCCTCGTCCCTCTCCTTCTTCAGCCTGGCAATGACACGCACTGCACCATCGTGCTGATACAGAGCATGGCTCAGCTCCTGGCGCGTGTTTTGTAGGTGCTGTCTGAGGCTGTGCTGCTCCAGCATGACTGCATCCCATTCCTGCACAAACCAACCTCAAAGTTGGCATTGCCCAGGGCAGCAACCCAACCCAACCCGTAAGTTGCCATTGCAGAGAGCAGTAAAAGGCAGGTGCACAGGGAAGATCTACAGTTCATGCTGATGCAATGGGCAGCATTGCATTGGATTGCTTGTCCGTTTGGTAAGCCATTGCTCCTGCTAGTGTGTCCTGTGTGTGCTGTCTGAGGCTGTAATGCTGTAGCATGACCCCATCCTGTCCCTGTCTATATGCACCCCTTTTGTTTACTGCATGATTGGACGTGACAGCATGAGCTCAGATCTCAGCGAGTCTTGGGGGTGTGACCTAGACTGCCACTACCTCAGGCAACATGATGGCTGCTTCTGACAACAGTGGACAAGCGCATGAGTGAAATGCATTCTGTGTTTCCGTTGAACATTTGTGATGCTTTGGCAGTTGAACGCGGGACTTGTGTTGAGTTTGTGATGTGGCTGATGCCATAGCAGTAGGAACCACTGTCATCTACATGGGGCTGTGAAGCAATTAACTCAAGAATTCAAGGGGGAACAATGTAAATGGAAAATGGCAATTGCGTCAACCTGAATAACTGTTACCGCTCTGACCTTTGGGGTAGGCAATAAGCCAGTTTAGAGTAAGGATGATGCAGTGCTACAGCACCGTGTGCTACTGTGCTAGACGTTCACAGCATGCTGATGCTTGGCGTCATGCAAGCAGCTGCAGGACATGCACTGTTGCACTGTGAGCCACAGGCAGGCTGAGAGGAAGGCCTGCCCTGCATCAATGACTTGCTTGATGACAAAAGCAACTGGGTGTAGGAAGCTCACATTCTGCAACAGCCCAAGGAGCCCTGGTATGCTGGTTGCTGGTGATGGTCTGGGCTTGAGGTTCTGCATGCACCAGTGAAAGTCAACCTGGAAGATCGGTTTGCTTGTGACCAGCCACTTGCCTCGACCTGACAGCTGGAAGTTGCATCTTACCGTGTTGTTTTTGACAACCAGCAGCTCATCTACGGTGGTTTCAGCGCCTGTCACTGGGTCTTTACCGGTATCCTGCAGTGTTGACCTAGCTTGCTGACGATGCCAAAACAGACAACAAAACGCTCATGATGTGTTGTTGCAGAATGACACCTTGATGTGCTTCTCGATCAATCGCTTCTCAAACAAGTGTCCGCTTATTTTGGAGACAACGGGCTCCTCTGGCACCGTGCCCGAGACTGCAAGCAGCATATGGCATCACTTCAGTCTTGACCGACGAGGCGAACTCCTATAGCATCATTGAAGTGCGCAGACGAACACCATCACAGTTGTGCACCCTCATGCTTACTGGCGCAGAACATTTGGCCGCAGTCTGGCGGTGGACTATGTGATCTGAGGTGAGGTCAGCAAGAGACTCGGAGGCAAGGAACACCGGGAAGATAACGGCAACAGCTTGCTGATTCTTCAGCGAGTATTCTGAACCTTCATCCTGCTTGTCTGTGCATCTGGTGCCTTGCGCCTCAGCGATGGCCTTTGACGGTGCAGTAACTTGATCGCAATATATTGCGTTTTTTGGGCAAACGGATATGGAAATTGTCATGCGCATTAGAGCTTGGACGCCGCCGTGCTCTGCCTCTCGGGTTGTTACAACACACAAAAAATGGCAGGAACAGTGCCTGAGACCGTCCTCAAAAAGAGGAAGAGGGACGAAGAATGGGCCAACAAGAAGACTGCAGCTGCTGCTGAGGCTCAGAAGAAAGCTAGGTCATCTAGGAAAGACATCCTTAAGAGGGCAGAGTCTTACGTACAGGAGTACCGCAACAAGGTGTGAATTAGCGAGAGCACGTCATTGGGATGCACTGCAGCCGCGACGTATGCACCCAGCTATGTACGACACGACGTCGGGGTTACACCAGCCAGCAGCCATGCAATATCTTCAGCCAGACACTTTGTTTGCTTAGATAGCAGAATCGCCGTGTATACGTACAAGCTCTTGACATCATAGCCTCAACCAGCAGCAGTCCCTCATCAGCTTTTCTGCAGCTTGCAAAACTCCCACATTCCACTGCTTACAGGAGAAGGACCTCATTCGTCTAAAGCGTGAGGCTAAGAAGAAGGGTGGCTTCTATGTTGAGGAGGAGGCAAAGCTGGCCTTTGTTGTGCGTATTCGTGGTATCAATGACATGCACCCCAAGGTACCATGTTGCAAGCGTTGGCAACATTTAGCTTCACTGCTTGTGATTTCTGCTGTGCAAGCAACTTCACTGTGCTGACACCGTTTGATGGTCACATTGCCTGAATGGGTTGCAGTCCAAGAAGATCTTGCAGCTGCTGCGATTAAGGCAGATCCACAACGGTGTGTTTGTCAAGGTAAGCTGTGTCCAAAAGCAGGTCACCTGCCAGTTTTGCAACCTGTATGCCCATTTTTGGACAGATCTGTGCTTTGCTAGATCCTGAATCGCTGCAGCAGCTAATTGTGCAATGTATTGTCACAGATCAACAAGGCCACTGTCAACATGCTGCGCCGTGTTGAGCCATACATTGCCTGGGGTAACCCCAGCCAAAAGACAGTGAGGGAGCTCATCTACAAGAGGGGTTACGGCAAGGTCAGCAAAGCTGCAGACCAGGGACTGCTAAACAGACACCCTGCCTGCTTATATTCACTTCTAGATCAAATAATCACTTCCAAGTTGTGTCTGTCTGGTGCAGGTTGACAAGAGTCGCATTCCCTTGATTGACAACTCCGTCATTGAGCAGGTATGGTCTGTAGTGTTGCTTGTTGTTTGTGTGTGTCTATATATGCACTGGGGATACTTCTGCAGCAGAAGCCTTGGGAAAACTTCAAACGCCTCGCTGCTGAATTCAGCAAGTTCTATGTTGCAGGCTTTGGGCAAGCACAACATCATCTGCATTGAGGATTTGGTGCACGAGATCTTCACAGTGGGCCCAGCCTTCAAGCAGGCCTCTAACTTCCTGTGGCCCTTCAAGCTGTCAGCTGCCAGGGTACAGACATTTCCAGCCATGCAATGCTGCTTGTTCCCTATGTGACAGCTGTGTCTTGCATCAGCCTTGCTACATCACACCTGAGTGTCGCTTGATAGCACAAGTGGTGTATGTGATATGCACAGCTTGCTTTATGTTTGTTACAAACAGTTTGTACTGCCATGATTGGCTGATGGTCTGATGGGTTTTGCCACACAGGGTGGCATGGACAAGAAGAGGCTGCATTACATCGAGGGTGGCCACCACGGCAACAGGGAGCACTTCATCAACAACTTGGTCAAGACCATGATCTAGGGAGTTGCATGGTGCATCACGCAATCTGCAGATTGCTTTCTTAGCACAGATGGGGCAGCAGAGCAAGCTCAGTGTGTAATAGATTGCAGAATCTGAGTCATTTAACTTGCAAACTGCAGAGTGCAGATCTGCCAGCATCCTGCTTTGAATGTGCATGTCATCACCGCTGGCAATGCGCAGCAATTGTTTTGCTCGGTTTTTGGGGTGCCACTCCTGACACAAGGACTGGTCCAAGGCCCACATGCATATCTTTGTGAGTCATTACGCATAGGTGGTTGCCTGCATAGTGTTTGTTCAACAACTTTGCTGACAATTAAAAGGCCAGGCCCAGATGTACGTAAGGCAGACGCGCAAAAAGTATCTGACACAACAGCCACACTGTCGCACGCATAAACGATGCTGCGCAGATGGGATCGGGACGAGCATCCTTTGCAGGGCTGAGAAGCTATCAGGTGGCTCTGTACTAAGGATTGCACGCTGTCTGAGATTCTGCACCTGCTTAAGAGGTCACTGAAATTGTCACTGAAATTGTCAGTTACACAAATGTACATAAATAAATATATTTGCATATCATCATAATATTGCCCTTACCAGACAGAGGGTCGATTGGCCTTAAGGTCACTGAAAGGTCACTTGTACTGGAGTCCGATTCCGTGACTAATTAGATCTTTGAATCCTAGTTGCCAGACTATTTGGAGAGATCATCCAGTTGTGGCCTTCAGTGACGTTCTTCGTGACCGAGCCGGATCTTTTATAACGTCTTCAATGGCCCGATCGGCATTGCACCTGTTGCTGATTTGGGGTGTGTAAAGGGCATTGATGCACGGTCTGGGTTGCCAAGCTTTTGAACCCATGTACAAATATGGTCAAGGTGTTGAGGGCTTTCCTACGCCGACCACAGGTGCGTGGCTTCTTGCAAGACTGTTCGATCGATGGCCTTGATTTGCATCATTGATCGCGATAATGCGCGACTTGACTGCTGCCAGCTGACCTTGCTCAAGTGTAGAACAGTCCACCAAGCCTGCCTGAGTTGCCGCATCATCGCAGGCTCAGATCATACGGGGTCTGCTGTTGCAAAAGCTTCCCGTGTCTTGTTTGCCCGGAGCTCAGATGCTCGCTGCTCCAGCGGTGGGTGATGTCGTGATCGAGTGGCTGAGCACCCTCGTTCGACGGCTGTCTTAACACGCGTAATGTGTACAGGGTCGCAAAATCAGCAACATCAAGGCCATATAACAACAGAGCGCGATGATAGCAGTCCACTGGACCTTGCCCAGCAGAACAAGGACTGCTTGCAACCTTGTCTCAGGTGAGTTGTGCCCCTTCGTGCACTCTGCAGAGAATCATTCCCTCCAAGCTTGACATGGCAGAAGCTGCTGCAGTGACTTATCAAAGGAGGACCTACAAGAGCTGTGGAACTTCACCCAGGCTTTCCCCTGTTTCCAAAATTATCAGCCTGCAGATCAAGTATCTGGTACATTCCACAGTACACTTACTGCGTGTTGATAGATCAATCCAATGCCCATCATCAAGAACCACAGCTTTGTGCATTGCTTGTTGCTGATCATCAGACAGCTTTACAGCGGTTGTCTAAGTGAAGCACACAGGCTAGATGTTGCCCAACTCGCAAGAGATGTGGCTCATTGATTCAGTTTCTCTGCTGGAGCTCGACATAATGTCTAGTGTGTACAGCATACTGGGTGTTGGTGGCTCACATGTGTCGTCACATGCAGGTTGTGAGTCTGAGGTCCAGCAGCAGCAGCTCAGTTATTTGGCACAGCTGCTGCAAGACAAAGGGCATGCCCTTCAAGGTCAAGCTCTGTCCCAAGTAACAATAGACGGCCAGCCAGCTGACAAGAACAGCACCTCTGATGGGTCTGACTCATTGCATGGCATGTATGGCAGCAGCTACAACAGCAGGGACGCGAGTGCTGATCTGCAAGTGTCACAAGCTTCTGACCACCCTGGCATCAGTGACGCCCACCAGGGGTCTCAGACAGCTGACATGCAGCGAGGGGGTCACGCATACTCAGGTCTTGAACAGCATGCTGCATGCATGCTACATGCTGGGCAGGTGCTTCACCTCCACCATCAAGGTCAGGGGGGTGCAAGGGGTGTGGGCCTCTGGGCCCCTGATTCTGGCACTCATCATGGGTCTGGCCATGACTGTGGCATCCAAACAAACCAATTTCCGACAGGCAGTTCTCACCATGTGGTGCATGAGTCAGCCAGTGGTGCTCATGGGTTTCAGCGCCAAGCAAACCACAGATCTGCTTACAGCCACTCAAACACCCATGTCGGTCCTTCCTGTCTTGGTTTTGGCGCCAAACCCAGAACCCAACATGGTATGCAGTACCACCAGCTCCACCATCTCGCAAGGGCCGTTCAACAAAGCCCTCAGCAGGGCAGGGCGCTCCAACGGGACATATCCCCTCACCAGGCCACGTCTCTGTACCCGGGCCAGGCAACAGGGCAGAGCCGGGCTTTGCAGCAAGGGCTGCACCAGGCATGGGTCCCACAGCAGGATATTTCCAGTCAGCATCACCCTCAGCAGGGCAGGTCTGCTCAGCAGGGCCCTCAGCAAGGCAGGTCTGCTCAGCAGGGCCCTCAGCAAGGCAGGTCTGCACAGCAAGGCCCTCAGCAGGGCAGGTCTGCACAGCAGGGCCCTCAGCAGGCCAGAGTTACCTCCTCTGAGCCTCAGCCACAGAGAAGCTCCCATCGGCTGGGTCAGAAACGCAAACAGGCGCTTCTGGCTAGCAAGCATTTTCCAGATGATATCATCGATGCCAACCAAGGCCCTGCTGCTGCGAATGCTGATGCTCGTGCAGCATACAGCCACGTATCAGGTGAGCTTTGTCAGGCGCAAGCATGAGTGCTTTGCTGCCCTGTGTGTAACAAACGCTGTCAGGGCTTGCATGCTGAGCCGTGTTTTGAGTGTGGTCATCGCTGTCGAGGCTTGAATGCCGAGCTCCTGCCTCCTTGCAACATGATGCAACAATACCATGGACACTGCCTGCCGAGCAAAGTTTTGTCAAAGCGCTTGCTCTGCAACAGACACGCTCTTGCCTTGCATCTTAATGTATCTTCTCTCACTCTCAACTTGGTTGTGCAGCTTTCTGACCATCACAGGCTTCTGCCTAGTGGGCAACGTCATGCTGCGTAGGATGAGTATCTCAGCATCATGCCTTTGGCTGCTGTTCAGCCTAGAAGTTCATGCTGCAAAGGCTGTATATGTGACACTGTGTGTGGATTCTGTCTAGCTTGGGAAGTCATGCTATAAAGGCTGTACATGTAAGCTTTCTGTGCCTGACTGCAGGCAGCTTAGCTCTTGCAGGGTCAAGGGTCAGCTGTACAGCTGGGCTGGCAGCACAGCACTTAGGAGAGGCTGCACACATGACAGGTACAGTCAAACCTTGCAGACAATGCATGCCTGTGATTATCAGCAGACATGCACAAAGTTCCAGCATGTAAAACTTGGCCTAGGCTGTAAAGTCACCTCCTGGCTCTTGGTGTCATGTGCATCTAGATCTGCATGCTCTCATTGCAATGGAGCATTGCCGGCATTGACCCAAAGCAGATGACTGTGTCATGGCAGTTCAGAGCATGTTTTTGCGTATACTGCGCACCAGTCAAAGAGTAGATTACTACCTGTAGACTACTTGTGGGATCTGCATGCTTGTCATCAGTTGCAGTGGTGATTTGAGTTAATGAGACAGCACTACTGTAGTTAGCTTGCACAGTCTGTGCAGTGTTACAAACATCAGCGCAAATGCAGGCAAGCACGCGCACAAATTTGATGATGCTTCGTGCTTTGTCTTGACAGCATGTCGTGTTCATTGTGTCTGTCAAAACACGTGCTGCACATGTTCATTGTGGGTTGATGTATTCAACTCATGGGGTTGCAGGTCCAATCAGTAAGCGTGATCATGTTGGAGAAGCTGCAAGGGCAGCTGGTCCCGCTTACCCCCACTCAGGCTCCATGACCCCTGCTAGACCCTTGGGTGGACCCAACATGACCCTGCCTGAGCCTATGATCATGGTACCCAGCAGAGGTCGTGATGACTCAATGTGCATCAGTCTTCAGTCACATGGCAGAAAGTTCAGTCCAGGTTGCTCTGTGGGCCTCAGTGTGGAAGTTGATTTGCTGGCTGATCCATCAGATATGCTTGGGCTCAGCCCTGATAGGCCACAGATCCTGGATGATTTTGATGATGCTCAGAACTATGTCACCAGATTCCAGGATGATCTGCCAGCTGATCCTATGGAGGGTCTCGCCATACCCTCTTGGCATGAGCTCTTGGATGAAGCTGCCACTCAGCTGACCCCTCAGGGCTTCCCCAGGACAGGCCCTGCCCTGACTGACAGTCCTGCATTGAAGCGGCAGAAGCAAAGCATGATGCAGGAATCTGGCAGACAACCCAGCTGGATTCTGGACCTGGACACTAAGCCGATCAGCTCTGGTGTTGATCTTGACAGCACGCTCCCCTGTGTCGGCAAGGCTTTCAAGCTTCCTGAGCGCATGGCAATTCCAAGTAGCCAGCGCAGTGTGCCAAGATCAGAAACACATGGCTCAGACCTACAGACACAGGACAGACGCAGTCCTAGTCACAGTGTAGAGGCAATCACAGAGGGTCAAGCGCCTCAGCAGGCTCAGCACGAGGGAAGGCCTGTTGCAGTTCAAGCAGGAAAGGGCGGCAAAGCAAAGCGTGCAAAGCGTGCAGCGCCTGGCCGCAAAGGTCACTCAGCGGCTGCAGGACAGGGCAGAGGGCAAGGTCAAGGGCAAACTGTAGGGGCAAATGGAAAGGCATGCACTGTGTCCTTGGGCACTGTACTGCCCTTCAACACATTGAAGGTGAGGCTTTGCCCTCTCACGCATATCCTTTCTAGGCAGGCCATGATGCATGCGATGCCCCTGCTGATGAACCCAGCGTTGACCTGTCACCAACCCTGTCACCAACCCTGTTACTTTGCTGCATGTGTAGAGAATGAATTCAGATCTTGGTGGTGAATGCAGTTGCATACCTCTTGAAGTACCTCTGCAGTTGCAATCGGCCACGGTTTTGACTTTCTGCTGTTGTGCTTCAAGACTTGCCTACCACCCAAAGTCTACATCCTTTCTACGTCCTTCCTACATTGTCCGGCATGCAGCACAACAGTCCAGCTTATGCTCAGTGACTGGATATGTTGCAAGCATGTATAGGGCGATGCACTCGACGTTCCTTGAACATGCTTCTGGCTTACAATATGGTGTGTGGTTCAAGCATGTTCCCCTCCTTGAGTTTGACACTCAATGATACATGTACATCAGCGACTTACGTGCTGCAGGGCACAACTGTCGAGGGAGATTTGGCTGAGCTCAACACTCGCATCCAGGCTACGTGCTTAGTGTCAAGCAAGACAGCAGTTGCTCTTCCAGTCTACTCAGAAGGCGGACGCCCCCAGCAATCCTCACACTCAAAGGGCGTGATTGCTCCTCTTGCGATCCCTGAACACTGCCAGCTTGGTCCTGGCTCACATGAAATGCAGGACGCAGTGCATACTGACAGCTGTGGCAGGGATGCACGGACAGACACCATGGGTGGGATCTGGATCAGGGGTAGAGGCAGGGTAGCAGGAGGCGGTTGTGTACAGCTTGTGAAACTCAGCGGTACAACAAGTGTTGGCGTGCGAGCTTGAAGCTCATGCCTTGCAAGTCTTAAGTTGCAGGGAGAAAGAAGAAGAAGACACATTTCATGTCGCATTTGGTTTTTGCTATCTTCCAGCTGCGGCAATTTGGCAGCTTGTACAATAAGAAAGGCAATGCACGTCAGCCGCTAAGCAGTTGTGTGCTGAAGTTGTCAGTGTTTTCTCCCAAAAATTTTGCTCCCATACTTTTGATTTTTGCTTACTGTCCAGCAAACTGTGTTGTTTTGATGTGTTTCTCTTCTGTTTCCAGATCTGATTCAGTCAGACTATCTTTGCTTGAGCTGTGCATTTCTGCTTCTCAGACTTTGCAGTGTAGTTGGTAGTTTACACGCACAGATGCAATGCTTTGATCAGTGTTTGTCGCAAGTCTGTGTTCTTTTCTGAGCAGCCTCTTCCTTTGATGCTGATGTGTTCGGCAGAGACCAAATCAGTCCTTGGCCCCTTTTTTTTTCTTCTGCAGTCTTTTATTGTCCTCTAGGACTTGGTTGGACAGTCACAAAGGGTGGGATCAGTAGAGGCAGCAATAAAAGATGAGCTTGGTATTGAGCAGGAATAAACAGTGACAAAGGGTGGAATCAGTAGGGATAGCAATAAAGGGTGCGCTTGTTATGGAGTAGGAACGAACAGCAAGTAATTTGGTTTTGCTAGTAACCAAGCATGGGCGTGTAGACTTCGTGATGCATCTGGTATTGTTGTATTGGGAAGGGAATACTGGCCTAGTTCAATTAAGCTAGTTGTCAGGCTTAATGATCGTTTATGCAGTTTCTCCCATCCAGCAGCTTTGCAATTGCTTGGGTATTGGCATGTCTAAGCATTTATCTTGAGCAGCTGCTGCGCATCCCTTGCACATATCAACATATATCTGTGTAGATCCCTGCAGTACGCTGTTAGGTCCAAGGCACTTCACAATGCTCGTGATGATTAGTATCACCAGCTAGCGTTTCAGCTGCTTTTTAGGCTTAGATGCGCGATTATGAAGCAACCACTGTGAAAATTAGGCTAAGCAGCACCCTGACAATGCTCAAGCTTTGCATGGGAAAAATAACGTCGCTGTGGTGGTATGTAACATTGTAGCTTCATGCTAAAATAATGCATTGCATGATTCCCAAGCTTGCCAAGCTGCACACCCATTGATTCCCGTATGTAGAAAACTTTTTCTTCGTGCCCAGGATGTCTATCAGTTTGTTGTCCGGCCTGCACAGTGACATTTTGCAACAGCAGGGCAGCACAACATGTGCACAGGGCCGCAGCATGCACTGATGTTTGATGGTTGTCAAATCATCTGATGAGCTGATTACCTACTCATTAGTTAATACAATAGCAAGACCCACTTCACCACTCACAAGTCAAATTGAATTTGAACACTTGCGGCACCTCATTAACAGCTTGAAGGCACCTACCGGCAGCTACCCAAGGCGCTTGAACACATTTCCTGTTTGTGCAACAGTTTCAGGCCTAACAGCACGAACTGCCACACCATTCTCACTGACTGGCCTATTCCTCTTGACGACATTGAGCTGCTGCTGCTCACACTCGACACCTATGTCACTATCAAATGCGCGCATGCGTTTATGTTTTGGCACAAGGGCCTTCTGCCCCCCGGCTGTGTTGAGCCCTTGATGGGCCCCCCTGTATGCAGTCTGAGCACCACCCTGCCATGCAGCAGCACTACGAAGGCCAGAGCCAAACACTTCACTCACGGCAGAGCCCTGTTCCCTTGCTTGCAATCCACCAGCCTCACGCATGCTATGATCATTGATATCAGCCTGATCACTGCCTGAGGCTATCTGACCAGCTACTCCCATCTTGGCATCTGTCAGAAGGTGTGTGCTGGTCTGTGTAGCCTCTGGGGAAGCAGAGGAATGGTGGAGGGGCGTTGAGGCACGTTTGCGCGAGTTGCGGCGAGCCAGCAGGAGGCAGTTCACCCTGTCAAGCGCGTCTGGGGTGTGAGTAGTCATGCTGGACTCTGCCATGGCAGCTGCTGTTGCTGCTGGAAGGCGGGAAACCTGCTCTGGCTGTACAGAAGTGGTGTGACTCTGCTGAGATTCATTAGCTGTGTCTTCCCTGGTGTCAATCATCTTGCCAGGGTTGACATCAGTTCTGCCAGGGTTGACAACAAGTTTGCGGCGGCCCTTGCGGGCATTGAACCTGTCAAGCCCATCTAGGATTGGCTGGCCTGCTTCTTCAACCATCTGTGCTTGCTGAGGAGGCTGCTGGTGTCCAGTGGCAGCACCATGAGCAGAGGTTTCAGCCCCCACATTGGGAGCCTTGCGGCGCATATTGAATAGGTCCAGCGCGTCAAGTGGTCGCTGTGCCTCTTGCCTATGGCTCAGCTGAGCATGTGGACGCTGATCAGCTCTCAACGACCCCCTTGGGGGAGCCTGTCCTTGCGCTGACCAGCCTGGGTTTACCTGCGCTATGCTGCTCTGCGCTGTACCGTTGGCAAGTGCCGTATGGGAGTGATCGGCGGCAGATTGAGGATCACCAAAGCATACTGCTGCTGCTGCTGCTGGCTGAGAGTAACCCTTGCGTGCATTGAACCTGTCTAAAGCATCCAAGTGCTGCTGAGGCTGTACAGCAGCTGGAATGGCTGCTGTTGGTGTCTGCCCTCGGCGAGAGTTTACCCTGTCAAGAGCAGCCAGGGCATGCTGTGCCGCCTGAGACATCTGATCATGATGGTCCACATCAGGACTGGATGCCTTGAAACTTTTGATAGCTTGCTTCCTGTCTGCTGTGCTGCCGCTATGCTGGTGTGGTGGTGGTGGTGCTGCTGGTGCTGCCTTGCGTTTTGCTGCTCGCTGCCTGCCAAACAAGCCTTCACTGTAAGGGACTGAGTTGCCAGACTGAGCGTGGTGATGGGGTGCGATCCCTTCAGCTGCTGAAGAAGCTTCTGGTGAGGCAGACCTTGTGAGGCTGAGCTGATAGGAGCTTTGATGGCATGGAGCGACTGCAAGGCCAGGAGCAGAAGAGGCTTGACCATTGACTTGGCGTGTCATGGACATCCATGGCTGAGGTCTGCAGACATGTTGATGAAGGTTAGGAGCAAGGCTTGGATGTGGATGGGGCACCTTCACACAACTTGAGCGAATTTTGACCACTGCAACTGTTCTTTGAACAAGCAGGTTGAGGACTCCTGCGTTTTATGAAGTATACAGCAAAAGGATGGCTTACATCTTGCCGTTAATCTTTGCCTTCAAAACTTCATGTCGCTTAGCAACATTTGCATCTGGTGTTGCATCATACAGTTGTACAGAGGCCTCCTCATACAAACGCCGATCCTCTTGGTTGTCTGTCTACAAGACAACAGCAAGAAAATGACTGAGTGATGAGCCCAGCCACTATGACACACGGCTGTGGAACTCATGCATCAAACAAGACATGAGCAAACACGTAAGCTGCCAACAGTGTAAGCTGCACACTCAAAAGCTGTCGGTGAGCAGACTTGAGACTGTGTGTTCGCTTACGATGTGCTGAAACAGCCTGGAGGTGGTGTCCAAGGCAGGTCTCGATGCTCTTTTTCCAGCGACTCTGTCTGAATACATCACGAAGTCAACCGGCAGATCGCAGCTTCACAGACTCTCAGGTCACAGAGACAAAGTGTGAGTCAGAGGAGGTCCGAGCCGATAGAGCACCTCAGCCGCTAGCTGCAGTCAGCGTGGACTCGGAAACACTGCCAACCCAGTTAGATGAGCGTCTCAAGCAAGAGCAATCCGCAGGATGGCAAAAGAGGACAACACTGAATGAGTCATGCCCATCGACTAGTCATCTAATGCCTAACATGTCAAATCTGAATTCGTTCTGTGCCGGTGCAGCCTGGGACGTCCTCATGTTTTGAAGCCTTGTTGTTGTGATGATTGCACACTGACACAACTTAATTTACAAATGCGCAGGAGCAGTCCGTTGCAGCATCCCTTGACATCCATGACGTGATAGTCTTTTGCTAGGCATGTGCTTTCGCCAAGCCTAACAGAGCAGACGATGTTGGTCAACTCGAAATGTAACGGCGTCACAGACCTGCGAGGTTATTGATAACGCCTGTGTGGTTGCTGGATCCATTATTAAAGACGTCGTGGTCGCAACAAGTTTACCAGGCAAGTGAGGGTTGACCGAGGCCCGTGTGCGTTCTGCCTGTGCCAAGATGCGGTCAAACAGCCGAGGCGGGGGAGCAAAACAGGCAGGACAAGGAATGTATCCTGCGATGTCCGGGGTATGTGGCACTTCACAACGTGTCTGCTCACAAACATCTCGCTTCACAGCTGCAGTCTTTTGCCAGTAAACTTTTCCAGCTAGGCACTGTCTCGAATCAAGCTGACCCACTGCCTGTCTTGCCAGGTGCCAGCACACCTGCAAGTCCAGCAGTCCTCTCACTCTGCTCCGTCTATGGGCATGCCTGCTTACTACAACCCATATATGGGTATGCCAGG
>JAABUK010005342.1_pt1 | contig 20118 bp, 36 predicted proteins | sample 5559141 | NCBI WGS metagenome assembly JAABUK01 (sample SAMN10711869, study PRJNA513367) | rock metagenome | isolation source: Antarctica rocks | place: Antarctica: Victoria Land, Pudding Butte nord | collected 2016-01-03 | reverse complement strand
GTTAAGGATGACAATGAGGTCACTAATGTCAAGAAGGCAGCCTTCATGACAGCTTCAGTCATGAAGACTTCCACAGTGCCCAGGCTTGAAGGTCAGTATAAGCATCATACACAAGCACCTGAGCTAAAAGATGCTTGCTAAGCCCGCGCGTGTGTGTGTGTCGGTGTGTGTGTGTGTGTGTGTGTGTGTGTGTGTGTGTGTGTGTGTGTGTGTGTGTGTGACAAATGCAATCCAGATGCCATGTATGCCATTTGCATGTCTTTGCACTACAACAAGCCTGTTGAGTCTGCTCTCCATCGTCAGCAGTATGCCCTGGTCTGCATATAACAGTGCTTGCAGCCAAATGCCGACATACGAAGCGTGTAATGTAGGCATCATTGATGAGGAAAAGAAGGTCAAGCACAGCAAGCTCAGTGAAGAGATTGAGCAGGTGTTGGCTGATCCTCAGAAAATTCAAGTCAAGCTGACTGCTGCCAATCTGGACATAGCGTATGCCCCAATAGTACAGAGTGGCGGCCAGTATGACCTGAAAGTCAGCGCAGCCAGCGACGACCGCCGTCTGGAGTATGACGTCATCTTGTGCAGCTTGGGCGCCAGATACAGCATGTACTGTGCAAATATTGCACGCACCTTCCTTGTGGACCCTGTCAAACAACAGGAGGAAGAATATAAGGCTTTGCTGCAAGCCCAGGAGAAAGCCATCAATGCCTTGGTAGAGGGAGCACCCATGTCTGCTGCCATGGCTGCTGTTGTGAAGGCACTGCAGGTATGTCATTATATATCATATGTCACTGATGTGACTGTCATAATGTGTCATGACTGAGCCACCGCATAATCAGCAGCATCTTTCACTTTGCATTGTTTGAGCAAATCAGCAAGATTTCAGATCTCTGCTGGCTTGCATTGCACGTCCAATGCTGACTTTTGCCCTGTGCTTAGCTGCTTGACATGTACATCGTGCATGTGTTAGCTGTATCAAGCCTGACAGCCCCTATGTGTGCTGGTGCACTTCAGGATGCCAAGCAAGGACATCTTGTTGAGCATTTGCCCAAAAACATTGGCTTTGGCATGGGACTTGAGTTCAGAGAAGCCATCAACCTGCTCAAGCCTGGCAATGAGCGCAGAGTTGCAGCAGGCATGGTCTTCAATGTTGCAGTAGGTATGTCCCATGATCTGCTTGCAGTCGGCAGCCTGACCCCAGATGCTTTCCTTATGCATGCATGATACTGTTTTTGCATTCTGGGTGGAGCACTAGAAGCGCTCTGCAGCTATATACTATCTGCTGCTGGGAGAGTATCACACCTTTGGAGCTCAGTAATGGCTGAGATGTGCTGTCCTGATAGCAGAAGCAACAGCAGCACAGTGAGACTCTGTGTGCATTATGGCATCACCATGCTCCAGGTGTTTCTGGACTTGAGGTCAAGATTGGCGGCAAGCCCAGGTCTTACTCCCTGCTAGTAGCCGACACTGTGGTAGTCAAGCCTGGTGGTGCAACTCCAGAGGTCCTCACAGCTGCATGCAACAAGGCCTGGTCTGATGTCGCGTACTTTTTCAAGGTACTGCAGCTAGCAGAGAAGGACTGTCTGTCTGTTCAAGATTACTCATGTCAAAGGCATCTTGGTTGTGCATTCAGCAGGGCCAGTTTCCTTGCGCCTGATTGTGCTTGCAGATCAGGCGTAACAAGTCTTCATGTGCCACCACCATGCTTTCCAGCAGTGCTAATGCATGTGATGTGAGATGGCTCATTCTGCTGTGCATTGTCATCAAGCATGCCCAGCACATGTGAGGCTAGGAATTATGCACAGGATGAGGAGGCGGAGCCTGCGGTGCCTGTCAAGGCAGAGAGGCCGGGCAGGGACCACTCCAGCGTAGCCAACAAGAAGACCAACCTCAGAAGTGAAGATCAGACCTTCAAGGTCCAGGAGGAACAACGGTCAGTGTACATCTTGCCTGCAGTCACCTACCGGGCTGCACAGCTTGCAGCAATTCAGTGCAAACAGCCATACAGGATGTTGCTAGCGTATGGTATGTTAAGCACTGGGCTCCTATGTATGCAGGCGAAAGCAGAAAGAGAATCAGGAAGATTTGTTGAAGCGTGTGAATGAGGAGACATTGAGGGTGCTGCGGCATAATCAAGATGAGAACAACCAAGGAGGCTCTGGTGCGGGCCGCCAGGTCTCAGAGGTGGTGGCATACAGATCCATTTCTGATATGCCCTCAGTCAGGGACCTTGCCATACAGGTCTGCCTCTGCGCCATGCTGTGTATGCTTCTTAGCTGACCATGCTGGCACCCAATGACAGCATAGGATTGCTGGACTGCATCATCTATGCCTGACAAATGCTGGCGATGCGAAGCTTCTGTGTATTGTTGCATGCAAGTAGCTGCAGTTAGCCTGTGAGCCTGCATCAAGTTCTTTCAAGGAGTACTCAGCTTTTGGTTGTGAGCTCATGTTGCAGCTGCTCTTGCCTTCAGGTCGACCAGAAAAAGGAGTCTGTTTTGGTGCCCATATATGGGGTCATGGTTCCCTTCCACATCCTGACCATCAAGAATGCCACCAACAATCAAGATGGCGACCATGCATACATTCGCCTCAACTTCAATTTTGGGCCTGGCTTTGAGCCCGGCACCCGCTACCCCAACGCTGTCTTCCTCAAGGAGCTGTCCTTCAAAACCAGCGATACCCGCCATGCTGTGCGTGTGGTGCAAGAGATCAAGGTTCTGCGCAGCAATGTCAGCCAGAGGGAGAGGGAACAAGCTGAGCGTGCCACATTGGTGCAACAAGAGCGGCTTGTCAAATCCAAGGTACTGACAGGTTTTTCATTGTTCGTAGTCAGATTGTACCAGCTTGTCAGCTACTCTACCATTGTGAGCAAAATGGTGGGCAAACAACTGGGACATTACAAAACTTCTGTGCTGTTCTGTTCTTGGCGTCGTTGCATACATGTTGTGGGGTCGCGCGTAGGATTCCAGTGTTGGCACAGATATGAGATGTATGCTTTATCAGCTCTGAGTTTTCCCTCTGCTCCACAGGGTCGCATGTACACATTACCAGATGTCTGGATCAGGCCCAACTTTGGTGGCAAAGGGCGCAAGGTGACTGGCCAGCTGGAAGCTCACTCCAATGGCTTCCGCTACAGCAGTCCCAAGGGCGAGACCCTTGACATTATGTACAGGTATGGGCTGCCCTACCCCCCTATAGCCTTACGAGTTCCTGATTACCCTGTGACAGTAGTGTTGGGCAGGCTAGGGCCAGCATTGACTGATAAGCAACACAAATCAATTGCAGTTGCCACTGTCACATTGCCCCTCTTTGCTTGACAGCACATGATGATGTCCATGCATGCAATAGATTGTAATGGCAAATGATGTGCAATGACTTAAGGGTGCCATGTGACTGCAGGAACATCAAGCATGCGTTTTACCAGCCAGCTGAGAATGAGATGATATGTCTGGTGCACTTTCACTTGATCAACCCCATCATGGTGGCAAAGAAGAAGACCCAGGATGTGCAGTGCTATGCCGAAGTCATGGACAGTGTGCAGACCCTAGATGCAGGCCGCCGCAGCATGTATGACCCTGATGAGATTGAGGAAGAGCAACGGGAGCGAGAACAGCGGAATAAGGTGTTGATCTCCGCAGCTTTGCCAATAAGACTTTGTACACAGGCTTGTCCATGCACAACAACGTCATCCATAAGCGAGTCAGGTCTCTGTCTGCTTTGCTGAAAGGGGGAGCATGCTGATGTGCAGACTTTGGGACATATGCAACCATGCCAATCACTGGGCTTGCGCTGTCTGGGCATTTGTCTCTGCATGTACGGATTCTTTGGGTCTCTGAGCGCCAAATGTGGTATGTGTTGGTGCTTGCAGATCAACAAGATCTTCCAGCAGTTTGTGCGCAGAATCCAGCAGGATGTGTGGGAGCGAGATTTTGGGTAAGATCACTCAGCTTGGTTCCTGTGGTTGCTTGTCAAAGTGAAGTCCATCACAGCACACTGCTGACAGCTGCATCATGATCTCCCCACAACAAACTTCTGATCAGTTCCAGCAGTCGTGAAGGTGGCAAGGTCACATGCTGTGCTATGTTCAGGCAAACGCAACAGTGTCATCACAGCCCATATGTTTGCAGGGACCTCAACCTAGAGTTTGAGATTCCCTTCCGAGAACTGGGCTTCCATGGAGTGCCCCACAAGTCCACAGCCTTCATCATGCCCACTGTCAACTGCCTGGTCGAGCTGGTGGAGTCCCCGGCCACTGTGGTGGCCATGCCTGCTGTTGCCATTGTCAACTTGGAAAGGGTTGGCTTCAACCTGCGCAACTTTGACATGGTCATCGTCTTCAAGGTATTGCTTTGTTTTGCTTAAGCTCAGCAGCATTTTGAACTTGTGCAGTCAGTCTCAAGCAAACCTCTGCAACTAAGTCATGGGCAGAAAAGCATACTTTGATGCAAAAGCATTGATGTAAATCACACCTTAGGAGTGTGTGACGTCTGCAGGCTTCAACAAGCATTCCGACCATGCTGCTCTGGTACCTCAAAGCATACCGCTTGCTTGCAGGACTTGACCAAAGATGTGTTCAGAATTGATGCCATTCCCTCACAGTCACTGGACACTGTGCGGGAGTGGCTGTCCTCTATGGACATCAAGTTCTATGAGAACAAAGTCAACCTGAACTGGAAGCAAGTATTGAAGAGCATTGTGGATGTAAGATCTCTTTGTCCCTTTCCGTTTTTTTGCTTGCTCTGCGTACATGGCATCAGACATGTCCAGATCTGTGACCCCTGCATTACGCCCTTGGTCAGGACGGCAGCTATACAGCATTGTCACTTGCAAGTTGCACTTTCATCACGCCCCACCTGCATACCCTGTCTTGTGTAATCACAAGTGGGTCTGTAACATAAGGCATGCACATATGCAATGCAGGATCCTGAGGCTTTTGAGGCAGATGGCGGTTGGAGCTTTTTAGACATGGAGGGTGACAGCGGCGAAGAAGAAGAGGAGAGTGAAGAAGGGGACCCTGAGTTTCAGGCAGATGGTGATGATTCTGAAGAAGCTGGGGCCAGCAGTGAAGACTTCAGGTCAGCATCAATCACCTTCAGAACTGAGTGAAGGGCATGACATTGATCCCAGAAAACCATGCGCTCTTGCCCACATGCTGTTCAGACCTGTCTGAGCACAACTGCAAAGGGCAAGGTTGCAACTGTTGATGTGCTTGCAACCTTGCCCCTTGAATCTGTGCCTCAGGCCACAAATGGAGGCTGGTTTGCCTGCAAAATGCCATGCAAGGATGGTGAAATATATCTAACTGTGTTGCCACGAGTCTGGGGCATTGAGGTCAAGGTTGCTGTGTGAGAGAGGCTGCTTGCAAACATGCCTCCAATGCGCTGCAGCGACAGCGATGATGAAAGCCTTGTAGACAGTGATGAGGCTGAGGAAGAGGGCAGTGAAGAAGAGGATGAGGAAGAAGAGGAAGAGGGCAAAGATTGGGAAGAGTTGGAAGAAGAAGCAAAACGGTGAACAAATGACACCCATTCATGACAGCATTGCTGGCTTGATGCACAGCTGTTTGCGTGCTTCACTCAGTCTTGATTTGCTATCACCATCACCTTTACATTGCATACTGTCCTCAGGCTCATCACCCAATGCAACCTATGCAATGGCTGGTCTGGACTTCATATGTAGGTCCATGAAAGGGTCCATGAATGTGTCTGTCTTAGCTCAATACTTGTGCAGGGATGACCGGGAACGGCATGTGAGTGATGATGAGGAGGAAAACCGGAGAAGTAAGCAAAAACGCAAAGGTGGTAGCAGTGGCGGCAGAGATGCCAAGCGGTCTAGGCGCTGACGGCTGCATCATTTATATTAGCTAGTCACACACTACTGCTCGCCAGCAACTGGTCAGCAGACTTGCAGGCAGGGCTGGCATAGAGTTAAATGAATCCACTCTGTTGTTGTGTAGGATGCGACTGTTGATTTTGCTGGACTCTGCCCTATGGCCTCTTAGATTCTGAAACATTTTATGCAAGTGATCATGATGCATACAAGTCCGACATTGCTGCTGTGTAAGCTAGCTGGGCCATTGATCAACATCAAAGTTATTCATAGTTCTGTGTACACTGCTGCCTATGGCATAGCCAGTAGCTCAGACATATCATGCCGTATTTGTCTGACAAGCTGTCTGCACTCATCAGCAGGTTTGCTTAATTTGAGGGCTGTATCCAAAGTTTCAACCTCTTGAACAATAGCCTTACCAGCCTGCAGTCATTGAACAGCATTCAGCACATAGACACACACCATGTCAGCAAAGCAGTGATTTGCAGCATGCCATGAACCGTTGCACTTTGATTGTCGTCAGACAACCTCACTGCTGTCATTTGACAGGTCAAGCTGACTTCACCTGTGGGCTACCTGGCCCAGTATGCTGGGATCGGTCATAAGCACGCAGGTCCAATCGGATGGTGCTGGCTGCGCCTTGCCGCAGCTGCAATCGTGCGGAATCATACTGCCCTATGCCTATCAGAGTCTCCACTTTCCCCAATTGAGCAGCAGCAGCCTGCGTACACACTTTGTTGCATCATGACATCCCTCACATCATCACAGTCTGTCCTGAGCCACTGTTAATACCAGACAGCCATGCCTATTAAATCTGTCATACTTGACTTGTCAATAAGCAACAGCAGAGCATGCAAAATGCAAAGAGTACCTCAAGAAGCTGTGCTGGGGTGGCTGGCCGCTGAGACTTGCTGTTAGCACTCTTTTCAGCCTGCAGCATTATTGATCTGTGTACATTTGACACAAGTTTGATTTACTAGACATGATCAACTGCTTAAGTAAAGCTTGCATGTCTAAAGTCCAGTACATGGATGCAAAGCAGACCTGGTAGAAATGTATCTGGTCTACCAGGCTTGTGTTGCTTGCCGCAGCTTCACTTGAAATAGCGCCTGTGATTGCACAAGCGCTTGACTGCAGAGCGCGGCTGAATATGGCTGAGCAAAGCAGAAGATGTGTGTTGGCGAGACTGTGAAGAGAGTACCTGTGCCCATTAGCAGTGCAGCAGCTAGCATAGCTGCAGGTAGAGCCTTGCAAGCAACAAAAGCGGACGCGGTGGGGATGTGGTCTCCTTGTGTTTTGGAATGACACTGTATAACGCACATCATTTATTGATCGCTACTATATGTGTGAAGTCTTATTGCAAGGTGTATACCAATACTCACAAGATCACCTGTGTTTGTCTTTCAGTCCGACGAATGGCAAGTGCTGATGGCCTCAACGCAGACGCAGGGCGAGCGACAGACACGTTTCTTGTGACCTTGTAAGCAGGGCTCATGTTGGCAGCTTGAATGACGCCTAAGCCTCTTACAAGCAGTTTGTGACATGCATGCGCGTTTAACAGTTACTCTGGCTCGAACGGGCGTAGCCAAGCGGACAAGCGTGCGGAAAGCGAGTGATAACGCAGATACGCTGATCGGTGTATACAGCCAAACTAATCGCCAAGAAAGCTGAAAACTTCTGTTACAAAAGCAACCACACAAACATGGTTTGACCGAAGTCGATACAAGTCTATGACTGATGACGGTCATCATGTCACAATGAATGCTGCCAAGACATGAACGCAGAGATTATGCTCAAAACCCTCTTACCGGCCCGGCATTCCTACTCGTGCGCGCTCTGTCGCAGAAGCCCCTTCAGAAGGCTGTCGACCATCAAGTGCAGAACCAGGGCCATGGCTTCCGCAGTAGCTTCCGAAAAAGAAAGTCCCGCTTATGTCGTACAGCAATTGAACGAACAGTACGAAAAGGTGAGCAATGTTTCTTGCGAGTCCTGTCGGCACAGGTGAAATGCTTGTCAGACCATGCATGCACCATGGCTTTGACCTGCAGGCTCACAAAGCTTTTGAAGACAACTTCTGGGCGACGAAGATGAATCTCATGGTGCGGGCGCGTGCCTAACGCTGTGTCAACAGAACGACATAAGGGCATTTGCAGAGCTTGCTGGACGCTTGCAGGGGAACTCTAGTGCAGCCCTGGCTCAGACCAAGACTGACTATGACACCTTCTTAGGAGATGCACAGAACCTGCAGGCTGTGCGGGAGGCCCTCCAAGATACGCAGCTGACACCCCAGCTCAGAAAAACTCTGGAAATCATGCAGAAAACATTCCTTTGCTATATCACAGAAGATCCTAAGGCTACAGTAATGAAGGTGAGCCATACGATCGAGCACTCAAATGCCACAATACAATGCCTGCCTTATGCAGCGTGATCCCACAAGAGCTTGGCCATCCCTGCTCTGCATGACTCAGCCTGAATGCACAGCACTGCCACCTCCTCACAATGGCCCTTGCATGGCCATACTGTCTGACACGGAATGCCCACGTTGTGCAGGAGAAGCTGAACCAGCTGGAAGCCGATCTGGGGCAGTCACGTAACCAGATGAGTCTGGGCTACACCAATCTCAGCACCGGCAAGTTTATAAAGGCCAGCTCAGTTCAGCTGCGCAACACCATGCGCACAGACTCTTTTGAAGATGTCAGGAAAGCTTGCTGGGAGGTCCGCCTGTCGTGTCTTGTATACTGTGCAGTGAGCTTGCCTGGCAATACGCAATTATGAACGTGCAGTGAAATAATGTTGCATGACGGCAACATTGCAAGTTGGTTCAAATTGTGCTTAAGCAATGCTGTGCAGATGACCACAGACTGTGCTTACTGTCTGCAGGGCATGAGAACAGTGGGGCCTCATGTTGCTGCCCAGTTCTGTGAGATTGTGAAGCTCCGCAACAAGCTAGCACGCAACCTGGGATACGAGGATTTTTATGATTACAAGGTAATTTTTGTCAATGAGCGCCATATGCACACATGCATTGACCGCATGACTTTCAACAGAATGAAACAAGGCAGAAAGCGTTGATAATTCACCTTGACACATTCCACACACAAGTCACATTCACATACAGTAGGGCGCATGAGTATTCGCTGGACCAGCAATATGTGCGAGCTTCAACACTAATGTGAAGCGGAAATCTGTGTGCAAGCGGCAGCTCTTCCAAACACAGCAAGTCAACCAGCACATCTTCCTGTGTACAGCTTCACTGGTGAAACACGGGCTTGTAGCACATGTGTGGCGCCGGCACCATCAACAGGTCTGTGACTCTGAAATGAGGCTGACAGCAGGGCCCCAACTTGGCAGCTGTGCAGCATGTAAGAGACATGCACAGCCATAGCCTGTGACACCCTTGATGTTAACACTTACCAGCTTTGACTTGCACTATCCTCAGTGAAGCAGCAGGCATAGATCAAAAGCATTTGCACAAGGAAGTCCAGAAGCTTGCTGCCTGAACAAGCTTTCCTTTGACAGAAGGAGAGCCTATTCAGTCAGCAAGCCTTTGTGTTCAGTGCAATAACTTGCATATGCACAACATAGCAGTTTACTTACCAGCTCAAAAAGGATTGTTAGAGTTTGTTCCTCTCCTTGCCCATTGACTTTGACTTCAAAGCAGACTGCTGACTGTGCCAGCAGCTTGTGGCTGAGCCAAGGCTACCCCACTTTTCTGAATGAAGTCTATAGCTTTGGCATTTAAATGTGACCACACAAGATGCAAACCATGCTGAGTCACTAGGTTGTCATGGTGTTGAATGGCAATGTACCATGCCTTCTCCAGCAATGTAAATATCATGATAAGGACTTATGGACCAAAGTGTAGGGGAGATGATTTGTGTGCATTATGTTGTACATATACTGGTGTGCATGCGTGCATGCGCATTTCAATGGTATCAACTACCCGATGTGCATTACCCTTCTCAGAAAAGGCTGCCATGACGGTATGCTCAGTGGTATGCAGTTCTGCCTGCCTGCATGGCTGGCATCTCATGTTGCACAACCACAGTAGGTCGCTATCAAAAACAGCCCCAAACTGCACACCTTGCTGGCATGAGTTGCAACCACACAGCTTACTCATATGTTCTCTGATTTCAATGCATAGCTGCATCTGCACAAATTAGTGACACTTGCAGGTGAAGACAGCAGAGGGGTTCAGCAAGAGGGAGCTGTTCCAGAAGCTGGCTCCCCTGGAGGAGGCCACCCGGCCCCTCATGGCCCAGGCACGCAAAGCTCTGGCTCAATCCAAGGGCCAGTCTGCTGTGCAGCCCTGGAACATCTCTTACTCTCTGTCAGGTGAGATCTGTTCGCGTGGACACAGCTAGCAATTCATTGTTGGGAGCTTTGACAGTCAGCACATTTGGTGCCATGTTGATGTGGCAAGCGTACATTGCATTGCAGCAATTCAAACTCATGCATCAGTCAGGTGTGTACTGCAATGCAGCAACTTATGACAATGCAGCAACTCATGGGATTTCTACAGGTGATATTGAGCGTGAGATGGACCCATACTTCCCATTTGAGGAGGCAGTAGATGTGTGGGCACGCACCTTTGCTGGTCTGGGCATCCAGTACAAGGGAGCCCGCATGCGCCTGGACCTGTGTGACCGCCCTGGCAAGTACAGCAATGGCTTCTGCCACTGGCCACAGCCTGCCTGGCGCCGGGTAACCCCTCTCCACTGCCTGCCTGCCCCCCAAGTCATGCCGCACAACTGCCTTGCTGTTTGCGCTGGCAGGTTGCAGCGTGCAGGTGCAACAATGCTCAACACTTTGTGCTTGCTGGAGAGTCTGTGGAGAGCTGCATGGTTGCAGCCGGCCCCTAACATATGCGCCGCTGAAGCCAAGGCAAGATTTGCCCACGACAGAACAGTCTGAATATTGTCTGCCACTTTAAGTGCCATACAGTAGATTGCTGCGGCACAGGCTTGAGCCGCAGGTCATGCCAAGTCTAGTTGGCGCATTGACCACTTGCAGTGTGTAGGCATAAAGGTAGATGTGGGCTGCAGGATAATGGAGAGTGGGTGGCTTCTGAGGCCAACTTCACCAGTCTTGCCACCCCCAATGCCATTGGCTCCGGCAAGACCGCCCTCAACACTCTCCTTCACGAAGGTGGGCCACCTCTGCATGTCATCTTGCCATGCCACTGCACACTCCTACCCCACAACTCATGCCGCATTCACTGCTGCTTGCAGCAATCAGAATTGAGCCTGACATTAGGCAGTCCTGCTACCAATCCGGGCGTCATCTGCCTTGCTACATCCACATCAACTGAAATACAACAAGAAAGGAGCACCGCTGAGCAACTTGCGCTCAGCTTCATATGCTGGGAGCATCAACGTTCATTCTTGCCATGAACAGCAGGTCCAAATGGACCCACGTGGCCCCCCATATGTCTTGCTGTTGCACGCAATGTGCATGTGAAGGGATTGCAGGCATACAGGGGTGAGTGGGGAGGGGGTTGTGGCAGCAGTGGTGATGTTTGTGTGGATGCAGGGGGCCACGCTGCACACTTTGCCAACATAGACCAGGGGAGCCCCATGTTCAGCCAGGAGCGGGCCCCCACCAGTGTGGCCTATGCCGAGAACCAGTCCATGTTCCTGGACTCCTTCATTGATGACGCCGCCTGGAAGGGCCGCTATGCACTCTCAAGGTACTTGCTGCACCTGGAGGCACTCCCTTTTACACAAACTGGGATTATATGCCTGGTCAGGCAGGTGTGCACCCTGGTCATAGCATGCAGTCATGTGCCTTCACGCTTATTACTTACTGCTCAACAAGCAGTGTATATCGTCTCAACAGTTCATGTCGACCTGAGAAGTCTCAGCTGACGAATTTGACTGAATGGGGCTATCACAGCTGGCCAGCATGCCGGTTTTGTTTTACAATGCTACTCTTGCCTTGCAGAGAAGGAGAAGTGATTCCCTGGGAGCTGATTAAGAGAGGCATTGAAGCCAGCCACCCCTTCTCAGTATTCACGGTCCGGAGCATGCTTGCAGTGCCCTTTTTTGAGAAGGCTGTGTATGAGCTGCCAGAGGAGCAGGTCACCCCTGAAGCTGTCACTGCTCTTGCAGACTCTATTGAGAAGGATGTAGAAGGGGGCCTGGCTGGCAGGTACTGTCTGTGCCCACCACCTGGCTACCATTATTGCCACCGCTTCACACCTACCCTGCCTTGCTTGGCTTTGCACATCAGACTTTCACTGCTCATCCTCTTTTCAAACCAGTATAGGCCCAAGTTCTGCTGATCAATCATTCATCGCAGTGGTGATAGACATGCAGCCCACCTTGAGATGTGCTGCTGCTCCTGGTCATGCTGCTGAGCTTGATGCGCAATCAAAAGCTCGCAAGACCACTCACCAGCAGCATGGCTGCTTTATGCTTGCATGCTGCCATTCTGTTCTTGCGATGTAGTTCTTGCCTCTGTGCCTGCCTACCTGCATGGGGAATTTGTCAACCAAGGTATTTAACGCACTTTTTGGCCAGAAGTGACACCTTCAAGATACTTCCATGTTGCTGTTTGTCTTGATGATGTTGTGGTATGCAGGCCGTTGATGTCTGTACCTCACATCCTTGCAGATGAATCCAGTGCTTACTATCATGCCTATGTACTGGCAGAGATGAGTGTACATCAGACACGAGCTCACTTCAAGCGCAAGTATGGCGCCCTTGTAGACAACGACAAGGTATCTGCCAAGTATATTACTGCTGAATTGCAACACATACTTTGCAGTGCATAGCCCTTGTAGGAAAGCCTTGCATGACACTTGGTGTGTCTGAAGCGCCATCCTGTGAGAGGTGACTTCACATTGCACTGCTGTTCTGCCATATAACAGATTTAGCAAGCCAACACACACCTACCTACTCGTGCACAATACTGTAGCAACTTCCATGCTGTGCCAGAATGTGGAGAAACACAAAGCTTGCGCCGCCTGGTAAGACCTTCAACTTTCCCGCAAGAAGACGCTGACTTGTATGCACACCAGGACGCCCACTGGAAGGCACTCCAATTCCTGGCGCTAGCTGGACCTTGCATTGTGTAAAGCCTCAGCAAAAAGGGAAAAGACATGCAGCAAAATGGTTTTCTGAGGCGTCTCAGTAGTGTGGTAGGTGGGGAAGGATTTGGAGGAGATATATTGGCGGCCAGGCAATGGTGCAGCCTTTTTAGAGCTGGTGCAGCAGCTGACTGCAGAGCCCCTCTCTGCTGATGCCTGGGTCAGCAGGCTCAAACAAAGTGTGGACAGTGTGGTGCAACAGGAAGAGCAGGACTACCTGCAAGCTGTACAAACAGGCCCAAAGATCAAGCCAGGTCAGCAAGCTTCTTCTTGGTCATGCATTCGTGCAGCATGAAAATAAAGCCATCAAACTGCTTTTGTCGCAAGAAGGGCGCTTGTTTTAGATGTCTTTCGTCAATCTGTCTCGTGTGTAGACATTCTTGCTGTGCCAAACTTGAGACCTTGCTCACAATTGTAGTTGGCGTGCTCAAAGGTGTGCTGTGCCAAGCTCAGTCTGAGCATGGCATGTTGTGCGTCATAGCTAGAAGAGCTCTTGATGGTTTCAATGGGATTTGCAGGAGAGCCAGCTGACCTGGGTATGCATGTGGTTCTTGTGCATGGTGATGACATCATTGCAGACTCTGAGAAGGCGGGTAGTATACAAGCTGCCACAACACTCTACAAGGAATGGCTACGCAGAACATGGCCTGCCACCAGTTGATACATCTAGCACGTCTTTTTGAACGAGCTACCTCAAAATCAGGCCAGCAATGGTCAACATGTCAGCCACCTTGGAGCATGCATGGTGGAGGCGTGTACCCAACGTGAGCTATATGGGTTATCTTGCTTGTTGGGCGGGTGAGCTATGCTTCATTATGTAAATGCAAAGAAAGCATGTCTACCAGTACTACCGTTGGTAGTTTATCTGAACACGAGCAGCAGGTAAAACGCTGACTTGAAACGTCTGCGACAGAAGTCATTGTGCCAGGCAACACTCAAAGGTCTTGCAAAGCACTTGTCTTTTCTTTGAGCCAGGCATGACCAATGTCCAGATCATCTTGACACACGGCGGCAAACAAAAGGTATTGTGCTAAGCAAAACAGGCAGCATACCAAAGGGAACATCCAGGATGCGAAGCCCCATTTTCCCCCACTGAACAGAGAGTGACCAAAGCCCGGACCGTCTCAACACAATTTACAATGATTAAATGCTGAAGTCAGGCATTGCCAAAGCACCTTTACAGCGTGCATAAATCGCACCGACGGAGCATCTAAGCAGTGTGCAAATCAGGCAACATGCATGCACAGCAGCCATAATGGTCAACTGCTTGAGCTGCTGATTAGCGCGAACGGACCGTTGATTTCAAGAAACCAGCCTTGAGGCCCTTGTTGACCTGGATTATTGCAACTGATGCTGTGGCTTTGCCTTCTTGTACTCCGTAGAGCTGCGCCTAACACCATCATAAGGAGAGCTACAGCATCAGTGTCAGCAAAGGCTCTGAATCTGAGCCAGACTCCAAGGTTATTTCTTGCTTGCAGATCAGCCTGATCAGCATGTACTTGCCCACAAGTGAATACCTCAATGGTCCCCACATTCACATCACCAACAGTGAACTCCACAGTACTGTCATGGGCTGTACATGTCACGCCAATGTCTACAGCAGTTTTTGGCGGAGCCCATCGATGCTGCCTGACCTTGTGCTTGACCTTGTGCCTGACCTTGTGCCTGACCTTGGCCTGACCTTGTGCCTGACCTTGTGCCTGGCCTTCTTGACTTTCTTGCGGTGCTGCTTCAGCAAGGCATTATATGGGAAGACTTACGCTGCTCATGCTTGCAGCGCAGGGTGCGAGAGGCAGCAACAAGGTGTGGCTGTATGCTCAAATGAACTCTAATTTAGTTTAAAACGGTGTTTATTCTATAAGATCCTATCCTTCTTTTTCATTTTCTTTTTCATTTTCTTCTTTTGGTGGGACAGATATTCATTACACGAAGCAACGACAACAACCTCAAAGAAATATGATGTCCACTGCATGTCATGAAGCTGAAGGTAACAACACATCTTGATGATTACCATCCATAAAGCATCGTTAAACGTTGATACAAACTTGTATCAGAGGCGTCCCCGTGCTTCGATGGATGCTTCTTGGAGGTCGGGTTGGGTTCGGCATAGTGACGTGCCCACTTTGGCGAAATGCATTCAGCTTGGCCTGTGTGTTTCTCTTCTCACACATTTTCACAGGCCACCGTGCTCTGGGACGACGTGCTTAGTTGAAATTGCATGGCTCGGCAATTTAGCCGGCCAAGGCGCTGTGCCAATTGCCGGGGTGCATATTTCTTGCATGGGCACTTACATGGTCACACTTGCCGTTTTTCTTGCCTTGCACGGCGACACACATGTGTCATGACATGACCGATTTTGCCATCATGGCTGGTCGTCTGGGCGCCAAGACATTTTGCTTGCCCCTTGCGGGGATTGCTTCTCGATTGCTTGCCATGGACTGATCGCTTAGGAACACGTTTTCTGGCTCAAACCAGGTTCGTTCGGTACTTGATCATCTGACGGAGGGTGCACAATTCCCCTGCAATGCAAGAAAACTCGTTCCTAAGCGATCAGTCCATGGCAAGCAATCCCCGCGAGGGGGGTTTGACTGGTCCCCCCTCGGTGAGTGCGTTCCACATGCTTCAGCATCAGACCCCCCATCAGAAGAGCTAAGGCTAACAGCTCAAAACCTTCTAAAACTAAATACCCCCAGCAAAGCAAGCTGCACTCATGAAAACTCCAATTCAACTTGGCAAGCCACAATACCCTATTCAATGTAATGAAGAAGAAAAAGTCGTCAAAGTCGAGACGGAAAACACTGTTGATAACAAAGTTATGTATAAGCTCACAGGGAAACCCCGTGCTTAAAAGAGCAAATGCTAGCATAACAGCACAGGGCATGTAGCTGACAGATGCAACTGCAACTCCAACCGGTCCTCAACGTCTCCTGACGGCGATGTGACAGATGCCAAAATCAGCTTCATGGCATGCAGTGGATATCACATTTATTTGAGGTTGGTATCGTTGCTTCGTGTAATGAATATCTCTCCCTCCCCAAAAAAAATAATAATAAAAAAACAGGGCGAGCCTAGGCTCGTTGAGAAGCTGAGCTCAAGACAGAAAGAACAGGATCAAGCTTCTCTGCAACCTGTTGCATATGCACAGTAGTGCAGTGGACTTACTATTTGAGAAAGTTTTGGCAGAGTTTGGTGCCTTCTGACTTTTGACTTTGACGTAGACGGCTGACTGCTGACTGCGTCTTTCACTGCGTCGAAAACTTGAAAGCTGTTGTACCCCGCTGACAGCAGGATTCTCAAGCTGTTGCTTTCAAATTTGATTGTGCAATCCTCAAGGGCGTGCTGACTCAGGATGCAGCCACAAATGGGATTCATAATGTACATTGCAATCTCCAGCAATGCAATAGTCCAGACGTAAATTTGTGACTCAAGCTGTACAATAGGGGTAAAACTTCTTGATGCGTGAGGTTGGTGTCCAGAGTACGAAGCACGTCTGTTTACGACTATCGTAGAGCACACAGATGTCGAGCTACTCGACGCTGCGAGTCAGGACAGGTACACAACCTGTGTAACGATGCGTGTGGCGATTGACCGCCGCGCAAAGCGATCACAGCGCTGATTAGATACTGCCAAAGTCAAAGCTGTTGTCATAGCAAAACCGAGGTGAAAGCACAGGCTACACTTGTGACTTGTGCTGAGCTCGAACGGCACAGGGAAGGATACCCTGGAAGGCCCAAGGTTTATGGCAAAACAGCACACCTGTAAACGTAGTATCCAGATTTTGCAGCAAAGCAGCGAGCTGCAAAGAGGAAGCGTCGCACAAGAAGCAGCAAAGGCTTGCTGCCTGGACAGCCTCTCCTCTGACAGAGGGTGAGGCTGTACAGTCAGTACACCTTTGTAGAGCAACAACTTGCAATGGCTCACACAACAATAGAGCTACCTGTGCACAGGTTGTGCAAAGAAATGGCCAGAGTCTAGCCCTCCCCTTGCCCCTTGACTTTGACTTCGACTGCAGACTGCTGACTGCGTCAGCCTGTCCTACTTGTTTGTCTGGTGGTTAAAAATTTCAAAGGGAATTTGAGTTTTACATTGAGTCATGCCCATGCAATCATGCTGTCAGTATGGTGAGTCATGCTGCATGCATGATCTGGCATAGCATACTGTGTAATCACAATGCGATGCGGCATGAGTTTTACATTTGAGGCATGCAAATGCAAACATGCTGGACATTAAATAAGCCTACTGCTGTAGCAATCAGGGAAAATGTGTCGGAGTCGCGTTCAATTGTCGTCTGATAGCTAGATTGTCTGTATATCCCTAAACCCTGAACCCTAAACCCTATGTACTCCGCTTCACGCTCAAAGCTTCGTCACAGCTGTGACGCTACTCCCTTCCTGAAAAATGTGTACAAGTCCTATCTGAATCAAAACTGGTGTCTTAGAATTTTTTTTTCTTTCTTTTTTTGGGAGGGATGGATATTCATTACACAAGTGCAACGATAGCAACCTCGAGAGTATGTGAAGTCCACCACAAGCCATAAAGGCTGCAACTAACAACACATCTTGAATTGGTTCAGGCATGAATCCTGAGCTCCGTGACAATGAAAGCAAAACAAGCAACCGCCCATCCAAAGCTAGTAACCCAGCTAGAAAGACATGCTTGTTTCTGTCCACCAACGATGCATGACACAAAGCTGGATCAGCTAAACAAAATCAGAATGGAAGTAAAAGCGAGCATTGCCAAGGCAAAGCCTATGCCAAGCCATAAAGCTAGCACGTTCCCAAGCCCCTTGTCTGGCCTAGCTTAGATTTCTTCTGCTCCCAAATGGTCCAGTCGCTTGTTTGAGCTGATACCCGTGCTGCCACCACGTCACCAGCTTTAAATGCAACTTCTGGTCATTTTTAACTTCATCCTGAGGCAGAACTAGTCTGCCATACACTCAAGTCAGCTGTTCTCTTCTTCCAAGTCACCCCATTGGCGTCTGCCACTATAGCCACAGCTTGAGTATCATCAATAAAGTCTTGAATAAGGTAGGGGCCCTCAACTTTGGGCACCAACTTGCCCTTCTTGTTGCCTGCTGTACGGCAAATCTTGTGGTTCCTGATAGCAATGAAATCTCCCACTTGCAGCTTGGTCTTGGCCGGTGTCTTCCTACTATCACGGCCAGAAGCCTTCTTGGATCCTTCAGGTATTTTTGTCTCAGTCACCTCATCTTGAAATTCATCCTCAAATATGTCCCTGGTAGGGGCCTTCAGAAGGCCCTTGCCCTTGTCATCAACAGGAGCTTTGCCTTCGTGGTCAACAATAGGAGCTTTGCCTTTAGGGTCATTGATAGGGGCCTGGTCTTCCTTGCCATCATTCCCTTTAGCTCCGTGTAGGTGCCTTCTAGCATAATGAGCTGATTGCTTTCTCTGAGCTTCAGCAAATTCTCCGTTGCCAATGCCAGTGTCTTCTGCAGTGGCTTCAAGTTGTCCATCATGGCTTGTGCAGTAGCGTCCTCATAAGCTACTGCTGGTGCACGTAGCCGAGCCATGTCTGGCATTGCAAGAGTCATCTCTCTTCCATGCAGCAGGTGGTAAGGTGTTCATCAAGTGGATGCCTGTATGGTAGCCCGGTAGCCTAGTAGCACTGTAGGCAACTGCTTGTCCCACTCCTCCTCATTCTTTTATGTCATCTTGATGAGGGACTTGGTGAGGGTCTGGTTAAATCGGTCTGTCAACCCATTAGCTTGTGGGTGATAGGGGCTTGTAAGGCGGTGATTAATGTGTAGTTTGTCTAGGACCTTTTGAAATTCTCCTTGAAACTCCCCTCCTTGGTCTGTAACCACGTCTGCTGGGCACCCACGGCGACAAATCACCTCATTGTAAAGGAATTCAGCAGTCCTCTTGGATGTCTTGACTGGCCAAACAATTGCTTCCACCCACTTGCTCATTGAATCCACGCATGTAATGATGTAGCGGTTGCCAGCCGCTGTGCGCTGTAAGGGTCCCACAAGGTCCATGCCAACCTTGTGAAAGGCCCTATGCACTGGAATTGGGGGAGTCAATATCGTTGGCTCGTTGAAGTTGGTTCCCCCCCCCCCCCCCCCTTGTTTATCTTGGGTTACAGGGAAATTGTTCACCCTCCGTCGGATGATGGAGGTATCGAACGAACCTGGTTTGAGCACGAACACCGGCCTAGAAAACACTTCCTAAGCGATGAGTCCATGGCAAGCAAGATGTCCACTCTTTGCCAGCTAGTGCGAACAAAGATACCAGACAAATGTGAGTTGTGTGAAACAATCAAGATGGCAAGGCGATCAGTCCACAGGAAGGGTACTCCAGAAAAAATGTGTCATGAAAGTGCTATAAAGCACCTCATGGAACAAAACAAAGTAATCAAAATAAAAAACATGTCTACTTGCTCATGAGAGCATACGGATCATCCTCATGAGAGTGTAAAAACTAGACCTGCAACCACCCCCAGGAAAAACGCCAAACGCGTCCCATAAGTCAGAACTCTACAAAGGCGCCATGACACAAGCAAGCAAAAGGTGTCCAGCAACAAAACATGCATCTGCCTAATGCATCCATGTGAAGGAAAGTGTATGTCATCACCAGCCACGTCGGCCATCGAGGTGACATAATGCTAGCGGATAAAAGATGTCCAACCAGAAAAGAGACGTTCAGGAGACGTTGAGGACCGGTTGGAGTTGCAGTTGCATCTGTCAGCTACATGCCCTGTGCTGTTATGCTAGCATTTACTCTTTTCAGAACGGGGTTTCCCTATGAGTTTATGAATAACTTTGTTTTCATCAGTGTTTTTTGTTTTGACTTTGGCCGCTTTTTCCTCTTCATCACAGTGAATAGGATATGGTGGCTTGCCAAGTTGGATTGGACTTTCAAGAGTGCAGCTTGCTCTGCTGGGGGTGCCTAGTCTAAGGGGGTTTCGACCTGTTGTCTGGCCTTAGCTCTTCTGATGAGGGGTCTGATGCTGGAGCATGTGGATCGCACTCAGCGAGGGGGGACCAGTTAAACCCCCCTCGCGGGGATTGCTTGCCATGGACTGATCGCTTAGGAACGAGTTTTCTTGCATTGCAGGGGAATTGTGCACCCTCCGTCAGATGATCAAGTACCGAACGAACCTGGTTTGAGCCCGAACAACGGCCTAGAAAACGCGTTCCTAAGCGATCAGTCCATGGCAAGCAATCCCCACAAGGG
>JAABUK010005340.1_pt1 | contig 20122 bp, 36 predicted proteins | sample 5559141 | NCBI WGS metagenome assembly JAABUK01 (sample SAMN10711869, study PRJNA513367) | rock metagenome | isolation source: Antarctica rocks | place: Antarctica: Victoria Land, Pudding Butte nord | collected 2016-01-03 | reverse complement strand
GCGATTGAAGGGGCGGTACTTCCGTCTCCTGTAGGTGGGATGGGTGGGTTGGTCAAGGGGTTCGGAGTGGCGGAAGGTCGAGGCGCGGGATTGTACTCTGTTGTCTGGTTGGTGATAGCCACCGGCGCCGAGACTAGCCATTCATTCAGCTCCCACCTCTTTCAGCCCTCATAGCAGAAACCCATACACACCTCTCGTAGTTGTCGTATATTGCGGAGTCGCCGGCGTCGCAGGAGCCGGAGCCGTACCCGTAGCAGTATGCGCCCACTTGCCAATCCCAATGACGTTATTCATCGACGTCTGCGGTTTCCTGCTCCCCATTAATATGTACATTTCCCCTCACAAGCGGAAAATATACCGTAGATCAAGGCGTGTCGCCTGACCGGAGAAGACGAGCTTCACATCGTCCTCATCATCGTCGTCGCTGTCCTCGTCCTCCGGATCTTCCTCTTCGACTCCGCCATCTTCCGGGTTCTCGGCGGCTACCGCTGCAGTCGGGTCGATACCATACGCCGCGAGCGAGCTACGCAGACGCGCGCATCAGCTCGTGTCAGCATATGAGGTAGTGTGGGGCAAGACATACGCAGCCATAGATGCGCTGAGACCATTTGCGACATCAGACGGACCAGATGTTGAAGCAGCTTCAGCTGAGAGAGGTCAGCTTTGGAGATGCGAAGGGAAGAGGAACGGACGGGTAGTGAGGGCTGGTAAAGGGGCAACAGCTGGCGGAGGCGACTGGGCTCCGTACAGGAAGGCATCGTCGTCATCGACGTCCATGTTGCGATCAGTGTGATCCGCCGTGAAAGATGCAAGAATGGTCAGACTCTCAAAGTTGCAGAGAAATCAAAGGACGAAATGATTCGCGAGGGTTCTTATTCGGCAGGACCTAATATGCGTTTCTTTTACGCACCGAATCTGCTCTTGGCTATTGGCTGCGACAAACAATAATGTAGACCGATGACCTGCTCATTTGGCGTAAAGCGATGAACCCTGCTCCGTGCAATGCCAGTAACCCTTCTCTCGTGTCAAGATACCCCCCTTTCAACTCCCATGATCATCTCCTCCGCTAGACCTGCTGACCCGTCTCTGGTAATGTGCCTCTTTGCCGTATGAGTACCTCTGCGAGCGAGTCGTCTTGTCAACCAAATCCTCACCATCGCAGTCATGGGTAAGGCTGATCCGACCGACTCACTAAAGAACTCGTAACTCATCCAGCTGATCGCGGTACTCGGCGCGACCGTCAACACCCTCGGCAACATCCCTCTCCGTAATCCCCGCATACCATCTCGATCTCGGATGATCCGTAATGCCTCTGCCATGCCTCGTGCTTGTCGTATTCGGGGGTCATTCGAACTTCCTCGGGTCTGCAATAGGGTCTTTTACACCATCAGCCAAAGTATAGCGCATGGCTTTGCGCTTGAAGACTCACTTTTGCCACATCCAAGGGCGTAGTCACCGCCGCTGCCACCCCACCAGCAAATCCCCCCGCGATGACATGCGTGATCGGACTATACGTCCCATCCGGATTCAACAGTGTTTTGAGCGACTCGTAGACGGAGAATTGGACGGCGGTGAAGGGTACGCTCATGGTGAGGGTGGTGGGGTAGGAGACACAGAACGCGGCGAGCCCCTCGGTGGCGTAGACGGATTTGGCGCAGGAAAACACTGTTCGATGGGGGGAGTGGAGGATCTGCATGCGTTGTTTGATGACTGCGGGCTTCAGAGGGCCATCCGATTCGTGATCAGATACCGCAGCTCAGCTCACCATCGAAAGGGTTCATGAGAGCATCTGAGGAGACTGTCGCGGCTCCACCAGCCAATGCTAAACCGAGGGTATGAGCTTCGGGACCACATCGAAATGGGGAGAGCCCACCCGTCCCAGCCACACCCCACCAGCCATCCCCTCTCCCACCCGAGATCTCCCTGATAAACTCATACATCCCAAAATGCGCCGCATGAGCCGGTCCAGCACCCATGATGACGCTCGCCACGCCTCGCCATAATGATCTCAGGCCCTCGGTGGTGGAGATGGACCGGACGTGTTGGGTGATGGTAGTGAGCGGGGCCGTTGTTGGGGTATGGAGGAGAGAGCCGGGGGAGGTGGCGAGTGTGAGGGAGGGGAGGACTTGCATCCGGGTCTAACGGAACCACCGCTCAATACAAGCCAAATGCAGAAAGAGGAGAGGGACACACTTTGATAGAATCGATTGGGAAGATGACGGAATGTTCCGATATCCCCGCCTACCCTCATCAGTCTCTCTAAGCAAGCCAAAGAGGTGGACTCACCATCGCCCCTGCCGCCATATTGACTCCCCACCCCGCTCCGACCGGCAGACTCTCATAACCATGCTCATCCTCCACCTCCGGGTATCTCGATTCGCTTGCCGATTCGAAACGGGTAGAGTGAGGGTGGACATGGAATTGCGGGGTCGTGTACGGTGATGACGATGACGAGCTCGACGAGGCGATCGAGGGGAGACTCATCGGTCCGGCGTCAAGGACGTCGGCGATGATGGGTCGCTCTTCGGGCTAGAGGGACGGTGATTGTAGGAATCGTGGGTGAAATCGCGGTTGGTTCGGGCTGTCGTTTTGGGATCAGCGATCCGGATCCGTTCCTTCCCAGTCTCAGTCTTCGACCCCAACAGCTTCGGAAAGGCCCTATTTGATGGTGAGGGAAGAGCTGAAAGCAGCCGGCAGCCAATCAGGGCACAATCAATCCTCAGGTGCGTCTCTCCTCGTCAACAATTTCGATCCCTCTCGTCTCGGCACCACGAGCGACGATCCGCAAGCTCAAGCTCACCTTTTCTCCCCGTGGCGAGCCTCTTGGATCTGGTGAGCGATGATATGCGTCGTCGTTTTCGGTATTTCTAGTCGGATCTTTGCTGGAATCTCAAATTTGTGATGAATCCAGAAGCCGGTGATTATCTTCGCGTGCGCCGCCGGGAGCAAACTTCATGACTGTGAGGCCGGATAGGATAGTGGTCGGCCGAAGTCTGCGCAAAGAATGGGTAGATAGTCATGTGCTTCAGCGACTCGTGTATGTAGCTATAGCGTGGCATCGTTGTACATCGTCAGATATATCCAGAAAGATAATCCTCCTCCATGTCAGCCAGATCACTTCCGGGTCGCCCGCTTCCAAACGCTGGCTACAATAATGGTGGATAAAGCAGCTGCCCCTGCTAATATCCCAAACCCTGCGTCGCGTGACTATCAGCCCGTCTCCTCCTTTGAATCGGCTATGTTGGAGATGGAAGACGCACCGATATAACCATCCCGGGTGACTGCCCGCTCGATGAGCATCCGCAACGACTGCGCCTGCATGTTTTCGGGTTCAACGGAGAGGAGGAGATCTGCATGAGGGAAATCTGATCAGTAAGGTTTGTTAAAAAGCCTCTCCGAAGCTCGTTGCGTGCCCACCATTGAATTTCCGAGCATGTGCGTAATTTTGCAGTTTGTAATACCCCACAGCGATGTAGTAGGTGCATTCCCGTCGATGTGAGGGGGAAGCGGAGTAGATTTCTGCGAAGAGATGCTGGCCGTCAGCCGGGAGTCTCAATTGATCCGCTGCGAAGAGGTCGTAGCGCATATCTCGCATCTCCTAGCTGGATATGCGGTAGACCCACCTTGTAATAGCTTCACGCCTTCAGTCTGCAGTTCCGCCGTCTCAGACTTGACCAGACCCCATCCTGTGTCAGCATCAGCTGAGCCCATCAAAGTAAGATCGGAGGGCGAGAGGTTCGCTAAGGTATGCTGGCCAGACGGGCTCACCATAGTTGAACTTAGATTGTGTCGTGACATGTCCTTGCTCGATCTCTTTGTAGTACTGAGTTCGTAAGACCTGAAGCAGGCAATGGTCAGCAGAGCGGAGCATTTGACCATGAACCAGAGGACTGCATCGTCTGCAAGGGGAAGCTCGTCGCTCTGCTGCGTATTTCCAATCCGGAGTCATGCACTCACCTCGAGCTCGTCATAGGACAGGGAGGATTCCGCTTCAGCAGCGTAGGGTAATTCCGTGGGCATGTCGAAGAGCGAAAGACAGGTGAATCTCGATGGATGTAGTACAGACGTGGAAGCTATGTTGGAATCTTGGTATAGTGTTGTTTCTGATGTGCAAGTGACGAGGCGTGCGGCGACCGGAACCATCCTAGTCACGTGATACTAGCACGAGATGGCACTGCCAAGTGAGAAGATTTATTTGGTCTTGTGACGCACCGAGGGCTACAGCTGGGTCGTACAAAAGACATATAGCATGCTCCCAAATACGAGACGACCATAACGCTCGTGGCGGATTCAGCCTCATCAGATCAAGCGAAGGTCGAGCCGAACCGCATAGATGGGCGATTCAAGGACGCTGCCTCCGTTCACCTCGTCTGGTTCCTCCCAGCTCTCATATACCCATCCGTCCGGTCACCCCTCAATTTCGCTTCCGTCACGTTATAAGTTGTCGAGTTCATCCCTAGGGGATCGAAGATATGCTGCTTCACGTAATCGATGTAGGGTATGCCGGTAAGTTTAGTAATGATGTTCGAGAGGGCGACGTAGTGCTGGTTATTGTATTGAAAGGCCTGACGGATCTCGCTGGAAGGGCGGAGATGACGCATTTTGGAGACCATATCGGACGCAGAATCGTATTTCCTAGATGGGCGGCGCAGTCAGCTTGCAATCATCAGGTGGAGTAATAGGCACATACCCAGGGGCGCAATCGTGCCGAGGCATTCCTGAGCGCATATCTATCGTCAACTTCAGGACCCAGTTATCGACGTACTCATGAGGTCAACGATATCCGCATGATTTGACGCGTACTCGTCCATGAGCTTCCATTCCGGGAGGATATCCTTGATCTTAGTAGACCAATCGAGTCTTTCCCCGCTCGCTAGGATGGTATTGTTCTCGACGAGCATACCGACGGAGAGCATGGCGAAGAGCTTCGAGTTCGAGCCGATCCCGAACAAGCTCTACGAAGCAACACATCAGCATACTTGGCACCAGGGATCAGCTGCGATCGATACCAACGTCCTCGGTCACGGAGTCGCCCCTGGTGTTCGCGATTCCGAAGCTGAGTGATTCGGTGACGTTCTCATCCCGTGATGAGACGGCTATAATGGTCCCCGGGATACCATACTTGACGCGTAGAGCCTCGATGCCCTCTGTGAGGCTGCTTCGACGACGATGACGATGTGAACCCATCTCGAAAGGGGTCGGAGAAGAGGATAGAAGGGAAGAGGTAGGTCGCTATAGTAGTGAGTAGGGAAGTGAGCATTGTTCGGGGGGAAATAATCAAGCGAAATCAAGTGAGCAACATCTCCAATATTCCCATATGTAGTATGACGAACCAGCATCTCGGAGAAGCGGCCGTGATCCGCCGGAGGATACGAAAATGGCACTCAGAAGCAGTACGGGTTCACCTGATCAGCGCAGAAGAAGACTAAACGAGGTGTCACCGGCCAAAGCCGAAAGCGCGATAACGAAACTGTTTCTCCCACGGTGGACTTTAACACGTGTCTCGTCGGATATGTTGCAGATCCCAACCATCTCCGTTTCTCCTCATTACCCATCGAACCGCTGCAATACTAACCCCTGGTCCGCTCGCAGATCGACATGGCATCGACATCGCATTACACCTACTCCCCTATTCCCCTTCCCTCTTCCGCCAACCCAAAGTACTTCACCGAGCTCGGGCGGCGCGTCGACGGGTTCGATGCGTCCACAGTCTCGCAGGAGCAGATGGTAGAGATCATCGACATGCTATACAAGGTCATTGTCCACCCTCGTTCCTTCCCTTAGAATACAGAACAAGCTGATGTTCCGCAGCATTCGATATTGCTGTTCAAAGGATTGAAGCTCACCCCGAAACAGCAATTCGATATGACTCATGTATGTATCATCCACCTGCTCACGCTAAGGCGCTGACGAAAGACTAGACTTTCGATCCCGAGTCCATCTCCTATGGTCACGGGAACAATAAGACCGGGAAAGAGAAAGCGTCCATCCTGCATCCCGACCTGAAGACGATCCCATACCAACCACAGGTGCAGCTCATAGGGAATGGGAAGGTGCAGGGTAATCACGAGGGCTTGGAGAGCGTGCGTAGCCGTTGAATAACATCCGGTGACCCAGGCTTATCGAAATTGAAGCCCCAACTGAAGCATCCCCATCATAAGACGTTCCACAAGACACCGGTCAGCGAGGAAGAGGAGGACAAGGGGGTGACGAGATTTTACCGGTGGTGAGCGATTTCTCGCCTTGACTCTCCGTATCTGTGCTCAGCCAGTACGTGCTTGGATGCCCACTAGGCACATCGACGCCGCGCTGTACGCCCTTGCACCACCCAAAGTGACCACTCTGTATGCCGTCTCCGTTCCTTCCGGGGAGCCCCAGGTTTGCCGGTATGACGATGGGACGGGCGATGAGCTGGAGGTGCCTCTTGGAGGGACAGCATGTACGTCTGTGGCGATACCCATCAGTATATATACTGACAGTCATGTCTCAGTCGTCAGCGGGAAGACCATGTTTGATATCCTCACCCCCGCTCAGAAGTCGCTTGCGGTACGAACGAAAGTCCGCTACGTCAGTCTAGTCTCATCGACGCACAGGAAGCGAGCTGATCAAGCGTTACACCATGAACTAGGCTCCTCACCCGTACGTCTGGATGTCTCGAGCGCATGCCCTCCCCACTGGTCTCGGCATTGAGAACGAGAACCTTGAACTACCGCTCGAAGAGCTACCGGAGTGGGAGGAAGGGAAGATCAAGGTGTTCCCGGTTGTGAGTGTTCGATCGGTCCTCGCTTGATATCCATTCATGCAGATTTGCACAGTGCTGGAAGAACCCGGTGACTGGTAGCCTCCACATTCAGGTCCATCCCTGTGGCGCTCAACATCTGCTCATCGACCCTCTTCCGGCTGGGGCTTCTCGAGACGGCGCAATGTACCCAGACGGAGGGGAAGTGACGGATCTCAAGGAGGTCCGAGAAACGCTCTATTCGCTTCAACGTCCAGGGATTGCTCCAGAGGTAGGCATCTCAATTTGGACGACGAGATCGAAGCTGATTGTCTTTGAAATGGCAGCTAGTCTACGCGCAAGATTGGGAAGAAGGTGATCTCGTACTGTTCCACAACCGAGGACTGCTGCACAGCGTGGTTGGCGCGTTCAAGCCGGATCAATTGCGGATGTTCCACCAGGTGAGTGGTCTCCTCGCTGGGTTACGCTAGTATCAACACCCATCCAGTGTAATCTCGCGGCATCGGATGATCCGGTCGGGCCTGACTCGGAGGATCTTAAGAAGTATGCTTGAAACAGGCGGGGCTCAGGCAGAGATTGAATTTGGTTCACTTGCGTTGTCTTGATGTCCCGTCATGACGTTATCGGCACAGAGGATAGACAAACCAAAACCGCCTTGGGAGATCCCGGAATGACTATTCTATGAGGAATCTTGGCACCAAAGGATGGGATATTCAGATGTGGAGGCGAGATGGTGGAAAACCTCCACTTTGCCCTCGTTTTCCTCAATATCCACCCACTACTCCCAAGAGTAACGCAAGACATCGCCACCATTCGGTATCAACGAAGCATCATGTCCGCCCTCAAATCCTCTTTTAACATCTCAATGAACAGCGGGAACCACATCCAGTCCGTTGGTGTCGGGTATGTCTTCCACCCACAAGTAATCCCCCTATAACTGATCTTGGCCGTCGGCAGATGCTGGATGGGTACTGCTTCCGAGGAGAACCGCCAGGAAGCGTACCGGACTGTCTCACTTGCACTCAAGGTGGGCTGTGGCAATCCGACTACGTATAGCGCTCATGTGTCAGTTACGTGAAGGCTGGGTACCGGTACATAGATACTGCTGCTGGGTACAACAACGAGGAGATGGTCGGCAAGGCCATCAAAGTGGGTCCTCTCCTCCATCAAAGTCCCGCGTGAAAATGATTATGCTTATCGAGCGTCTCAGGAATCCGGGATCCCTCGATCCGAGCTCGTAGTCCAAACCAAACTCCAGCCCTCGCAACATCACCGCGTCCGCGAAGCCTTCGACGAGAGCTTCCAGCGTCTCGATTGCGGGTATATCGATGTTTACCTCATGCATTGGCCGATGTCGATGGGTCCGGATAGTCAGTCTCGCTCGCTTTTCGATGGGGGTTGGGATACGCTGATGAGGTACAGGTCAGTTGACGGGGAAATCGTTCACCGAGGTGTATAAGGAGATGGAGGAGCTTCTCTCGGACGGTAAGTCACCTCCCCGTCCACCTGTTGGGAAGAGTGATACTGATTGTTGGACAGGCCGGTGCAAGGCGATCGGGATCTCCAACTTCAGTATCAAAACCACTACCGAGCTTCTCGAATCCGGAACCAAGGTCTTCCCGTGCTTGAATCAAGTCGAGATCCACCCATACTACCCCAACGACGCGCTCATCGAGTGGTCCAAATCAAAGGGTATCCACTGTCAGGCTTACAGGTTAGTCGTCCACCCGAGTCTTCGCTGACGAGGTAGTCCGTTGGGACAGTATAATTCGCCTATCCTTAGCGATCCTGTGATCACCGATATCGCTTCGGGACTGAACGTCACCCCGGGTCAGGTGGTGCTAGCATGGGGAGTCCAGAAGGGGGCGAGCGTTCTGCCGAAGAGTAGCAATGAGAAGCGGTTGGAGCAGAACATCAACGTGTGTCCCACCTCGAAATCGGTGATTGGGTACAGCTGATAAGGCGTAGCTGCCGAAGCTGGATGATGGCGCGATGACGCGGATAAACGAGCTGCACAAGGAGAAGGGGAAGTTCACGAGGTTGTGTGGGAGTAGCGCGAAGAAGCCGGAGGTAAACGGGTGGTCGTTGGAGAAGCTTGGCTGGGAGGTGTGAGGCTGCAACGGGTGATCTGTGCGAATCGCGGGATCAACTAAGGGCTTGTAGCGAGCCAATAGCCATAGAATCGAAATCAGCAGGGAGAAGGTAGTCGATGTCGAGTATGCATCCAGTCCAACATCAGCCCTCCGCCACATCCCTCTCCCCTTCCTCCCCGCCTCCACCCTCGTGACTCACCCCCTCAACGCCCTGCATTTCCGTCCACCCAAGCACCCTCGTCCCAACCCTCACCTCCTCCCGCCCCCTAAGAACAGCTTCCTCCCCTCTCCTCCTCATAACCCCGACCAAATCAGTGATCTTCTCCCATCGCACTTCCAGCTCCGGGTCCGCCAACTCCTCGTCAAAGTACTCGCCTCCATCCAGGTCGATAGATGGGGAGAACGGAGTTATGGGCGAGTTGAGGGGGAGGAGGGAGGTTGAGGGGAGGGAGACGCCGGAGAGGGAGTCGCGGAGCGCTCGACGGAGTTTCAGGATCTCGGCGCGTTGTTTCGCTTTCGTCGCTGTGCTTCGTCAGTTCGAGGCATCGGATAAGCGTGGAAAAAGGAAGGCGAACGCGTGGAAGACATATGAGATGAGTGTGCCGAGCAAGGAAAGGGTGCGAGGGGTCGACCTACCCTCCAGAGACCGATTGATCGTCAGCAAACTAGCGTTCGAGATCTCAAGATCCGCAATCTGGGCACCACTCATGAGTCAAAGGTGGAGTATCCGTCTAGGATGCACGTACCTTCCGATTGACCTTTGCCTCCTCCGCGTCCGCCTCCAGTCCAACCTCCCTGCCCATCTCCGAGCTCAAATCGTACTCATTCTGATCGTCGTTCACCGCCGTCGTCCCACTTAGCCGATCTCGTTCCAATCGCCTCCGCACCACACTGTTTCCTTCCGCGCCTGATTCCTCAGGTGCCTCAGCATCGCTCAATCGCCTCGGTGTCATGGCTGGTAACGCGACAGGCCGGAGTTCCGGGCTTAGGGGAGGGACGGGGAGAGGTGGGGGATAATTCGAGTATGGGTTGTACGGCAATGTCCGGGCTCGCACGGCATGGGTTGGCAGCGGGGAGGAGGGACAGGATATGGTGGAGAGTGAGATGGTGAGGTGAGCGGGAAGGGCGATCGTCGGTTTGCCGGGTGATGAGTGGTTAGAGCATGAGGGGAGGCGATCGTGGCTGGGAGTGAGCTTTGGTGAATCTTTGTGCTGGAGCTGTGAAGGGCGAATCTCGGGTAAGAGCAATGGGGAGGGCTGGATAGATAGCGGTGTAGGTGTGATTGGTAGGGTTCGCATTTCGACCCGTCCTCCCTCGGTCGACAGATTGGCTCTCAATCGCGGTCGTATCGAGCTTGGTCCGGATCCAGCTTCTGACGTTGCACCGATCAGGTTGCGATAAAGCCCTGGTGTCTTCGGTGATCTCGCTCGAGGAGTGAGACTCGCACGGATCCGTGTCACTGGAGTATGATCATTGCTATGGGATGACGAAGGGCGAGAGGTAGGCGGTACTGGAGATCGAGCGCGTATATCCGAGAAGGAAGAAGTCCCTGATCGGATGGACGCGGTGGAAGCTCTGGGTCGAAGTGTGGGGCGGGACTGAATAGGAGGGCTCGCGAGGGTTGAAGGGTCGACTTTGGCTCGTACGTGAGGTGGGAAACCGGTGGGTGAGTTTAGGGAAGGGGAGGGGAGAGGAATGTGAGTGAGCTGGGTGATACGTCAGCCCCTTGCACTACTCGGTGGAGGATGTAACAGACCTTCGCTCGCGGCCGTATGGAATCTGTCATGATGGACTAGTCGCCGATCATAATCAGCATCACTAGAAGATCTACTTTCATTAACATACCTTTCACTTGTGCTCAATCTCGGCTCCCGATTCTGGATTGAACGCGCGCCTCCCGTTTGTCACACGCCTACTCCGTGGTATACATTATTCCTGTCCTGCCTAAATGTACGGAATTCGCACCGAGTACCAGCAGTGCTTTCAAAAAGGGTCTGGTTGATCATCATCCCGTGATGATTGTTCTTGGGGGCACTGTATGCATTCGCTGTATCATACAGGCCCCCTAACGCGATCACTGTTTGGTTCCGGTCCGGCGATCCGGTCACGAACTCCATGGTGGGCCACCTCGTGGTTCCACACACCACGGATCAAGCAACAGTGCCATGAAGGGGATGATCCGAGGTGTGCCGATGGGTAGGCCCCGAATGGCGATGGTACAAGCTAATGTACAGTCAGTCGTGTGGCCCAGGCGCATGGGATCAACCATGGATAGCCAACGAGCTCGTCCACCTCGGCATCGAACTTGAACTCGTCTAAGCTCGTACGGGACTTAACGTGGGACGAATCACGGCGAAGGGAGCAAAGATTGAGGGAACAGACGGGGCGATCAAGCGGGAGATGGGAAGAAGTCGTCAGGATCATAACGTCGGATCAAGGGGAGGCGATGCGGGAGACGTGCGATGGAAGTGAAGGAAATGGTTCTGACGGATATGCGGGAAGGGAGGAGCTGGAAGAATGTGCTCAGCATGGGGCGCAGTTGACGGAATGACACTGCCACCTTGGCTACCATATGCCACATGAAGCGGAAGGGGACCGAAAGGGGGCGTCCCTTTGCACGTGGGGGGAGATGACGTCAGCTCTCTGAGATTTCGATGCTCTTGAATACACACTGAAGACCATGTACAGCTGTATCTGATCTTGAGCAAGGCGTCTTTGTCCTAGCAAACAACAGAACAATATAGCTTGCACCGTTGATACTTGCTTGATAACCTATGATGGCTTTTCTACGGAATGGACACTTCTCACATGAAGGTCTTGACTCCCGCGTACCCGAGGAGCCCAACAAGAGCGAACCATCTCCCTACACTGACGATCCTCGCCTTCCTCTGATCCCAGAGTTCGCCTTTGACGCCCGCCCTGTCGATGGCCGCGACGTCGTCATCGGTGAGATCGAAGTCTCCTACCGCCAAGTACCCCTCGAGTCTATCCTTCCTCGATGAGGTGGTCACGATGATGGCTCTACACGACCCCATGGGAATCAGTAGATGCTTCGATTTGCGTGAGAGAGTGGACCTACCGCTTCGCCTTTGACCAAGCGAGCAACACCTGCTCCGGCTTAACCCCCAACCTCTCCGCGATCTTCTCCACCGGTTTATCAACGGGTCCACCCGGTTTCGAGGTCAAGGGAATGAGCGTGGAGTATCCCTCTGGGACGATGTGTTGCTCTGCCATGTATTCGAGGAGGGGGACGGTCTGGCGGATCACGTAGGGGTGGAGAAGGATCTGGTTGACTACTGGTTTGACGGAGCAGGAGGCGAGGAGTTCTTTCAGGTTGTCCACGGTGAAGCTGGTGCAAAGGCTCATCAGCTCAATTCTACAAGCTCGAGTGGAAAGCAGACGGAAGGGAAGGAGAAGGAGAAGGAGACTCCGACCCACTTGGAGACCCCAATCGACTTGACCAAACCCTCCTTTACCAAACCCTCCATCTCCTTCCGCCCGTTCGATATCCCCCTGACAGACGCTGACCGAGTGAATCAGATAAAGGTCGATATAATCGATCCCGATCTTGCTCAAACTCTCCTCGCATGATTGACGACAACCTTTTCCGTCCATGCCGGACCATTTGGTGGTGATCCAGACTTCTTTGCGGGAGAGACCGGATTCTTTGAGCGCGATCCCGACTTCTTCTTCGTTCCTGTACACTGCGGGACTGAATCAGCAGAGGGGATATGTATGATTTGGATGAGCACAGAAATGGGTGATAGACGTACCCTGGGCCGTGTCGATATGGTCGAACCCGACGTCGATGGCTTGGTCGACTTGACCGGTACAGACGTCCTTAGGGATCTTCCATGATCCGAACCCGATCTGAGGGATCTTACGACCGTCATTAAGCAAAATTGTGGGGAACGGCATCTTGATCCGAATGATCCAGATTAAATTTCACTCGAAAGGTATGGATTGTCTTTTATCGGCGTCATGGGGAGGAAGGAAATCAAGGTGGAGCCAGAGCAAAAATGGATCCACGTCACGGTTTTCGGTTAGCTGATTCGATTAGTCCCGGAAAGCAAGCATACCACCCGCCACAAACGCGATATATTTCTTCGAGTCCGCTGAAGACTTCTCACCCCCCATATCGCCATCTAAACTATCCTCTCGCTGCGTGCCCATCACAGCTATTGTCGACGCCCGCTTGCGATCGACCGCTTTTCCTCGCGCTTCGCAATTGACCTTCAACTCTGATCTCTCGTCCTGAAGCTAGTACCCCATGTCTCTCCGGGGTTTCTCACAGTCGACCTCCCGGGTTTTGCAGTCGGTCGTGTCGACAAAGGCCCTGGAGCTGCCAGCGACCCGGAGGATCCTTGGCGGACGGTCATACATGAAGTGACGACGAAGGGTGGCCCAGTGTAACACGCACTGGTCGTAAAGGGACGCATATGGCTGACGAACAGCGCTCCTTGATCCGAACGGTCGAGAAATCGGATTAGGGGAGAGCGATCGGGATGCGAAACGATGGGGCGGCAGAATGGGAAAGGAGATGCGGCGGAGGAAGGGTAGGCTAGGGATGCAGGCGCGACATAAAATGGTAGACAAAGAGCAAGCCAACATCAGCATCAGCTGAGAGTGAATAGATCCATGACTGCTCACTTATCCTGTTCGCTAAGATCGGCTATTTCCCCCTCCTCATCATCCATCTTCCAAAGCCGGCCGAACACCGATGCTCACACCTCCACCTTCTTATCGCTGTCAGTCGTCGTCATGGCTTTGAACATGCCGTAGAAACGAGCGACCACCTTTCCCTGCAAGGGGGGCGAGAGCACCGGCGTAAAGGGCTGCCTCCTTTTGAAGTTGTAATACTCGTTCTGATGACGGGTAAGCGTGATGAATCCACGAAATTTGATACGGGCAGGCGAGCTTGATTGCGACGGGGGTCGATAACGAGGATTGGCAACGCTGAAGAGTCAATGAAGGACATCCGTCGGCAGGAGGACTTGAAGGTTGGGCGACATGGACTGGAGCATTGTTCAGACTCGGGCTTCTTGAATGTTCTGACTGAGGAATTTCGATACGTTCTGTCGCCGGTGTCGGGATTGGATATGTTGCACCGACATACTCGTCACCGTCCGAGGTAGTCAATCTCCTTTCGCTCTCGTTTTCAATCCCGCTTTCGGTCTTGACTGTTGGCGGTCCTATCTGATCAAATCCAAACATCTGGCCGGCAATCACGTCTCACGGAGCCTACAACGCATTAGGGGTATCAGCTTTAGCGCTTCGCCGTGATGGAAAGCTGTCACAATGGACACATCGTAGCATTTCACGTAGTTCCGTTCCGTTTACGAGCGGAAAATAGGGGCTGAGCCTCCTGACTAGTCCACGGCCCGCGGGTGTGAGGTTGCCAGCGTGCGCGAGGAACAGTTGAACGGGGTGAGACGGTCGACAATATGGGTAGTCGACGATCGAGCATTCGAAATGATGGTGGCAGACGGGAGTGTCGGCTGGGAATCTGCCGAAGCGATTGTGCTCGGAACGCAGGAAGGTACGCCATGAGTCGAAAAAGTCAATGTTGCCCGTATCGATATCAACCGAGTCGTGAAGGATCACCTCGATCAAGCGCATATTCAGCTCATCGATCATATTCGCGTCGCGTCGAATCGGGAAATCTGCGTGATTCCCCCTTTCACTGAAGCTTGCCTTGAGCGAAGCAGAGGCATGACCATGACCGATCGTCGTCCGCGTTCCCGCGTCAACCTCGTCTTCGGCTATGCCCGATGGACCTTTGCGACATTCGAAAGGGCCGGAACCTCCTTCACCGTGCGTTAGGGGTACAGAGTGGAGAAAGAGGCATTCGAGTGGTCTCGTGGGGATAGGGCGTTGATCCGGATCGTTGTCCCCAAGGGCTTCTTGAGGAGCGTTGCGGCACGATTTTTAATGAAGGAGGGCGTATGAACGTCGTTATCATCGCAGACTGCTCAATCTCTTGAAAGCACGAAATCTCGGACGAGGACCCGGACGGATGAAAATCGGAAGCGTCGTTGGGACTATTCACAAGCGAAGAAGTCGGGTCCAAAGGCATTCAACGGATCGTCTGGGGGAAGAAAAGGGAGGGACGAGAAAGGGGGTCACGGGCTGGGCGGATGGGCGAATGGGCGGGAAAGCGAATTTGCGACGCGGGAGAAGAGGAGCTTCCACCAAGGCTCATTGAGTACTCGCCTTCCCAGAAAGGGGGCACATCGCCGGTGAGTGGAAGACGAGGGAAGAAGAAATTATCGAGAGAAGCCTAGAACGAAATGCTTGATAATGAAATACACGTCGCGAATCACGTGCCCTGGCGACCGTCAGTCTGAACTCTTTCAGTGTTGTTGAACCTCCATCAATCTCCCAATCTCATCCAATAGGATCAAGCAAGCAAGGAGTGCTCGTCAGAGAGTACTCATCAGGGCATGCAATCCAACGCGAGACCGATTTATCCCAATTCAGCCACCGCGAAATTGAAGAAAGGCCGTGCGGGCCGCGATGGGAAATTATGGGCCGCCAGTAGCTTCTTCCCCTGGTGATCCCCCATGGGGGTTAATAATGCCTTGGGGCCCAAGTTTTAGAGGATCTCGATGCCCCGCAAGGTTACGGGCCGAGTGGATCCCGGTTGTGAGCGCGCCGGGTCCATACTTGTGGACTCATAAAGACTGACGATCTGATGCTTTTTCTTTCCTCGAATCTGCAAGCCCTCAATCTCCCTTGACACCTCAGATCCAAGTGATAGCTCTCGACAAAAGATATCACACTATGAGGAGAAAGACAAGATCGATTCCGAGCACGTCGAACAAGGCCCTCTGCCTAACCTGGACGTGAACGTGGAAGCTTCCAAGAAGCTCGACAACCTATATCGTCACGGTGCCGCAGGTGCCGAGGATGAAGCCGGTCGAATCCTCGCGGCCGCCGGTGGTGTCACCTGTTCAACTCGGGACTCGAAGCGCGTCTTACATTGGATCGACTTCTACGTGTAGGTCTCCCTCCGTGTGGGGGACGAGGCTGATATCTGCGTTCCGATCTGCTTGACCTACTTCATCCAGCAGGTGCGTCCAGAGGTGATGCCCAATCAACACAGTCTCTCCTGCTGACAACATCCCCGTAGATGGACAAGTCCTCGCTCAGTTGGGCCTCGGTGTTTGGATCTCCAGAAGTTAACTTGACGACGCCGTTCTTGGGCTAGATTTCAAAGCTGCGCCCTGTTACGTGGGTGGAAACGGGCAACAGACTCACGGGCCAAGAAATGCAGCCCGCCGAATCTGCGGAACCTTATTCAGCATGACCGAACACACCTACAGCCCGACTCACCGCCTTCGCCGTTCTGGACTGTAAACCTCCGCGTCTCCTTTATCCAGAGACTTGACGTGTTTGTCGCCAAAAAAGCATTCCCGTCTGCCCTGTCTTGGCTTTCCAATCACTCAGAGGGAGGTGAGAGCCACCTAGTCGCCTGGTCTGCGGCCGGAACACCTCCCGCTTCAGCTGCAATCTTCTGCTTGGAGTGACGAAGTGGTCGACACCGAACGTGATGTGAGGGATAATGCGCTTCATTCTCCGAGGGGGAGTCGAAGATGCAGGAGTGGGTCATCATCGTCGATTGTATGGCAAGGTGATGGGAACTGAGAATAATGATGTTCCCCCTTTGACCGGTGCTCCGATCATCCCGTTTACTCTGCGGGGACTCGGCACGAGTTCTCGAGTACACACCCGACACCACGAAACCCCTCATCCAGCAGCTCGGCGATCGTACCTCGTCCCACCTTCGTACGATGCAAACCCGACTCAACCGACCCGACGAGCGCACCTTCTTCTGCATGGGCCTCACCGTCCTCCCTTCCCATCAATCACGCGGCGTCGGCTCGGCCCTACTGAGCTGGGTCACTGACTCTGCGGATGAGTCAGGTGCGAGCTTCTGGATACACCTCTCGGACAGTCCTGGGGTGGTCAAGGCGTTGGAGAGGAAGGGATTCGTCGAGGTGAATAGGCTCGAGGTGGATCTGGACCAGTACGCTGAGAAACCGAGAGGAGACGGAGGTACCTATACTTTCAGGTATATGCGGCGAGAAGCGAAGACCTGATGCACTGGACTGCAAAGGTGCACGGTGGCAAGGAGACTAATCGCACAGCTTTCCTATCCCCAGCATCATCTCGTAACTCGCTCCTCCTGGTGCGGCGTCCTTCTCGATCTCCCTCCCCAGCTGCCCCGCTTTCTCGCGCATCTCATCGCCTTTCGGGCCGCGGAGCATGTGGATCACATCTTTGAGTTCCTTGGACATCGCTTCGGGTGTTCCTTCAACAACCGGTCCCCGAGCCGTCGATTTACCGATGTTGTGAGCTGAATCATTATTCTTAGCACTGTGTCCAAGGCATCGGACAGGTGGCGCTAACCTCCTCTGAACTGGATGAGTTCATGTGCGACTCCGCGATAGTCCATCTCGTTCGCAATCTCCGGTTGATCCCACATGCACGGCCACTGGACTGAGTAAGTCCCGTCAGCCCTGCTCGGCATCCGAGGCGTGCACCACTTACTCATTGGCACACCGCAGATCAGTGACTCCACAGCACTGGAAGATCCCCCATGCGTCATAAACGCCATCGTCGCCGGATGTCGCAGCACGGCGATCTGCCTAACCCAGGAGCTCAATAACCCCCGTCCGTTGCTTGCGGCGACAAGGGAAGGGAGTACCGCAGCGATCGGCTCCGGTGGACAGCCACGGGCCATGAGGTAGGGTATGTGGAGCTCGTCCAGGGTGGAGAAGACGAGGCGGATCTGTTCTTCGCACGGAGGGTATTCGAGTGACCCGAAGCTACAATGGTCAAGGGCGATTCAGCGCATGAGTCGTGATTCTCATGACAGATGTGAGGAGTTTGCGTACCTGATATACAGCACGCTCCGTTCCGATTTCTCCTTCAATTGCTTGTCCAGGAACGCCTTCACTTCCCCCGGCTCATCCTCCACCAAACTCGCCCGTGTCGCCGTCCGGGCCCTTCAGCGGTAATGCCATGCTGATCGAGAATTGCTCTTCTTGCACCTGCCATCGAACGATTCGGTTATTGTGCAAACTTTATCGTTTGGGTAGAGGACTCACTTGAGTCGCACTAGATTTCGCAGCTTCACGGTCCAGACATGCCGGCCACGCGTTGATCATGTAATCCCACCGAGCCGACATCGAGTACAGACCCTGCCACACGTGGAAGATGATTAAAGCTGTCCATGTAATCAGCGCTACTCGGTGTACCGAAAGATCTCTCAAGGGCGACGTACTGGATTTATTCGGGTCGCTCTCATAGAGGTCTGTACAGGATTGAGATCAGCAAGCGAGTCAGAAAGAACGGACGCGTACAGAAGGGGTGATAATTGGGTAGTTGGACTATCGTGTCACTATTGACAAAATGCTAGCGCCAGCTAAAGTTAAGCTGAGCTTCAGGGACTACAGGAGACAGAACTTGCCTGTTGATATGCCCCTTGCTCGTCTCCACTCGTACAGACCTTCCCGATCATATCCTTGTACACCTCGGATATCTTGCTGATCGAGGCATCATTGTCAGCGGTATGGTCAGACCCAGGCATGGGGGCAAAGCGCGAAAAGAAGAGAAGCGCGCTCACAAAGAATGAGCGGTCGTACTGATCGGCAGGAAAGCGCAGAATTTTGGGTGTGGAACACCGAGGGTCTGAGTCACCTTGATCGCGGACATCAAACCCGTCATCAGGCTAATATCGCCGATGACCAGGACTGGCGGATCTGGGAAGCCATACGTGGGCTTCCCAGTGACGGTATCGATTATCGGTTCTCCCTAAACCATGACGTGCTCAGCGTCGCCTTACAGCAATTTTGACATGGCTCACCTTCAAGATCCTCGTGAACGTCTCCTCGAAGCCACCGATAAGAGCTCCAAGTTCCCTGAACATACTCCATCGAGCTGGTCAGCGCGGCGCCCTCTTTCGGTCCAGTGGTGAGATGGATCGTCCTCAACCTCGCCTCGATATCCGGTGAAACATTATATCGGAGCTTGTCCTTTGCCGCCTTGAGACCGACGATGCCGGATATGAGGAAGGTAATATGTAAGGTCGGATGGAGGCGGAGGAGGTTCAGGATGAATCCTTGGGCAGGGCGGATGTGACCCCATCTGGGAGTTAGGAGGTTCTCAGCAGGGTCAAGGCGGAGGAAGTAAAGACTCACAGGAGACCGCCGGCGAAGAGGTAATGCTTGCCCACGAGGGGGAGTTCTGCGTTGACGTGGACCATGGCGAGCGCGGATTACAGGTCAATCGATGTGGACCGAAACAAAGACAAGCTGATCATCAGGAGCGTCGATTTCCTGAGTAAGGTCACCAAATCCCAAAAAGCCGGATCCCCGAAACATTAAAAGGGGGGTCTAAAGCTCGACCGGATTTCGAGCGAGAATCGAAAAAATTCACCATTACCATCCCAACACCACAAATCCGACGAGCCTGTGCCGTTAGTCACCCTGTACCCTTTCGATACGAGTTGATGCGAGTTGATGCCAAAAATGTGTTGATTCGAGTATCCAGACTGTACGATGTGTAAAAACCCATTGCGGGTCGAAGTAGCTCCCATATCGAGTTCATCTCAGACTGTCGCTGACCGCCTAGGTACTCCGCCTCGTTTATCGGCCCCATCCGCCGAGTTCGAGGTGACCGGTGAAGGAGTCACCGATTACAACGCCCTCGATGAGCAGGGCGGTAATGTCACTCGAGCGTTCTGTACCACTTGTGGGTCGTACGCCTCTCGTTTCTCTCCTTCGCTCGATATTTGACTCTTCTCAAAGAGTCTGGCAGGTTGGGAGAAGATGAGCGGTACTGTAGCGCAGTTTGTGACCGCTCCAAATACGGTGGATGATATTGTAGCTCAGAGGAAGGCGCAGGGTCTGGAGTGACGATGCATCGCGTGCGAAAGAAGGCTACGCTACTTGACCACAGTTCGAGGGTGTGTTGATTGAACGGAGCGAATCAGGCTATATCACCCCAAAGTCAAATTCCCGCACGCATATCCTATGACCCTCCTGCGTCGCTCTCGGCAAGATCACCTCTTCCCCTGGTTCCGCATAAAGCATCCCTTGCTCATTCACCGGATTCGCCCAGTACGACAGGTAGAAGCTCTTTCGATCCGATTGGATACATGACGCCATGTCCGATCGGGTTCTCTCGTTGATCGATAGTATCGAATTCATCCGGACAGAGAGATGATCGAGTGAGGCGGGAGACAGAGGCATGGGAGGCAGGCAAGAGGTGTCGAACGTCAGTA
>JAABUK010005339.1_pt1 | contig 20124 bp, 24 predicted proteins | sample 5559141 | NCBI WGS metagenome assembly JAABUK01 (sample SAMN10711869, study PRJNA513367) | rock metagenome | isolation source: Antarctica rocks | place: Antarctica: Victoria Land, Pudding Butte nord | collected 2016-01-03 | reverse complement strand
GACCACCCAGCCCCCCTCCCCAAAAGCTTCACCCACTCAAGCGCCGACGTCCGCTTCTCAATGCGCACCGCCAGCCCCCGCTCCAAGGGCCAAGATTGGCTCACACGCGCCGTGGCCGTGGGCGCGCTGCAGGTTTTTTATGCGTTGGTGGAGGAGTTTGGGGCGACGGAGTGTGATTTTGTGGTTGGGGGGGAGGGGGAGGTGAAGGCGAGTTTTTGGGTGAGGTTTTTGGATTTGGGGGATGCGTGAGGGGGGGTTTGGAGGGATGGGAGGGGGGAGTGGGTGGGGGGGGGGGTTGGTGGAGCTGGTAGCCTGCGCGGACCATTACCTGTCATCCGACCTTGCAATGGAGGAGACGACAAAAGGCAACTATCATAAATGGACTCAAGGAGCGAAGACAGACCGGCACATACTCAAGGTACTAAGTATGAAAGTTCAGGTCAATGCGGGGGCACAGAGATGCAGTGGAACCGAGTGTTCGAAGAAACAGACACTGCAGATTGATTCAGGACATTTCAGAATAATAAAATTCATCAACCAACGCCACAAACAGCGACATGCTTGCTCTATAGTTTGGCATTCCAAAAGATGTAGCAGCGACCATTACTAGGTGCAAGTCCAACAGGCCTATATCAATAGTGTCCACTTCGAAAACAACCTCCAACAGCAGAGGCAAAGGTCGTTCAAACACTAGCTGACGGGTCAGTGACCGACCCTGCATAAGAATCCGCCTAGCAGCGTTTCCAAAAATTTGAAATCGAATCCTCTTGAATAGCGAAATTTGATACGCAAGAACCTGAAATGGACCTATAATGGCAACCTGGCGGGCCGTTATATGTGTGAGTATGAAATTGGTCACCAACAAGGGGCTTGTGTATAAGAGATCTGTGAAAGAGTGTAGAGGGAAGAAGCCTATTAGATGACCAAGCGGGAAGTTGGAGAGAAAGCTGTGGCTTCAATGGCGCCAAATTGCGAGCGTTGGCGAGGATATATGGGAGGGCGAAGGCGCCCTCATATGACAAGGAGAGTAATAAACTGTGGGGCAGTAAGGCATGGTGAGTTTGTGCATTAGTCCACCTGGCTTCCGCGCATTTTTGGTCTGAAACGTAGGAGCGAAAAGCCAACCGTTTCAGTAGCGAGACAAATTGTGAGGAGCCAATCTGCGATGAAACCAAACGATTGGCTTACTGCTTTATTGTTCGATCGCCCGCGCTATGCATTCCATAGTGTGACCATTTCATGATCTTCATCGCTTGCCCATTCGCTTGTTTTCCTTCTCGACTAATCGAACAGCCTCATCAGCCACGTCCTCCCCAACTCTCCAAGTCCTGAGAACTACCCCTTTCTCCGCAAAGATCTCTTTTGCTCTCGTCCACCTTCTAGACCATATCTCCTCCTTCTTGCTCAGAATGGGATCATTGCCATAAGATTCATCGGAGCTGCCGCTGCCATCATTGTTGTAGCCGTTCCGACCACCAGAGATCCGGTTAGTGGCATACTGAGCTGCAGCTGCAGGGTATGAAGTAATGTTTCGGCGTGGAGGAATAGGTGGAGGCCGGCGCGAACTAGGTATGGAGGGATCTGAGGTGGGAGGCGGAGCCGGTGGAGGCGATGAAGTACCATTGTATAGGGAGTAGATAGCGTTAGATGCTGAAGATACTTTGCTACGAACCGAGGCACGGTACGACTGGCGCTCGAGGGAAGTCGCTCGACTGCCTGGGGGCGAAGCGTTCAGGGTTTGAGAGAGTGGTGAGGGTTCCGCGGGAAGATTTGGGGTTTCTTGGGGACCAGAGTATTGGTGTGGCTTTGGAGGAAATGGAGGGACGGGTTTCCGGAGACCCGAAGTTGGGGGTGAAGATGATGAGCTCTGCGGTTGTTCGCCTGAGATGGACCGCAAAGACATTGGCTTCGAGGGTCGTGATGGTGGGAGTGGTTTGGCTGACGTTGTCGAAGTGGAATTCTCTGTGTCGCGGGTTTTTGAGTCGGTCAACGAGCGGTGGACTCCCTGCAACGGCTGCTCATCAAAATCTATAAGATTGCCCATAGTGGGTGTGCTGGCCGCCGAGGCACCCATGTTAGCTGAATGGCTTGGTTGCCTTGGAGGTAGAGCCGGCGGTCTCTCTTCCAGCTTGTCTGACAGCCTATTGGATGAAATCTTTTCACTGTTCTCTTTCCGACCTCGTAAGGGCGACCTCGAGTCTTGAGACTTGACAGCGGAATCAAAGAAGCCTGTAGGTTTGGTTGTTGTCACGTCTCTTATGAAAACGCCGATGATCCTACCCGGATTTGTTAGCATGACATCTGTATAAAGCTCAAGATCGGCCTCTCCACTATCTCCAGCTAGGATGAAACGTCTTTCTGGGAAATCCGCCAGAATTCTGTCCAAAGTGCCTTTCTTTCGCTCGGCAACTGGCTCAAAGATTCCCTGAAGCATACCAGCATACTGTTTCAGGTGGAAGGAGCCTTTTGGCAGCCCAGCGAGAGCAAAGTAGCTCACAAGCACAGGATATAGTTGCCAGGGAGAGTTTGAAACGTAGTGGAATGTCACACCCAGGTCAGCCATGGTGGAATACCACTCCTTGACCCCGTCAATGGTGAGATCCCCAAGGTCACGGATGAATGCGTTGCGAAAGATGTCCCTGGCACCATTTCCGATCCCCGAGTGCTTGATCGTGTCGTCGATGTCACTGATCATGCTTATGCCTGTCGGCTCCGTAATGCGTACTTCTTCGGTGGCCGATAGCTTCTCAGAAGCGAGCACCCTCACGTGAGTAGGGACGAAGTCTAGGGGAGCTCGAAGTGAGAAGTGCCCGGCCTCATTGGTAGTAATTGTACGAGATCTTGAAGCTTGTTCGTTGTAGAAGAACGCGGTGAGAGGCGTGCTTGCAAGAGGCGTGGTCAGGAAAGGCTTCAGTCTGACCATAAGATGGGCGTTCGCCATGGAAATCTCGGCAGAAGTCATATTTGATGGTTGCTTCCAGCTCGATCGCTTTGCAAGTGGTTTAGAGCCGGGATCATAGTCTGAGTGCAGTGAGTTACTGGACACCGGTCGTGACAATGGCCTTGAGGCTCGCTTCTCGGGCGACGATGACCGACTATCGGCAGGCAAGCTGTATACACTAGATTGATCGGTGTCTCGACTGGACTGCTCGTTGTAATGGCCTTGCCATGCATTGTCTGCTTCGCTTTGACCCCTCCTCGTTATCGACTCTGCCTCTTTCTCCACTATCTCCTCCTCGTGCCTCGTGTTTCGTGCTTCGACCAGGGCATGATGCGCGGAGTGTGGACTAGCTGCTTCGCTGCTCGCAGGAGCGGGTATGCCACTGAGTTGCCTTGCAATGCCGACCAAGAGTCTGTTCTTTCGGGTCATTTGCCCTCGGTGGGGAGCATAGACCCAGCCTCTGATATCCACATCCACTATGGAAGTGTCGTCTTCGTACTTCTGCCACTCTCTCCTCCAATACTCTGCTTCCCCAGTGCCTCTGTCGCTCCTTATATCTTGAGACGCTCCTGGCTCTTCCCTTTGATGAGGCTTGCGTGCAGTGTGCCGGATTGCGTAGCTTGGGAAGAGCAGCATCTCCTCATCCCCGTTTCGTACAACTGAGGCATCGGGATATGCGCCGGGTATAATCGATCCATCTTCGTCCGCACCGTCCCTCTGCTCACCAAAACCATAGGATTGCTGGTACGACTGGCGAAGATCGTTAGCAGCCTTGAGATAACCTGCAAGCTTTTTTCGCCTAGCTCCCCTCTCGGGCGCCGATGTGTAGCCATCCATATTGGCCGAAGCTATTGACGTATCCGCATCTCTTTGCCGAAATGCGGCAAGAATACCTCTTCGCCCCCCAAGCCGGCGAAGTATACCCCGGCCAGCAGCCTTCTTCTGACGACGTTTCGTCTGTCGTTTGACTATGAATCCGTAAATTCGTGACTGTGCCCGGAGCTTGTAGTGAGGGAGAGTGTCGTGTCTGAAAGCCGCAAGCCGTGCTCGCGCTCGCTGGCGGGTGTGGGGAAACAGGTAGCGGAGGAACGACAGAGTGTTCTTCGGTCGAGTCAAAGCTCGGGCGCGAGACACTGGGGAAGCCAGCTTATTGTCGTTGCCGTGGTGTGTGGAGGACTCTCAGGATGTGCAGCACGTCTTCCATTTGGTTCTAGTTCTACATCCATGACATCTGCATCACTAACCATTCAGTCCGGCAAGCTATAACAATTCAATACGCAGCATCTGAGACGAGGAGCATCAATAGCGGCGCAAGACTTCTATCGGTGGTAGAGTACATAAAGCACCGTCAGAAGTGTGTGCCATTTGTACTCGTCTCAACTTTGACGCGGTGGACGCGGCCCGATTCGTGATCTCGACGCCGTTTTGCGAGGCCTTCCCACTGGTTATTTTTAGCGCTTAAAGTGCGAAATGAAACTAACGGTACAGAGGATGACACCAAAAGTCTTGAGCGAGCGCCAAGTCTACAGGGAACAGGGTGCCTAGCATTTTCAGCTTATAGTACTACTAGGGTGCGGTTTCCGGGGTTTATATTATCCCAGCTCATTGAAAAATTGGTGCACCTCCCGTTAGCGCTAACTTACAACATCTCAACGACCGAGGGTCGGTACCAAAAGTCGTTGCCGACTTTCTCCCGCCTAATTCCGGCCAAAAGTCGGCAACGACTTTTGGTACCGACCCTCGGACAAGGAAATAGCTGTTAGCGTCTTGGCACTTTTCTCGTGGTGTCCTCACCAAAAGAATCCCTGTCGCGCTAACTATTAACATCCTGGATGCATTCTGATTTCTATAGCATCTTGGCCTGATAAGAAAAGGGAAGACAAGCATCGGGACCGATGTTGAATCCGTAATAATTCAGTAGGGGATTCTTGGCTCTTCGATCCTCTGGTGAGGTCGACGTAGAATCTATTCCACATTTCGAGATCTAGCAAGAATCCTCGAAAATTCTCGATTTCCCCCGCGAGGTCATTGCTGTTCTGATAGATACGTCCACTTCACAAAAGGATGTGCAATTCCAGGAGCCGCGGGTTACCGAGTCTTCAAGAAAGAGAGGGCGTGTGCGTATCTAAAGGAGAAGATGAGGTTGAGGCAAGACTTATCAGATGAGAAGGGCAAAAGGCGAACGCGTGTGATCGCAAGGCTGGTGATAAGCAGAAAGATGGTTGGTTGTCAGTGTGCGGGGTTTCAAGATACAGGCAGCAGCAACGACTCAAGAAGCGTCCTGATCTTTGGTATCAAACTTCTCTCTACGTTTTACAATAGATCTATCGGTCCCTAACAGTTTCATGCTAAGCTGTCTGTCAGTCCTCAACACCGTCCATCGAATGCTACGGAACTTGATTGACGACTGTGTTATTTGATCTCCGTTATCATGGACGTCAAGGTCTCTATCCATACAGGTGCCGTTATCTCAACTCAGGATTTCTACAACGAGGTTGGGAAGCGCTATGAAGACGCTTTTGGTCATGATGCTGGTCTCGAAAAGGTTGTGCGGCGATATCTCTCCCTACTCCCATCTGATGCATCTGTGCTGGACTGCGGCTGCGGTACCGGCAAGCCAGTGTCGTCAATTGTCGCGGAAAGTCGTCGTCCGCTGCACGGCATCGATTTCTCGCTTACCATGGTTGAGCTGAGCAAGAAGCAAGTCCCCCAAGGAGCGTTTCAATGCTGCGATATGCTCAGTTACGCACCCTCTCCTGCAAGTTTCGGTGGGGTTATCGCAAACCTGTCCTTGTTTGAGCTCTCGCGTGCAGAACTCACTTCCATGGCACTCAACTTCTTCCAATGGATCCAACCTGGCGGCTACCTACTGATCGGGGTCTTTGGCGCCGAAGACTGCGAAACCAAGCCGGAGCAATATGACGCAGATGGAGAGTGTGCTAGTGGAGTCGAAAATACGTTCATGGCACACAGGGTCTCCATGACACTTTTTACGAAATTGGGCTGGAACAAGTTGCTCGCAGGCGCGGGCTTTGATATCGTACATACAGAGACGGATTGGTTCTCTCCGCCTCCGGCCGCAATTTGTGATGATGACCCTCACTATTTCGTGATTGCGAAGAAACCCAACGCAACATAGATTCTCGGAAGCACAGCGGGTACACAGCAGGCTTTGATACTAAGCGTTTTGGCAAGAAACGATTGAGAGTTGCTTATGAAAGTTCAGGATCAAGTCTGTGGTTGGAAGGTCCGTACAAGTCTCAATAAATAGTCTCTGTCAGGCTTCCTCCCTACTTTTACATAGGATAATTGGTATCTTCTTTCTTACGAGTCTTGCCGCATATTCGCAGGCGGCTGAGCACAAGGTCCGCGGATCAGATCTTCCGCCCTGTGTCCGTACCAGCTAGCTTGCGAACATTTCCTTGGATCAAGTAGAGCTTTCCAGCGATTCCGTCGTTCGGTCGAGAGGACACGGGAGAGAGAGACCGATTCTGTAGACGTCCTTTGTATCGGGCCGGCCGGCGCTGAGATGGTGGGTAATGATACATGGTATGTGCAGAGGAGATTGGAGATTGAAAAATGAAAATTGCAGTTCTAGCAAGGTCAACGAGTGTATTGTGTTTGATCGTGAAGACTTATGTGCTCTAGTGGATTATTAATATGCTTTGTCAGTCGGCAATTTTCAGATTATGAGTTCAAGGCTTGAGTGGCGGGGAAAGGAGGGGGCAGAAGGGGGCACAGATGTGGCGGACGATATGGTAACTCACTCATCAGGAACAATATCCGCAGCAGCCGTATGGTGAAAGGTTAGTGTACGACAATGAATGTTTTCTGAATCAGCAATGACTGAAAAAAGTAAGAATCCTTAGTAATTGGCTCAAACTTCGGATTTGGAGCAGATGATCGGGCGAGCTGCTCTAATTCTCGATTGACCATACGCTTTGCTACGTCAACCTCGCTCTCCTTGGATGAGTTTCTTTTGTTCCATCTGCAGCCTGGTCTACTGTGGGTAATGATTACTACAGAACTACCCCTTTCGAGTCTCTTAATGCTATACCCAAATCATCAATGTCTTTGGCTGGCATTACCCAATCTTATCGTGTGTCACATCGAGTTATGGTGCTAAGACGGCCGTACTCGACATCCGATAGGTTGTCGCCAATTGATAGGTGCTGCCTGCTAAAGATCATGCAGCAAAGAGAGGCAAGTCCACCTTGCTCCTGGTTCTGAAGTGGGAACGAAAAGCCGTTTCAAATTCATTGGAGGTGCGACATAAAGGCAATGTCAATGTTTTCGTCCTGAGAGTCACCAGCCGAAGCCTTTGACGGAAGCCGTGTGGAGGAGGCTTTCTGAGCATTTCTGGGGTATGAAGAAACGTCTGTGGTCTTCGTCTGCTTTATGAGCATCCTATCTTGCGAGCCGTGTCGCTCTAGATCTTGAAGCTGGAAATCGGGATCTGTCCCGGTAGTTGCAGTTGAGGCGGAAATGCCGCCCAGCCTTGGATTCCAAGTAGGGCGATGTATGTCATGGGTGTGTTTTGGCTTACTTTTACTGAAATTTGGAAATGGATTATTCCTTTTGCCACCCACAGCCATATCATCGGATTCTGTTGGGACTTGAATATCATTTTTCATGAGACCAATGTGAAGAGAATCGACCATGGGCTTCAGGAAGGTTGTACAGCTTGCGATGACACTGAAATTTGTGTGAATGACTGTCACTAGTGCGAAGTTGAACGAATTGTCTGTTGTAGTGGATGAACGGTGAGATTTTTGGAAGTTTATGAGGCGGAAAATGACGAGAGGAACCGTTCTGATATATATTAGCTTGGATTCATTCAAATAGAAGAAATGATGTACAAGAGGCTTGGCGTGAACGACAATGAAGCGACACGCTTGTGGGCTCTTGAGATTTGAAGATTCAAGAGAAGATAGATAGGAATGAATCCTATAATAAGCTGTGTTGCTATATCGATGGCTCCGTTTGTGATCCAAAAAGCGAGCTACCTCATGTCAGCGTGATGAGCAAAGCAAGATCTGCGGCTGTCATACTTGGTCAATGCATCTTTCCAAAGTTTGAACCCATGGATGAGGAAGAGCGCACTGGAAAATCACAACCAGCAACGCTGCAATGGTCCATGCGGCAACAAAAAGCAAGGTATATTGCACACTCTTCCGTCTTAAATTCCAGAGATCCAATCCATTTGGTCGAACCAGCTTCATTTGGAATTGTAGGCATGCAATCTTCGTCATATATATTGTAAGGATGTAGAACATCTGCGAGACGTACCCTGACTGGTCATCTTCTGTCAGCTCCGATTCTAAATCAATAATATATCTCCTTGCAGCTGTTTACTCTTTCAAATTCATCAATTTGATGTTCATCCAATTCGTTCTTGGGCTGGCCCAAGCCTGACTGAACTTGTATTGAGACTGCTACGCAGCAGCCGACAGCCATAGACTATGCACATGTCAGCAGACCAATGTCCCGAACCTCCTGTCCGTCCAAGTATGTAAGAGCCTACTGCCGCAATGATCATGAAGATATCGTCAGCCTGGAGCTTCCGAACCATTGTCCATTTCGTCGCAACCTTACTGAAAGAGAAGATGATCATAGTAACAAGAGAAATCCATGTGGCGACATTGATCAAGGGTCCGCGATGCTTTGAGTCGATTCGAGTCATCATTCGAGGCGGATGGTGTATGACGAAAACAGTCGCGAAAGCCGAAGACTCGATGAAAGATTATGGCTGACACAAATAGGCCATGTGAAGCATACACCGGCTATTCACGAGAACTCAGGTCTCAAGACTGTTCGGGGACGCGAGGTCATGAGAGAGGGTAGTCATGGTTCGGCGATCATATCAGAAGAGAAAAGCATTACTACTATCAGATTCCAGCAGCAAGTCAAGAACTGCTGCCCAGAAACGACAAAGGATGCTGTGTGCTGTTGTGCCGCAGCGTTGTAGCCATACTTGGAGGCTGTTGATTTGTGTGCCACATTCAGGCATCGGAAGCAGCCCAATTTCAGGCACCACGCCGCCTCGATGAAGAGGGAGTACGAGTGGTTGGACGAAAATTGGACGATTGTACCGGAAGAACTTCCCGAGCATTTGTAATGGACGGTGTGCATGCTCCATCCTGCGTCCATATTCTGAGAGGGTTGCGTGCATGTTTTTGGCCCGACAGTCTGGTTTAAACACTGCGAATGCAAGTGACCACCCGTGCCAACCAAGTGTTCGTTGCGGCCTCAGCTGTCTTTGCCTTAATTCGCCTTTGAGGCTCTGCTGACGAGATTGGCTAGACAAAGCTCGCCTTGGATGAAGGAGGAGCAATGATGTGAGCCATGATGTGACAGTTGCCTAGGGCTCAGACCTACTACTTTGTCGACTTGCATGCCCGACCTCGCCAACCTCACCAATCAATATGTGGAGAAAGTCCAGTCCCACTGTGCCAAACACCACGGCGATGCCCGTGGGTCATGCGTTTAGCGTTCATTGGCTCAATAGCCTAATCCGAGTACCTTTCCCTTTTCTGTAGGCGTGGTAGGGTACCATCAGGGTCCTCGGCTGTAGCATTCCTGTAGTGCTTACCCTTATGCCACTTTATCTATCACCAATCAAAGCGCATGTATCACGCAGCGTAAGAACGTTCGATTTTGTCAGGAGAGGAAAGAAACGGGAAAATACAAGACAAAGAGATAAGGAATGCGCGGGTATCCGAATCTCCGAAGGACTCACTCGCTCATGAAGCACGAGAAAGGACTTGTTCAAGGCTACAGCCAGCTTGGGGCTATAGATCTACGGTCTGAAACGACATGTAACACCAAGATATCGGGCCAATCACTTATGGGTTTTAGTATCGTTGGAAGATCCATTGCTACACTACTGAGTTTGCTGATTCGAGCGAAAACTAGGACTTGCACGCCGCAGTCGGGCTCTCATCCCTTTCCTTCTCGCAATCTTTCATATTTCAGCGGTCATTTCTACCGGCATAATCTGTCATTCCGGCTTTTTGCTTTCCTTCAAATATCTCTGGCTTCTGAGATGGAATTCGAACTCGTAGACGATGCCTCGTCGCCTAGCGCGAATCCTGGTCTCCCAAAGAAGCGCAAATTTCACAAAGACGAGGCTGTATTAGCTCGCTTTGGCAAACGACAGCAGCTACGGGTGAGTACTTCCATGTGACCGTCTCTCAAGAAGTTTGGCCACTATTTCTCCAATGATACCGACTCTAACAAACCTAGAGAGGCTTTAGACTACTACCAATTGTTGGTCTGACGAGCACCTTGATGATTACCTGGGAGGCGCTTACAGGGTCAGTGTTTTCAATCCTCCTCCTGAAGAGGAAAAGGATTCTACCAGCTAATCTCAGCGTACCACTTAGGGGTTTAATTTTCGGACTCTCAAATGGCGGCCCTGCAGGTCTCGTTTACGGTTATCTTTTTGTTTGGTGTGGTGCATCGCTTCAAGCACTTGTCATGGCTGAAATGGCCTCTATGTATGTGAATCCAAATTCTGATGCCTCAAGGCTTCACTTCTGTTTACACGAGCATGCACGTCACCGCAATCATCCTCAATGATGGTTTTCACTCTGTGGCCAAGTGTCTAAGTTCTCGCGCTCAAGACCTACCTAGGCATTCCTCTCTCCCTTGTACTAATGTTCCGATAGGATTCCGCTTGCCGGGGGCCCCTTCAATTGGGTTTCCATCTTGTCTCCTCCGTCATGCAGGAACTTTCTCAGCTACTTGGCGGGATGGATGACATTGATCTCCTGGCAAGCCTTGTGCGCTGCAGCAGCTTACGTGGCGGGTACGCTCGTGCAAGGGCTTCTCGTACTTAAATACCCAAGCTATAATTATCAGAGATGGCATGGAGCACTACTTTTATACGCGGTTGTTTTTCTTGCCTTATTCGTTAATACTTATCTTGGACGCTTTCTGCCGCAAATCGAGGCTATGATGCTTCTATTTCATATTCTAGGGTTTTTTGGAATCCTAATCCCACTCGTCTACTTGAGTCCTCATCAAAGAGCCGAATTTGTCTTTACCGACTTCCTAAATCTTGGAGATTGGAATAGCAAAGTACTAGCGTTCTTTGTTGGCCTTATTTCAGCTATGAACAGTTTTCCTGGTAAGTCGAAGAGAGCATGCTCTTAAATCGATGTACTGAGCACTCGACTTAGGCCTAGATGCTGCCGACCATATAGGTAAGTGTACCTGGTTATTTGCATATATAAGCAACCAAGGGCACGTCTTATAGGAATGTAGCGGAGGAGATACAGAATGCGCCGACAGTTATACCCTTTAGCATGGGAATCTCAACATTGCTCAATGGCACCTTCGGATTCGCTATGTTGATGGCACTACTTTTCTGCATGCCTAGTGACATACAGGGGACGCTGAATGCGGACACACTCTACCCACTCACGAGCATCTACAGTTATGCTGTAGGATCAAATGCAGGCGGGACAGCCATGGTACGTCCTCGTTGTTTCGGATTTTCTCTCTTATTCTCAATCTTGCGAAGATATGGTAGGACACGTGTGTGTCATCTTCGATTTCCCTCTGCATCTCGTCTAGCTTCTATGGCTTAGACTGACTTTAGTACTTGGAGTGCTGATTACTGTAGGCCTGTATCATTGTCATTACTGAAATATTTGCTACCATCGGCTGTCTTGCAACAAGTTCGCGAATGCTGTGGGCCTTTGCTCGCGAAGGGGGAGTTCCGTTCTCTAGATACGTGGCAAAGGTAAGCTTGTTCTGACAACTTAGGCTCTTGCTTATCAAATCAGGTCGAGAAACGTACAAGACTGCCACTCTACGCTATTGGTGTTACGACTGTTGTCAACCTTTTGCTGGCATTGATCAACATCGGATCTTCCGTAGCCTTTGATGCTTTCACTTCCCTAATCGTCATAAGCTACTACTCCTCCTTCATTCTAGCCGCCTCGGTAATGCTGCATAAACGTCTTACAAGTCCGAGCTCGGCCTTGCCATGGGGACCTTTTAAGCTCGGACGTGCAGGTGTTCCACTCACCGTTGTGGCAATCGCTTATTCCGCATTCGGTGCATTTTTCTCCGTATGGCCTACGACCGCCAAACCGGATCCACAGAGCATGAACTATTGCGTATTAGTTTACGGTGCTGTGATAATCGTGAGCCTCTTATCTTGGGTTTTGCATGGTCGTAAGTATTACAAAGGGCCGGTGCTAGTAAATTGGGATAGCAATTTGGGTCTGCAATAACAGATGGGAGAAAAGACAGAACCGTGGCAGTCATACAAGGAGTCGCGGTTATATATGTGAAGTTTGACTCACAATACAGAGCTGCGTTCCATTCCTAAAGCTCTTGACCGGGGATGCATGCAAATCAAATATACCAAACCAGTAATGCTGTCGCTTTTTCACTCTTCAGGATTCCTTGCCTAGAGCCCAAAGTCCAAAACAATAAAACAGTGTGGCCCAGAGCATAATTGTGACGACTCTGACATTGAAGTTCTACTTGATCTTGAGTAATTCGTGTTGCGAAGCCATGCTTTCATCGAAAGCAATTTTCGAAGCACGCCGTGTGATTAGCCCTATATCACTGCATCAATACTTCCAGCGCCAAATGATCTTCGGGAGAAGAGAATTACCTATAAGAAGATAGTCGCGCGTATCAGCGCTGGGAACCCAGTCAAAACTATCCAGACACAAAAACGACGAATCACAAATGCGTCCACGAACACATCCCCACAAAACCAGGAATATAGCGCAAAAGTAAAGTACCCTATCAATCCATCACGGCAGCAGAAGCGGTAGCCTGCAGACACCTCGTTCTCGCCATTGAACCACCTACCGATTGCCTGTAGAAACAGAACCATGCCAGTATCCATGAGCAGGTGTGCGTGAGACTAAGCCTTCTGAGTATAGGGGCTGAGTCCGGGATTCAAAGTCCGATTGGAAACAGTTGGGTGTATGTGAGCATGCTATTGGTCACATTGGAAGTCAAGATGGGGAATTCATAGCCTGCTTTCAATGCGTCCTTGCGTACTCGTATAGGATAGGATGGAAGAGTAGGTGACCGTTCTATGGTTTGGTGAATATATCTTGCTCTGGAGTTAGGTGAACCAATTGAGCTGTGGATCTGTGTGCGGGTTTTATGCACGCATACTCCGTACGATAGAAGGAATGGTCCAATGGTCCATCCCTATAGTTCTAAGGCTGGGTATGTAAATTTATCCGTAATATATTTCTAATATTACTAAGTATCCTAGAATTATTTAATATATCCGTAGAACCCTCTAAGTCTAACCGTCAGCAAAATCTTAACTAGCCCCCTAGCGCAGGGCAAAAGCTTGATTTAGGGAGTAGCCCTAAGCGGCCTGGGCTACCGGGGCTATGGGGCTAAAATCACGTGATTGCTGACTAAGTAGAAAGTTAAAATCTTATAATCGACAGGCCACTCGGGTAAATAACCCCGGAATCAGTTGATTAGGCCGAATTCAACGCGGGGTTACGCGCTCAAAGGGCGCGCAATGGGGTTGGTTGGTACATGCGATAGGGTGTGAGTGTATGTGACGGGGCGTGCGACAAGGCGGAGGCCTTCCGCCTTACCGTACCCACTGAGCCAACTAGGAAGCCACCTTGTAAGCCACCCCGCAAGCCACCCTGCCAGAGTGAACTTAGTGCCCGAAGATCTGATCTTTAGGGCGGCCCTAGGCGCTTAGAGCCTCGCCCCTACGGCCCCTAGGGTAAGCTTTCTCGACGAACTCTCTAGCCTAGAAGTTAATCTAGGTGAGGAGGAGCGTATTTAGCTAGCCCCTCTTAAGTATATCAAAGGGCCTAAATCGCTCAATGGAGAGACTCAATCCAGCCTTTGGCACAGCTGCTCAGCAAGCAATAGCGACGGTCAACCCTATCACTTCGCGCCATGGTCTCTGAGCGAAAGTGAGAACGCCTGCTATTCACTAAGAAAGGTTATTTTCTTGCGTAGTATTGGATGCTCGACTGCTGGGCGTATCGAAGTATGTCTCAGACTTGTATTACTGGATCTCAACATCATATTAAGGGAGTCATGATGGCTGGGAAAGCTTTTGATAGAACGAGAGTCAAAATGATTCGGACCCGTTATAGCCGAGGGTGAATTAGGCGCTTCGGGAACTGGGAGGTCGTGCAGAGAGTTTCTTAATTGGAAGGCACGTGGTAAGGTTTGATACCCCTGCGTCATATGCTGGTACTAACCGTTCAAGGTACCGGTGTGGCCGAGAGGCAAACGTTAACGAATGAATGCACATTCGGATTCACTTGACCGTTGCCATTCATTGGCTAATTGGGGCGGGTGATGGTCATGCGATGCACGATTTCTTACAATCTCGGAGTGCGTACCAATTTCGTTCCACACGCGCTAGGCATCGAGCTGGCAATTTTGCATCGATTGAATCCCTACATAACTGCAAGAATCTCCAGATCTTCGACAGCGTAATAACGACCGATGCATATTCCAAGACCGCATGATTTGGTTGAGTCCAAGGACACCAATACCATGAGTCACTTTGAAGAAAACGATCGGGAGCCGCTTTCTCGTCGCGAGGTAGCCGAAAAGGAGCCATCTTCCAAACATCACGGAACACTAGAACATGGACCTGAAGTAGTTGAGGATTGGCACGCGTGGCTCCATGTGCTTGCTGGTTTTGTCACTTATGTCAACGTATCGTAAGTGGACGCCTAGCACCTGTTGCTCCCATCCTCCCACCAAGACTTAGCTTCCAGCTCGAGACTAACAAAGCTTCGGGCCCCTAGAGGTGCCATGAACAGCTTTGGCGTATATCAAGCCTTTTATCAATCTGACAAACTCTCATCCTCTTCGCCCTCGTCGATCTCTTGGATTGGAAGCATACAGGTTTTCATCGCAATGGGCTTGGGCATCTTCGTTGGGCCCTTATATGACCGTGGTTTCCTCCGCTCCCTGGTCGCAGCCGGCAGCTCCTTGATAGTCCTTGGGATGATGATGACGAGCATAGGTCATTTTTACTATCAGATATTCCTGGCCCAGGGTATTTGCGTGGGGTTGGGAATGGGACTTACTTATGTGCCGATTCTTGGAGAGGTCAGCCGGCATTTTACCAACAGAAGACCTATCGCCCTAGGGATTTCCTCGACGGGCGCATGCGTCGGTGGTGTTCTTTACCCAATACTGATCCGTCAGTTGATACCCAAAGTTGGATTTGGTTGGACAGTACGCGTTGTTGCCTTTGTCAATCTTGGATGTGGGATCATAGCATTCGCTATTGTCTGTCGACGACAACCGAATCGAGCCCACTCATCTCGCCGCGCTTTGGACTTGGCCGCATTCCGCGAGTTGCCGTTCTCGTTGTTCACATTGGGGATGTTCCTGGTCTTCGTGCCATACTACGTCCCGATGACCTATATTCCCGTCTTTGCACAGACCGCACTGCGAGCATCTGATGACCTGGCCGGATATATGTTGGCGATTGTGAATGCGGGATCGCTGCTCGGTCGTACCGTGCCTTACATCCTCAATTCTAGGGTGACGCCAATCCGTATCTTTTTCTTCTGGATAATAGCCGGTGCCATCTTACTTTTCGCTTGGATGACAGTCACCAGAATCTCTGGATTCATCGTGTGGTGTGTTTTCTGGGGGATTGTCTCTGGTGCTCTTGCAACAGCACCGATTGCAGCAGTCTCCCATCCTGTTCTGACACCATCTCCAAGGGAGCTTGGTACTCGTATGGGCATGTCACTCTTAGCTTCTGCGATAGGTGATTTGGTTGGCCCCCAATTGGGGGCGCCTTAGTAGGGGTATCAGAGGCGCATTATGCTCGTGCACAAGCTGTTTCAGGGGCAATCATGACACTTGGAGGTTTTTGCTTGTTATGGCCACTAATATCGATTAGCAAGACTACTGCTTAGATAGGTTATTAGTGAACTACAATGACTATAGACAAAATTTGATTATCCGACGTGCCTGAATGGGAGCTTGAAGAGAGGAATCACAGTATTGTATCTTCTTGCTTCTGCCTCGAGCAAATCTTGCTATAGAACGCGGATGGAACTGGATGGGAATAAAGTGAGCAAATAGGCACCCGCTATCAAGGAATGGCACTGTACTGTCTCTTGAATCCCACGCATCTCATTATTCGCCTCAAGAAGATTAATTGTACTGATTGAGCTGTTCAATACAACGCTAAGACCGAGATCTGCCAATGTAACGACCGGGTAACAAAAGTCGTGGCCGGTAGCGCAAAATACCTCAGTGATCAGATCATGTATTAATGCAGCCAAATTACTTTCATGTTACTCTAAAACTTGAAATCAATGTTTCAAATGCCTGGCGTATCTCCTGATATCCCCCTCCCTAGAATTTCAGACTCCCTTTATCGCGTCAAACAATTTGTTCGGATACCGGTCGTTACCAACCCCTTAGACGGTTCATGGGATAACCGTGAGTTCATTCACCTTGCCTTGAATTCTATAACCCATCTCTGTCCGAAGCCTGTGAAAGCCTCGAGTCAGGTTTGTCAAAGGTTCATAGCATCAAGTCGTATACCTCTTGGAGGGGCCTCAAACCCTCTCAAACTTTAGAAGAAGCCTTTGGCCCCTTGGTGTCGCTATATAGGCATCAATCTGCTCAATCCCACTAGCATCCACAACCCTCGTTCTGAAATTTGAGTATACACCCGCCACAATTAATTTAATCTCTTGCATAGCGAAGTTACTCCCCAAGCACATCCTCCCTCCACTACTAAACGCCCAAAACCAGCGCCCCATTTCCGCCCTGTGTGCTTCCGACGCGTCGAGCCAGCGAGAAGGTTTCCATGTCAATGGTGAAGGGAAGACGTGAGGGTTGCGGTGGAGGGTGTAAGCCTGTGAGCTAACGCGAACCCCAGCGGGAAGGGGTGGGGAATTGGCGAGGGTGGTAGGTTTAGAAGATGTGATGCGTGGCTGCGGGCCAGGAATAGGAGGGTGAAGGCGAAGTGTTTCCATTATGATGGCGTGTAGAAGGGAGAGAGAATCGATGGATTGGGGAGAAGGGAGAGGGTGGTCTTCCGCGTTATCGTTGGAGCTTTGCTCTTGGGGATGTGTTCTCGAGGGGTCAGAGAGTAGTGACGGGGAGAGAGTAAGTAATTCCGAGCGTAGTTGGTCTTGAATTTGAGGATGTATAGATAGCTCATACATAAGATAAGTCAGTGCTATGCCGGTTGTTTCGTTTCCGGCAACAATGTGATCCAGAAGTTCCGAGGCGGTGTTTACGTCGTGAGATGAGGGTTTGAGCGCGGACGCTCGCAAAGCGGTGAACATTTGACCGTATACGATAGGATCTGTCTCATAAGATGAGGATTGAGGCGAATCGGCAATGGATATCTTGGCCGCCTCGCATTTACTCAATGTCCAGTCCTCAATTTCTAAAGTTGCAGCTCCTCGCTCTTTGGGCACAACGTGGATACCGAGCTTATCGAAAAATGAGACGAGACCAGGAAGCTCCGCGTTCCAGAAGGCGTCTGGTTGACATGAGATTAGATATCTCTATGAAACATCGACCAAAGCCACACCGAGAGAGAAGAAAAAGTAATTAAGAAAAGATAAGGAAAATCGGCTCACAAGAATAACGGCTCTGATAGACTTCGAGCCAATGTCTCCTGGCTGCCATATCTTGGAGAAAGTTCGTGCCATTTTGAAGACCGAAGATGAAGGCCAGAATGAAGTCAATAGCGCTGGAGCAATTAATCTCAAAGACATCTAATGGCTGGTTGTTAGTAGCCACCTTGTCTAATAGAGGTAGAAGACGGCCAAAGATTATAAGCTGAGAGATTTTATGAAGTTCAGAAGAGGATTGCACAAATGATTTCGAATAAATATTAGCGAGCATGCGTTTCCGGATCGAATGGGGTTTGCTGTCAATCATAGAGAACATATTTGGTGCCCTATTTGTATATATCTCTATTAGAGAAGGACTTAAATGTAACATAAGGGTTTTTAGACCTACTCGTAGTTAACGAACAGATTAGGATACCAACTCCACTTCTCAAAGCCACCGCCGGTGCCGCCGTAGACGGTCTTGATACCATTATCTACGCAGGCGATACTGACTTCGTTCGGGCCTAACCGGACGAGCTCCCCGTGCCTTGAGTGAGCTGTATGTATGGTCCTACTCTCTCGCTCACTATATCTCTGTAGAAGGATCCAAAGTGGAGATATTGGCGACGACCAATGAGCATTGGGAACTTTTGCTAGCGGAGAGATAAACACTGGGTGAATAATGTATCTATAAGAAAGATGTACCAAAATGCAAGAAGTGATCAAAAGTGATATTGATAACATGATGGGATAGTCCTTAGCCAGATCGGCCGTGCTGCTGGGGAAGTTGTAGGAGTTGGAGGAGGGAAAAGATCAGTCTCCTCAGCCCCACCAACCCTACCATTCCATTCCATTCCATTCGGGCTTCCTTCCTCTTTCGTCTTCGCTTCGCTCACGTGGCTTCCAATGACGCTCATCTCTATGAATTCATCAAATATGCAGAGACTATTATTCACGACCACGGATATTTGTGACGTCTTCGGGCTGATGTGATCAATTATGAATTGCCCCAAGCGGTCTGGAGTCCGTTGAGGTGCGAGAATTGGCTATGATAAGGCTATTCAGGCGAGGTATGCCCGCAGGCCTAGGAGTTCGCTCACGGTCACTCACAATTCGCACCCACCCCCCCTTGTAGGCTTAGTCTTCGCCAAGCCGACTAGGTAATTAATAGCGCATGGTCTCACCCACGCCGTCCGGAGCGGCCCCTGGAACCGCCCCTAAAGCTCACCACAGAGCGCTAGGGCACCCCTAGATTAACCCCAAAGCACACCGATAAGAGCAACAGCAACGGTATCACACTACTTTTGCGTCGGTGGATTACTACATCGGCTCTCCCTACTGTGGATTATGGATGGTCGAAGGGTCGTACTGTGGCATAGGTGCTTTGAGGGTGGGAAGGAGGGTGTACCCTTGAAAATTGCAGCGGGACGCTTCACTGAGCCAACTCTAGCGCCGGTCTCACACCGCCGCTTTTTGGCGCGACAGCCATGTCAAGCGTCAGCCTCGATGTCCGAAGACATCTGCTGCATGGCCACAACCCAATAAAGCAACGGCATACTGCACTCTGGAGCCTGATGAGTGCAAAATTGCTCAGCGACAGCCCGAGATCGCAGGCCCATACATTGTCCGAATACCACCGATCGCTCGAGATTCGACTGATGATGTCTCAGTAGAAGAGTAAGGTGATGTCTATGATACGAAAAGCCGGTACCACAGTTCGGCCGTCGATTATTAGGTCTGTAGCGATGCCACTTAGAACCTTCTCAATTGGCATCGAGGGCTCGAAGGGAGCTGGCGCAAGGTCTTCCGTACGCGTTAATATGTATTCAACCTCCGGGCACGAGGGTGCGTCTTGTAACACTAGATGAGGTAGCCTTTAAAGGACATGATTGAACGGGACCTGAGTAGTTTCAAGTGGTCTTTGCGTATAATGTCACAGTATCTGGATGACAAGCAAATGAAGTCAGCCTCAGCGGTTACAAATGAAAGTGCAGCTGGGGTAGCGTAGAAGTCGAGGCGTACCTTTCCAATCTTTGTAGCGTCATCTCTTGAGCCGCAACGGTGGCATCTGCTAGGTCTCGTTGTGCCTTCTCTAGGCCTAACTTATTCAGCTCTTGCTTCAACTCCAGTAGATCTGCACCAGAAGCCACCTGTTCGCAGACGCTCTCGTCCATTGAGACGTGGCCTGTCTCAGGGTACGCGTCATGAAATGCAGAGGCGCTCATTGTAATCACAGGAAATCGAGGTTGCGAACGATATTTAAGTTACGGGAAAGTGCCTGCGAGGTAATAGAGGAAGCGCACAGCTGGAGAGAAGGCTAGACATAGAGAAAGGAAGAAAGGGAGTAGAAAGGACCAGGAGGCATTCAATAGGCCCGGTGCTATTGTGGACCATAGCACGGCCTCGCTCTGGGGCACCATAGTCGAGGTCCGGTAACGATAGAAACATTGCAAGGATTAGAGCATCTAGCCAGAAGTGAAGGGCGGCGAGCGGCAGGGTAGCTAGATATGGCACTGAACGGATTTGTCGTATTCTGCATATCCTTGGCACTGAATATTAAAATCCCCCCCCCCTAAATTTATATATAAATCTATATAATACTTAGCT
>JAABUK010005336.1_pt1 | contig 20129 bp, 15 predicted proteins | sample 5559141 | NCBI WGS metagenome assembly JAABUK01 (sample SAMN10711869, study PRJNA513367) | rock metagenome | isolation source: Antarctica rocks | place: Antarctica: Victoria Land, Pudding Butte nord | collected 2016-01-03 | reverse complement strand
CGAACTGATCGGTTATGGCCTGCAGCGTCTCGGAACCCTCTTGCAAAGCGTTTAGGAGTTGACTGTCGGTATCCCACACCTTTTTCGGCACCAGCGCGCTGAGCATCCGTTGGCCGATCCCTGCTAGCTTAGCCTTGTCGCTTCCGCTGTGCGGCGTTCCTAGGAAGAGCACTGCGTAGGTGGAGACGTAGATGGAGTGGAGATGCTCAATGTGAGCCGAGGTTCTACTGGCGGAGTACGCCAGTGCCTAGATGGAAAAAATTAGCAGATTGCCAGGGTATTTCGAGATGCGAAAAAACCTTTTTGACAATAATCCCACCCAAGGAGTGGCAAAGAAAAATAATAGGTCGCTTCGTTGCGTTTTCAAGCTTGCGCACTTGGGTGTAAGCAGGCAGCCTCGATCAACAAATTCATGATGCACTGCACTAACCGAACGATCCGCCTCTAGCTGCGCAACAAGAGTTTGCGCATGATTCAAAATCCTATCCGAAGACGTATTTCCCAGTAAAGAAGTCACATTTGCATTATAGCCCCACGTGAGAATACGCGCGTTTCTCATGGCATGGGGAAGTAGGTCTGGCGCTCCCAGCCAACAGGTTTGAGACTGATCGGTCGACCATGATTTGAAGGGGTGGCCGTTGAGGCCGTGAACGGCGACGATACTTTGGGTTGGTTAGGGGGGAAGTGGTTTTGTGCGGAAGGGGAGACTGACTCGATTGTGGGGGTCTCGCCGGGAGAGATCTCGTGGATGCCGTAGATCTGCTCATGAGCGGTCATGGCTAGCTGCTGGACTGGGCTCTTTGCGAGACGTGCTATTGAACCTCGTTCAGATTCCCCTTAGAAAACCTAGAGCATCCCCTTTTCCGTGAACCATAAAGAGCGCACACTAAGAATAATCAATAACAACAAAACCGTGCTGCCTAGGGACTCGCTATATATAAAGACATTGATCCCCGGAAAACTTCCAGCAACGCAACAGTAGCCACAAGAATAGAAAAGAGGTTTCACACTTCCCCATTGGCTCTCGCAGCGCCCGGCTGCGTTTCGGTGATCCGTGGCATGCATGAACGCAGCCTTGTTGCTGTTTGGTGGGATATAAGCGCTGATGCACCTTCTTTGAATAGACACTAAGTGCTGCTTTAAGGTGTATTGTGAAAGCTGGGGTTTTGTTGGATTGCTGGTTGTTTCAACGGTACATTCGCCCTAATCGCGGCCACCACTGTGCGACGTATGGGGTCTCCTATAGCTCGATATTTTAAACCTTTCACATCTTGACTTGCTGGTCGTATAAGAAAAGGCTTAGTATGGGCTGATAGATTGTGTGTTGGTTGACGAGTCGGCCAAAATGTGAACACACTTTGGAACAATTCTATTCAGGTACCTTAGCGACCTTCTATAAGTCTTTCTTACGGTAAAGTAACGATGTCTAATTTATAAACCGTCTGAACACCGTAAAATTATAAATAACCTTCAATTCTGACTATTACTAAGCTAAATACAACATGTGTGAATTATTGTACTGTTTCTAAATAGAAACGATGTCAGAATGATGTCAATAGGCAAAGATTTCTACTAAAAACTAGACGTGATTCTCATCGTCACTGCTTAAGATAGTTACGATAATCTTGCTGCGATCATAATTGATCTTCATTGATGCTCTCTCACACTATCTTCATTAACAGTTTTCTTTTCTCAGCCGCGAAATATTTGAGATAATCTTGTGACCTTATTATCATCACTGACAGAAGAAATCTTCGGTTGTTTATCTCAAATTATAGAAGAGTTGTGATCGTGACAGTTTCTTTGTAGTGTACGAATAGATATATTCAATTAATACTGTTCTATTTGATGTTCTCGATATTGCTTTCGTAATGAATTTTTAGAAGAACTAGCAAGTCATTCTAATATTGAATCGATGAATTTTCTAGTGCTTCTCTTTCGATATTTGCCTTGACGACGAGCAGCAGATGAGCCGAGAATCTTGCGTTGATGTAGCCAGTATCGTCCTGTTGCATATGGGATTTCCTTCTCTTTGTAGACATCTTTGATCGATCTATCGCGATCTCTCGTATCTATCGCATGAAAGAATCGTGCTTTACGTACAGTATCAGCTTCTGAAGAATCTTTTGACGCTCGTTCAGGTATTCTGGGGGGCATGGCGTTGATAGTTGTGAGTGTAGGAGGGTAGGATTTTGGTAGGATTTCCCAAAATAGGGGCCTCGGCTGTAGTTAGTAGAGCGAAGTACTATTTAAACTAGCGTATCTGAATGAGCACTTGAGCTCTGATGAATTGGGGTCAGGATGTAAGCAACGGGCGTCTAGTTCTGGCTTCGGACATGAAGAGTCTGTTATTTAGTGGGCGTGAATGTGATTCAGAGCGCTTGGTCGAAACGAGAAGAGGTCGGGGCAGCAATACGGATAAACATAGTGTCACGCTTTCAGGTCCTGTTATGGGCACTGCAATCTAGTCTCCCGCTTCAGGCGCACCAGCGGGAACGTGGACGTGACCGGACCTGCTACATGCAGTCATTTGAGTGCTTTATCCCGCCCGTCCCAGCCAGCCAAGACTCTAACCCTCACACCCCTAGAATCCTTCTTCGGATACCCAATCATCAAATCGCTCACAACCTCCACGTCCCCCCAGTTGGTGTCGTGCAGTTCCATTTCTAGTCTGCGGAAGAGGCTGGCAACTGTGAGGTAGAGTTCTGCGTATGCGAGGCTGGTGAATGGAGGTTAGTGGGGCGAATGAGCATGGGCTTGTCAAAGGATACAGAAGGGGGCATATGAGGAGAATAAAGATAAGGGGGGGAGCGTACTTTAGACCAATACAGTTTCGGGATCCCTTGCTGAAGGGGTTGAAATATTTTGCACTCGCTTCGGTCGTTGAGGCGTCGAGCCAGCGGGAAGGGGAGAAGGTTAGGGGATTGGGGAAGAGGGTGGGGTCGAGGTGGATGAAGTGGGTTGTTATGCCGACTTGGGTCTGGGTGGAGAGAGGGTGGGTTAGTTGGTGGGTGGAATGGGAGGGGGATAGGAAAATGGAAATTTGAAGTGAGGAAGCTTCAAAGTGGTTTTTGGAATATGGTTATGGTAATAGTTGCGAGGAGAGAGGGAATTACGAACTCCGGGCGGTATTGTCCAATCCTTGTACCGAATAGTTTCAGAAGGGGCTGAACGGGAGAGTCTGGAAGTTGATATTGAGGCAATTCGGATGCCTTCGGTGATCACTGCTTTCTATACCTAGCATTAGTGATCGTATCTGGAGTGTTTTTCTGGATTGGCTTGGCTAGAAAGTTGGCATTTACAAGGTATGGAAGTTGCTCCAACTTAATCGCTGGTAAAGAGGCGTTAGGGTCCGGCATCGCCTTAACTAACTCCGCCTTCAAGCGTCTCAAGATGTTTGGGTTAGACAGTAGATGGTATGTGAGTGTGGTGAGAACTTTTGCCGATGTATCGCCACCTGCAAGTACCAAAATGAATCCCTCTTCTTTTAGGCGGTCTACTGCCTTTTGATCCGGCGGCAGGTTGCTATCTCGCAATTCTTCAAAGATAGTCTTGCGCCTTGGATTCTTACTGGAGGCTTCCCTCTCGGTATCAATGTCTATGTCGATGGGACATGCCAAGGCTCTGGCAACCTCGTCGTGCATGTCCTAATATCCTCGTGAGTAGGCTACTGTAGTGGAGGAGAATCGACCATACCTTATCAAGCGGAAGGAAATGTCCCATGTGTTTGTTGATCACGTCAACAAATATCATAGGCAACGACTTGACAAGACCTTCAAGCCATGGAAAGTGCCGAACCTGGGCATGGCTTTCCATTATGTGGGTGGTCATGTCATACCAAAGAGGAGAAAATTCCGGCCGGTCAACCAGCCCATATGATTTGCCAAAAGCGTACTGAGAGATCACGTCAATGGTGAGGCTCAAGTAGGCAATTGAAAGATTGGCAGGCCTTTCTCCATTTACATATGTGCTTAGGCTGGTACATAACTTATCAACTTTATCTTGAATCAGGGGTCCAATGGCAGTAATTGAGCGTTTGGAGAAGAACGGATTGAGCGCAGAGCGCCGTACGCGATGTAAGTCTTGAGAGACGGTTCCAAATATGGATTTTCGGCCACTACTACCAGCATACCACGCGCTCTTGTCTCGAGGCTTGCTCCCGTTGTTTAGATGCTCGTCAATCCATTCGGGATCTTTGACGTGAAGCTCATCAGGATTGATCCGCACAATCGGCCCTCGTAATTGTCAGTGAAAATTGGGTGTCTTGGATCAAGACATTTGTTTTATACCATAGATCTCGTGCAATCGATTGATCTCCCATGGGTATGTCGACCGTTGGATACAGTCAAAATAGAATTCATACCAGTAGGTCAAAGCGGCCAATTTTTGACCGGGAAATTTAGCCATTGGACTGAGATAGAGACGCCATATGGCGATATAAGCAACATAAAACAGCAGAAGAAGGCAAGCAAGTATGGTAATGTGTATATATGATAGATCGTGGGATGCCAGCGCCATCACGAAATGAGGAAACTGGAAACCAAGCAGCGATTGCAAGTTCTAGACATATCAGGAACAAGTGCTGTTATGGGACATATCATCCAAAACAGCCAAGGCTGCCCCGCCATACATTTTCCCTAGAACAGCCACGTCGTTTGGTTCCACAACGAGAACAGTGGGGGTGCAGATCAGGACTTGCCCGACTACAAGACACGACAATTGTCGTTGACAAAATTCGTCACTAGATAAGCCGAGGTCAGGCTACATTAGCTGCCACTGACTCAATGTGAGTGGGGACATGCATGAAGGTGGCGACGTGCATGATGGTTGGGAAGAAAGTCATGGTACATAAGGTCGTGCATTAGCTCTGCATGGACAGCATACCCACGTTCCCGGACCCAAGTCTCAGGAGGCAATCGGGACTGGCACTGAGGTAAAGCAGCACTATTTGGAAGCGAAACATTGGGCGATTGGCATGACAAGTTTTCGATGGAGATACAACTGAATTACTTGGCCTAAAAACCTACATCGAGCGTCTGTACAGCACCATTGTGCCTTTAAAACTTTGGATTTTAGTGTGAAGACACAAAGCGCTCCTCATCATCGTCAACTCTTGGTATACGAGGACACGAGGGTAGATAGGCATATAGATATATTTGACTAAACTATGTAGTAGGTAGAGCATACGGATGAAGAAGGAAGGAAAGAAGTGGGCGAAGGGTAAATACCCATCCACTAGCGCCGGATCAATGCGGAGATTACTAACCACAGGGGTAACAGTACCGTTCCCTGTTTCCACCATTTCCAACACTCCCTCTTAGGAATTGGAGCTCTATATGAAGCTATCCAGGCCCTCTACTGACTGTATATCCATGCTCTTTTACTCGCCGGCGCCATGCTCGGCGGGGGTAGCTTCATTCCTTGAAGCTAGTCCCATGACTGACCTGGACCTCAGGAATTTGCCTGACTCCAGGGGCTTGGTGAGGCCGTCGGCTACCATTTGATCGGTGGGTATGTATTCCAACCTAATTGCTCCCTCTTCTACCTTGTTCCGGACATAGTGATACGACGTATCAATGTGCTTGGCCCGGGGGTGATTGACGGGATTGCTACCCATTTTTATAGCCGCTTGGTTGTCAGCTAAAATGGTAGTTGGATTCGTATCCGAACCATCATATCCCACCTCTTTCAATGCTTGAACCAGGAAGGTCAATTCCTTGGCTGCATTACATTCGCCGACGTATTCAGCTTCAGCAGATGACGTGCTAACGCATTGCTGACGTTTGGAGCTCCAGCTAATTGGTCCATTCCATAGGAAAAACATATAGCCGGAGGTGGACCTTCGGGAATCCAAGCAATCCGCATGGGCTGAATCGATATATTCAAAGAATTCAGCTCCCCCAACTCTCTCCACTTTGGAAGGTCCATATCGAAGCCCCAGCTGAGCAGTTCCGGCTAGATAACGAATGATTTGTTTGACAGCTAGATCATGGTCGGGGGTAGAATTCGCCGAATATCTGCTGCATTTGCCCACTGCATAGGCTATGTCTGGCCGTGTTTGACAGGCTACCCACATCAGTGTTCCGATGATTGATTGGTAGCCCCCTATTTCTTCAGAGGTAGCTTGGTACTCGACCCACTTCTTGAACTTCCAATAGACGTTCTTTTTGAGCTGGCACCTGTGATGCATCGGTGTTTTAGTTGGGCTGCAGTCGCTCATGCCCAGAAGCTCGATGGCTCGCTTGATATAGATGCTTTGATTGATCCAAAGAGTTCGTTCAGCTCTATCACGAGTTATGTGCATTTCTAGATACCACCCGATTGAGCCAAGGTCTTTCATTTGAAAGCGCTCTGCAAATTGCAGCTTCAGTGCTTCGATATCGGATATGTTCGGTCCTAGAATGAGTAAATCGTTCACATAGATAGCGATAATGATCCCATTATCATGAATGAACACTGAATGATCAATTTCTACCCTTTGGTAGCCGATGAAGATGAGGTAAACTTTCAGGGTTGCATACCATTCCCGAGGCGCCTGTTTTAGTCCATATAGAGCCTTGTTTAGGCGACAGGCTAAAAAGGTTTCATTTGGTTCTTTTTGCTCAAACCTCGGAGGTTGCTGCACTCAGACCTCTTTCTTTAGGTGTGCTTCTAGAAAAGCGGTGACGACGTTCATTTGTTCGGCTTCGTAGTCATATTTGACCGCCAATGCCAGGAGCATTTTGATGATCGTGGCTCTGACCACCGAAGCAAAGGTCTCGTCATAGTCAATTCCCTGCTCCTGACGGAACCTCTTACACACTCATCTAGCTTTGTATTTGATCACCTCCCCTTTGGGCCCTCGCTTAATGGTAGTTACCCAGCGCGTCGGCAGTATTCGCCGGTCCGGCGGAGGTGTCTTCAGGGTAAAGGTGTCATTTTTGGTGTGAGCGTCGAGCTCACTTCTGAATGCGAGCTTTCATTGCTTTCAATCGGGACTAGCTCTAGCATGTTTCACTGTTTGTGGAGTATTCGATTCGATTTGAACTCGGTTTGCTCTACTGGCAAAGCCCCGATTATGGCCTCTGACCCAGGGGTCGTTTAGTGCTCTGTAGTCAACTGATCCAGCGGTGGCCCGTTTGGGACGTCCGCTCGAAGCATCAGAAGCATCAGAAGCATCAGAATCGCTTGAGCTATCTGGCTCGCTTGATTCTAGTTCTAGTGACCTGCTTCTACTAGCTTTCTGTGAAGCGGCTGATGTTCTTGTTTGGTGATCGTCGGCTATTTTCGCGATCTTCGCATTTTCAGTGGTCTTTATCGGGGAAGGTGAATCGTCGGTTTGATCATCGAAGCTTAGTATCGAAAGGTCTTCATACCCCTCGGCTTCGATGACTACCTCGTCCCATTGAACGTGACTAGATATTAGTACATTCTTCCCGTTTCACAAGCGGAACTGATTGGCTTCCTCGTAGCCCAAGAACTGACATTTTAAGCTCTTGTCATCGAGCTTTCGACGAGCTTTCTCCACATGGTGATAGGCTATGCATCCAAACGTATGTAGATAGCTAAGGTCAGGCTTCTTGCCATGCCATGCCTCATAGGAAGTTATATTGTTCAACGCAGTGGTAGGACTTCTGTTCTTCAGGTAGGTGACAGTCATTATTGCTTCACCTCATAGTCGTATCGGCAAATTGACGCTAGTCAGTATAGCGCGAGTTCGTTCAAAAAGAGTGCGAAAACATCGCTCTGCAACTTCATTTTGACTCGGGTTATATGATGTCGTCGGCTCTCATTTGACTTCATGCTCTTCGAGCAATTCAATGGTTTGATGATCAGCATACTCACCTTCATTATCTGAACGTAGTCGCTGAACCGGAGTGCCCTGGATCTTCATGAATTTCAGGTATTTTCGAAGTACGCCTTTTAGATCGGATTTTCGTTGCAGTAGATAGATGGTCGTATATTGGCTGTAGTCATCAATCATAGTAGCTACATATCTGAATCCTCCATCGGTCTTAGGTATCTTACCATCGCCGACGAGGTCCGAATGTACTAGCTCACCTACTTTGGTGACTCTGGTGTGGGGTTTTCGGCTTGGCGTTCTATTTTGCTTGCCTATGGCACAGGCCTCACATACCGATTCTGGGGATTCTTCGTTTTCCAGGCTATCAGCCGAATCCACATCGATGCCGATGCTCATGTTGGCAAGGCGTTTGACGTCTGCCATATTCAGATGAGCTAACCGTTTATGCCATTGACGTCATGACGCCTTGGCTGACCCTGTTCTGCTTGCCAGGGTAACTGATCGGGAATTTGGGGGGTTGGTTGGTGTATCCACGAAATATGCTTTCGCATCGTTTCTCGAGCCGATGAGGGCGACGGCACCCTTTGAATTCATGAATCGGAATTTGCCGTTCTTTATACTACACGTATACCCTTTGGCTTCCACCTGACCGACTGACATCAAATTATAGTGTAGTCCTGAACAGTGGTAAACATTGGTTAGCCGGATTTTGGTTGGTTGATCGTCCAGCAAAACGTCGATTATAACCGAACCTTTCCCGACGATGAGTACTGCCTCATTATTTGCAGTAACAATGCTGTTACCGGTGACCTTCCGGTATGACTGTTCATCGAACAAGTCTATATCATAGCAGACATGGTCCTCAGCTTCGCTGTCTATTCACCAGGCATCTGTGTGGCTGCCAGCTCGGCAGGCGACCTTCATTGTTCTGACTATTTTGGCTTCGAAGCTTGTTCCGGAGTCATCTTCTTTGGCCAGGTTCTTTCTATCCTGATAAGACTTTCATCCATCTGAACGAAGGTTCGGATGTAGATGCCAGCAGTTCTGTTCGCTGTGACCTTCTTGCTCGCAATGAGCGCATTTCTTCGACCCCTTCCGGAAAAACTTCGGCTTCTTGCCACCAAACTGAGCTACCATACTTTTGGAGCTGAAGTCCTCCTCTTGATTTGACCGTTTGTCATGGTCGGCTAGAGCGATAGTCATATCATCGATTAATAGTTCGGATTTATTGACCTTGGCGCTCTGTATCAGGCCGAAGATGTACGGTTCTAGACTTTCGTTGAGGTCTAGAAGGAAAAGATTGCTCAGCATTCACGGTTCTACTGTTTTTCCGATGTCTGCACACTTGGTAGCGGCTTGCTTGAGCGAGTCTGCATAGTCCTGAATGGATTTGAAATTCGATTGCTTTGATTGGGTCAGTTCTTTGGTTGCCAGGAATAGGGTGGTCAAATCCGACTGCTCATATTGAGTCTTCAGGATAGACCACATTTTAGTGACGTCGTCTGCTTTGGATATATGTATTCTGGGTCCCTTTTCGCAGCTGAAGCCAATTATACCGCTGGCCCTGTCGTTTCTATCTTCCCAATGTTGAACATCAGTGGTATACTCCTTTTTATCTGCTATCGAGGCGTCGGATGACAGTGGTGCCGGTTTCTCCAGCTTCCCCGAGGTGATCATCCAGAGACCTTTGGCTTTCAAGGCATTGGTTATATCCTCCTTCCATGACTCATAGTTCTCGCTCCCCTTTAGCTTAGGGACCCGATAGGTCTCCGAACCTTCCATTGTTGTATGGTGGTTGAAGTATGGAAGTAGTTCTAGGAATTTGGCCGAAAGGGAAAATTCCGCCGATTTTGGTGACAGCGAGTTCGATGCTTCTGCCCTTTGTTATTTTTCCGGTAGCGGAATAGCTAACCCGGGCTCATAACCTCTTGGTATACGAGGACACGAGGGTAGATAGGCATATAGATATATTTGACTAAACTATGTAGTAGGTAGAGCATACGGATGAAGAAGGAAGGAAAGAAGTGGGCGAAGGGTAAATACCCATCCACTAGCGCCGGATCAATGCGGAGATTACTAACCACAGGGGTAACAGTACCGTTCCCTGTTTCCAACAAGCAGAACATGAACAATGCATCGCAAAGAAACAACGCAGACACGCATTAAGAGTTTACACGGGCGTCACGCGCTGAATAGAAGCTATAGATTCATAAATGATACATTGTCTCAAGCTGCAGTCCTCACCGAAAGAGACATGGCAGGCGAGCGGTTTTCTCCCCCAGAGGGTTTTGTTCGTTCGATACACATAGCATAGTCTGCTGCATAGTTTCCCCCATGGGTCGGACTTAAACCGATGTCGAAAGGGTGTATGAATCAATCAATCAATCAATATATACACGCCTTCGGAGTTTGAATTGCTTTGATCTTTAGGGGTTGACCTTGGATAACAGGCAAAACTGTCCTTCCCATCCGCACCTATGTATTTGACCTTCCAGAATCTCATTTCTATTTCTTTCTAACGTTCAGATAAAAATCCTTCAGCCATCTTGAACTTTCTCCTGTATTTTGTGGGATTTCTTGATATACGTCTTTAATGCATTGAGCCGAGGATAGATCATACCTAGAGCTGTCTTTGAGCCCTGCAAATGGCCAAATATATTCATTACTCATACCCCCACACACTCATACTATGTGTATGTCGACATATATGGTTTAAAGAGCTGATTTTATCCCAGGGCCTGGTTGAGAGAATAGGAAAGATATTATGGTTCAAAGATACTTCACTACGGAAATGATTCTATTATCCCTCAGCCTACGAGCTCCTCTTTCGTATCAAGGTATGGTTTAGAAGAGATCAGGTACAGCAAAGCCGGCAAGGCGGGACTGCTAAGGCAAGATCTGGAGTACTACGCCGAATTGAGATGGTTCAGTTTCCCTGGTCTGGTAAAAGCTGAAAAGACCAACAGAAGATGTAGGGAAAGATCGAATGGAGAAGATTTCTACCGCAGTAAGCTCGTATTCCTTCTTCCAAGTGCAGTTTGACACATCGTTGGCTATCTTTGATCATTTCTACATCATTCTATGAGACAAGTTAGAGTTGTTACCTCGGCTTCTAGCAGTTGAACAGAAGACCAGATTTTGCCAAGCTCACTCTTCTCTTCTGATGCTTGACTGCTACTGTACTACCCCGAAAAGCATAGGTTCTCAAGCCAACACAAGCGTAGCATGTTCACGCACGAACTTCTGCTCAGAACAAGACTCCCCCCCATCCCGTTCCGCAGAGATAGCAAAACCTCGCCTTGGCATGACACTCAAGGTTCTCCTTTGTTCGACAACACCGTCGTCCAGCGATCTACTATCAGTCAGTACAATATCTCACAGTCTCAAAGGAAGACGATGTCGAAAAAAAGCTATCTTCTGGCCCTGAGGTTGACAAAGTCTGTTTTTGCAATGTTGACCTCCTTGGGTCAAACCATCGTGTTGTCGAGATCTATTGTCAAAAGAACACACATTGAACAATGGATCATATCCCTGTAGTCCCTACGATAAATACTCGCTGCGCGAGTTCTTCATTTCGCTACAAAATTTCATCATCGATTCACAGTGAAAAAGCATTTTCTTCGACCAAAATCTCCAAAGACTCGACTCCTGGCTTCCCAGTACTTACTCTGGTCTCCGAGAAAAAGACCAAGGACGTGAGAACCTATAAGTGCATCTCAGTAGTTCTCCATCGCGCTCAATACACTTCAATATCTATACCAACGATTTCCAGCCGTCCTACCAGACTTCCCTCAAGCTCCTCTCTTTGCCCTTGATTTCCAGAACATGTCCTCTATCGAAGATCCAAGTGGTTGGTCAACCATGACCAACCCACAAAACGAGCAAAGGCCCGAAAGCACCGTCTCACACGCTGCAAACGAACAGGCCACGCCCGAGCAATACCCCGACAGCACATACTTCGAAACGTTCGACGCACCATCCGAACACTTTGACACCACCAAAACCCCATGCGAAGACCGGTGGAAAGACTACCAGCCCGAACATGAAGTCGCAGATGACACCACAACCGATCTTGATCCCTGGAATGCCTCCATTCATCAGTACCGTGCTGAACTCCCCTCCACACGCAACGCAAGACTCGCCTCTAAGAGGAAAAGGTCAGGGCGCGGAACCCCCTCTCCAGGCACTGATGGAAGGCATGAGAGAGTCAAGGCTCAAGCTTCTAAGACGAAGAGGGGTGTTGTTTATCGAAGGAGAAGAGAGGACTCCCTTAGTTAGGGTTTTTAGAGCTTAGGGAATCGGGGGATCTAGAAGGTGAGACTGTTGGGGTGTTTGAGTGGATCTGTGTGTGCGAGGAGTTGCGTGCAAGTAAATTAGATTTGGTTCGAGACCCAGCGCGGAGTACTAATATAGAATCTATCATCAACTTAGTCATTCCTTCCTCCTAAGCTTCGTTTGAAAAGACGGCTGCATATTTAGCTTGCTTAACTTAGAAGCCTACTGACGTGTAATATATCCATGGGCCAACCTTCGTTGGGTCCCGTTAGCAACTGTAAAAGAACCTCAAGAGACTGACCAGGAACTCAAATACCCTTTGCTTCTCTGACGCTCTCGACGTTTTTTTGGCTATACTACATCCCCGAATTGTCAAATTAGTCTCTAGGATCTGGGGCACGGAATGAAATTTCCTTCAAGCAGACGTAAGAGCTACAAACGATGTTGCTATGTAGAGAAGACAGCTGGTCTCTTCTTCAAGCTGTCTCTGTTCGACAGGTGCTCGAATTGAGACTTCGGATATTGGACTTTGAACGAGGGGTATTCTAGTCAGCGACATACCGGTCAAGGAGAGGCTCTGTTTCGACGCGGACCCAGATAGCTGAAGCTAGACGAGGCTCTAACTGCACACATGGCTGTTTCGGTATAGAATTCGGTAGTGAATATCAATGAAGTCGCGTTGCCCCAATGTCTGCTGGCTTTTGGTATGAAATCTTGTCGGGCTGTAATTTTAAGCTCGTGGAGATATAGGAATGACAACAGTCCGAAGTAGCAGTATCTTGAACGCTTAGGCGATTTGTTCTTTACCAAGGGTTAACGGCGACATAAGTACGACATCGGATATTGCGCATAGGTTCTTCTAAGGAGTTGAAAATGCCCGGAATGGCCACCACCGTCTAGATGTCTTGAGAGTTCATACCGGTCTATTGGTCTGTTGATATAGTCAGCGGGGAAGCAACCAACGGGTTGCGGACGGGCTCGAGATCATGCCTCATGGATAAATCAAAGGTCGAACTCCCTAGATCGCTGCTAAGTAGAGATCCTAGTACGGTAGGTGAAGTTGTTGTAGGGACTTTCTGAGGCACCGGTGTGGAAATTAATGATCAGCTGGCTAAGAGCGTCACCAGCACTCTCAGATACGAAAACGTGCAGAACATGCTAGCATCCTGACTGACAGAATAAAATTCTAGTGGAGAAGAAGGACCTTTAGAATATCTAGGTCTCCTTTGTTAGCCAGTATCAAAAATGTCTTGCTTCATCCCGAGACATCTCTAGACGCAGAGAATCTCGAAGTTCTTGGTGCCAAGAGCAAAAAGTACAGAGTGAAGAACAATAATAGCGACAGAACAAGCATTAGAGCAACACAATCAAACCTCTAGAAGCGAAAATATTGATATCTACCGTATGTGTAAGATTCCTTTGTTCGGAATCTTTGAGTATGGTTTCAAAGCTTCCCCATTTGAACATCGCTGTTCTTGCAAGAAGGTAATTGTCCAAGAACACGAAGATGAAAAGACGACGGCTTTCCTAGTGTCGGTCTTTACATATATAGCCTCGATTCTTCACCTCTAATTTCAGCATCAGTCCTTTCACATGACAGAACCCACTCAACAGACTTTCTCCAATCACCAAACGATTCCAACAATACACATCAAGATTTCCGCTTCAAGAGACTCGCCTCCCACTCAAAGCAAAGCCAACATCCCGGAGATGGCTTCCAAGTCCTTCGAGTTCAGTGGTCGGACCGAAAAAAGAGCAGCTAAGCGTCCACGCAGGAGCGACACTTTTGCAGATCCGAATGCCGACAGTTCGAGATCCAAAAACGCTAGTAGAGCTACCAAACTCAAGGCCAAAGCCAAAGCCAAAGAGCGAGCAGCTGAGCGGGATCTCAAACGTTCAAGCGGCAACGTGCAATAGCGATCTTGATTACAGTTTTGTGAAAGCAACAAAAAGGATCGGAAAATTGAACCATCGGCCTCTGTCCTTTTGCGTCGTGTCTGCTAGCTAGGAGGAGAGAGTCCCAGGGGAGAGGATAATTCATGCAACATCAGCAAGTCTTTGCTGGAAACCGATCCAAAAGCATCATCATCAACAGTTGCGGGGAGAAGGAACAACGCAGTAATAAATAGCTCGGAACTCTTTGAAACTCAGTATATATATAATGAATTCATTTCTAAAATCCGAAATTCGATAACATAGAGAGAAGTGGTGAAATTCTCAACGCACCAACTATAGGCCAACCCCTAGATTCACCAAGATTGCAGCTTGTCCGCCCTTCATTCCACATCCGGGAGGGTATATGGTGAGTATCACCCATAGCGTTTGCAACACTGGCAAAGCGTCTAGCGAACAGAGGCAGTCTTTGTGAATGGCGCGTGGATGTGCTGGTGTTTCATTCCTTTCTCTCTAGAAACTAGCAGTACGTTTCTATTTCATGCGCAGGTCAGCAATAGTGTAGGGTTCCTTTATACCAGCCACCATCCGGTTGGCTGTTTTATACATGGAATGCTTTTCGAGATTACGAGGAAGAGAAGACGAAGGCTCTTTTGGGAAGTATATTCATTCATAAACCCTCAATTTCCACCTACATTTCTCGCTCTTTCTAGCACTACCCTTGTCACCAGGAGCTTGTCAAGTGACCCGATCATCCCTCCCTCCGTTGTTCGTTGAGGAACAATTGTGACAACCATACGTATGATGTATTGAGCTTGAAGTCCTCCCTCCGGCGCATAGCAACGAACACGGCCTCTGATGTGATAGTTAGCGTCGATCGACTTCAGCAGCTAAGATAGGGTCGGCACGATAGAGTAGACACGATAGAAAGACTTACCCCGATTTTTGACGATCGCGGCAGCCTTCTGCATGTATATCACAGACTCAAGTCCAGGTCGGCCCGACTCATTTATCGATCGCTTGAGTCGAGTCTTGCGCGAATGGTGTTTGATCGCCAAAGAAGCTCCGGAAGTGGTATGGCAGATTCTCTGCCGAGTATTTTCATTTCTCGAGCATAGATTTTGTCACAGAGTCTACGAAGCCATGAGTCTTCTATTGCGTTAAGCATCAGTATCATACTTAGCTTCAGAAGGAATGTATAGAAGAAGGGAAAACGTACCGTTCCGTCTGCCAGCTTGACGTATCGAAGCTGCCACTGATACGCAAAGTCAATAGTGCTGAGGAGAATGTAGACGGTCAGAAACACTCGATACCTCGACTGCACTGCGTCATTTCCAAACATCAAAGATTTCAGGTCTTTAAGAACAGCCTTGCGGTGCCTGTCAATGATGAGGTTCATCGTAATGTCAATTTGCATATTCATAAAATGTGACGGAGGCCGCTCCCCATGAAATGGCGACTCCGGCACAGCGATCCGTCTGCTCGCAAAGCTTCGAACTTTTAGCGCTTTTCGAATCATGCTAACATCATACCGCTCTGCGTAGCGATGAGCTTCGGCCAGCGTCAAGTTGAATTACTCGTCGAAGCTGCGTTTGACCAAATGGTCTTCGATGAACGGTTGAGATTCATCCAGAAACCTCTCTATGAATCCATATGCACTATCGATATCGTCCTTGTAACCATGTTAGTACGAAACAGAGGATGGTCGTAAAACAACATGCTATAGCATATGGTGACATTTCCAAGACTATGACCTTTTCATTAGTCTGCCACTCGTTGTTAATCACATCGCCTGGACCTGGGAGAAATTTGCGACAGTTAAATGTGACAACGGGAGACCTGCTGTTGTTTGCGAACGGATAGATGATCTGTACGTGCTTGACTTCAGTGTCTTCAGCGTCCCAGTTGGACTTAGGATACGTAGCCCGCACTTGGCTAAGGTCGGAATTGCCTTATACAATGTTAGCCTACGCTTGCTCCTAAGCTATTGAGTGGTCTTAAAGGTGGAGAGATGAGCATACCCAGTCTAAACGGTACAACATTGGGTACCTATCAAAGGATTCGGAAAAGAGACGCTATCTCCGATAGGAAAGGTCTGATCCTTAGCCGAGCCCCTGCATTGCTCTACGTAGTAAAGCACACAACATCCTAAGGTAGCTAGCTCATCTCGCCGACATGAACAAGATATACTGATGGAAACATTATATAGAAGATGGGAAGATCCGACTATAATACAGCTGCTAGCTGGAAAGATCATCTCGCTTGCGGAGGTGATGGTCAACGGATAAGCTAACGGGGCTTCGCATACCAGCCGCGATTAATTGAGTCAAACAGAAACTTACTGGCAAGGTCTAGTGGCTTACTGTGGACCATCTGCGGAGACTGAAAGAAATTGCATCTCCAAATACTCGTGAGGAGGGCAGAACGCTACATTGCACCGACGCCTGTTCGTGAATATGAGGGAGCCGCATTTACTATCTACCTTAATGGCATCTTGATTTTTTTTGGAAGCTAGAAACACTAGAAGAATGTTTTCCCTGAATCCATTCTCTGGTGAGGTTTCAGCGACCGCTATAGATGAGCTCCCAATCTGCTCTGCTGTGTTGACCGCTAATCCGACTACCCCACACCTGACTCTCGCCAAGTCGTCATCGAAGAAGATCGTCACAGATATTGAAAACACTTACGGCAGGATGGGCTCACCTACCGGGACTACGAAGATTGTTGCAGAAGGCGCCTATTTGTGCAGCAATCCATGCTTCAACCCATCCGGAAATAGGGATATGTAGGATACAGTGGAAGGTTATGCTCATGTGTCTGTAAACCATGCTGGCTCAGCCGATTGTGGCAGGGCATGACTTAATTTGCCCAGTGGCCCATGGGGAGATCTAGATATCACCGACATCGCAAATGACAGCTGAGCTTCAATTTGTGACGGCAATGCAGGCGGGTATGGCAATCTGCCGGTTCTCTGTGTATAACCCACACTCTGAGCCAGTGATATTCAGTCTCTACCCCATCAGCTCCCTCTCTATGCTCATAAAAGACACGCGAAAATATGAAAGTCACTTTGCTGACAGGTTGCTTTTTAGAGATGGCGCTACCAGGATGGTGCACGAAAAGATTCTCCACGATCGAAGGCCTAGACTTTGGAGATGACGGAACGTATTAAGAGGAATAGTGGTACCATCAAAGCTGAGATATCCGAGGGCTTTGACGTGACTTCAGGCGACAAGAGAATATTGAAAGAGAGCTCCAAGAGGAAAACAGTTGGCTTTCCAAGATGTTGGTACGATAGCCATGCAAACGGGCGGGCGCTGATCCTGCGTCTTATACGGGTTGGTCATTTAAAAAAATCGGGATGCCAGAAAAATATCCCTACCTCAAATGATGTGCTTTCAGATACTTGAGAAGATGCAGGCAGTGGAATCTCGACCTTCCACTTTACGCTTGTGCAAGGTTTCTATCCCATCAACAAGACTCGAGCAGGGCTAATACCTATTATGGTACGATATAGAGAAGAAGTTGAAATCAATGGCCAAATTTCTGGGCGAATTTTGACTCCTTATGGATAATGAAATGCTTAGCGCTCAGAACGATCAGATCGTAAAGCATGATCATACCAGTAGCACCTCAACTCCCCAGAAATCATCATGCAGAGTACTCCACCCCTACTGAATATGGATCACAAGGAGATTGATGATGTAGCCGTTGATGCGGCGCTTCCAATTTGAGCCGCAGTAACTCAACTTAGCTATCTACACACTGTCGAGGCTGGAGCAAGCTCGTGAACTACTGTCCGTCGAGCTTGCGAATGAAAGGGTTCTTTCGGGGATATAAAAGGTAGGCCGTACACCATGTCAGTTCCGTAGCGAGCCCTATGATCAAGGAATAGAGATATTCCGCAAGCATTTTGATCTACCAGTCCGAAGCAGCTTGAAGGGCATGGTCCCTTTTTTGCTACCATGCGAACCAAAAAGTGGGGACAAGCCCGAGCAAAGCTTATTGATGATGCGTTCAAGTTTGGTTATTGCATTGTCTCTCCACTTCAAACTAGAAGTAAGTCAAGACCTCCACGCTGGAACGTCTGCCCAGGCTCACTTTGAGTTCAACCGACCCCTTTTTGGCTAGCGGAATTATTCTGGATGATTGGGTGCAAGCAAATCGCATCTAGCTGTTTCGTATCCTATCTGCAATTAATTATAAGATATCACCATCCCTCTACCTTTGAAGGTCCCACTCGGTACTCAGATGTCGATCAATATCGACTATGGTTTTGAGGGAAAGAGATCCATTCTACGACTTTACTTGATGCAATCATCGAGCAAGAGTGAGCAATTTCCATAAGGTACTAATCATGCCTGAAATACCCTCTCCTGCTTGTCTCTGCCAGCCCCTCCTATTCATCCACCGTTAATAAGATTTGATTCGCTGATGATATACCAAAACATTCGTCGCTTGGAGCACGGCACGATTTCAGCTTTAAGTACGATTACAAGCGTTTAGAAACTCTGGGTAGAATAGGAGTTTATTAAGCTCAAAGGGTACCTTACTCCTTCTATAGCCAACAAACAAAACGATCGCTGAACCTCATGGTCGACACCTCATTCCTCAATGCCTTTTGCAGATCTTGAATTGACGAATAAGAAACACGACATCAGAGATACCAGAGTACCCCGTACCTCTGATACCGAGAGCAGCTACTGTAGAAGAGAAGCAGACGTGGCCAAATCAAATTCACCAGACTCTAGTAATACTTTGGCAGACATTCTTAGACTATGTGTCAGTGATGTATCATCAGAATGTTTCAAAGCAATATCAACCTGACGATCTTCCAAGAAGAAATACAGGATAGATCAAGACCATAATATTCTCGGCTGCTATTCCCCCCTGGAACTATGCTACAGTAGATCCACATGAGTGGTACCAACAATTCCCCCCCAGAACTTCCGTTCAGCCAATCTTCATTGCACCAAGAGAGCTTGTGAGAAAATTCATTGGGATTTTGAAGCAGTGATATAAAAAAAAAACCCCAGGCAGAGATAGGGGCATAGAAGATCGACACATCGACCAATCAGAAATGGAAAAGTGAGTGCATAGCAAAGGCCCTTTGAATGCCCATCTTTCACATCTGTGGAACAATCGAGGTTTATAATTCTCAAAGTCCGACTCTTTAATCTTCGAATATTCCGATTTTAAAAAAGATTCGACTGTCAAAACTCACATCTTTCAAACTTTCATCTCGTGCATTATCTCTTCTTGCTTTTCAGCTTCTGATGCTTTAAACCCTCGACCTTTAAAATTAGATTTGCGTCACATACTGTAGCGCATCTTATCTTGTCAAACTATCCTTTTTCGTTTCCTAGTTTAGACATGTGTTTATAGCTATGCTATGAATGGGTTTAGAAAAGATAGGAGGCTGTAATGCTTGATATAAGGGATAGAAAGATTGATGACCCGTTCCCGACCTTGGGTTAGTTCGATCGAGTTTCGGTTATATTTATATTTATGGTTTATGGCTTTTATGTGTTTTGGTCTACTTGTAAACTAGACGCACTTGTGATGTTTACATAGCAGCTGTTTCGAATACCTTTTCCCCGCGTCCTTTATTTGTTATGTACAATGCAGCTGCATCAACAGCAGCTGACATAAGGATCAGATTCTTCTTAGCCCAAATATGGAACCCAGGACATATGCCAAAGCCTAGTAATGTTACTGGTACCTTGTAGTTCTTGGCGACATATTTGGTTTGCGGACGTGCATATTGCAAGACCAAGATTCGCATCTTGCTGAATCGAAAGACCTCCTTGATATCTCGACGATTGGAAAAGGCTTCTTGTTCGCTGAAACCGCTTTTGAAGTTTTCTCTCGAGCTAATAGTAGCTGCGTGTGCTTAGACCGACGGTAAGATGGAGTAATGGGCGATTCGATCTGCGTCAAGGGCAATCTGGCATTAGGGGGAAAAGAACCTCCTTATTTCGGCTTAGGTCTGCCCACTCATAGGTCAACATTTGTGAGGTCGAGGAAGTGGAAATTGAGGTCGGCCTTGTCTTGAAACTTTCTCTCGAGCTAATAGTAGTATCGTTGTAGGAAATTCCTTATATCGACATAAATCCACTGCTGCTCGCTGATTGATTGACCTTTGCGAGGTTGAGGAAGTGGGAAGTGAGGTCGACCT
>JAABUK010005334.1_pt1 | contig 20135 bp, 30 predicted proteins | sample 5559141 | NCBI WGS metagenome assembly JAABUK01 (sample SAMN10711869, study PRJNA513367) | rock metagenome | isolation source: Antarctica rocks | place: Antarctica: Victoria Land, Pudding Butte nord | collected 2016-01-03 | reverse complement strand
TGAAACGCGAAGAGGTGCAGGCCTACAGAATTTCCGGCTATGAAATCTGGAACGAAGTGCGTGCGCAACTGACCTCAGACTGACTCGTGTCTTGGTCCTGAATCTTCTGCGCAACGCCTTCCACTGCCGCATGTACAGAGCAAACTACGGGAGTTTTGCTTCCGAAGCAACGTCCCTGCAGAGCCACATATCAGCACACCCTTGAGCATCTGTGTACAGTTTTCTGGAAACCCTTTGGAAGCAGGTATACCACCTTGATGGTTGGGTCAGCTGCGCTCCGTTGAAGTCTTGCAAGTGAAGGAGACAACCAACTTCTGCATCTTGTCTCTAGCCGGCCCCCAAATGCAAGCCGGAAACGACATGCCGCGCCAGGCGCTGTGATCAGTGCGGGCTGCATATTGCCGGGGAAACAAATTGCCGATTCTCGGCAGTGAAAGTGTCAAGAACTCCTTGCCACATCAATCCAGAGATCGCTCGTGCTGTCAAGCCCGTGCATGCCTCCAGATTCCTGACTGCATTATCAGCATTGACCATTGACCAAATTGAATACTTCGAAGCAAAATCATGCAAACGCCGACAGTGAAGCGGCATCCCAATAGTCACGTTGTGTCAGCGATGTCATGTAGCTTGCATATGCGTGCGTGCGTTACGCATTGGTTTTTGCAAATTGGTCAAGGGCTTGTTGTCAATCCCTTGACGGCTCAATGCATCTACCAGTGCTAGATAGTTGATCAATTATGATCCAACATACGGTGTTTGATGTGAATCTGCTGAAATCATAGACCTATGATCTTTGCAGCACAGGCATGGCAAGATGGATATACAACACAGTTACTACAGCTACTCAATTCATCCCGCATGTACATCGCGTGTCGGTTGCAACTAGCAAGCACATTGATCTGTCATTGAGGGGTCTTGGGGAAAAAGTTAGAACAGGCGGCATTTGGAAACAGTGATCAGAGTGGTGTTCACACAATGGTCATGACAGCCGCTGCGTAGCTAACACTAGACTCACGAATGCTCTGACACTGTGCTGACTGGTCATATTTCTGGAATCGAATGACATGCCCAACCTGGGTATGCTGAAGCATCTGCAAGACACAAACAGTTAGCAACAATCTGGACATGACCAAAAGCTTGCCTTTGCAACAGGCTACCGATTGCATTAACAACTCTTAAAAGCAGTGACCAACACTGGAGAATATGAAGAGAAGGAGCACACGTTCAAGAGCACTCCGATGGGATGCCTGCCGCAGATGGTGTTGCCATACTGCTCTAGATAAGCTGTAAAACCTTCCGGCCTGCCCTGCACATGCATGAGTGGCTGTCACAAGGCAGACTTGGCACTTGCAAAGATGGTCTACAGCCCAGGAAGCTCCTCTCTAGCAGAGTACTTCCAGGATTGTGTGTCAACTCGTAGAAGATAATCTTCACCTGTTCAATGACGTCCATAGCAAGCTGGTCTAGCCACTGAATTGACTTGGAAATAGAGCCCTATAAGAATCATGATAGTATACAGTTTGCACATGTTGTCAGGGACAACATTGCAAGCTTTGCCATTGATTTGAGCTGTATAGCTACAATTCACCCACATGTTTTGGTATATCGTTATATGTGAAGCCGAAGCGCTGACCCCAGTGACAGAAGTCAGAAGAAACAATGAAAAGGTTTTGGGGATCATCAAGGAATGGACCTAGCAAGCGACCATACAGAGCCTCTCTGCAATCATCATGGACTAAGCTTGATCAGACACCTGAGGATCAAAGCAAGCCACAAAGGTTGCAAGACCAAGGTGGTGCATACCTGTCAGGGCTGATGGCGCCGACCATGATTGGTATCAGCTTGAAAGGTTGTCCTCTGCAACAATGTTTGAGGGAGGTATCACATGACTAGTGATGCACTCCAGCTGCATAACAGCTGACTGTTAAGAGGGATCTTACCGCATGATGTGCATGATAAAGGGCATCTGCAGCTCTAGGCTGTGTTCTGCCTGCAGCATTATCAAGTTGATTGATCCTAGCAGCTATCCTGCTTGGCAGCATTGTTGCCTGTTTGCATAATGCATGGATCTTCAGTCGTTTCAGATCGAGCTGATACTGTTGGTGCCATTAACTTTCATAGATTGTACTCTACCAAAAACAATGCAAGTGCTGATGCAGCAGGCACGACACCTCGTCAGTTTCAAGGCGCATGCGTTCAAACTGCCCTGTTTGTAGCAGATGACTGTACACATCCTGATCAATCTCGACTTGACCTGCACAATCAGCATCTTGTTTGTCTACACCCTTCCAACATAAGTGCGGCTGTCTGTCATGTCACCTTGTGGTGCTGAGTAAGCAGCAGCCACAGATAGGAGGCATTGCCTAGTGTACACATGGTGCGAAGGCCCAAGCACAAACACACGTGACCTGCACAATGCTGTGCTTTATCAGCTACAGAATGAGTTGCATTATGCTTCCAGGCGTTCGTTCACATATACACGCTTACACTTGCTGAGGGTCAACGTGCTTGTAAGCAGAAGCCATGACATGTCCGCAGTACCTCAAACCTGCATGGCTGCAGCATGAAGTTTGGACGCTGAGTCCTAGACATGACAGCAGCTGCAAATGTTTCTTTCGTATACATACGGGCTGATGATCGCTGTGGCATGTTTGCTTCCTGTATCTGCCGCAGCCAGCCAGGCCTCCAGTCCGCTTGACAGACCAGGTTCTACACACCGTTTGTTGGCCTCAATTCCAGCCAGGCAATTCCAGCGGTAGATATGTTGGGACAATGTTGACAGTTACCTGTCTCATACCAAGTACCAGCATGCAAAGGCCTCCTGACGACTCTCGGCATGTTGTAAAGTACCTGAGGATATACAGGCAGACTTGGGGTCACATGGACACGTGCCAAGCGGGATGTGCTTCAAGTATGCCTCCCCTGCCAGGTGCCGCATGCGAAAGGGGGTGCTGTGGATCTATAGAAATCTGCCGCATTGAGATCGAACACACGTCATGGCCGTATACGTAGGTGTTCTTGCAGAGTCACAGACTTTTAGAAGTTCAGAACATGTACCAAGTGACTGACGACAAAACACTACTTTCAGCGTACGCATGCATGCTGTTTTGGGGCAAACACCTGTCAGACGGCAGCGTGAGCCTATTGTATGCAAACTCAGCCAAGAACTCGACGTGAACTTCTGCAAGAGCAGCCTGCAAGTTAGTTCTATCCGTGAGTATGGAGCGCTCACTGACAATACAGTCAGTTAGGATTAATTGAACTTGCAAATTTCGCATGAATGGTAATGGAGTCTGTAGAGCCAAAATTTGGGCTGATGCTATAAACACGATTCCAGGGAGCCTGTACCAAGATGTAAGCGACATACAGAACAGTGATTTACTGTAGCATCATGCTAAGACTATAAAGTTGCTTTTGAACACCATAGAAAGATATAGCTCACACTCGAAACTAAGCACCAAGACCTGCAAGGCTGTCCAGTCTGCATCCAACCTGGTACAAAACACTCAATTCTTTTCACGGTCATACCACTGATCTAGCGTCTTGGCTGTAATACGCCTCAACAGCTCTCGTGGGAAGATACGCAGCAAAGTCCATGCTAGATCCAGTGATGTGAAAATACTCCGTGCTTCATATGCTCCCTGCAAAAAGCACACTGTCAAGGAAAAAGCACACTGTGTCTCATGATGTTACTTTGAGACATGCAAATAATGTGTGTGAGCAGGCGACGAGATTGAGCAGGCAACAAGACTATGTACACATGAGCGCCAATTTGCCCTACTTTCATGACTGAAAAAGCATGAAGCAATGCATGTCATGCTTGGACCCACCTGGTTAACAAACTTGCTCTCAAACTTGTCCAGGAACTCCAGGTACAGCAGGTCTTCACTGGAAAGTGCTTCCTCACCAACCACAGCCTTCATGGCTTGCACGTCTTTGCCAATGGCATAGTTGGCATACAACTGGTTGGAGACCTCACTGTGGTCCTTCCTAGTCATGCCCTCTCCAATGGCAGATTTCTGCAGGATCAGCAACATTTGTCAAGGATCTTTAATTCAAATCTTTTTTTACACTCTGGTGATTAGTGATGACTGAACAATGGATGATTGGGAGTGTAGCAGCCAGCATTTGTGCAAATTTGAAGACTGCGCAGATGTGCGTGCAGGTATAGACCACATGGCAGTGTGGAGGTAGGCAAGGCAGTAATGCTGCCTACCATGAGGCGAGACAGGGATGGAAGCACATTGATGGGTGGGTAGACTTGTCTGTTGTGGAGCTGGCGGTCCACATACACCTGGCCCTCAGTGATGTAGCCTGTCAAATCTGGGATGGGATGAGTGATGTCATCGTTGGGCATGGTGAGGATGGGCAGCTGCGTGATGGAGCCCTTACGGCCCTCAATACGCCCTGCCCTCTCGTAGATGGTGGCCAGATCAGTGTACATGTATCCTGCCAATTCAGCATGTCCCAATGAATAAGCAATACCAGGGTGATGAGGGGCAAAGCATATCAAAGCATGCAAGATTGGGCATTTGATGCCAGCATGCCTCTGGCACCAACATCAGACACAAATTGCAACACATGCTGAACGCCGCAAGCTAGATTGTGACAATGAGGAGTTGCCTGTCACAGCAGGATCTTGTGAACCCTGCTGACAGACATGCCACACAATAAGACAATGACTCTGTGTTGAGGAAGCAAATGCACAGGCACAGGCAGGGGCAAAATTTGGTAGTCCATGTGTAAGGAGAGCACCTGGGTAACCACGACGCCCTGGCACTTCCTCACGTGCTGCTGAAACCTCACGCAAAGCATCAGCATATGAACTCATGTCAGTCAGAATGACCAACACGTGCTTGCCACATTCATAGGCCAAGTACTCTGCTGTTGTTAGAGCAATACGTGGTGTGATAATGCGCTCGATGGTTGGGTCATTGGCCAGGTTCAAAAACAGACATGTCTTGTCCATGCTGCCATTCTCTTCAAAGTCCTGCAACACACACCTTGGCATTAGGTTATATGTGTGTCCACCAGAAGCTGTGCACCTCCTCCAAATTCAAGATGGACGTGAATGTTATTGCACATGATGTGGAAGTGTGCAGTGATCTAGCGTACAACATTGTTGCTCTGAACATTCTATACAGTCCTTAATAAAGGCAGCAATCAGATGCTAGGACCACCACACAGCAATTCAGCTTTTGTGCTGCTGACCTGCTTGAAGTAATGAGCAGTTTCCATGTTGACTCCCATGGCTGCAAAGACAATAGCAAACTCCTCTTTGCCTTCCTCTCCCCCATCCTGCAGGCGTGCATGCACGTTTCCACCACTGAACACTCACATGGATTCATGTGGGACTGAAAAGCACTCAGTCCAATGCACCTACCATCAGATTGGTCTCCTTCTTGCCCTCAGGGTGCTCCTCGCTGTGCGCAACCAGACCAGCTTGTCTGCAGATCTGAGCTGCAATGTCATTGTGAGGAAGACCAGCGGCTGAAAACAAGGGAATCTTCTGCCCACGAGCAATTGAGTTCATGGTATCAATTGTTGAAATTCCAGTTTGAATCATCTCCTCTGGGTATGTGCGCTCTGCAGGGTTGATTGAGGCACCATTGATGTCCAGGAAGGTTTCTGCAAGGACGGGTGGCCTGCACATCAGATGAAAGCTTGCTCAGAGGTACTGAGCTTGTCTGCTACCAATTCCACAAAAAATACTGAGCATGTGCACATTGAGGAGGTGAGTCCGAGGTGAAAGCTTAGCGTTCCATCTCACCCTCCATCAATAGGCTTTCCAGACCCATTGAAAACACGGCCCAGCATATCTCTGGAGACTGGTGTCTTCAACACCTGCAATTAGGTCAGCCCAAACCTATCAATTGCAGTGACATATGTTGACCAGTAAGCAAATAGGCTTGACAAGCTTCACCACAGCTACTTTCAGCATGCACTGTACCTCTCCGGTGAACTCAAGGGTGGTTCCCTTGTTGTCAATGCCTGAAGTGCCCTCGAAAACTTGCACAACTGCACGCTGCCCGTCAACCTCTAGCACCTGACCCCTTCTGCTTGTGCCATCACCAAGCTTCAGGTTGACAATTTCTGCGTATCTGGGTTTCTGCAGCGGTGCAGTTGAGTAATGTCAGCGTTGACGTCATTGCAAGCAACTGCTGTGATCTGACACAGCAGCTATGCTTGAAAGAGAGTGCATGGGGGTCACAATCCGGCTGGGGCAGTGATAGGTTAGCGACGCAAACGAGACAAGAACAAACCTTCACGGAGTCTACAATGACCAGTGGTCCGCTCACACCTCCGATGGTGCGATAGTCTGCAGAGAGACCAAGGAAGATAAGAAAGTGGACCACAACGGTATGTGTCCCATCACCGGCATCGACTCTATACCTAGTCGAGGCTGTAGAACATAGTCTCGGTTCACTGCATCAATTTGTGCCTTTCTTGCGGCTTGATCGGCCGAGACGTTCCCGTTGGACATGTTGCGCTGACCGGGTCAGCGATGCCGTTGATGGATCGTGCTTGCTTTTATCAACTTGCCCGTCAGAGACTTTTACCGGCCTGGAGCCTTTGTTTCAGGCGCGATGCCAAAGTCAGATCTCACTCGGTGGATAACGACTGCCGAGGTTCTCCAGGTTCAAGCGGTACAATTGGAGTCAGGGATCAACAGCGGTTGAACTTGCAGGAGGAGTGAAGAAGAAGCCTCAAGGGAGCGCTGGTTACAGACGCACACACACTGGCTTGTTTAGCACATTTCAGAGCGCCTTCATGCAGATCCACTGCCCTGTCGCGCAGGCCGCTGCAGAAAGTGTATAGCAGCAATGCCGTGAATGCTATCTGTCCGGTCTGCTCTTCATCATTCAGGCTCTGCAAAGTGCAATGACTTGGTCACAGGGAGATCAATCGTTTTTGGTGATGTTTACTGCTTGCCCGGCGTTGTTTGCAGCTTGACGAGCTGGTGCATCAATGCCGGGCATCGAGCTTGACGAAAGTCTGATTGCTGACATAAGTGCCGTCGAGAAACTCACTAGCCTCAGTGATATATCTAGACTACTACATGACACACTGGCCAAAGAGCGAGGCCTGGAAGCCGAGCTTGATCAGCTACTGCACAGAAGAGGAGAGCTAGAAAAGGGCCTGCTTGACCTGCACGCTGGCAGCAGAGAGGTGAATTTGAGTCGCCTTACTTTGACCTTGACAGGTGGTACTTGGCAAGGACCCAGCATTCTGCTTTCTGCAGACATTGGAAGTGGTAAAAGCAGAGGCAGAGAGTCTAGCAAATAGTGTCAAGCGGACCTCAAATCTTTCAGAGCGAGTCAGCAGGAAAGTACGGGAGCTGGACACAGCCCAGTCACGCATAAATGGCACCCTGGAAAGCATCGACTATATTGTAAACAGAACAAATGCTGTGGATGGAGTACAGCAGGCACTGCAGACAGAGGACTACAAAGCTGCAGCGCAGTATGTGAGTACTTTACTACAGTCTGAGGACAAGTATGGCAAAGTCCACCAAGACAGCTCCATCAAGCAGAGTGAACAGCAGAGCAGGGTGAGTAATCGTACCAGCTGCCTCACAGACCGTGCAAGTTGATGCTGACATATTTCATATGCTTGGCCATGTTAATGGTTGTTTGTTTTTGCACTGGCACCTGTGTCAGTACACAAGGTTACTTCAGTAAGAAAGGAGACTTGTTATCCTGGTGCAGATACTTGCAGAAGCCCAGCAGGAGCTAAAGAAGGTTGTACAGGCACAGCTGGAGGAGGCTGTGCGCAAGCAGGACCATGATACAGTGGTCCGCTTTGTGCGACTTTACGCCCCACTTAGAATGAAGGTGCTGTGTTCTGCCTCATCATGTCTGCTTGGTTGCTCTGCAGCATGGTTTCCTGATCTGCTTTAGAGTATTGTCCTGCACTGCCTTGCCTGAGTGCTGAAGCACTTGCGCACAAGCTTGCATTGTGTTGCATTGCGCTGCATTGCAAACTGAGTGCCTGTTCTAAGTGCATGGTAAAACACCTGTCCAAGTAGTCAACACTGGCTGCTGCAGGATGAAGGCGTTCATGCATTCACAGAGTATGTTCGCAATCTTATTGCAGAGCGGGCCCGAGAAGAGTACAGTGCTTTAGTGGAGAGCACAGGTCAGCTTGTACAGCACTATTGTAGTATTATACACAAAGGCAGCATAGTGGCCCTGCATCGTATCCGGACAACCTTGTGCTGCTTTCTTTTGAAGCAGCTTGGTTGCATTACACATGTCTTGACCTGGCATATCTTGCTGCTTGGCATCTTACTGTGCAACCCTGTATTGGAACAGGGCATTCAGACAATGACACAGACTTCATCAGCGCCCTGACAGGCCTGTTCAAAGACATCGCTACAGCTGTTGAAGAGAATCATGATCTGCTCCTCACCAACTTTGGTGCCACCTTCCTGGTTGAATTCACTCTGGGGTTGCAAGCTGAGTGTGATGTGCAGGTGTGTCACTTAAAAGCATGGATCATGTCGCTTTGTGCCCTGTCAAAGTTCAAGCTGCTGAGCTATTTGTCAGACAGTGCATGTCGAATGTGTGTTGAAGCCCTGGTGAATGTGCACACACACACGGTTGCTAGTTCTGTGCTCATGCGTTGGCCATGGTTGACCTACAGTTTGACATGTGTCACAATGTGTGGTCTGCCATTTGGACATTCTCACACAGCTGCTGGCTGCAGGGAAGCCGTATTGTACAGAGGTACATTGATCACAAGAAGCTGCAGCGGCTGATGAAGGACATCAGTGGCTTCACTGCCTCTCAACGCATGGAGCCTGGTCAGCCTGTCACTAGTATAGACCCAAAGCAGGTACACTCTCCCCATGCCGGATTCTATGGGTCTCAGATGGGAAGCTCAGTCGAGACTGCCAGGAGTCATGGATCTCTACCTGAGCGCCATGGATGCAATCTCTGCTGTTGGCACAACAGCTGTTGACAAAGCGCTGCAGACTTGCTTGTGCCTACTTCCTTGTCGCACCTGTTTGGCCATGAAACGGCTTAGCGCTATGATGCCGCTGTGGACCTGCTGCAGAAAACAATGGCCTAGCACTGTGTGCCTGTGTCCCTGAGTCCAAGGCCTGACACACACTTCCATGATGTGCAATCACTTTGCACATCAGGGCCACTGCTTGCCTGGGCCACATTGTGTTCATCTAGCCAATGTGCTTCATTGCTGCCAATTCAAGGTTCACTGGTGATACATGTCTGTCAGCAAGACTGTGCTCAATTGCTGCGACACAGGGTACTGACAGGTTTGCAATGGTTCAGGTGGCAGGACATCTGGAGGAGATGCTGAGCCTGGCCAAGAGCAGTGAGCAGTACAAGCAGTACATGATGGGCAGCATGCAGGATGCCATGGCCCCCGCCCCACTGGACCCCCACCTGGAGAAGCGCTTCCACTCAGGCCAGTTCAGTGTGACCATCAGGGAGCTGATTGCCTACTACATTGCCATGGTCAGCCCCCCTCCTGTCACAACCTTTGTTTAGACATGCAGCCCAGCAAGCAATCCAGCAATGTCTTGCCAGACGCAAGTCTGGACAATCTCTGCTGTTTTTGAAAGATGATGCTTGTGGACATCACAGCAAGCCATCACCAATTGTCTGACTACACAATGAGTCCCAGATCAATGGTTTTTTGTTTGCCAACGAGGATTTCATACCCTGTGACGCATTCAGCACGCATGGTACGGCAGTCTGAGATGCTTCTTGTTGTTCAGCAACGGAGGCGGTTACACCGGCATGCTTTGTCATACAAAGTGACATGCTGCCTGCAGGAGGAGTTCTTCATGGAGCAAAGCGTTGACAAGGCCATCAGCATTGATGAGTGGACTGGTGAAACTCTCAGCAGCTCTATGGTGGATGATGTCTTCTACATCCTGCGCATGTGCTCCTGCCGGGCCCTAGACACAGCCAACCTGCAAGCCCTGACAGCAGTCCTGGGCCAGCTGAACACACTTCTGGCCTCCAACCTGGCACAAGCCCTGGACCAGCGCTGGAAGGTGCTCTCATGCACTGCTGCCTTGCTATGCTATCTGCTCCTGCCCACCTGCCATTCGCATATCAAGTCACATACCTTGCCGATTCTCCTGCTGCACAGGCTGCAAAGCCAGATCAATGCCCTGTACATACTTGATTGTGTCCTGTCACCTGCCGGTGCTGTCAAGCACTGCCAATTGCATGAGTCGACCGGTCATCCTAGCTATTACAGCTAGGCCTGGTGCTTAGCATGCAAGGCCTACAGGCACAGTGTGATGCAGGCAGGGTGCAACAAGCTGCTGAAGAGCCTGGGGGCTGCATTGGGGGAAGCAGGGCTGCCCTCCAGCGGCCCTTCCACCACTAGCCACGCTGCCCAACATGCCGCTGTCCTCAACAACTCAGACATGGCTTCCATGTAAGCCTTCCACTGCCACAGCTCACATGTCAAGCACCAACAGTCATTCTTACCACATGCTAAGGCATCACATCAGTGTTGCAAGCTAAAGTAAGCCCTGTTGCACACACTGTACTGACACTTGGTTCCTCAGGGTTTCTCTTTGGCAAAACACACTGCTGACAGAGCATCACTTTGTGTTGAGTCAGGTATGTCCAAAAGCTGCGCAGTGAGCTAGAGGGCAGTAGCAGCCAGATGTTCCCCTCTGCCAGCCAGCATCAGCGCATCAAGAGTGTGCTCACTGATCTATCCAAGACCGCATCAGACCTGCGCCATATCACCTCCAAAGCCCTGGACCATGTGGCTAACGGGCTCATGCCCCAGCTCAGGTATCTCCTCATGTCTGCATTCAGAGTTGATACTCATGCACTTTGGTCCTCTGTCCAAAGAAATATTTTGGAATGCATCAGCCCAGCCTCTGTAGCCCATCTGTGACCAGCGTCACCGCACACTGATTGCACACTAGCTACATCTTGCACAGTCATGATCTGTTGTGGTCTTGAGTGCATTACAGCTTGTACTCAGGTTGGAACGGAATGGTGTTGTGCAGGCCAATTTTGGATGAGGTGGCGCAAGTGCAATATGAGTTGAGTGATGCGGAGTATGCTGCTAATGAAGTGGAGGACACCTGGGTGCAAAGCCTGCTTGGACGCTTGGGGGCGTATCTCAACACCCTACAACCCCTCCTCACCCCAGCCAACTACGAGCAGCTAGTCTCACTTTTGTTGGAAAAGGTAACGCAGCCAGTCTGCAAAATGCAAGGATGCATTGCTTTCTCTACTTATGCCTGCTCCTGTAAAGGTGCATCACTGTTTGTTTCTGCTGTTAGCGTGTGGACGCACGGCCTACTGTGCATCAGAACAGATGGTGCCGTATGCTTTTGCCAGAAAGGCTTTTGTACAGCATCAGCTGTTTATTTAGTGCCAGCCTGCACATTGGCATTCACTCACATGACGCCAAGCCAAGCTGAGCCAATGCACTGACTGATCATGAGGCAACACGTCAGCTGTACGTTTGAACTAGCTTTGTGGTCCAGGTCATTGATCGACTGGATGCCACAATGAGACTGAAGAGATTCAATCAACTAGGAGGACTGCAATTAGACAGAGATGTGCGAATATTGACAAGCACACTAGCAGACATCACGCAGCAGGCTGTACGTGATCATTTTGCCCGATTGAGTCAAATGGCAACCATTTTGAGTCTAGAAAGCGTCTCAGAGTTCCTAGACTACTGGGGTGACTCGAGCACAATATCTTGGCGGTTTGGGGAAGCACAAGTACGAGAAATTTTACAACAAAGGACAGATTTCTTGCAGGATGAAATTGTTGCGCTACCTTTGTATATACAATAGCTAGTTGACTTGATAGTTGAGCATGTTTTACGAGCTTGCCCGAAGAGATTGGAAGACATTCTTGTAGCAGGGTTTACAGGAGTCGTAGCCCATAGTGCGTTGACCAGTTTTAAGGATTCTAGATGGCAGCTGACTGATTCTGCATGGTTTGAACCACGAAACGGCCGCACAACCCGGCCCTGTGCGATCAACGAGAAGCCCGTGTTGAAGGGCTGATCAACGTGTCGTGTGTAATGGTATGAGCACATCTGCTGCTTTGCCACGCTCTCAGTTTTCAAGTTGAGTGGCACAAGGCATGTGGCCAGCTGTTCCTCTGGAAGCTCACCGTCACTGTCTTTCAACACACAGACTCAGCAATTCTACGCCAAGCAGTGCATTTGCTAAGCCTCTCCCCCACTACTCATATATCTGTGATAGTCACCTGCTGCACCAAACGTGCATCTTCAGAACTTACTTGCCACAGCATAGCAGTCACAGAGCATTTTCGAGGCGTGCAAAGTCTCACACATTTCAGCCGTCCAGAGCAGCAGCTGATGGATTGCAAGGTGCACCTCAGCCTCACGCTCTTCCCAGATCCAAACAGTCAGATGTTCTCTCGAGTGTACAAAAAGCTGGCAGAAGACAGCTGCGCAAGCTTGATGGCTTATGGGGAAGGTTCATCCCAATGTGCACTTTGTAAGTGAACAAGTGCACAACATCTCTCTTGCTACTGCAAGCAGCAGACATGCTGAGCTTGTGTCCAATATTCAGGTTCTTCATGATGGCATTTATCAATACCATCTTGGACAGGTATGATTAGGCCACCGCTCATGCAGCTGCTCAGGCATGTCAGTCAAATACATTTATTTTCAGACATGGCCTCACGCAAATGATTGCATCTTGTGCCCCATGTCTCATTGTCGCAGTGCCTGCAGCTTGGCAAATTCACTGGTGATCACAGCAGTTGGAGGAGGCACAGAAGTCATCCCCTTCCTTACAGGCAGGCTCCTGCAGCCAGGCCCAGCTCTTGACAAGTATGCATACACACAAGCTCTTTCTTGCTAACATGTGGTACCCTGCTTGCAGTGTACGGCGTATTGCCCATTTCCTGCATCTTTCTGGTCCTGTACTCATACGCCACCCAGCGCTTCTCGCGTGCAACCCTCTTCAACATAGTGGTCAGCACCTTTCTAGCCTTGTACTCTGGCTTTGCACTGCTGTATCCACATCATGAGACCATGCACCTCCATGGCTTTGCAACCCAAATGCTTGAGAGCTCGCCTGCTGGTTTGGCCGGAGCCATCGGCATGGTGCGCAACTGGATGTTCACGCTCTTCTACTGCACATCAGAGTTGTGGGGAGACGTCGTGTTGAGCTTGCTCTTTTGGGGCCTGGCAAATGAAACCACTAGCCTGAGGGATGCACCTCTACTGTACCCCCTCTTTGGTGTGGGGGCCAACGTGGCTCAGACACTAGCTGGCAGGATTCTGAGTGCCTTCAGCAAAACAACAGCCAGCAAGCTGTCATATGCGCAGCAAGTCCAATCTTGTATGGTGATGGTGCTTTGTCTTGGCTTGGGCATTCTTGCCATGCACCACTACATCAATGTGCGGTTCCCTCACAACTATGGGGACACACCAGTGCCAGTAGCTTCCATGAGCACAAGGCTCACCCCCCTCACCACACCAGCCTTGCCTCAAGAGAGCAACTCAAATGGAGCCAGCACAAGCAGTAGCAGTAGCAGCAATGGGGCAAGCATTGCAAGCAGTACTTCCTCTGACGAGACAAGCAGCTCAGCTGAGTTGCATGGCAATGGCAGGCCTGAGGTGTCCACTTCAGAGGCTGGCAGATTCCAAGCCAGCCCGGGTGTGAGCAGCAACAGCAGCAGTGACGCCTCCAGCAGCACCACTGCACACTCACCCTCCACCCATCACCGCCACAACCGGCAAGGCAACCGATCAAAGCTAGGCTTCAAGGAGGCTGTGGTCTTTCTGGCCAAGTCACCACAAATACGGTGCCTGGCCATGATGGCACTGGCTCAGGGGCTGACCACCAACCTGCTGGATGTGGCCTGGAAGCAGCACTTGCACATGCTGCACCCCTCCCCTGCCGCCTACTCTGTGAGTGCCTGCCCCCCCTGCCTCACTGCGCTCTCATCAGATGCTGCTTGCACTGCCCTGTGCCATGTACATGCATCGCCCAAAATCACAATGACTTGCTCTGCACCAGTGAACGTTGCATCAACTTGGCAGAAAGTGAAGGCCCGCTGTGTGGCAGGCATTCATGGGAGAGGTGGCCATGTGGACAGGCCTGGTCACCGGCACACTCATGTTTGTGTCACCCATCCTGTTTGACCGGCTGGGGTGGAGAGGGGTAGCTGGAGCCACACCCCTCTTCATGCTATGGGCAGGCATGCCTTTCTTTGCAGGAGTGGTGTTGTACACCTTGTTGCCCTCCACTGCTAGTGCCACCTTGGCACCCTCCATGCTCAGATTCCTGGTCATTACGGGCGCCATCATTCAGGTGGTCATCTGATGATTTACCTTGCACTGTAACACTTGTGAAGCTATCTGCAGAAAACCTTGCAACGCAGGCTCTGCAGCAGCAAATGCTGCTTCTTGGTAAATGTTCAAATTGGTACATAGCTGGCTGGCAGGCAATGCAAGTCAGCCATGTACCATAGGGCTTGCCTGACAAATCACTGTTGATCTGAATATTGTACATGGCTGCTTACATGAGCCTGTCTGCAATTGTAGCATTTGTTCAACAGCAAGCATTATGATCATGGCCAATAGAAATCAGCAGCCCATGTCAAAGATTGTCACAATGCGGGTTCAGGTGTTTGCCAAAGGGGCCAAATTCTCCATGTTCAAACCAGCAGAGGAGATGGTGTACATTGGCTTGGATGAGGAGAGCCGCACCAAGGGCAAAGCTGCCATTGACGTAGTGGGTGCTCAGAGTGGCAAGTCAGCTGGCAGCGTTCTTCAGCAGGTCACTCCTCTTTCCAGCTTGCACATGCTGCAAACACCAACTGTCTGCCAGTTTGCTAAGTGCAAGTCTCAGCTTGGAATGATTACAACTGCTGGCTCATCAAGCTCATTTTCTACAGAGTTGCAAACATTTTCAAGACTCAGACAACAGTACCTTGCGTTACCTTGCATCCAGAAGTATCATCACCTGACAAACATGTAGGTCATGACTGTAATTAGCAATGTACTGCAGGGTGCAAATATGCATTGTGCTGACAACATTCATGTTCTGTACAGTTCCTCTTGGTTGTCAGCGGAGGTGCAAGCTTGGGCAGGTTGCCGGTCATGGCTCTGGCTTTCTTTTTCATGCTACGCAATTGGTTGGGATCTGTCCGGAAGCTGGCTACATTTTCAAATTGCTCTATGACACATGTTGAAAGCACAGTTGATGAGGATGATGAGGACAATAATGACAGATGGCCTCCCACAGATGTTGCAAATACAGGTTTGCAAGCAGTGCCTGTACTAGGCAAGCGATAACGTCACTAGAATTTGGCATGCTGGATTTCGGTTCTGGGCCTCATGCTCACCATGATGGCCTGTTGTGCTATTTGAGCATCTGCCCTGGTTATTGTACTAGTTTTGTGTCACGCAGGGATGCAAACGGTCACTGGCCAATTTTGAAATCAAATCTTTTGAAACAGATCTATGTTGTGATGTGATTCAGGCCTTGAACTGTCTTTCCAGTAGACATTTGTGTGCAGAAAATCATTTGACCTTCATTTCATTGTGCGCATGTCTGTTGTTTTGCTATCCGTTGGATTTACGTTCATTCTCACAAACCAAGAGTTCAGTTGTCTTTGCACTACTATCAAAGACCCATGTACAAAGCAACACAAAACATCTATGACTGCATCAGCAGCCTCTACATACGTTGACACAAGCAAACCTTGCATAAGCATACTGTCATCCTGCAGCACTTGTTCTAAAGCTTTGACTGGTATCTGTCTAGATTACTGTCAATGCAATTCAATGGGGTGCATGGCGAACGGGGCTGGGCGGCACAGACTGCAATCTGCCCTGCTGTTTCATGCTCAGGCTGCCTGCACACAGTACCAGATCCAGCTCATCTCCACTGGCATCAACAGCACAATTGTGTCAATTATGGGCAGCAAAAGGCACCACAGCACAAATGGTATTGATATGTCTTTTACCTGTAGACTGTTCAGGATCAGCTGAAGAGCTGTCCAGGTCTAGGGCATGCGTGTAATCTGCCACAGCCTTCTCATACTCTCCTAAACTGTCATATGCGCTGCCTCTGTTGAAATAGGCATTTACATTGGTCGGGTCAAGCTTCAAGACAGTGGTGAAATCTGCTACTGCCTGCAGATCATAGAGGGTGCATTTGTGGTGCAGGTCTGCCAGCCTGGTGACAGCAGTAGTTTGTGTGCAATGGTACAGGTTTTGCTGTAAGAACAGAGATCTAGCAGGAGACCTTACCTCCTCAAACTGCCCAAGCTTGTCAAAAGAGATGCCCCTGCACATGACACAACGGTGTCAGCAGTTGGCTCTTGTCAAGTGACAAGGGGTGACAGCATGCAAGGAAGCACACCTGTTGTGATATGCATGAGCATTGGCTGGGTCCAACTGGATGACTTGCTGGTAGTCCTGGATGGCAGATTTGTACTTGCCCAGCTTCGCTAAGCAGTAGCCACGGTTGTTGTACAAGCGCACAGTGCCAGGGCTCTGCTTCAGGGCTGCTGTGTAGTCCTCACTGGCTGCACCAAACTTGCCCAGCTTGCGGAAGGCATACCCTCTATTACTGAGAGCTGCTAGATCTGCTGGACAGCGCTGCAGTACCCTGCAACATCATCATCAGCTGCCTCACAGTTGACTGGTGCTTACAAGTTAGTACAGGCAGGAACAATGTGCTCTGCAGGTATGGTGCTTCTACGCTTAGAGTGCCTGATGATCACAATCCAACAGATAGCATGCTGCAAATACATCACTGCAAATATGCTTGGCTGTTGGTGAGTTCTGTTCTTGGTTGCCACAGTGGCAGAGGCTCGATTGGTCTCCATGCATACCTGTCAAAGTCTTCTACAGCTTTGTTGTACTCTCGGCGTGCCCTAAAGCACAGGCCTCTGTTGCGCAGGAAGTCCACGTTGGCAGCGCCATCCAGCTGCACTGCCCTCTCAAAGTCAGCCAGGGCAGCATCAGGTCGACCCATCTTCTCCAGCAGCAGCCCTCTGGCATTGTGTGACAGAGCATTCTTGGGCTCAATTGTCAGAGCCTGCTCAAAGTCTGCCAAAGCCTCCTGCAGCCTGCAATCAGAGTCAAGTGTGATTGTCCATTGCAACTGACAATGTCTGGCAGTCCTGGCATGCTCAATGTATCATGTCAAAAACACAACTTCCAAAAAATGAAAAGTTCGGATATGACATCGGAGCCCTTGATAGTTATCTAAGCCAAGCTGTGTGCATTGTAGCAGATCCAGAAACTTTTGGTCCTGGTAGACACACATCAGCAGCTGTATGTCAGAAAGAGCTGTAGAGCACATGTGCATGCAGACATAGCAATGCAAGTTTTGATGTGGCTTCTGGTTCACGCCAGCCTCTACTGTTGCACTCATTGCATAGTGGGTACTGAAGGCTAATTGTGTCTGGTAGCATGTGCTGAAAACCAGTTCAAGTGCAGAAGCTGACCTGCCCAAGCGTTCAAACAGTGAAGCACGATTATGGTATGCAGTGGCATTGCCAGGCTGTATGTCCAAAGCCCGGGTATAGTCAGCCACTGCTGCATCATAGCGGCGCAGGCGGTCATTGGAGAATGCTCGATTGTAGAAAGCTCGGCAATGGCGCGGATTCAACTGAATGGCAGCGCTGTAGTCCCGGAGGGCTTCCTCAAATCGACCCTGTACAGCACAGCAATGATTGTTGGACCTGCAGCATTGGGCATGCAGCCTCCCTCTGCACCTGTGCTGTATGCCATCAAGTGCAGCGTGTAGTGCAAGGTTTATGTGACAATCAACTACTTGCAACAGCTTTGCCAAGACAACAAGACAGCCTTGTGGACTATTTCATTTGAGACTGCTTCCAGAATGAACACAGCTGCTGTGGCAAGCAAGGTGCATGCAGAGGGCACTGACCATCTTCCTGAGGGAGAAGCCCCTGTTGTGGAAGAAGTCAGCATTGGCCGGGTCCAGCGTGATGGCATGAGAGAAGTCGGTGATGGCGCCCTCATAGTCCCCACTGCGGTCCCGGGTGATGCCTCTGTTGTAGTAGGCATAGCTGTTCTGAGGGTCCACTTGCAGGGCCTGAGTGTAGTCCTCCACAGCACGCTCATACTCTCCTACCTGTATTGCCATCAACACTGCCTCAGCTAACATGTCAGTGTCCTACCTTTCAGCTGGGGGCCTGCTGTCATGGATGCATGTGCTGACCACAGGCGACAGCAGCAACACTGTCATGAGGCAGTGCATGACAGCGCAGCTGAGGCAAGCAGTGTAAGTGACAATCTGAAAGCAGTCAGGAGTGTAAGCTGGAGTACTAGCTTGGCGCAGGCAGAGACCTTGTCCCATGAGAAACCCCTGTTGAAGAGGGCTTTGAAGTGTTGAGGCTCCAGAGCAATGGCTTGGCTGTACTCCTCAATGGCAGCAGCAAAGTTGCCCTTCTTGCGGAAGCTGTAGCCCTGGCCATGGTGCTCATCAGCTAGGCGTGCCCGTTGGGAGGCTGAGGCCGGCCCTTCCCTGCCACTTCGCCGCGCCCCCTGCACCACCCCCACACACTCACCACCACACCCACTCATACTGTGTCGTGTCACAAACAGGCAACATGGCAACAGTTGCAAGGTCCACCAGCTGTGCTGAAGCCGAGGCTACTACATGCTGTCCAAAGGATTTTGGAATGAACTGAAGCTTGGCATTGAGTATATGGCACAATCTTGACTGCACTCTGCCACACAGTGCAGCATAGGGCTGTTACACATGCTAGCATACCGTCCCCGATTGTATTTGACTGTATGTACGCAGGTTGCCACATTACGCCAAAAATGGGGTGTAGCCAAAAGTGTGCCTAAATGCAGCAATATACACAGGAAAGCCCATTTCATTGTATTATTGCCAGACAAACCACACATGTTTGTCATTATGTAACCTGTTTCAGGTATAGAAACTAAACACTTAACAGTCCTAGCCAAAAGAGCCATTACTTGATTGTTCCAGACTAGACTGCAAGCTTTTTGCACCAAGATGATGTAGTTCATGACTTCGACATGCAATGTATATCACCATTCTCATACCCTATACTCTATATCTGCTTTACATCATGTTCTGATTGATGTTGCACGTACTCACAGACCTGGCACATGCCCACCGTATGTACCTGTGTTTTGTATACACAGCACATATGTATATGATCTCAGGGTCAGACACCACGTATTAACAGCCTTAGTGCAGCATAGCGTCAGTCAGGTGGCAGCAAGCAAAGTGCAGGAAGGGTTGCACACCTGCCTGGTGGGCGAGAGAGGTTCCACAGGCATGGCCAAGCTGTCCCCAGCCTGCAAGCTGTGCCCTCTGCTCATGTCTGCGCACACATTACACATCTGCTTGATGCGCTGATCTTGCCTGCAAACTCATAGTCTCAATCACGGTGTGTGCTATGCTCCACATGACAACAGTGCTTTCTCCACAGTCACTTCCTAAAGCTGATATGCAGCAACGCATTAAAAGTGTTGAAAGTCTGCTTAAGTTCGGCTGCTTGTCATGGCTTCAGAGCTATGATGTATCCATACTTGATGAAGAGCCTACATGCTGCTTTTCAGCCATAACACTTGCGGTGGTATGCACCTGTTTGGCCATATGAGCGAGCGCTGTTCTGTGGCTCATTCTCCCAGTCCATTCTGTAGCTGGAGCGAGTGGACAGCGGCGGCTCCTGCACAACAGCTCGCCCATGCAGCTGCTTGGCAGACAGCTTGAAGTGTGATGTTGCTGGCTGCTCCTCACTGCTGCTACTTCTCCTATGCTGACCAGCTTTGCCTGCCTTGCCAGGTGCTGCGGAGGAGAAACTGGGGTTTCTGCTAGGCCTCTTGGTGAGTGGTGGCTGCCGATGCTGGGGGTAAGGCAGTTGAGCATTGAGCATGCTGGACTGAGAGGCTTGGCGAGAGGCAGCTGCTGTGTCTTCACCTGACGGCGAGAACATGCTCAGGTCCAGCTCGCTCAGACTGTGCTCAATGTCCTCTCCAGTGACATGTATAGGGTGGCTCTTTGGGCGCATCAACTGCGACATGGCTAGCGATTGGCTGCTGCTGTTGTCTACATGCTGCCCACTGTCAGCTGTGCTGGTGGCTGTATGGAGGTTGGAGCAGTGTGACTCAGG